>Ga0316616_100000407_pt1 | contig 13391 bp, 16 predicted proteins | sample OWC_Aug_M1_C1_D1_FD_207660 | JGI IMG/M metagenome (GOLD analysis project Ga0316616, IMG submission 207660) | Wetland soil microbial communities from Old Woman Creek delta, Ohio, United States - OWC_Aug_M1_C1_D1_B | ecosystem: Environmental > Terrestrial > Soil > Wetlands | place: USA: Ohio... | reverse complement strand
GTAAACGTGATGCCAGTACCTGTGGCAGTGTTAGAGCCAATTGCGCCAGTGCTAACGTTGAACCAACAGTTCACGCCGTTACCAGCGCCGTCCGACAGGTAAAGCTGAATCCAGTTGTATCCGTTCGGCTTAGCGAAAACACTACCTGTGTAAGTGGAAGCGGCGGCACCCTTAACGATGTTCTGTGTATTGCCAGCCGGAACAAGTGTGTCGCTAGCGTAAATCTTGAACGCATCAGCCGTGCCGTCAGGGGAGATTACAGCGCCAGCCGAGACGACGTTAGTGTTAGCCCCCGCCGACCACGGAGTCGTGGTAAGGCCATTTGACTGAATACACAGATTAGTGGACGTAGGTTCTATAAGGAACCCTTCCAACGCAAGCGTAACCGGGTTGTACTCAAACCGGGGGGCGTAGTATGGAGTAGCACTGTTTGTAGTGTCGTAGTACATACCGGGGGTAGCGCCCAAGGCAACCTGAGTGTCGCAGGCGTAGATACCGCTGGTACCGTCGCCAACATACACCATCGTAGTAGCATCCAGTGCGACTTGGAACCTAACAGGTGAAGAAGTAGCGCCCGTAAAGGTGATGGAGCAAAGCCACCAGCCGTTACCAGCCGCAGTTATAGTCGAGTTGGTAGGCGCACCAAATACACCCGTACCGCCAAGACTGCCCGTACTCAAGTCAAAAATGCGAGCCACGTTAGCAGCAGCATTCACTAGGGCGGCGAAAGCCCGCTCACCCTGTTTAAACTTCATCTGGACAGTAGTTGTATTACCACTAGTAGCGTAAGCGCTACCCGTGACTTGGTGGTTAGCACTTACGCTTACGGTCTCAATTACCTTCTGCGCCCGCACAATACCGTTCTGGTCTGCGTACAGAATGGGCAAGGCAGCGGATGTCGTCTCACGATAGTCACCGGGAACGTTACCTTGAGTAAGCTGCGCCGAAGTAACCGAACCCGTAACGGTAAGCGTCAACGTGCCCGCCGTGGGGGTAAACGTGAGCGACACGCGAGTGACTGCATCAACGCCAATAAGTGGGCCAGCGGTAGACGTACCGGATAGCGTGACCGTACCACTGCCAAAGAACGACAGCGTATACGGCTGAGCATTGATGGTAGTAACGTTCTGCGTTACCAGCGTGGCGCTGTTGAGAAGCAGGTTTTGCTGTACAAAGACGTTATTGCGAGTCCACGAAGCACCAAGATAGTCAGCAGAACGGGCAACGTAGTTGAACGCTCCGGCATCAACTAGGTAACCGGATGAATTGATTACGTTAGCCGGAGAGGCACGGCTGAACGTAATGTTGTTATCCCAAGTTCCGGACAGGAAGTTGAGCGAAAGCGCCGTCGCAGGGGGAGGCGTACCTCCCCCCGTAACTGCCCTGTATGCAGTGAGCGCGTGACCAAATCCGAAGGACATGATGTCCCCTTAGTAGATCGCTAGCATCAGGGTCGCGGTGGTGTTGGTGGCCCACACGCGAGTAACTTGAACAGGGATGACCGCCCCAGCAGGTACACCGCTGAAGACAACCACATCACCCTGTGCAGTAGTTACCTGCACGTTCCCGGTCCCACCGACATAAACCACGGAGGGGTAAGCCAAGTTCGCCGAATCGCTCGGCGTAACCGCTCTCGCCCCGCCGGGGTACATAGGGAAGGTCGGGCTATAGTTTGTATTCTTAGCCACGAATCACCTCCCTATTAATTCTCAAACGCGGTAGGAGCCTGAGCGCCATTGCTGGCACGCTGCACGTACACCACGGTCACGATAGCACGACCAGCCGTCAGGGTAGCCGTACCGACCACGTTTCGGATATACACCGAGGTGTCAGCCGACGTTGAAGTCTGCCAAGCAAGCTGCGTAGCCGCAGTCGCCGTACCAGTGAATCGACCACCAGCCGTAGTGGCAACAGCAGCCGACAACTGAGCGCCACCGGAAGCGTTGCCAACCGAGATGGTCATCGTACCAGCCGTAGCAGCAACAACTTGGTCAATCAGGATGTTGACAATCTGCGAACCAGCCGGGAGATAACCAAGCAGGTAGTCGTAGTTGCCCGTCGCCGTACCCGTCAAGTCGCCCGTGTCGTAAGACTGAGCAAGCATTACAAGGCCAGTGTTTTCGTTAGCGCCGTAGCGAACGGTACCGCAGCGAACCGGACCAGAAAAAGTAGCAAAAGACATGGAAGTTTCCTTATGTGCAAGTCGTTACGTAGTCAGCACATTGTCCGCTGGGTCGGTCTACGTAACTAAGTAATCCCAGAAAGAAGGGGGTCAGGTTGCCCCAACCCCCTGTCTCATCAGGCACCCTGCGAGCCGAAGATGCCGAGCGGGTCGCTCCAGCCGAAGCTGTAACGTTCGCGGGCCTTGTACCGCACGTTACCCGTGTCGAAGTCGCCGTCCATGCTGTTCGCCAGCGGCGAACGGACGAAGTGCTTCAGACCGTTGGGAACGTCGGTCATCAGGAACCAAGCGTTGGTGTCGGTCAGCCAGTGGTTGACCGTGTAGCCGCCCGGAATCGAACCCATCGCCTTGAGGGCGTTGATGTCGTTATCCGTCGTACCAACACGCAGCTCGGTGTCAAGCAGACGCTTGGCAACGAACATCAACGCCGGGGGGATGACCAGCTTCTTAGGCTTGGCAGCGATCAGCAGACCACGCTCGTCGGTCCAAGCAGCGATCTGGATAACCGCAGCTTCAAGCGACGTTTCGTTCAGGTCGGCAGGGGTAGCAGGAACGTTGCTGTTCGTGCCGCCCGTGATCAACGGGTGAGCAGAGTTGCACAGCGAAACGCCGTCACCGCCGACCGGACCACCCGAGAAAGCGTTGTTCAGAACATACGCTGCCTTGACCTGCTTCGTGTACGCCATACCACGGGCCAGAGCCTTGGTGTAGCGCTTCGACAGCGAGTCGTACAGGTTATCCTCAACAGCCTCTTCCGTGATGGAGAAGCCGAGAGCGATCGTCTCGTGGTTGTAACGAGCGGTCCAAGCTTCCTGCGCATTGTCGTACGCAATCGCCTGACCTTCGTTCTTCACCGGAGCAGCGCTGAAGCCAGAGAGCTTGGTCTCTTCTTCAAACGAACGCTCGGAGGTCTCGGTTTCGTAGACTTCCTTGTGTTCTTCGCCGTAGCTCTTGTACTCCAGACCGAACAGAGCGTTCAAGCCGGGGAGCAGTTCCTTCAACAGTTGTGCGCGAGAAATAGCCATTTATGATGCTCCCTTAGATGCCGGTGAGGTTGTTATACGAGTGGTAGCCCGCGTTGAACTTCACAATGAGTTCGACGAAGTTACCAGACGCGTTCGCCGTATCCGGCACCACGTCAACCACACGGAACGGCAGGCCCGTAGTAACGTTATTGGCGTACACAGCAGCACGGCTGTTGCCAGTAGCAACCAGACCCGTGTTGTTAACGAACGCAACGTTGGCACCCATCGCGTTAGCGCGAGTGACATACGCCGGGAGAAGACCCGAGGCAGCGCCGTCAGCGGTGGTACCAGTCACGTTCACGACCTTGAACAGCGCGTTCGGGTCGTCGCACACGTAAGCAACGATGTCCGCAGCGACCGTACCGCCGGGGTAGTACTGCGAGAACAGCTTTTGCTTGGTCGAGGGGTTCGTGTACGAGCAGCCGAGGAACACGCCAATCGTGCCTACAACGGGGGTAGTCGTCGTAGCACCAGTCATAGCGGTAAGCTGGATAACGCCGTTAGAGGTCAGTTCAACAACGTCACCGTTGTAGATGCTGGTAGCGTAACCAGAGGCGATGGGAATCGAACGGGTAGCGCCCGCGAACGGGAGACCACCAATCAGGTTCACAGGCTTGAACCCGTAGGGGGCGTCAACAGTGGGATATGCCATTTTGGCTCCTTAAAAAGAAAATTATTTGCCCTTGCCAAAGGAGACCGACGACTTCTTATCGTTGAACAACGACATGTTCGATCGTCCGTCTTTCTCTCGCATGTAGCCGTTATCCACAGACTCCATCTGCTGAGCGGTCTTGGTGCGATAGTAAGCATCGCGCTGCTCGACCATTTCACGAGGAGCCTTGCACAACAGCAAGCCACCAATCTCGATGTTGCCCTTGAAGCGGCTATTCGGATCGGCCTGATACATCAACTCAGGATGGTCTTCAGCCTTACACGGCTCCCAACCTTCCCTCATCTTTGCGGACGTATTCGTTGGGTCAGCTTGACCCATCATGGAAGTCCGAATCCATCGGAACGCCCAGCCATCTTGTGGCGTAGGCGATGGAAGCGTCTCAGGCGGTGCCCAAGCCATCTTCCGCTGACTATTTTCACGGGAGTCCGCTCCCCGACCAACACGATTTTCAACCATCTTAGTTCTCCAGCTTGATGAGTTCACGGGCGTACTGCTCAGGGGTCAACCCTAGCTTTTTTGCCAGTGCGACTTGGGATGCCGTCAGACGGATCTGACGTGGCGCGGTTGACCGCGTTGCCGGAGCCACTACAGTGGCTGGTTTACTGCGTTGAGCGGGTTTTTCCGGCTCAGCGTTATCTTCCTCGAACGTTTCGGGGAAGCGTTTCCGCATCGTAGAGTCAATCTTCTGGTAGTACTCGTCACTACCAACGACGACACCTGAACGATGCAGTTTTTCATGCAGACCGAGTGCTAGAGCAGTCATTTCTTCGTCTGCCCCGAACCACGAGTTGCGTGCCTTCCAAGCCTCGGCTTTGGCATCAACCTGTGGAACAGTTCTAGTCTGTTGTGTCTGTTGTACACTTTCTTCTGGCTCCTGTAAAGAGGGGGTGAACCGCTCATATTCCCGGAGCTTCATTTGGGCTTCGTTGAGCTTGACCTGAGCCTCGGCAATCCTCTTGCCGTCGCCAGATTCGTAGGCTTCTTCAACCTGCGTCTTGGCGGTCTCCAGATCAGAGCTAGCGCTCTTCTTGACTTCTTCTATATAAAGCTTCTCACCGACACCGAGCCGCTGCTTGAGCTTCTTATTCTCTTCAGCCTGTACCTGAGCAAAGCGAATCGCCTCTTCCCGCTCGCGGGAGTAACGTTCCTTCTCACGGCGCTCGTCGTGCCACACCTTCTTCATCTGGGACAGGCGCTTCTTCACCTTGTCCGAGTATTCTTCAAGGTCGTCGTTGTCCAACTCGTCAACGATTTCCTTGGGCAAGGGCTTACGCCCACGGTCTTCAGGCGGCGTGTCGTCAACGATTTCAACCTTCAGGTTGTTCTCGTCAAGCACGTCATCCTCGTTTTGGATCGGCTTAGTTGTGTCATTCATAGGCTATAATCCTTATGCGCGACGGATTCCACGGGGGTCGTCGACCACCGCTTCCACCGAGTCGTCGTTGATGATGCGGAACTCCCGACCGTGGATGACCACGCGAGTGCCCGAGTACGGACGAGTGAGGACGAAATCCCCCTCCTTGCACCACGGCCCTTCCGGGAACCGAGCCTCGTCCTTATAGGCGGTAGCGCCAAGCTTCATCACGAACAGAACCACAGTGGTCTGCTCCTCGACTCGCTTGGTCTCATCAGCCTTGATGAGTCCACTGCCGAAGGACTCTTCTACATGTGGGACAGCGCACAGGATGCGATACCCCTTTGGCTCCGGAAGCTGAGTGGCCTTTGCCGCCATCTCTTCCGTTTTAGCTACGTCAATACTACTCATCTGCGTCTTGCTCCTGACGTTCTTGCAGGTCTTTGATGGTTTCCTTTGCGAATCTGAGACCTTGAACAAATCCGCAAAGACGTTTGTACTCTTCAATGTCGATAGCCTTGCCATCAACAAGATGCTGTGCGACCACGCCTTCCTGCTCGGTGAGCTTGCCGATCAGATAGTCGTACTCGTTGGTGTACTGCATTACTTATTACCCTTTGGTGGTGCAGCCTTCTCAGGCTGTGGTTTATTGGCTTCATGGTGCATCTTGAGTACATCCATGCTGAGCCGTGCATCTTCATTGCCAGTGCGCGAGTCAAGCTCGTCCGCACGGGCCGTGCTCTCAGTGAGCAACTTGAGGTGTTCCATCTGGTACTTGGCTTCAAGCTCGGCCTGCTTGAGACGCAACTCGTCGGTCTTAGCCACAGCATCCATCTGATCTTTCTGAGCCTTACGCTGCACTTCCTGCTGCTTGACCTGAATGTCCATCTGCTGGAGCTGGAGCATCGGATCCTGCGCAGCCTGTTGTGCAGCCTGCTGAGCGGCTTCAGCCTGATTCTTCTGGAACAGCCTGTCGGAAGCCTGCTTGGCAAGCGCAGAGACCTGAACCTCAACCTCCGGATCGAGGAAGTAGTCGCCAGTCTTGGTGTCCGGAATCGGCGGGAGCATAGCCCCGAGTTGCGTCTCCAGATCCTTGCGGTACTGGAAGGCGGCGTGTTCCATGATGTGCGCCATGAACGCAGCTTGAATAGCCTGCGCGTTGGGATTCTGTCCAAGCAACGCTGCGATCTTGGGGTCATTCAGCGCGTTCATGTGAACGCCGATATGCGCTTCGTGATCTTGGTACAGGAACGCCTTCATGGGCTTGCCATTCAGCGCAGCCATGTTCTCGGTCACTGGGTCAACAGGCTTCATGTCATCTTCAGTCGGGATGATCTTGTCCGCGTTCTTGACGCCAAGCGTCTCGATCATCTGCCTATGGAGATACGGCAGGTCGTAGATCTGCGGCGCAGCCTGTGCCAACTGCATGACTGCTTGATACTGCACCACCTTCTGAGACATGGTGCTCGCGTTGGGATCCGACACGGGGATGACATCCACCATGTCGTAGTCGGCTTGCTTGGCGCTAGCCTTGCCAACTTCTGGCTCGTAGCTGTAATCGGTTGGGGTGTTGTCACGGATGATGCCTGCAAGGAGCTTGAACTCCTGCTTCATCGTGTTGTGGATGCGTGACTGAACCGCCGTCAGAATCTTCAACGTGCGCTCGAGAATGGCGAGCGTAGTACCAACCGGAGCCTGCGACGACATGTCGCTGATCTTCATGTCAGCCGTAGCCGCCATGCGACGTGCGTCGTCGACGATCTTGTCCATAAGAGTGACAAGCGTAGCGCTCGGCTCTTTGTACGGCAGCGGCAGGATGTTGTCGCGGATAGCACCAGATGGAAGATCGACATCCCTAAACTCGCCGGGGGCGATTGGGGTATCGTCGCCCTTCACGCGGAGGCCACGAGATTTCAAACCTCCGGGAAGATTAGATAGTGTCCCGGCGTCGATGAGCTGTCGAGTCAGGGATGTCGCGGCCTTAGTGTGACCACCGATGAGGTGGATCAGGCCAAAGCTGTAGAACCCAAAGCCGGGTACGTAACCGTAGTGGACGAAGTGCTGCCGACGAATCTTGAGCGGGTCTTCCTCCAACCAATTCCTACGCACAGCAAGGATAGTAGCCGTACCCTTCTCGATCGTGACCACGTAGGGCAGCGCAATGCCCGTAGGCTTGCCGTCCTTGTCCTTATCCTCGTAACCCTCAAGGTCGAGGTCAACGTGCATCTCAAGAAGCTGGAAGCGGTTATCCGTGATGGCGCTAAGCCCCGCATCCTTGACCTTAGCCTTCTCTACCTCGTCCACAATCTGGACTGGATCGCCAAGGTCAACGTCTACGTAGAACCCAGCTACCTGAAGTCGGCGTAGCTCGTTCTTGGTCTTACGCATGCGATGCGTAACGCGCTCAGCGTTGTCGAGGCTGCTGGCACCATACGGCACCACGATCTCCTCGGCGGGGATGAACATCGCAACTTGGCGATTGAGCGCTGGGTCAAAATAGATCTTCTTGAAGGCGTTACCCGCGAGCGCAAGCGAGAACAGCATCCGCTCATGCTCAGGACGGTACTCCTTCATCTCCTCCATCAGACGGAAGTTCATGTCGTCAGCAACACGAACAGCGGCGTCCTTCTTCTCCTGCGTCTCCTTGCCGATGATGACAGTCTTGACGGGACCAGACGCCGGGAACGTCTCTACAATAGTGTCTGACTGAAAGCGCACCGCGCTTTCCATAAGCATCGGATGGGTGACGCCACACGCACCAGCCCACGGCTCCGTACGGTCTTGGTTCTTCAGACCGAGCAGGTCTAGACCCTTTACGTAGGCATCCAGCCAGTCACGACGAGAGTTTACGTCGGCGTCATAGTCGGCAAGTAGCTCAGAGGAGAGCGTCTGCAACACAGACTCGGGGAGTGTCTCGGCAAGGTTCTCATCGAAACCTTCTTCGTCCTTCGGCTCGATCTCGATCTCCATACCATCCATACCGATACGGACAGCTTCTGGATCCTCAATCTCGATCTCGATGTCCGGTTCGGCAAGAGCACCAAGCCCCTGCGGGGCTTCGTATAGAGACTTGTCGATAGCCATGTTCAGTCCTTAGTAGTAGCCGCCACGCCTGTGGGACTTGAAGTATTGGGTCGGTTCAGGTTCATCCGATGGGAGCCGGATGAATCCGCCTTGACGAAACCGCATGAGGGCGAGCGTTGTGGAGTCCACGAGGTCGTCATGCGTACCAGCGGGGAAGTCATTGCACTCTTCGACCACTTCATGCGCCCATCTCCTATCAGGTGCCCATACGATACCGGAGGAAAAGAGATCCGTCACGGAATTAACCCTTGAGAGCTTATCTTGGCCTTTGCCGGGAGTAAACTCGCTGATAGGTACGCCCATACGCCGCATCTCCTGATACAGCGCAGCACCGTTAGATTTCTTCTCAACGATGAAGCTATCCGGCTCCCACTCCTTGTATTCCTCAAGGACAAGTGCCTTCAGGTCAGGGAACTCCAGCCGCTGCTTGATGGCGTTGAGCAGGATGATGTTGTAGTTGTTGGTCTTCTCGTTGAAGAAGACTCCCCACGTCGTCAGGGCGTTGTAGTCGGCACGGTTGTTGGTTTCCTGCGCCGCGTCGAGAGCCATGATGATGAACTCGCAGGACGGAGGCCGCTCCTCATCCCACATCTGCCACCACTCTCTCTTAATGAGTGCGCCTTCTTCCGACACCGGGTCTTGCATGTACTGGGCGTTCCAGTACCGCACGTCCATGCTGGCCTTCTTAGCCAGCAACTCGTTCAAATCCCAGAACTCGGGCCAGAGTGGCTTGTCATTCAAAATCGCAGGAAATTCAACAACTTCCCACTGGTCGGCGTCATCGTTCTTCATCATGTGATCGACGATCTTTCCCGTCAGGTCGAGCTTCGACCAACGGGTCATCACCACGATGATTGCGCCACCCGGCATTAGTCGCTGGACGGGGCCTGACTGGAACCATTCCCAAGCGGGTTCAAACACCTCTGGTCGTAGCTGTTTAGCCTCTTGTTCAGAGTGTGGATCGTCAATGATGAATAGATCAGCGCCGCGCCCAGCAAGAGCGCCGCCGACACCGATAGCAAAGTACTCACCGTTAAAATTAGTCCCCCATCGAGAGGCAGATTTACTGTCGGCCTGTAGTTCGACTTGCGGAAAAATCTCATGGTATAGCTCACTTCCTACTAGGTTACGGACGCGACGACCAAAGTTGACCGCCAAGTCTGCAGTATGGGAACCCATAATGATCTTTTTCTGCGGAAATTTGCCCAAAAACCACGCTGGAGCGAGGTAAGAGATCATTTCTGACTTGCCGTGACGAGGGGCAATGTTGACGATTACGCGCTTCTTCTTACCCTCCGCAATTTCCTCGAAAATACGGGCCAATTTGCGGTGATGGGGGCCAATTATGTACCCCGGGTAGACGTGCTGGATGAAATCTAGGAAATTTTCACGCCCAGCGACCTTCACTTTCTCGCTCTGATAGCGCTTCAAAAGGTCTGCAACACGCCGTTTTTCCTTATCCGGCATGCTCGGAAGAGCAGTTTTCAGCTTCTGGAGGGCTTCAGGGGTCAGGTTATTCGACATTGTTGGTGATTTTCGGAGTCACGTCCAAAAACTTGGTTTCCAGCACATTCAGAGTCTCAAGAAGCTCCTTCTCGACCTCCTCAATGGGCTTGACCTGAATGGTCATCTCGGTGCGCTTCTTGAAAGCGTCCACGCCATCCACTTCGCCCAGCTTGGATAGGGCAGTAATACGGGACTTGGAGTCCGGAGCGTTCTCAATCTCGAAAATCAGCTTGTTCACCACGTACATCTTGAGGTCTGACAGCTCGTCGACCAGCGATACGTTGGTTTGGGCGATCAACCCAGCCAGATAAGCCATCGTTTCCGAGGGGTACTTGGCGTACTCAATGCGCTTCTTGGGGTCAGTCATCATGTCCCGTGCCAGATCTTTGGCAACCTCGGCCTGTTCCGCGTCAGGCGCGATAGCTACGCCCGTCAGGTCAGAAATTAGCTTGATGGTACGTGCCCGCATCTCCAATTCTTCGGTAGGAGATAGTTCAGGCAACGCCTCCATAGCGCTGGACGGCAGGGGTACGTCGTCTTCGATGTCTGGCATAAGGGCGTTATCCATATGTGTATCTATAGCAGATGCGATGGAACCAAGCAAATAAGGGGGGTACCACAAGGGGGTAGGGGTGTCACCGGACAAAAATCGGCTAACGTAATAAATATGTATCGTATAAAACAGGTACTAGGGATAAATAGTCCAAATGGACTAACTTGGATAATCTGCACTAAATAAAAATACATCAGGTGGAACAAGTACCGGTGATCTAGGAGTCCCTAAATGGAAAAGGGGGGTATCGTTTGTGTGGATTAGGGGGTGTGGGGTACGCGCAGGGGAGGTAGCGGGATTTTGGGGGGTAGGGGAGGGGTGGGGTCGCCGCCGGGGTATTTCCGCCCCCGGAATCAGACGGATATGGTGTGGACAGTGTATACCTGAGATGTCGAAACATTGCACACACAGGAGACGACAATGCTTCCGAGGAAATTAGCGATGCACTACACGAGTTCATTCGGTCGTAGCGCACGGATTTGGAACATCATCGACATGGGCAGGGCGCTGCCCCATCGGTTCTATATCTGCCTGTACCTGAAGGGCAAGAAGGTGCGGGAGTGCGAGATTCAGTTCACTACCCTTGAGTACGTCGAAGAGAAGGCGGCTCTGTGGGTTCGTGATGGTTCACGGTTCTAACCAAGGAGATGACAATGGAAAAGCGAATGCTGCTTCGGCACATCAAGGGCACGGGCGAGAACAAGGGGCGCAACGCCCGCATCTGGCGCATCACTAAGGGTGTGCTGAATGCTGAGACGGGCAAGATTAGGGTGCGCCTGTACCAGAACGGCAAGACGGTCTGGTGTCCCGAATCACTGTGCAGTGATGTGCCGCACGCCGAAAGCGTGGCACGTCTTTGGGTGCTGGATGCCACCCGCCTTTGGGGTCCGAACCCCATCTGATTCAACCACGGGGCACAAGGATGTGCCCCCAACCAAGAGGAGGATGCAGGATGCGTGACTACAAGGTGGCGACGACCAACAGTCGCACGGCGAGCAGCTTAACGCTGCTCATGCTGGCAACGAGCTGCGTTGCGTTCTGGTGCTTGAACATCTGGACGATGTTCAACTGGGGTGAGGGCATGGTGCTGCAGAAGCTGGCGATCCAGACGCTGGCATGGTTGCACACCATCTGCCTGCACCGCGAACTCCTGAAGTAACAGGGGTGCGACTTTGGGGAGAGGGGCTTCGGCTCCTCTCCCCCTTTTTTTGTCCGGTGCTTTGATACCAGTTCTGTGCCCCTGCGAGCGTGCGCGTGTGGGCGAGCGCCGTGCCGCGAGGGGGAGGCTGGCGGGTTGGGTAACGGTTCACCTACCCCTGAATCACTACTTTATCGGCGAGACAGGGTATACCTAAGGGGTCGACGGGGGGAATGGCTCGCCGACCAATGCAACACCCATTTCCGGAGTATTTATGACCAACAACGCTTCGTTGGGCGAGCTGCCCAACACGAACAGCGAAGAACTCGCTGTCCTCGCCACCATCGCTGATTCGGTCACGGGACTGACCGACCTCGGCTACAAGCACGCTCGCAGCCGCGAGCTGACCTCGGACCTCGCCATCCGCGCCTCGTCGATGATGGCAGGCTTTCCCGACAACGTGTCCGACGAGGACAAGAGCCGGGTTTTCGACGGCTACCGCCTCCGCAAGTCCGAACTTGTCGGGACTCGCTACTATCGGTGGGAAGGCAAGGACACCTTCATTCCGATAACGGCGGAGCAGTACAAGCTGGGCAAGGCGGCGGCGACGGAAGAAGGTCCGGACTTCTTCGTCCTCGACGTTGATTACGCCTTCTCGTACTCGCAGCAGCAGTTCGGCGCTCTGAAGAAGGAGACACCGAACAAGCACGCCTTAATCGGCGCTCTGCGGACTGAGGTGTCCAAGTACTGCTCCAACACGTGGGGTGCGCTTGTCGGTGCTTACAAGGCACTGAACCGCGTACCCCGGCAGCGTGGTGCGAACGTGTCCTTCATGGACCACCTCGATGACTTGTTCGAGGAACTCGAGAAGCGCCGCCGCGTAGCGGTCAAGCGTGAAGGCGAGGGGAACGTACCCTCTGAAGCGAAAATGAAGAAGGCGGTTCAGGCTTTCTTCAAGGCACTGGACTGACCGACCACGGGACATGGATGTCCCACCGACCCCGGCTCGCCGCAAGGCGGGTCGGGGTTTTTTTGCGCCCGACGCTGGCGCGGTTTTGATGCCAGTTCCGTGTCCGTGGGCGCGTGCGCGTGAGGGCGTTGGCTGGAATGCTACCTAGTGGTTCACCGTACCCTGAATCACTACTTTGTCGTGGAGACAGTGTATACCTGAGATGTCGATAGGATGGTGGCTATCGGCACTACATCACTTCCACCATTGGAGATACATCATGACGACGCAATTCAAGAGCATCCGCGATTTCGGTTACCAGCAGGCTGTCCACGACGATGTGGGCTTGGATTTTGCCCGGTGGGCATTAGCCAATCTGCCGGGCTTTCCCGAGATTGATGATGAGAACAAGCGGATGTTGTTTGGCGGATACCTGACTCGTAAGCAGGAAATCACGGCTCCCGCCTACTACAAGCGGGTTGACGTGGACAAGTATGAACCTGCAAGCGGCCCCGGTGAGGGCGTGGTAGTCATTGATATTGACTACGCATTCAGTTTCAGCCAGCAGCAGTTTGGTTCACTGCGAACCAAGCAGGCAGGCTTGCATGGCATCATCAAGCCCATGCGGGATGCAGGTTCTGCATATTGCAGCGGCAGGTTCAGCAGTCTCAAGCGTAAGGTTTCCGAAGTGAACCCGAAGAAGCGGGAACGCGGAGAAACCCTGTCGTTCCACGACTGGCTGGCAGACATCGCCGAGTCAATCGTTCCGAAGGCTAAGGCTGCTGCGAATCGCGGGGACACAACCGCACCATCGCCTGAAAAGGCTAAGGCTATCGCAGCGGCACTGCTGAAGGCTAGCAAGTAACCCAACGCCCGGCTCACCGAAAGGTGGGTCGGGCTTTTTTTGGCTCGTGATTTATTGATGCC
>Ga0316616_100000405_pt1 | contig 13454 bp, 9 predicted proteins | sample OWC_Aug_M1_C1_D1_FD_207660 | JGI IMG/M metagenome (GOLD analysis project Ga0316616, IMG submission 207660) | Wetland soil microbial communities from Old Woman Creek delta, Ohio, United States - OWC_Aug_M1_C1_D1_B | ecosystem: Environmental > Terrestrial > Soil > Wetlands | place: USA: Ohio... | reverse complement strand
CGGGGAGCTGACGGTCCAGGCGGCGGCGGTGACGCTATTGTCGAAATCCCTGCGCCCGTTGCCGGACAAGTGGCACGGCCTGAGCGACGTTGAGGTTCGCTATCGACAGCGCTACGTGGATCTCCTCGCCAACCCGTCCGTGGTCGAGACGTTCCGGCGCCGGGCGCGGATCATCGCCGAGATGCGCCGCTTTCTGGACGCGCGCGGCTTCCTGGAAGTCGAGACGCCGATGATGCAGTCGATCCCCGGGGGAGCGACAGCGCGCCCGTTCGTCACGCATCACAACGCGCTGGATCTCACGCTCTACCTCCGCATCGCGCCGGAGCTGTACCTGAAGCGGTGCGTGGTCGGGGGGCTGGAACGGGTGTACGAGATCAACCGCAACTTCCGCAACGAGGGGATCTCGACCCACCACAACCCCGAATTCACGATGCTGGAGTTCTACCAGGCCTATGCCGACTACCGAGATCTGATGGCGTTGACAGAGGAGCTCCTGGCACAGGTGGCTCGCGCCGCCTGCGGGAGCGAGCGGGTGACGTACCAGGGACACGAGATCTCCTTCGCCGCTCCCTGGCCGCGCCTCTCCGTCGAGGAGGCGCTGGTCACGCTCGGCGGCCTTTCCGCTCACGAGGTCCGCACGGCGGAGGGGCTCCGTGCGGCCGCCGCCGCCCGCGGTATCCCCATCAACCCGGCCTGGGGTTGGGCGAAGCTCTTGATGGAGCTCTTCGAGGTGTTGGGCGAGGCGCGCTGCCTTCAGCCGACGTTCATCACCCACTTTCCGGCGGAGCTGTCGCCGCTCGCCAAGGCTCGCCCGGAGGATCCTCGGTACGTTCAGCGGTTCGAGTTGTACATTGCCGGAATGGAGGTGGCCAACGCCTATACCGAGCTGAACGATCCGCGCGAGCAGCGGCGGCGGTTCGAGGCGCAGGTGCAGGCGCGGGAGGCCGGCGATGAAGAGGCGCAGTATCTCGACGAAGATTTCCTGCGGGCGCTGGAATACGGACTGCCCCCGACGGCCGGCGAAGGCATTGGGATCGATCGCCTGGTGATGCTGCTCACCGATTCACCCTCGATTCGCGACGTGATCCTGTTCCCCTTGCTCCGGCCGGAAGCACGCGCCGGAGAACGCGCTGCCGAGGCGACGACCGCTGCGCCCGGTCAGGAGTAGCGCGCCGATGGCCTGGTCCGTTCCCTACGAGCTCTTCCTCAGTCTGCGCTACCTCCGGGCCAAGCGGCGGTATCGCTCGGTCTCGGTCATCACGGTGATCTCGACGGCCGGGGTGGCGGTCGGGGTGATGGCCCTGATCGTGGTGATGGCCGTGATGAGCGGCTTCGAGTTCGATCTCCGCAGCAAGATCTTGGGGACCAACGCCCACATCTGGGTCATGCGGTACGGGGAGCGGGGCATCGAGGAGCCGGCCGCGGCGCTGGCGGCGGTCCGACAGGTTCCGGGGGTCACGGCGGCGTCGGCGTTCACCTATAACGAGGTGCTGCTCACCGCGGCGGGGCGGACCGCGGGCAGCGTGCTGCGCGGGATCGACCTGGCCTCGGCGCTGGAGGTGACCGAGTTTCGGAAGACCATCAAGACGACCTCCGCGGATCTGGCGGAAGCCCTGCGCACTCCGCACCCGGTCTTTCCGCCCGACGGGATTCTGCTCGGGTCGCACTTGGCGGCGACCCTGGGGGTCGGGGTGGGCAGCGCCGTGGACGTACTCCTGCCCTTGGGGGGCGATCTTTCCCCGCTGGGGGTGGTGCCGCGTATGCGGCGCTTTACCGTGGCGGGCGTCTTCCAAGTCGGCTTTGCCGAATTCGACTCCAAACTTGCCATGATCGGCATCCCGTCTGCGCAGGCGCTGTTTCGGATGGGGTCGGCCGTCTCGGGAATCGAGGTGCGCGTCACCGACATTTACCAGGCGGCCGGCGTCGCCGACGCGATCCGGGCGCGGTTGCAGTTCCCTTACTTCACCCGGACCTGGATGGAGCTGAACCGAAACTTCTTCTCGGCGCTGCGGGTCGAGCGGATCGTCATGTTCATCATCCTGACGATGATCGTCCTGGTGGCGGCGTTCGGGATCATCAGCACGCTGGTCATGCTGGTCATGCAGAAACGGAAGGAGATCGCCATCCTGAAGTCCATGGGAGCCACCAATCGCAGCATCATGGGCCTCTTTGTCGTGCAGGGATTCGTCATCGGGGTGGCCGGGACCGGATTGGGGCTGCTGCTGGGACTCGCGATCGCGCACAATCTCAATCCGATCGTGGCCGGCGTGGAGTGGCTCTTCGGGTTCAAGGCGTTTCCCCAGGATGTCTATCTGCTGGACAAACTGCCGTCGCGGGTGCTCTGGCCGGATGTTCTGGCTATCTCGTGCACGTCGGTGTTGATCAGCCTCTTGGCCACCATCCTGCCGTCGCGGCAAGCGGCAGCGGTCGATCCAGTGGTGGCGATCCGGTATGAGTAGGGCGGAGAGCCGAGAGCAGAGAACCTAGCGCCGAGAACCGAGACGAACGCACCGCTGATCGCACGGCGAGACGACTGAATAATGCTTGAGTCCATTATTGCGCAGGACGTAAATAAGAGTTTCGCACGGGACGGGGAGCGGGTCGAGGTGCTCACGGGGGTAACCCTCACCGTCGCCGCGGGCGAACTGGCCGCCATCGTGGGCCCGTCGGGGGTTGGCAAGAGCACGCTTCTGCACCTTCTTGGTGGCCTGGAGCGGCCAACCTCGGGGACCATCCGCTACGGCGAGACCGATCTGGCAGGGCTCTCCGATCTCGACCTGGCGCGCTTCCGGAACCGGCGGGTGGGGTTCGTCTTCCAATTCCACCATCTCCTTCCGGAGTTCTCTGCGGCGGAGAACGTGATGCTGCCTCTCCTGATCCGGCGGCTCCCTGCCGCCGAGGCGCGGGCGCGGGCCGTGGCGTTGCTGAAGCGGGTGGGCCTGGGAGAACGGGTTCGGCACCGGCCGGGCGAGATGTCCGGGGGGGAGCAGCAGCGGGTGGCGATCGCGCGAGCGCTGATCGGGGATCCGGCAGTCCTCCTGGCCGACGAACCGACGGGGAATCTGGACACCAAGACCGGCGGAGAGGTCTTTGAATTGATCCGCGAACTCAACCGCGAGCGGCGGCTGACCTGCGTCTTTGTCACGCACAACGAGGAGCTGGCCCGACGGACCGACCGGATTCTCCGAATGCTGGACGGCCGGATGCTCGAATAGCCAGGGGTTCGTCGGCCGGCGCATGGGCCGCTCCGCGCGCGGTCCGCGTCCCGGAAACAAAACATCGACCGATGGCCGCACCCCACGTCATCGGGCCCCTCATACCTGGTCCGATTTCGGCCTTCCCGTCCTTCCGATCGTCGGGTATACTCCCCATGGAGTACAGGCGTGCCGGATTCCGGCGTTGTGGGCGCCGCCCGGCGGAGGATCAGAGCGTTACGGCGAGGAGCGAGTTATGTTCGAACGATTTACCGAGCGTGCCCGTAAAGTCATCATTCTGGCCCGCGAAGAGGCGATCCGCCTGGGGCACAATTTCGTCGGGACGGAGCATCTGTTGCTGGGGCTCATCCGGGAAGGGGACGGTCTGGCGGTCGCCATCCTGAAGAAGCTGAACGTCAGCATCTCGGCGCTGAAGGCGGAGATCGAAAAGGTGGTGGCGGTCGGGACCGAGTTCTCCCCGGCCGGCGAGATCCCCTTCACCCCGCAGGCAAAAAAAGTGCTGGAGTACGCCATCTCCGAAGCGCGCTCGTTGAGCCATAACTACATAGGCACCGAGCACCTGCTTCTGGGGCTGATCCGCGAGGGCGAGGGGATCGCATCGCTGGTGCTGCGAGATTTCGGGGTCAGCGTGGCTGCGGCCAAGTCGCAGGCGCAGGAACTGCTCGGGGAGCAAGCGTCCAAGCAGCCGACCGCAAACCGGACGCCGGCCCTGGACGAGTTCGGCGTGGACTTGACGACCGCGGCCCGACAGGACAAGCTGGATCCGGTGATCGGTCGAGACGCGGAGATCGAGCGGGTCATCCAGGTGCTGAGTCGGCGGAAGAAGAACAACCCGGTTCTGATCGGCGAGGCGGGTGTGGGGAAGACCGCCATCGTCGAGGGGTTGGCGCTCCGGATCGTGGCCAACAACGTGCCGGAGACCCTGCTCAAGCGGCGCGTGGTACAGCTGGATCTGGCAGGTATGGTGGCCGGCACCAAGTACCGTGGGCAGTTCGAGGAGCGGTTGAAGGCGGTGGTGAAGGAGATCCAGCAGGCCAACAATGTGATCCTCTTCATCGACGAACTGCACACCCTGGTGGGGGCGGGCGCGGCCGAAGGCGCCATCGATGCCAGCAACATGCTGAAACCGGCGCTGGCGCGGGGCGAACTCCAGTGCATCGGCGCCACCACCATGGACGAGTACCGCAAGCATGTCGAGAAAGACCGCGCGCTCGAGCGTCGATTCCAGGCCATCCACGTCGGGCCGCCCAGCGTGGACGAGACCATCCGCATTTTACGGGAGATCAAGGATCGCTACGAGACGCACCATCAGGCCCTCATCACGGACGAGGCGGTCGTGGCGGCGGCACGCCTTTCGCAGCGGTATATTGCCGATCGGTTCCTTCCGGACAAGGCCATCGACGTGATCGACGAGGCCGGCGCCCGGGCCCGACTGAAGGGAATGACGCTCCCGGCAGAGCTCCGCGAGATGGAGAACGAGGCGGAGCGGTTGCGGGGACAGAAAGAGGATGCCATCCGCACGCAAGCGTTCGAGGTGGCGGCACGCCTGCGGGATACGGAGCGCAGGCTGCGGGCGGAGTTGGAAGAACGCAAGACCGAATGGAAGGAGCAGCGCTCCAAGGCCAAGACGACTGTGACGGACGAGGACGTGGCCTACGTGGTCGCCAAGTGGACCGGAATTCCTCTTCAGCAACTGGAGGAGGCAGAGTCGGCGAAACTCCTGCGCATGGAATCGGAGCTGGGGCGGCGCGTGGTCGGGCAGGAAGAGGCCATCAAGGCGGTGTCGCGCGCCATTCGCCGTTCGCGGGCGGGGGTCAAGAACCCGAATCGCCCCGTCGGGTCGTTCATCTTCCTGGGCCCCACCGGGGTCGGGAAGACCGAATTGGCAAAAGCCCTGGCGGAGTTTCTCTTCGGCACTGAGGACGCGCTGATCCGGGTGGACATGTCGGAGTACATGGAGCGTTTCTCGACCTCCCGGCTGATCGGCGCCCCGCCGGGTTACATCGGCTACGACGATTCGGGCCAGCTGACCGAAAAAGTCCGTCGGCGTCCGTTCTCGCTGGTCCTCCTGGACGAAATCGAGAAGGCCCACCCCGAGGTATTCAACCTGCTTCTCCAGATCCTGGAGGATGGGCGACTGACCGACAGCTACGGGCGGGTGGTGGACTTCCGGAACGCCATCTTGATCATGACCTCCAACGTCGGCACGCGTCAGTTTACCCTGCACACGAACCTGGGGTTCGCCAAAGGGGGAGACGAGGCGCACTCCTATGACAAGATGCGAGAGACGGTCTTGAACGAACTCAAGCGGGCCTTCAATCCCGAACTCCTGAACCGGATCGATGAGGTGACCGTCTTTCACCCGTTGACCATGGCGCACATGCGCCAGATCGTGGAGTTGATGCTGCAGCGGTTGCAGGAGCAGCTGAAAGAGCGGCAGATGAGCCTTCAGGTGGACGACGAGGCCAAGGATTTCCTCATTCAGCAGGGTTTCGACCCGAACTACGGAGCGCGCCCGTTGCGTCGGGCAATACAGCGCCACGTGGAGGATGCCCTGGCGGAGGAAGTGCTTCGTGGCCGGTTTCCCGAAGGCGCGGCGGTGCGGATCAAGAAAGGGGACGGGGCCAGTCTGATTTTCGAAGGAGTCGAGCCGGTCGAGGCGACGTCCTGACGCCCATCCTACGGTACGTGATCGGCAGGGAAAATTGCCCCCTCGGGGGCAATTTTTTCTTGGCTTTTCGCAGAGATAATGATAATTTGCGCCGGCATTTCTGTGAAAGGGCTGGTCGCAAAGAATTATGATCTGCCATGAACAGTATCCCGCGCTCGTGACGCCGTCCCGACGATCGCCGCCGCAATTTCTTCCCCAACTTTTCCTCCTGTTGTTGCTCGCCCTGGTTCCGGTTTCGCCGACTTGGGTGGGTGCGCAGGACCAGCCGATGGTCACGCAAATCGACGTGGTCGGAGCCAAGAAGGTCGAGGAGGCGACGGTCCGCTTCAAGCTCAAGACCCGTGTCGGGGACGCATATTCCCCCGAGGTCGTCCGTGAGGATGTCAAGTCGCTGTACGGGCTTGGGTATTTCGAGGACATCGTCGTCCAGGCGGATATCTTCGAGGGCGGCCTAAAGGTGATCTTCGTCCTACAGGAAAAGCCCAGCATCCAGAAGATCACGATCGCCGGCAACAAGAAGCTTGCCGTTGACAAGATCAAGGGCAAGATCGACCTCGTCGAGGGGGCCATCGTTCCGCCGGGAGCGCTGTCCAAGAACGCCGAGAAGATCCGCCTGTTCTACGAGGAGGAAGGCTATTACCAGGCGCGGGTGGACGGACGGGAGGAGCGCATCTCTCCCCAGGACGTGACGGTGACGTTCGACATCGTCGAGGGGGACAAGTTCGACGTCGGTGAGATCCGGATCGTCGGCAACAAGTATCTTAAGGAAAAAGACATCAAGGCGAAGCTTCAGACGTCCGAAGTCTTCCTCTGGTTCTTCGGGGGCACGCTCAAGCGCGAGGAGCTTCGCCGGGACCTGGACCGCATCCGGGCGTATTACCTCGATAACGGATTCCTCGACATTGCCGTTGGAGAGCCGGAAATCCAGATCGACCCGGCCAAAAAGAACCTACGGGTGGTGATCACCGTGGACGAGGGGGCCCAGTATCGCATCGGCGAGTTGACGGTGACCGGTGCGCGCCTCTTCCCCGAAGCGGAGATCCGGGGGCTGCTGCAGAGTCAAAAGGGCGGGATCTTTAGCCGAGAGAAGCTCCAGGCGGACGTGGTGGCCATCACCGACCGGTATGCCGAGTGGGGGTACTTGTTCGCCGATGCGGTGCCGGTGACCGATATGCGGCGCGAGGACCGGATCGTGAACGTCTCGCTGGAGGTCACCGAGGGGCGGCAGGCATTCATCAACCGCATCGAGATCGTCGGGAACGATCGGACGCGGGACAAGGTGATCCGGCGGGAACTCCCGCTGATCGAGGGCGACGTGTTCAATAGCGCCCTGCTGAAACAGGGCCGACAGAGACTGGAGGGGATTGGGTTCTTTGAAGAAGTGAAGGTGGAGACGCGACGGGGGACGGCGGAAGACCGGGTGGATGTCGTCGTGGACGTGAAGGAGAAACCCACCGGCGCCTTCACCATCGGCGGTGGCTTCAGCTCGGTGGACGGCCTTCTCGGCACGGTGAGCATTTCCCAAAACAACCTCTTCGGGTACGGGAAGCGGGCCACCGCGGCGGTCCAGATCGGTCAGAACGCCAACCGCTTCAATTTAGTGTACAGCGATCCCCATTTCTGGGACAGCGATTTCCTGTTCGAAGCCCGGGCGTTCAAGACGGCCACGTCGAACTACGAAGACACGCAGGGGTACAACACCCAGACCACGGGTGGGGTGATTTCGTTTGGACGCATGCTCTTCGGCCAGGTGTTCGGCTTGTTGTCCTACACTCTCGAGAACGTTGTGCTCACGGATATCCAACCCTTCGCGCCGATCATCATCCAGGAGCAGGCGGCGCAGAACAACGGCGACTCGACGACCAGTGCGCTGTCCCTCGCGCTCACCCGGGATACCCGGGATTCGTTCGCCGAGCCGACCCGCGGGAACAAGACACGCGTCGCCGCCACATACGCGGGCGGCTTCCTCGGGGCGGAGAACAATTTTACGAAGTATTCCGTCGAATCCTCGCAATACTGGCCGATCTGGTGGAAGCTGGTGGGCAATCTGCGGGGCACGTTCTGGTATGGGGACTCCTTCGAGGACACCCCGGTCCTGCCCGCGCAAGAGCGGTTCTATTTGGGCGGCGCCAACACCATCCGCGGTTTCAAGAACTTCACCGTCAGCCCGAAGTCGCCGGTGACCGGCGGTTATACCGGCGGGAACAAAGCGTACTTCGTCAACACGGAGATTATCTTTCCATTGTACGAGCCCTTGCGCATGCGGGGCGTGGTATTCTACGACATCGGCAACAACCTGGCGGAACTCGCCAGCCTCGGCGACCTGTTCACGCAGCAGCCTCGGCAGGGAGCCGGCATCGGTATTCGGTTCAACTCCCCCATGGGGGCGATTCGGCTGGAGTGGGGCTTCAACTTGGACCGGCGCGAAGGGGAACGGTCGCAGGTCCTGTACTTCACGGCGGGCGGGGCGTTCTGAGGAGCGACGCTCTGGGGGCACGCGTCGTTTCGCGCACGGCGCGCGGCGACCGAATCTGTGTCGGGGCGGGAACGACACGGGGAACAGGAGGGATAGGCGAAAGTGAAGACGGGGTATGGAACCAGCGGGCGGCGCGTCGCCATTCTCGGGGCGGGGCTGGCGTTGATCGTGGCGTGGGGGGGTGTGGGGTGGGCCGCGCAGTCAATTCGAGTGGGCGTGGTGGATGTCCAGCAGATCCTGAACCAGTCGCAGCGCGGGCAGGTCTTGAAGCAGAAGTTGGAACAGGAGCGGACCGGTCGGCAAAAAGAGCTGGACGCGCGACAACAAGAGCTGCTCAAGCTCCAGTCGGAGTATGAGAAGCAATCCCCGGTCCTGAGCGAACAGGCCAAGCGGGAAAAGAAGGAGTCCATCGAGCGGCGCGTTCGGGACGCGCGCCGGGTGGCCGAGGACGCCAACCGCGACTTCGAGAAGAAGGTGCGCGACGCGGAGATGGAAACCACCCGGGAGATTTTTTCGGTTATCCAAGAGTACGGGAAGGACCAAGGGTTCAGCCTGATCCTGGAGCGGAGCAGTCTCATCTTCAGCGCCGCGTCGGTGGATGTGACCAGCGAGGTCATCAAGCGGTACGACGCCAAAGGGGTGAAGTAGGGTGGCGCGGGAGGACCGGAGCGGGGGGAGTTCGGCGTTCGAGCGGAGGCCATAGTGCGCTTGGAAGAGTTGGCCGAACGACTGGGATGCCGCCTGGAAGGCGACGGCACCGTCGAGATCGTCGGGGTGCGCGCGTTGGAAGACGCGGGGCCGGCGGACCTCACGTTTGTCACCGAGGCCCGGCACTTGCCCCGTTTGGCGATGTCGCGGGCGGCGGCCGTCTTGCTGGCCGAATCGTTGCCGGCTGCCCGTCGCCCCGCCTTGCGCACGTCTAATCCCTACCTGACCTTGGCCCACGTCCTCGGCGTCTTTTGTCCGCCGCAGGCCGGCGTTCCGGGGGTCCACCCGACGGCCGTGATATCGGCCGGTGCCCGCGTGGATGGCACAGCCAGCGTCGGTCCACTGTGCGTGCTTTCCCCGGGAGCGGAGGTGGGCGCCGGAACGATTCTGGACGCGCAGGTCTTCCTCGGCGTGAACGCGCGGGTTGGGCGGGACTGCCGCCTCTTTCCGCAGGTGACGCTACGAGAGGGGACCGAGCTGGGCGATCGCGTGGTGGTGCACAGCGGGACGGTGATCGGCGCCGACGGTTTCGGTTACGCGCGCGATGGAGCCCGGTACGTCAAGATCCCCCAAATCGGTCGCGTCGTCCTGGAGGACGACGTCGAGATCGGGGCCAATGTGGCCATCGACCGGGCCACGCTCGGAACGACCCGGATCGGTCGGGGAACCAAGATCGACAACCTGGTACAGATCGCCCACAACGTCCAGGTGGGCGAAGACACCGTGATCGTGGCCCAGGTGGGAATATCGGGAAGCTCCCGCATCGGGTCGCGGGTGACGCTTGCCGGGCAAGTCGGGGTGACCGACCACGTGCAGATTGGTGATAACGCCATCGTCGGCGCGCAAGCTGGGGTGAGCAAGGACGTGCCGGACGGCGCGATCATGCTGGGAGCACCGGCGATTCCCCACCTGGAGTTCAAACGCCAACTCGCCGCTACGGCGCGATTGCCGCAGATGGGCAAGACACTCCGGGTGCTGGAGGAGCGTCTGCGGGCGCTGGAAGCACGTCTGGAGCGCTGAGGTTCTGTTCGCGGGGGAGGCCCATGGCCGATGTGATCGAGATTCAGGCGGTGTTGCCCCATCGGTATCCGTTCCTCCTGGTGGATCGGATCCTTGAGATCGAGCTGGGCAAACGAGTGGTGGGTCTGAAGAACGTGACGATCAACGAGCCGTTTTTCGCGGGCCATTATCCCGGGCACCCGATCATGCCCGGCGTCCTCATCCTGGAGGCCATGGCGCAGGTGGGCGGGTTCCTGCTGATGCGAAGTTTGAACCTGCGTGCCGTGAACAAGGTCCTGTATTTCACCGGGATAGACCATGCCCGTTTTCGGCGGCCGGTGGTGCCCGGGGATCAGATTCGTTTCGAGGTGGAATTGGTCCAGCGGCGGCGACATGTGTGCCGGATGAAGGGTGTCGCGCTGGTGGACGGAAAGACTGCGGCCGAAGCGGAAATGAATGCCGTGGCGGTGGATCGCGACCCCGAAACGCCTCCGGCTGAAGCGGGCGCGGTCTCGGAGAGAACGTGACCGTCGAATACCCCCGCGGCGACGGCGCCGCCGATGGGAATCGTCGAGTGCGGGTCTCGCACCGGATGCTGCAGAAACGGGGTTGCCCCGCCTGCGCCGACCGAAGCCGCCGGGGTCGGTCAGCTGACGCCGTTGTGGTCTCCCCACCCGTGATCCGTCCTTGAACGACGCATTCACGTGCTCCTCGCCCGGGAGCGGATCGATCTCTCCTATGACTGCGGTCGGGATCATCGCAGGCGGAGGACGGTTGCCCTTTGTGGCGGCAGCGGAGGCGCGGGCTCGCGGTCTTCGGGTCGTTGCAGTCGGCATCCGGGGCGAGACCGATCCGGCGCTCGCCGATCAGGTGGACGTGCTCCACTGGGTCCACTTCGGGCAGTTCGGCGCCGTGATCAAGAGCCTGCGTCGGGAAGCCGTGGCGGACGTGCTGCTCCTCGGCAAGGTCGAGATCACGCACATATTTTCCAACATCCGCCCCGACCTCTTGGGCGCGCGGGTCCTTCTCAAGGCGCGAGACCTGCGCGGGGACAGCCTGCTCGAAGCGGTCGTGGAGATCCTGGACGGGGAAGGCATCCGGGTATTGGAAACCCCGCCGTTTCTCGGTCCGATCTTGCTGCCGCCGGGTGTCCTGACGCGGCGGGCACCGAGTGCGCGCGAGCAGAAGGACATTCAACTGGGCCGGGAGATCGCGCGTCAGATTGCCGGCCTTCGGATCGGACAGACTGTGGTGCTGAAACGGGGAACGGTGCTGGCGGTGGAGTCGGTCGAAGGGACGGATGCGGCCATTCGCCGGGGCGGTGAGCTCGGCCGCGGCGGGGTTGTGGTCGTCAAGGTCGGGCGCGCCGATCAGGACCTCCGTTTCGACCTGCCGACCATCGGTCCGGGGACGCTGGGTCCCCTCCAGGACGCCAGCGCCACGGCGCTGGCGTTGGAGGCGGGACGAAGCCTCCTGGTGGACCGGGAGCAATTCGTCGCCGGGGCGAACGCGTTGGGCCTGACGGTGGTCGTGGAATAGGCGACGGCGGCAGCGCCCGGACCGGCGGAGATGCGCCGATTGGCCTGCGGGAGCGGTATGGACGCCAACCTGCCGAAGGTGAAGGTTGCAGTCATCGGAGTAGGCCATCTCGGGCAACACCACGCCCGGATTTATTCCGAGCTTCCCGGCGTGGAGTTGGTGGCGATCGCGGACACCTCGGAGGCGCGGCGCCGAGAGGTGGGGGCGCGTCTTCGGGTGCCGACCGTCGCGGACTACCGATCCTTGATCGGCACGGTGGACGCCGTGAGCGTGGCGGTGCCGACAGCCGCCCACTATCCGATTGCGCTGGCGTTCCTGCAGGCGGGAAGCGATGTGTTGGTGGAGAAACCGATTACCCAGACCGTGGGTGAGGCCGATGTCCTGATCGCCGCTGCCAAGGGCGGCCGGATCCTGCAGGTCGGCCACAGCGAACGTTACAACGGGGCGGTCCAGGCTCTGTCGGAACGTGTGCACGATCCGGGATTCATTGAAGTGCATCGCATGGGGCCCTTTCCGAACCGCGGGACGGACGTGGATGTCGTGCTCGATCTCATGATTCACGACATCGACATCATCCTCACGCTCGTCAAATCGCCGGTGACCGCGGTCAGCGCCGTGGGGGTTCCCGTGGTCTCCGGGCAGGTGGACATCGCCAATGCTCGCCTGGAGTTCGCTTCGGGTTGCGTGGCCAATATCACGGCCAGCCGGGTCAGCGGGGAGCGGCTGCGCAAGATCCGCGTGTTCCAGCGCGACACGTACTTCGTCCTGGACTACGCCAACCAGGAACTGAACCTGTTCCGAAAAACCGTGGGCGACGCCACCAGTAAGACCCGATTGACACGGATCGAGATCCCGGTGGCCCGCGTGGAGCCGCTGCGTCAGGAGCTCAACGACTTCCTGGAGAGCGTTCGACTGCGGCGGCGCCCTCTGGTGTCCGGGGAGGCCGGACGGGAGGCGGTGGCGGTCGCCACGCAGATCATCGAGCGTCTGTGACGGCGCCGGGGTGACTGGGGCAGCAGGGTGCGGCGGAATGGTATCGGACGAACGGGCGGCGCCGGCTTCGCCGGTCGGAATCGCCATCGTGGCGGGAGAGGCCTCCGGCGATCTGCACGGCGCCCGGCTGGTCGAGGCCTTGCGCCGGCGGGAGCCTCGCCTCTCGTTTGCGGGGATGGGCGGGACTCGAATGCGGGAAGCCGGCGTCCGCCTCTTGGCCGATGCCGGTGAGACAGCGGTGGTGGGCATCGCCGAGCTCTGGGAGAAGCGGCGGGCCCTGCGGACGGCCCTGCTGACGCTGCGTGCGCACCTCGCGGCAACCCGTCCGGCCCTGTTGATCTGTGTGGATTTTCCGGATTTCAACCTCCTGCTCGCCCGCACGGCCCACCGGCTTGGCATTCCCGTGTGCTACTTCATCAGTCCTCAGATCTGGGCCTGGCGGTCGGGCCGGATCCGGACCATCCGACGCCTGGTTCGTAAGATGCTCGTGCTATTTCCATTCGAGGAAGCGCTGTATCGCGCCGCCGGCGTGGATGTCGCCTTCGTCGGCCATCCCTTGCTGGATGCACTGGCGAGCGTACCGGGGCGAGACGCCTGTCGGACGGCGCTCGCCATCGCCGAGTCGGAGCGGACAGTCGCGCTTCTTCCGGGAAGCCGGACGGCCGAGATCCGCCGCCATCTCCCGATCCTCTTGGGCGCGGCAGCGAGGATCCGGGCGGCCGAGCCGGACGTGACACTCCTGCTCGGTCTGAGCGAGACGATAGATCGGCAGGCGGTGGTGGCGGCCGCGGCCCACGCCGGTGTACCGGTTCGGGTGATTCAAGGTCGGACCCCAGAAGTCATGCGGGCGGCG
>Ga0316616_100000404_pt1 | contig 13458 bp, 12 predicted proteins | sample OWC_Aug_M1_C1_D1_FD_207660 | JGI IMG/M metagenome (GOLD analysis project Ga0316616, IMG submission 207660) | Wetland soil microbial communities from Old Woman Creek delta, Ohio, United States - OWC_Aug_M1_C1_D1_B | ecosystem: Environmental > Terrestrial > Soil > Wetlands | place: USA: Ohio... | reverse complement strand
GCCCAAGGGCGTGATGCGTGTTTATAAAAAAGATGCCGCCGGCAACGCGCAGTTCGTCGGCGAAGACCGCATCGACCACACGCCAAAGAACGAGAAAGTGCGCCTTAAGCTGGGCGATTCGTTCGATGTCACGGCGGACAGGAAACAGACCGACTTCAAGAAGCTGCCCAATCCGGCCAAGGGCAATAGCATGTTCGAGAGCGCCTACGAGATCGTGCTGAAGAACGCCAGGAAAGAAGCCGTCACCGTCACCGTGCAGGAGCCGATCCCGGCCGACTGGAAGATGCTGAAGGAGAGCCACCCACACGAAAAGGCCACCAGCAACACCGCGGTGTGGAAGGTGAATGTACCTGCTGAGGGGCAGGCGACGCTCACTTATCGCGTACAGGTGAAGTATTGAGCCACGGCACGCTGTATCTTATCCCCGTCACGCTGGGCGACGATGCCATCGGCAAGGCTCTGCCGGCCGACGTGGTGGCCATCGCGCAGCAGCTGGACACTTTCGTGGTGGAAAACGAAAAAACCTCGCGCCGTTTTTTGGGCACGATCAAGACCGCCAGGCCGGTGCGCGAGCTGACTTTGCTCACGCTCGACGAGCACACCACGGACAAGGAGCTGCCGGCCCTGTTGGCGCCGCTGCTGGCGGGGCAGGACGTCGGGCTGATATCCGAGGCGGGCTGCCCCGGCGTGGCGGACCCCGGCGCGCAACTGGTGGCGCTGGCGCATCGCAACAACATCCGCGTGGTGCCGCTGGTCGGCCCCTCCTCCATCCTGCTGGGGCTGATGGCTTCCGGCCTTGACGGCCAGCGCTTCACCTTTCTCGGCTACCTGCCAAGTGAGAAGGCGGAACGGGTGAAAAGGCTCAGGGAAATCGAAGCCGAGTCGCGCAAGCGCTGCGAGACGCAGATTTTCATCGAGACGCCCTACCGCAACGGCCATTTGCTGGAAGACATCCTCGCCACCTGCCAGCCGGAAACCCGGCTGTGCGTGGCCTGCAACCTTACCCTGGAAACGGAACGCATCGTCAGCAAGCCGGTGCAGGACTGGAAAAAATCGCCTTTGCCCGATTTGCACAAGCAGCCCGCCATCTTCCTGCTGCTCGCCTGATCCTTACTTTCCCCGCATGAACATCTTGTCCAGGTCGGCCATGCTGACCTGGAACCAGGTCGGCCTGCCGTGGTTACACTGTTCGGAGCGTTCGGTGGCCTCCATGTCGCGCAGCAGGGCGTTCATTTCGGTGATGGTCAGGCTGCGGTTGGCGCGCACGGCCGCATGGCAGGCCATGGTGGCGAGCATTTCGTTGCGGCGCTCGGTCAGGGCGCGGCTGCCGCCGAATTCGCGAATGTCGGCCAGCACGGCACGCGCCAGGGCAACGGCGTCCGAATCCTTCAGCATCAGCGGCACGGCGCGCACCGCCAGCGTGGTCGGCGAAAGCACGGCGATTTCAAAACCCAGCTCGCGCAGCACGGCGCCCTCTTCTTCCGCCGTGGCCACTTCCAGCCGGTCGGCATGGAAGCTGACCGGGATCAGCAAGGGCTGTGTGGCAATGTTCTGGCCATCCAGCGCGGTTTTGAGCTGTTCGTACATGATGCGCTCATGGGCGGCGTGCATATCCACCACCACCAGCCCCTGCCGGTTCTGCGCCAGCACGTAAATCCCATGCAACTGGGCGATGGCGAAGCCGAGCGGGTATTCCTGCGGCTGGTCGACGGGCGTTTCGGCAGGCATGGCTGACTGGCCGTCGCCGAACATCGTCTGGTAAAAGCCCATGCCTTCGCTGGCACGCAGCGGTATTTGGGGCTGATAAGACGGGTAGGAAGGTTGAAAGGTGGATGGCTGGGTTACCGATTCGGCAGCAGGCGCCGACATCCCGGCGGATGCGGCGAGCGCCTTGTGTAGGGCATGGAAAATAAAGCGGTGCACGGCCTGGCTGTCCCGGAAACGCACCTCGGTCTTGGTGGGATGCACATTGACATCGACCAGCGCCGGATCGAGTTCAAAGAACAGCACAAAGGCCGGGTGGCGCTCGTGGTGCAGCACGTCCTGATAGGCCTGGCGGATGGCGTGCGCCACCAGCTTGTCACGGATGAAGCGGCCGTTGACGTAGAAATACTGCGCGTCGCGCGACAGCTTCGAATAAGCAGGCCTCGCCGCCATGCCCCACAGCCGCAGCCCGCCGGCGGATTGGTCCAGCAGCAGCGCGTGCTCGGCAAATTCCTCGCCCAGCACTTCGGCGAAACGCTTCCGCGGCTCGCTTGCCGTCATGCGCCATTGCGCGCGGCCATTGTGCTGCAGCATGAAGCCGGTCTGCGGGCGGCTCAGTGCGATGCGCTTGAAGGCTTCTTCGCAGTGGCCGTACTCGGTGGCCTCGGTCTTGAGGAATTTACGGCGCGCCGGGGTGTTGTAATAGAGGTCGCTGACCTCGACCACGGTGCCGATATCCAGCGCCACCGGTTCGCGCGGTGTAAGGTTGCCGCCTTCCGCCGCGATGAGCCAGGCGTGTCGCTCGCTTTTGATACGGCTGGCAATGCTGGTACGCGACACCGAGGCGATGCTGGCCAGCGCCTCGCCGCGAAACCCGAGGCTCGCCACATTTTCCAGATCATCCAGGCTGGCGATCTTGCTGGTCGCATGGCGCGTCAGGGCCAGCGTCAGTTCATCCGGCGCGATGCCGCCGCCGTTGTCGGAGACTCGTAATTGTTTGACGCCGCCCTGCAACAGTATGACGGAAATGTCATCCGCCCCCGCATCCAGACTGTTTTCCAGCAGTTCTTTCAAGGCGGAAGCCGGCCGCTCCACCACCTCGCCGGCGGCAATCTGGCTGATGAGGTGATCGGGGAGCAGGTGGATGGCGGACATGATGTCGCCATTTTACCTGCTTAACTACTGGTAACGCAGCGCTTCGATAGGATGCAGCTTGGAGGCCTTATGCGCTGGATAATAACCAAAGAAAACCCCCACCGCCGTAGCTACAACGAAGCCGAGCAGGATGGAACTGAGGGTAATCACCACCGGGGTTTGCGTCAGGTAGTTCACCAGCAGTGCCGCCCCAACGCCCAGCGCTACGCCGATCAGGCAGCCGGCCACGGATATGCTGATCGCTTCCAGCAGAAATTGCGTCAGGATGTCGCGCCGTCTTGCCCCGATGGCCATGCGGATGCCGATTTCGCGGGTACGCTCGGTGACCGACACCAGCATGATGTTCATGATGCCGACGCCACCCACTACCAGTGAAATGGAGGCGATGGCACCGAGCAGCATGGACATGAGTTCGGCGGTCTGCGCGGCGGTCTTGGCCAGGGCAGTCATGTTACGCACGGTGAAATCGTCATCGGCGCCTTCCCTCAACCTGTGTCTTTGGCGCAGCAATTCATTCATTTCCCGTTCCGCCTGAGGCATGGCGGCTGCCGATACCGCCTGCACCATGATGTTGCGCACGGCGTTCTGGAACTGCTGGGCAAACAGCTGGCGCTGCGCCGTTCGCAGCGGCACCAGGATAGTGTCGTCCTGATCACGCCCATCCAGCGATTGGCCTTTGCCTTCCAATACGCCGATAACGGTAAACGGGCTTTGTTTAATGCGGATGGTCTTGCCGATAGGGTCTTCGTCGCCGAACAGGTTCAGCACTACGGTCTGCCCCAGTACGGCAACGCGTGTCGCCGAACGCAGATCGGAATCTGCCATCCAGGCGCCCTCGGCCATCTGCCAGGCGGCTACCTCCAGATAGGCCGGCGTGACGCCGTTGACCGAAGTGCTCCAGTTGACGGAACCATGCACCACTTGTGCGTTGCCGCCGATTACCGGCGCGGCAGCACGGATACTGGGCAGTTCAGCGATGGCCTGAGCATCGCCCTGCGTCAACGTGGGCGCGGCGCCACCGCCCATGCGAATGCCACCGGCGGTCGTGGAACCGGAAACCACGATGAACAGGTTGCTGCCCATGGAGGAAATGGACGCGTTGACGGAATCCTTCACCCCTTCGCCAATGGCCATCATGGCAATCACCGCACCGACGCCGATCACCATGCCCAGCATGGTGAGGAAGGTGCGCATGCGATTGGCGCCCATCGCATGCCAGGCTTCTCCCAGCATCACGCCTAGCATGTCGCCCCCTCGCGCGCCGCTTCCACGCCGCCGTCATGCACGATTCTGCCATCCACGAAACGCACCAGACGCCTGGCATAGTGGGCAATGTCGGGTTCATGCGTCACCAATACGATGGTGATGCCCTCCTCCGCATTGAGCCGGGTGAAAATATCCATAATTTCGCGGCTGGTCTGGGTATCGAGGTTGCCGGTGGGTTCGTCCGCCAGGATCAGGCTGGGCTTGCCAGCCAAAGCGCGGGCAATGGCCACGCGCTGTTGCTGGCCGCCGGAAATATTGCTGGGCAGTGACTTGCAGAATTGGCCCAAGCCAATTTGATGCAAATGGTGGCGTGCCCGCTCCAGCCGTTCCGCCTTGTCCACGCGGGCATACAGCAGCGGCAGCGCCACGTTGGTTTCCAGGTTGGCGCGCGGCAACAGGTTGAAGCCCTGAAACACAAAGCCGATCACCTGGTTACGCAGTTTGGCCAGTGCATCGTTGTCGAGGCAGCCGACGCTGTGGCCGGAGAGAAAATACTCGCCGGCAGTCGGCACGTCGAGGCAGCCGAGGATGTTCATGAACGTGGACTTGCCGGAACCGGACGGCCCCATGATGGCGACGAACTCGCCGCTGGCTATGCTCAATGAAATGTCGTGCAACACCGGCACCGGGCCGGCGGCGGTTTCATATTGCTTGTCGAGGTGGCTGATGCGGATCAACGGCCCGGCGTTCATCGGGCGTCCTTCAGAACAGCCTCACCCGCGGCGCGCCGGGCGTGCCCTTGTCGGCTTGCGGCAGCGCATCGCCTACGACAATCTGTTCGCCAGGATTGAGCGCGCCGGACACGATCTCGGTATAGCGGTTGTCGGTGATGCCGAGTTCGACCGGCACTGCAACCGGTTTGCCGTCGCGCAGGACGTACAGCGTGCGGGTGGCGGATTCTTTATTCCTGTGCTGCGGCTTGCCGGGCTTGATCGCATCCTGTTGCGCCGGGTGATAGCGCAGCGCGGTGTTGGGCACGCGCAACACATCCAGTTTCTCGGCCAGGACAATGCTGACGTAGGCCGTCATGCCCGGCAGCAGGATGTGATCCGGGTTGCCCACGTTCAGTACCACGTCATAGGTCACCACATTCTGCTGAATGGTGGGATTCAGCCTCACTTCATACACCACTGCCTTGAACTTGCGCGCGGGGAACGCATCCACGGTGAAATTGGCAGGCTGGCCGACACGAATCTGTCCGACATCGGCCTCGGCAAAGCTTGAGTGGATCTGCATTTTTGACAGATCCTGCGCGATCTTGAACAGCTCCGGAGTCTGGAAGCTGGCCGCCACGGTCTGGCCGACATCCACCTGGCGCGCCACCACCACGCCCGATACCGGCGAGCGGATGATAGTGTAGCCAAGGTTGACGCGATCCTTGGAAAGTTGCGCCTGCGCCTGCGCGATCTGCGCTTCCGCAGATTTGCGCGCCTGCACCGCCTGATCCAGTTCCAGCCGCGCCACGTACTCCTGGGCAAACAGATTTTGCATCCGCGCCTCGTTGGCACGGGCGAGTTCGAGCAGCGCCTCGACATTCCTGACATTGGCCTCGCTCTGCCGTACCTGGGCTGCGTACAGGGAATCGTCCAGTTCCAGCAGAACCTGCCCCTGCTTGACCTTTTGATTGAAATCCGTGTGCAGCCTCCTCACCGTCCCGGACACCTGGGTGCCGACGCTGACCAGCGTCACCGGGTTGAGGGTGCCGTTGGCCGATACCGTCTGCACCATGTCGCCGCGATCCACGGCTTCGGTGCGATAGAGGGATCCCGGTGCCTCCTGATGATGACGCTGATAGTAAAAATAGCCTGCAACCCCGGCGGCCACCAGCAGCACGGCCAGCATTTTGCCGCTGAAGATCAGTTTACGCAGATTCATTGTGTGCTTCCCGTAGGTAAGAGGCTCGAGCCAGCTTCAACCTCGTCAAGCTGGCCCATGGCGTAGGCAAGGCTGGCACGAGCAATATTCCAGCTGAAAACCGCCTGTATGTGCCGCACACGGGCACTGGAAAGCGCAGATTGCGCCGTGAGCACGTCGATGATGTTGCCCACGCCGGCCTTGTAACGTCCGATGGCGACATCGTTATTCTGAGTGGCGCTGTCGACAAGATCGCGGCTGGTTTCTACCGATTGCGTCTCGGTTTGCAGGTTCTGGTAGGCGTTCCACACATCGAGACCAATTTGCAGGTTGACCTGGTCGCGTACTGCCTTCCTGGCTTCAGTCTGTTCCTGAGCCGAGCGGATGTTGTAGGTGCTGGCAAAGCCGGTAAACAAGGGAATGCTGACATTCAGTCCGATGGCGCTGTTCTGGTTGCTCCCGACGAATTGCCGGTCAACGTAACCGAGCTCGGTGGTCACCGAAAAACTCGGCTTGCCGGCTGCCTGTGCGGCGCTGACATTGGCCTGCGCCGCCTTGACCTGTGCCTCGGCCGCGGCCAGGTCCGGGCGGCGGCGGCGCGCCTCGGCAATCAATTCTCCGATATCCGCCCGGAATTTCTCGTAAGTCGGCGTCTTGGCCGATGGCTGCAAGCTATATGGGTGACTCGGATCCATGCCCATCAGGTTGGCCAAGGCGCCACGGGAATTTTGCAGCGCACCTTCAGCAGTAATCAGATTCAGCACGACCTCGGAATGCGCCGTTTTCGCCTGTAACTGGTCGGCTGGCGTCCCCAGCCCGGCTTTATAACGGGCAGTCGCCGCATCCAGGCTGGCCTGGCTGGTACGTTCCGCCTGCCGGATCGATTCGATTGCTTCCTGTGTCGAATTCACCTGGTAGTAGCCGCGGATGGCGTCAAGGAACAAGCCCTGCACCACGCTATCCTGCGTCGCACTGGCGGCCTGGAACAGTTGCCGGGCGTTTTCCAGCGAGGCTTCACGCCCGCCGAAGTCGTACAGCAGATAGGACAGGCTGGCCGTTGCCGATGCGCTGTTGTAAGAGACATCTGCTGCCGTCCCATCGATGCGGTTGCGGGCGATGTCACCATTGACGCTGACGCTGGGCAGGAATGGCGCATTCGCCGCGCCCACCTGGGCCGCCTGGAAACGCGCATTGGCCCAGGCTTCATGGCTCCTGGGGTTTTGGCACAACACGCGATCCACCACATCGACGATGCTCAAGGGTGACTGTGTGCCAAGATTGGCACAGGGCTGCGAGGCCGGCGGGAAACGTACCGAGCCATAGGGCGCAGCGGCCGGCAGTTTGCCGGTCTCGAATGGATCGTTCCAATCCACTGCGCTTGCCTGCGGGCTTGCAAAGGAGATCCACAAACCAGCGATCAGTGCCGGCAAATACCGCCAAAATAAAAATAATCGTTGAAATTGATGCATTAAGGGCATTATGCCAGCAGGACTTGCCTGCTATTGCAGTGCCAATCTGGATTTGGCAAGCGGCGGATTTGATGCCATGTACCGTTTGATACCGGACAGAATGGCAGTTGCCAGCGTAGCCTGGTATTCCTCGTCATTAAGGCGCTTCTCTTCTTCAGGATTGCTGATGAAGGCTGTCTCGACCAGGATGGAGGGGATGTCCGGCGACTTGAGCACAGCAAAACCGGCCTGCTCGACCGCATTTTTATGCAGATTATTGATTTTTCCCAGATGGCCGAGCACCGCCTTGCCAAGCTTGAGGCTATCGCTAATCGTTGCGGTCTGCGACAGATCCAGCAGCGTCCTGGCAAGATATGGGTCTTTATCATCGAGGCTGACGCCGCCGATCAGGTCGGATTCGTTTTCCTTATTGGCCAGATAGCGTGCGGAAGCGCTAGTGGCGCCACGCTCGGACAGCGCGAATACGGATGAACCGCGCGCATCCGGTCTGACGAAGGCGTCGGCATGGATGGAGACGAACAGGTCGGCTTGCAATTTGCGCGCCTTGGCCACGCGGCCGTGCAGCGGAATGAAGTAGTCGCCATCGCGCGTCAGCACGCCGCGCATGTTGGGCTCGGCATCCACCAGTTCCTTGAATTTTCTTGCGACTGCCAGGGTGACGTCTTTCTCGTTCGTCCCCGTGGCGCCACGGGCTCCCGGATCCTCACCGCCATGCCCGGCGTCGATGGCGATAATGATGAAGCGCGTTCCTTCATCATTCACGGCATTGGTCGTTGGAGACTCTGCGCCGGCATTGCTTTGCGGAACACTGGAGGCTGCCTGCTGTTCTACAGGCGGCGTCGACAGCACTGTTGCCATGGTGGGGAGAGGCTGCAATGCAGAAGCGTCAGGCTGTGTGGCGTCCCGGGGTTTTTCATGCTCGTCGAGCATTGCCATCAGCGGATCTTTCTCCGGGTAAATGTCCAGCACAAGGCGATGCTTGTACTCCCCAGCCGGAGGCAGTGCGAACAGAGAGGGCTTCACCTCTGCCTTGAGGTCGATCACCACACGCACCACGCCGGGTTTGAAATTGGCTGCGCGCACTTGCTTGATATAGGGGTCGGTAGACAGGATTTTGCCAGAAACGGACTTGAGCGCCGCACCGAGTTCCACGTTTTCAAGGTCCAGAACCAGGCGCTCTGGATTCTTCAGCGTCTGCATGTTGTGGGCGATGGCTTTTGGCGATTCAAGCGTGATGCGGGTGTAATCGGCGGCAGGCCATACGCGGGCGGAAATGACCGGGGTAGCGGCTTGGGCGAAAAGGCCCAGGCTCAGCAGAAGAGCAGTGACAAATGCCTTAAACATCGATTCCCGGCCTCAGTCCCTGCACGGAGCGTTGCGCTGCGCCCGGCGCCACTCGGGGCGAGGTTGATTTCAATATCGGGAGGCGGCAGCAAATTACCGGCCTTGTCCGGCCATTCGACCAGACATACGGACTGCGGGTTGAAATAGTCCCGGAATCCTGCGGCATCCCATTCCTCCGGATCTGCAAATCTGTATAAATCAAAGTGATACAAGTATAATCCAGAAATCACATAAGATTCAACCAGCGTGTAGGTGGGGCTTTTAACCTTGCCCTGGTATCCCATCCCGCGCAGCAGTCCACGCACCAGCGTGGTCTTGCCGGCACCCAGATTCCCCCGCAGCCAGATCGTCATCCCGCCCGCCAGCATTGGAGCCAGTTTGGCGCCCATCGTCAGGGTGGCTGCTTCGTCCGGCAGCGTGAGTGTTATATGATCAGGGCTATGCAGGGGCATCTTTCATACGATCCATACCAGCTTGCCGCGGACATCAAGGCCTGGGGCAAGGAACTGGGTTTCAATCATATCGGCATCACCGATACGGACTTGAGCGCATCCGAGCCGGAATATCAGGCGTGGCTTGATCAGGGGTTCCATGGCGCGATGGATTATATGGCAAAACATGGCACCAAGCGCACGCGACCGCAGGAGTTAGTGCCGGGGACGCGACGCGTGATCTCCTTGCGCATGGATTACCAGCCTCCCCAGGCGCGTGACGGCTGGTCGGTGTTGCAGGAGCCGCAGCGCGCCTATATTTCCCGCTATGCTCTGGGCCGGGATTACCATAAGGTCTTGCGCACTCGCCTGCAGAAACTATGCGACCGCATCGCTGAACAGATTGGCGATTTCGGTTACCGCGTCTTTACCGACAGCGCCCCGGTGCTGGAAGTGCAACTGGCGGAGAAATCCGGCCTGGGCTGGCGTGGCAAACATACGCTGCTGCTGTCACGCGAGGCCGGCTCCTGGTTCTTTCTGGGCGAGATCTACACCGACCTGCCATTGCCGGTGGACGCTCCCGGACAGAATCATTGCGGTACCTGTCAGGCGTGCATCGATATCTGTCCGACACAGGCTATCGTCGCGCCCTACTCCGTCGATGCGCGGCGCTGCATTTCCTACCTCACGATAGAACTGAAAGGCGGCATCCCGGAAGAACTGCGTCCATTGATCGGCAATCGTGTCTACGGCTGCGACGACTGCCAGCTTGCCTGCCCCTGGAACAAGTTCGCACAAGTCACGCACGAGCCGGATTTTCACGTGAGGCATGGGCTCGACAACATCACGCTAGCGGAACTGTTTCTTTGGGAAGAATCTGAGTTCAGGGAGAAGATGGCCGGCAGCGCGATTTACCGCATCGGCTGGGAGCAGTGGCTGCGCAACATTGCCGTCGGACTGGGCAATGCCAGGACTTCACCGGAAGTCGTCGAAGCCCTGCAACAACGCGCTGATCATCCATCGCCACTTGTGCGCGAACATGTTGCCTGGGCCCTGTCCCGACATCTCACGCTATAAAAACGATCGGCTGCGAACATGTGGCTAGTAACAATCTCTTGTATATTGTAGTAAAGAGACTTGACCTGGAGATAGGTTCGTCATGCCGAACGTAACGCATCACCCGCGCTTGGAACAGATACTTGAGCAGCGCTGCTTTCTCCTGTTCCTGGCATTGCTAAGTCTGTTGGTCGCAATTCCCTTTCTAGCCGAGACCGTCCACGGCAGAGGACTAATTGGTCTCCTCAACGTCATTATTCTGGTGACCGCAGTCGTAGCGCTTGAGCGCTCGAGGTTCTCGTTTGCGATTGCGATTGCCCTGGGTTTACCGACGCTGGTTTTTCAGTTTCTGGCGCTGCAGTCTGGCTTGCCGGAGCAATTCGCTTTGTACTGGGTTTTTGGCGCCGCCTTCTACGCCTTCACCATTGCCCATTTACTGCATTACGTGCTACGCCGGGATAACATGACTGCGGACAAGCTGTATGGCGCCGTTGCCGCATACATCATGATCGCCTTGTTTTGGGGATTTCTCTATGGCGTACTGCAATATTTCTACCCTGGCGCCTATGCGTACCATGGAACGGCAAAAACTCTCAACATGGTGGAGCTGATCTTTTACAGTTTCACCGTGCTTACGACCGCTGGCTTCGGCGACATTACACCCATGTTAATCCAGTCCCGCTTCTCAACAATCCTGGAGGCGGTGACGGGCGTGATGTACGTGGCCATACTGATCGCGCGCCTGACCGGCGTTTATCCTGTCGTGGGAACGAAAGAATAAAGCCATGAGCGTTGCCGCACCAAACACTTGCAGAATTTGATCGCGCCAGTAGAAATCGGTCCGGATCACTTGGCTATAGATCTGACCGATCCGCCCAGACCCTGCGAGTCAGGAATGCGGGCCAGCTCCAGGTCTTCCGGAAACTTGTAGTGCCCTTCGATAGTGCGATCCAGCAATTCCAACTCCCGCTGTAATGCAGGATGGCGATGCTCAGGCAAGATATTGGAAAGATCCTCGATCATCGCGCGCAAGCGGCGCGCGACCTGAATGCTCTCCGCCCCGTAGAGTCGTAATTCCGTGAAGGTGAGGTGCACATAGTCTTCCCAGTTCGGGGTATGGAAAATCACCCGCAATTGCCCGGCGCTGTCCAGGACCTCGTCACCACTCAGATGCCGCTTGCCAAGATTCCTTATCAGGCGATGAAGCTGGTCAATCGCGAGTGTCGCCGTGGTGGGGTCATTGATCGCTTTTGACAAGGCCTTGAGCGCGATATCAAGCAGGATGCGAAATGCAAACATGGGATCCTGTTCCATCGTACGCTCGGATCCAACTGCAACTGCTCCTCGCAGCTTACTCTCGTCAAACGAACCCCTGCCATACAAGCGAAAAAGGGGTTCATCCGTTACGAGAAAATCCCCTACCCGGGGGACTAATTCGATGATGCCGGATCTCCTCTGCGCTTCTACTACCAGTTCCTCCAGATTCACGGCCAGAATGACGCCTAATTTTCTCTCATGATAGATGATTCGACTCGGCGATCCGAGTTCCCGGGCTACTTTCACGCTGTTATCCAAGGACGTAACCAGGATAGGGTAAACATTATTGATGGCCGCGCCTCCCTCTTCGGCCACCTTTGCCACGATGCTCCCCGGACGCAACAATCTTGCCGCATAGTCGATCAGGAACAGGAAAGTCGCAAGACAGGTCAAGCCAAGTATTTGTATGATGAAAGTGACCAGTTGATGGACTGTGGTTTCCGTTCTGGTTAAAGCCATTAGGGTAAACAACAGCGTAAATACGAACAGGCCCACAGTGTATCTGACGGTATTGTCCCGCAGCAGCGTTGTCGCGATCACTCGTGGCGTCATCTGGCCGCTGGCCACCTGGATTGCCACGAGCAGCGAACCGAAGGTGAATACCAGGAACGACAGGGTCATCGAGATGACGAATTGGTATAACTCCTGCACCCCCGCCACGCTCAGATTCGTGAAAGTCCATCCAAGCCACCCGTCAAGTCGGTGTGCCACACGTCCCAGCACCATAACAACCAAGATACTAATCAGCGGAATAATCCAAAGCGCCGATTTCGAATAGCTTATGAAGCTGTACAACCGGTGCCAATAGACCCTGCGCCATTCATCGAGTTGATACGCCACACGCGTCACCACCTGTTCAGCCCGGTTGGCACTGTATGAATATACAGATTGCACATGGTTATTGAAGCGAGACCGCAGATGCAAAAGCATTTTTTCTGGATTTACAAAGTTCATTGCGCACTACATTTGATTCCGTGCGTGAACAAATACCACATCATGAGAACTTGAGCCTTATATTTAGTTATTGATAGCACCAGTCCAAACATACAAGCAGTCTTTCAGTTTGATTAACCTTCTAGCTCAAGAAAATGACCCGGAATCTCACTGGGATGCCTTTGGTCTGGGCCTGGGTCTGGCTCGTATTGGGTTATCCGTTTGCTCAGAGGATGTGGGCACACTATAGAGTTGTTCGGCCCCCAATTCGGTATCGACCTCCTTTTCGCAATCAACCCCGCGGTTGGCCTTGCAGTGTTCAATCATTTCCTGACGTCTGGCCTCCATGTCTGCTTCTGCATCAGAGCCTGCCTTGCCAGTCTCGCTGGCGGCACTGTAAGCAACCATCAATGGCCTCATGGCGACATGCTTTGGATAACCTGCCTGCTGGCTCGACGTGTCAGCCGTTGTCCGGCTGGAATACGGCTCATTGTGATTACCTTGCTCCGACTGCCAGATATGCCCTGCCATGGCGGATGGGTTCATCGCAAAGCAAGAAAGTAACAGCAGGATGACATGAATGGAAAAACGAAGGTTTCGATTGAAGGGTTTCATGATGAGCCTTTCCTGAGAGAACATATAACCATACTTCTATAACTGCACACGACAATTATGAACCATGAGCGTTATCTTCTGTATCCCCGGCTCGGATAAATTTGGCAGCTTGTTTTTGATTGCCAGAATTGACCGTTATCGGACAAGAGCGTACATTTATCTTCGAAGATTTGTGAAGATGTTTATAAAAATCAGTACCCAGTGCTCATACAATAAAGCAGCAGTTGAAATGGGCTCAAAGGCTAATCCACAAGCTATTCAACATAGTTGCATGATCCATAAAATAAGGGCATGACATGGCCAAATCCAGCGCA
>Ga0316616_100000403_pt1 | contig 13461 bp, 12 predicted proteins | sample OWC_Aug_M1_C1_D1_FD_207660 | JGI IMG/M metagenome (GOLD analysis project Ga0316616, IMG submission 207660) | Wetland soil microbial communities from Old Woman Creek delta, Ohio, United States - OWC_Aug_M1_C1_D1_B | ecosystem: Environmental > Terrestrial > Soil > Wetlands | place: USA: Ohio... | reverse complement strand
TGAGCTACGGGACCAACCTGCGCGAGCATTTTCGGCGCGCAGCCACCTACGTCGACAAGATTCTCAAGGGCGCCAAGCCCGCCGACATTCCCGTCGAGCAGCCGACGACATTCGAACTGGAGATCAACCTCAAAACGGCGAAGGCGCTCGGGCTGACGATCCCGCAATCGCTCCTCCTGCGCGCCGACCGCGTCATCGAGTGACCGGCGGTGTCCGTTTGCACTCCGTGCAGGCAGTGCGATTCCAGTGGGCGGGCCACCGAACCACGGCTCGCAGAGCGACGTGTCGCGAGCGTCGCGCGCCTGAAGTCGGGCGTTACGCGGCTATTCGTATCCGTTCTTGCGCGTACACCCCCCGAACACAGCCTTTATAATGAACGGACTTTCTCCTGAAGCGGCACGGACTCGAACGCGCGCAGCGACGATGTCCGGTCAGTCGAGAGCATCTCAAGGATGGTGCGGGGGGACCGGCACCCATTCAGGACTGGCGTCGCCAGCGCCATCAGGATAACATCCGGCAAAGATCCCATCCGCTGCTTCGTCGATGACGTCGGCCCGCGGGGCGGGCGCCGGCGGGAGCGGAGCGCGTGACCGAGGGCGAGACTGAGCGATGTCCGACCGCAAGTACCGACAGCGCGGGTATCAGGACGACGACCGAAAACCGCCGCGGGCGCCGCGGGCGCCCGGTCCTCGTCCTCCCGCCGACCAGCCCGAGGGGCCGCGCGCCCTGCACCTGATGAAGTGGCGGGAGGTCATCCGCTGCGCGCGCTGCGCGGGCGAACTGTCCAGCGCGGACGTGAGCAACGCGCGGTGCGGCAAGTGCGGCGCCGAGCTCCACGCGTGCACGCAGTGCGCGTTCTTCGATCCGGGCGCCCGTCTGCAGTGCCGGCAGCCGATTGCGGCGCGGATTGCCGTGAAGGATGCTCGCAACGACTGCACGCTCTGGAAGCCGCGCACGACCGTGGAGCGCGAAACGCAGGCCGCCGCCCCCAGTAGGTCCGGGCGGCAGGCCTTCGACGACCTCTTCAAGTAGCGCCGCCTGGCCCGCCAACTCGGGACCCTCGCCAACCTCGCCCGTCCGACAGCACTTGATCAGCCCCAGAGGCGCTCAGCGCCTTTCCGCACGGCCCAGCCGCCATGGCGGCCCTCACCCAACTCGCCGCGGAATTCGGGCATACCTTTCTGTCGCCCCATCTGGGACTGCCGCGCAAGCATCGCCCGACGCTGGCATTCCGAGTCCCGGGACGCGCGGGTGCTCCGGCAAGCAGACCCGGCGTGGTGAGGTCCTCGTCCAACTCGGGCCGGCGGATGCCACCACGTGCGGTTCGACGAAAGAGGCATGCCACGCTACTGGCGCAAGAACAACGCCGCCTTCGAAGCATACGGGAGCGCACCGTACGCCGACTTCAGGGAAGAAGCGTTCCAGCCGGATGGCTCTCGCTGGCCTGACGACCACTGGCTCAAGCGCGTGGATGGGCGTTTGGCTGGCCACCACGCGCTATCCAGCCGACAGCACCGAGCGCGATCCTCAAGTGGGCGCGCCAACTGCAGCTGATGCGCTGGACGTTAGCCGTCACACCAACCACGCTCTATCCCTCCAGTGCCCACCTTTGCCCGTACTGGGGAACCACTAAGGACTCGAATCCCAGGGTCAAGCGCGCACGAGCAGCCACCGCGTGGCCGAAACGAGCTGCCCAGACTGCCCGGGCGGCCTTGACCGTCCTTCCACTGTAGTGTATTGTCACACAGAGAATACTTCAAGAGGAGGACTGTCATGCGCACCATCGTTTCTGTGAGCCTGCCGCCGGACTTGGCGGCGGAGCTGAATCGCCTCGCACGCAAAACCGGGCGCACCAAGAGTGACATCCTCAAGGAGTCCTTTAGCGCATACCTCTGGGAGACGCAATTCCGGGCGCTCCAACGCTACTACCTCCCGCGCGCCAAGAAGGCCGGGCTCCTCACGGAAGAGGACGTCTTGCGCGCCGTCTCATGAGGGCCGTGCTGGATGCGAACGTGCTAGTGGCGGCCTACCTCACCGAAGGCCTCTGCGCGCGCCTGCTCCGCCGGGCCCGCCGGGGGCAATTCGGACTGATCACCTGCGCCCAGATCCTCACGGAGACGCGGGACAACATTCAAAAGCTCACGTCGCCCTCCAGCGAGGCGCTGGACGCCACCATGGCACACCTTTTCGCCGCCAGCAGCATGATCACGGCCATCCCACCCTTGGGCCGGCGCGTCTGCCGCGACGCAACGGATGACGGCATTCTCGCCTGCGCCCGCGCCGCCCGCGCGGACTATCTGGTCACCGGGGACCGGGACCTCCTCACGCTTCGCACCTTCGACGGTATCCCCATCATCCCTCCACGTTCCTTCGAGGCCCTCTTTACGGAGTGAGCCCCCTCCACGGGACCTCGGCGGTGCTCGCCTGGTGCGCAGGGGTGCAGGCCGAGCGTCGCCCCCCGATTCAGCCCAGGGCTTCAACGCACGCCGATGGTTGCGCGCCAGTGCCCACGTGTGGCCCAACTGGGGAGCCACGCGGGACTCGAACGCATTCTCCATCCGGCCAAATGACTGCCTTCGCAGGGAGCCTTGCCGACGCGACAATGCCGCGGTTTGGTCTTGACAACCGTATCGGGGTCGCGGCATGCTCGGCGGCGCCGAAGGGTCCGGGCGGCGCGCATCGCAGATCGGCCCACATCGTGACACCCCCGGATGGCAATTTCCAATCAACCCTCACCTGACGATTCTCATCATGCGACTACAAGACAAAGTGGCTCTCATCACGGGCGGGGCGGCGGGGATCGGCGCGGAGATCGCGAAGCGGTTTGCGGCGGAGGGCGCGACGGTTCTCATCGGGGACCTGGACGCGGGCGCAGCGGAGCGGATGGCGGAGAACGTCCGCCACACCGGAGGCCGGGCGCGATTTGTTCCTCTCGACGTGACGAGCGAGGCGCACTGGAAAGCGGCGCTGGACGGCATCCGGGCCTCCGAGGGGCGGCTCGATATCCTCGTAAACAACGCCGGGATCACTCGGCGGATTCCCATTGTCGACATGCCGATGGAGGATTTCGAAGCGATCATGGCGGTGAATGTCCGGGGAGTGTTTCTCGGGATCAAGCACTCGCTGCCCTTCATGAAGGAGCGGGGTGGCGGCTCGATCGTGAACATTTCGTCGATCTGCGGCCTCGTGGGACACAAATACACGAACGAAACGTATACCACGTCCAAGGGGGCAGTGACCCTCCTGACGAAGAGCGTGGCGGTTCGCTATGCTCAGGACAACATCCGGTGTAACTCGATCCATCCTGGTACGGTGGACACGCCGATGGTGCAGCAGCTGTTCAGAGACCCGGAGAAGAAGAGGGAACGCTTGGAGGAAGTTCCCCTGGGGAGACTCGCCACCGCCTCGGACGTGGCCAACGCGGCCCTCTTCCTCGCCTCCGACGAGGCCAGCTTCATCACCGGCGTGGCGTTGCCCGTTGACGGGGGTCTGACGGCGTATTGAGTCAGGGCCCTCCGTGCCCGGATGTCGGCAACCGGCCTTTTCCGTCCGCAGCACCCCTCGTACCCCGGAAACCTCGCTCGCGGCCTTCTGCCCCAACTCCCGCCGGTTCGTTATCCTCACTGGTCGGCATTGGTCACGCCTAACGAGGGATCGCTTCTAGGCGGTCGGTCAGGCCTGGCGTGGCGAGACAGTTTCATCGGTTCAGTGCCAGCTGGTCTGGCGAAGCTGACTTCGTGTCATTGGCATCCGCCGCAATTACAGGATCTCCGAGACCCAGCGTTCGCGGGCTCGCATGTGGCCGACGAAGAATCCACGCAGATTTTCGAGGGCATGCGCGTCGGCGGCCGACGAGTGCGCGGCGCGAAACACCCCGGAACGACTGTTGCAGAGCGAAGAGGGGGAGACGCAGCGGCGTGTGGCTGGCGGAGTTCCGAGAAGAACCTCAACACGAAGACCCCACGGTCGAGGGAACCTGTCCGGACGTTCACACATCTTCGTGGCTACTCAACCTCCTGGGGTAGTTGTCAGGGAGCACCCCAGGACTGGTGGTCAAGTCCCATAATCTGCTGTGTGGAGAGCCCTGCCCATGTTGAAGACATTGTTCGGACTCACGACCCTCGTCCTCCTGCTCGTCCTCATCGGTTATGCGACTTCCAGCGGGCCATCAGATCCCAACTTCTCCGATCTCGGCCTCACCGCCTCCGCCGTGCGCGACCCGAACGGCGTCTGGCGACTGCAATTCGACTTGCGATATACGGGGGAGACACCTCTCGTTCTCTACGAAGGGTCGCTTCCGTGGAAGAATCCCCGCGACCTCTTGCTCGTCGGTTGCGCGTTGAATGCGGCTAACATACGCTTGGTCCCTGCCGAGGCCCCGATGCGCGAACTGCCGCCGGCCTCTCTCACCCTGAATCCCGGGGATATACTCTCGGGGAGCGTGAACCTATCCGCCACGCTCCCTGGACTCGCGGAGGCGATCCAGGGAAGCGACGTGGTCCTCTTCTGGAGCCACGAGATGAAATCGGCGGATAAACAGCCGCTCCCGCGACTGAACGGCGGCGCCGTGATCCCGCGGCAAAGCTGACGCGACCCGACCGGCTGTAGCAGGCTGCCGAAAAATGGCCCATCTACCGGGTACCCATTCTGATGGGTACCCACCTGCGGTGGGCACCCCAGCGCCGGGTACCCGTCGAGACGATGGGTGCGACGCTGCGGCGTACCTGGAGTACTCCTTGACCCACATGGTGTGGGTGTCCCGCCCATCGCTTGCCGCCTTGCATCTGGACCTTCTTTAGCAGCCTGGAGCAGCAAGCGTTTCAACATCCTGCTAAACCAGACTTGCCATAGGCTTCCGAGGATGCACGGCTCGACCAGGCCCGGTCCGCACTGCTCATGCTGCGTTCGGCGCACGGGATAGGGGCCGGCGTGACACTCATAGAATTGACTGCTCTCACGACATGCGAAACGCTGCCTCCCTCTGTCCCGGCGGTAGAGGGGAACGCCCGCGGGTGTATGCGTAAGACCTCTCCATCTCCATTGCGACGGCCGCCGGAAGAAAACGCTTGACTCCCAGCAGAAAACCGCCGATTTACTCTGTAAGCGCCCCTTGTTCTTCCAGCATCCGGTGTGGCCAACGTGTGTTACCCTCTGGCCCGAAGGAGGTCTAATTGGCGGTGCGCGTGCTGGTGGTGGACGACGACCAGGTTGTCCGAACGCTTGTCGCCGACTACCTCCGAGAGCGAGGGCATGAGGTTGACGAGGCGGGGGACGGGGTTGAGGCCTTGGATTCTATCCGGCAGACGTCGCCCGACGTCGTGGTGACCGATTTGGGCATGCCCCGCCTGGATGGGCTGGGCCTTTTGCGCGCGCTCTCGAAGAGTAACCCCGATCTTCCTGCCATCGTCCTGACGGCTCACGAATCGGTGGACGAGATGGTCCAGGCGATCCGCGAGGGAATTCTCTTCGACTATCAGATAAAGCCGCCCGATCTCCCCGTCGTAGACATGGCGGTCCGCCGCGCTGCCGACGTGCGGGTCCTCCGAGCGCGAGCCCGGGAGGCGGACCAGGTTACGGCCATGCGGGAGCTTGCGGTGACCGCCGTGGACCGTATCGTGAACCCGTGCCACATCATCGCGTTGACGCTCACGTCTCTCGAGAAGAAGGGGTACCCTCCGGACGCCACCGCGCAAGCCGCCGCCAAGATCAAAGCTGCCGTCGAGAAGATCACCCGCGTCGTCCACCAGATGAGCACCGTCTCGCGGTACGCCCCATCCGAGGTGACCAAGGGTCTCCGCGAGATCGATCTCGAACGCGCGACGGCGGGCGAGTCCGACACCGGCGCCCCATCAGCTCCATTGTCTTCGTAGGCTCTCCGCGAGAGTTCGTCACGAATCGGCATCCCATTACGCTATGAGCCGGGATCGCGCCGTCCGATACGCACGCCCCTGCCCTCAGAGGCTTGCCCCTGCGCGTGGACGTCGACGCAACGTGCCCGATGCCGTGATTTGGCTCGGAAGGGGCTCTTGCACGTCTGGACCGGGGCCGGGCCGTTTCGGGCCCCAATGGGCGCCCGGTTTCTCCTTGACACCGCACGATGCCCTGCGGCATCCTCGCTTGCGTCATGGCTGCATGATTCGCAGAGTCCTGTGGCGTCCTGAATGCGCGCATGCGAGTCGCTCCGGTTCACTGCATCCACAAAGGCATCCTTCACCAGAAGGGGGAAGACCAATGATCTTGTCCAAGTACAGCATGGGGATTGGCGATCGCTTTGCCCGTCAGGGACAAGCGCAGCTCCGGGCGATCATGGAGGCCAAGAAGCTGGGCGCGGACATCGTGCCGGTGTGGAACAAATCGAACCGGGAGCACCTGATCGTCCATACCCATCCGGACACCGTGCGCGCCGAGGCGGATGCCGCGGTGAAGGCACTGGGCTGGAAGGGGCCCTATCACGTGGACGCCGATCACATCGGCCTCAAGACCGTGGACAATTTCCTCAAGGCCAGCGACTTCTTCACGCTGGACGTGGCCGACTTCACCGGCCAAGCCGCCCCGGACGCGGAGATCCAGGCGTTTGTGGTGCGCTACGGCAAATACACGCCGACCCTGAAGATCCCGGGAATCGAGCGGGCGTTTTCCATCTCCACCCAGGACGTCGCCGCCATCGCCCGGAAATATCTGCTGGCTGTGAAGGAAGCCGGCGCCATCTATCGGCACGTCGAGGCCGCCAGGGGCCGAGAGAATTTCATCACCGAGGTCTCCATCGACGAGACGGACAAGCCGCAGACTCCCGTGGAGCTGTTCTTCATCCTGGCCGCCGTCGCGGACGAGAAGATCCCTGCACAGACCATCGCGCCGAAGTTCACCGGCCGGTTCAACAAAGGGGTGGACTATGTCGGGGATGTCGTCCAATTCGAGAAAGAGTTCAACGAAGATCTGGCGGTGATTGCCTTCGCAGTCACGGAATTCGGCCTTCCGCGGAACCTCAAACTCAGCGTGCATTCCGGCAGCGACAAGTTCTCCATCTACGGCCCCATCGCGCGCGCCATCGCGAGGCACGACGCCGGTCTGCATCTCAAGACGGCGGGGACGACGTGGCTGGAAGAGGTCGCGGGCTTGGCGTTCTCGGGCGGGGACGGCTTGAAGATGGCTCAGGACATCTACGGCAAGGCGCATGCCCGGGCAGACGAACTTTGCAAGCCCTACGCGGCGGTGATCGACATCGACCGCGCCAGGCTGCCAGACCCTAAGACGGTCCGCGGCTGGTCCGGCAGCCAGTTTGCCGCCGCGCTGCGGCACGACCAGAAGAACCCGGCCTACAATGCCCACTTCCGCCAGCTGGTGCACGTGGGATTCAAGATCGCCGCCGAGCTGGGCGACGGGTACTATCAGGCGCTGGAGCGGCACGCCGATACGATCGGCCGGCTGGTGACGGAGAACCTGCTGGAGAAGCACATCAAGCGGGTGTTCCTCTAGGAGTGCCGACAGCGTAGTGTCGAGTGCCGATGTCGAGAGATGCGACGCGTGAGGCGCGAAGGGAGGATACACGGCGCCCCGCGCGCGACACATGACGCGAACTGAGTGCTGCGAAGCAGTGTCGAGACCAATCGCGGCCCCCGCGGGGCTTCCCCGCGGGGGCCGAGTGCCGCAAGGGGTGGCGTCGGAGGGCAGGTCTTCCGCTCACGTGCTCGGTCTCGCGTCCTCCGGGTGGCTCAATGGAAAACATGTGCTTTTCTCCAAGACATTGAGGGGTGAGACTGTGGCCTGTCCGGCCTTGCGCTGTGCCTTGCGCGTTTTGGATTGGTCAACATGCATGAACTGACTCTGGGTGTCCTGGCGGGCGTGGGTTGCGGCCTGAACTGGGCGGTGACCAGCCTCCTGGTGCGCACGCTCCTTGCGCGGCTGACTCCTGCGGGGATCGGGGCGGTGCGCGCGACGGGCGGCGGCGCGCTGTTGATCGCGATGGCGCTCGCGGCCGGCGAGGGCCCGGCCATGCTCCATGCCCCGCTCTGGGTGGTGCTCTCGTTCGGTATCGCCATTGTCGTGGGTATGGGAATCGGCGACAGTTTCTTCTTCCGCAGCATGGAAGATCTGGGCGTGACCCGTGCCTTGACGTTGAGCCTGCTCAACCCCCTCCTCACGACCTTGACCGGGATCGCGATCTACCGGGAGCCGCTGACTCCGCTGAGGCTGGCAGCAATCGCGCTCGTCATCGGCGGACTCGGCATCATCGTCTCGGGAAAGGGAGAGGAAGGCGTTGCGACCGGCCGCCGGGGCCGCCGGGGGCTTCGATTGGTGTTACTCGCTGCGGGGTGCTGGGCCCTGGGGGCGACGATCGTGAAGCCGGCGCTCCTCGAAGTGCCGGTGCTTGCGGGCACCGCGCTCCGGATTCCCATGGCCGGGGTGGTCCTGTGGCTGATCCCCTGGAGCAGAGGAACGGTTGCTGCCGTGCGCGAGAGTACGCCGAGCGAGCGCTGGCGGCTCGGGACGATCTGTCTCTTGAATGCCGTGGGTTCGATCATGTTCACTGTTGCGATCCGTTCGGGTGGGGTGGCGATCGGGAACGCACTGGCCTCCACTTCCCCGCTGTTTGCGATCCCGCTGGAGATCCTGTTCTTGAATCGGCGCCCCTCGCCGCGCACGATCGCCGGCGCCGCCCTGACCGTCGTAGGGATCGCCTGCCTCGGTTTCTGATTCCGCCCCGAACACCCTGACCCGAGACGAGCCACCACAAGACGCACAAGAAACACAAGGGGTTCAAATTTCGAGACTTATCGAGGATACTGCTAGAATCGGAAGATTCCGATCTCCCGCTCCCCTTGTCTCCCGCTCGTAGCCTTACTTGCAGGTTCTAGCGGCTCGATCGCGCGTCTTGTAGTACACTCTCCGGCACTTTCAACTTGGCGACCGAGGCGAAGATATGACGGATTACACGCGCATCGCGCGAAAGATCACGCTGGTCTTGTTCCTGTCTCAGGCCCTCAGTTCCGCCGGCTTCATCGCCGCATTCACCGTCAACGCCCTGGTCGCGGTGGATCTGACGGGGCGGACGGCCATGGCCGGCGTGCCCGGCGCCCTCTACGTTCTGGGGCAGGCGTGTGGCGCCGTGATCTGGGGTTTGAGCATGGAGCGGCTCGGTCGCCGGCGGGCGCTCGCGTTCGGCCAGGTCATCGGAGTCATCGGATCGACAATCGCCATGGCCGCGGTGGTGGACCGCTCCTTTGCCTTCTTCCTGGGCGGCCTTGTGCTGGTGGGAGTGGCGAGGTCGGCCGTCGACCTGGGGCGCTTCGCGGCGGCAGAGGTCCACCTGCCGGCGGAGCGCGGGCGGGCGATCTCCAACGTGGTACTGGGAAGCACTGTCGGTGCCGTCTTCGGGCCGCTGCTGGTGGGTCCCACGGGCCAGTTGGCGCTGGGGGCCGGTTTCGCCGAGCTGGCAGGACCGTACGGCGTGGGGTGCGGCGTGCTGGCATTGGCGGCCGCACTGATCTTTTCGGGCCTGAGGCCCGACCCCCGCGACATCGGGCGGGAACTTGCCCTGGCCCACCCCGAGTCGGCGCCCGTCCAGACGACCCGCTCCCTCGCGGAGATCCTGCGGCAGCCGGGCGTCGTCGTGGCGATGGTCAGCGTGGTCTTCGCCCAGCTCGTCATGATGGTGCCCATGTCGATCACGTCGGTGCACATGAAGGCCCACGAACACCCACTGACCGCCGTGTCGCTGGTGATCTCCGCCCACACCCTGGGGATGTTTGCCTTCTCCATCATCTCCGGTCGGCTCACCGACCGGTGGGGAAGGGGCCCGGTGATCATCCTGGGATCCGCGGTGATGATCCTCTCCTGCTTGATGGCCGCGCCGTCCATAAGCCTCGTGCCGCTGCTGGCTGCGCTGTTCCTCCTTGGGCTGGGCTGGAACTTCGCCTACGTGGCCGGCTCCACCTTGCTGGCCGATCAGCTCTCGCCCGGGGAGAGGGCCAAGACCCAAGGCTGCAACGACCTGCTCCTGAACCTGGCCGCGGCCGCCAGCCAGATCGCGAGCGGCGTCATCTACGCCAGCGGCGGCTTCGGAATCATGGGCCTGGCCGCAGCAGCAGCGGCGGTCGTGCCGCTCGTCCTGGCCATCTGGTGGCAGGTCGCGGGAGGCCAAAAGCCATAGGGACGGAAAGGAGACGACGCGATTTCGGAATGGAGGTCAGACGAGGATATCTACGTTTTCAGATCGGCGTGAACGACGGGAGCAAGGGTTCAAGTCCTTGGTGGGGAACCGGTACATATCCATCGTGGTGGAGGAGGACGCGCACGGGTATACTCTTGCGCGTGGCGGCGCGAACGCCCGTTCCCCGTCCAGGGCAGGTCCGGCGAAGTCGCGCTCGGGCGGCACGGGCACACACCCAAGCAGCGTTTGGTAGAAGCTCGCCAGGACCGGCTTATGCGACGTGATCAGATTTGTGTACACCTCGCATGGTAATGGGGTACCTGGCCGTTTTTGTGCTAGGGGCGGGAAAGCCGTGCGCCCTATTACGCCTGACTGTGCGGAGGCACCTCCGCTGCACCGCACCGGCCGGGTCCATGAACATGAAAGTGCTTTAGAGCCAACCTACCCGAACCCGACGTACGGACCCCTTGACCAGCAGCGCGGCGCGGTGTTAGGTCGCCGGATATGAGGATTCGTCTTATAGAGCAGATTGGCCTGCGTCGAAAAGACCTTGAAACGGGAGCGGCTCCGAGCCAATCAACTTTTGGGGGCGCCTTCCGATGTTGGGGAAGGCGTCGGTTTACTTGACACCGCGAAAAACCCTAGTTCAAGTGGGATTTTATAAAGGCTTACCCGCGTGCTCGACTCGTGAGCTCGGTCAGCCCTGACGGAATGCTTTACAGTTTCTGGTCAAAACGAGAGCGGAGAAGCTGCTGTTTGTCTTGCCGTTTTTCTTCTTTCTATCAGTAGTGATTCAATGGGCAAAAGTACTTAGCGATATCCTCCCACGTCGCACTCAACGCGGTGGAATGTTTCTTGCTGTTCATAAAGCTGTGGAAGACTCCCGTCGCGGAGGATGCCGGATGGAGTCTGTCCCGTACCAGGATTTCCCACGCCCTCGTTGACCGCGCATGGTCGATTGGGGGCGTTTGTGTTTGCGGGGGACAACCTAAGAAAGGAGGGCGTGCGATGAAGAGCGAAAATAGCGGTGACAAGATCAAGGAGCCGTATGCGCCACCGAGAATTCTTGCTACGTATGACAGGCAGGCGCTGGAGGAGAGAGTTCAGCCTCACGGGCAGACTCCTTACGAAGAAGGGTCGGGCGGGTGCGGCTGTGGAAGCATCCTATGTAATTGATTTGTAGTTGACTGGATCGGTGTGTTTTAAACGACCGCTTGGCACCATTGCCCTGAGAGTCAGGTGTACTCCAGAGGGAAATGAAAGTGTAACGTAAAAGCTTGATGCGAGCCGACGGACTGGCATTCTCTTTGGGTTTCATATCGGATTTGAGCAACGACGAGGAGGGCTTCGGTCTCACAAGAGCGTGCCGATCAAGACTTTCCCGGATATTGCCTTGCGGCATCGTCGTGAGGCATGGACATGCGTGTGGCGGGCGTCTCTCTCTTCCGGAAAATGCCTGTGCCCGCACAGTAATTACTGTCCGGCGCTAACGCCGCGGGTTGCTATATGCTCAGAAGATGGCGGTAGAAACCCTCCAGGTATATGGAATGGCCGGGGAGTCACGTGAGCCAACCCATCAACGTCTTCATCCTAACCTACTGCAGAAATGAAGAGCTCTTCTACGGGACTGAGCTGATATTCAAGACGTTGAGGGTTGGCTTTCCGAACGCAAAGGTCACCGTGGTGGACAACGCAAGCTTCCCGACAGTTCGCGGGCAGATTGAGCTGCTGGCAAAGAAAAACGATTGCGCGTTTAGGCCGATCCCCGGGAGAGGCGTGTGGCACCACGACTTTCTGGAGAGCACCCTCAGAGATGTCGCAACCGGAGGGACCGATCAAGGGGCCTTGGTTTTCCTGGATCCCGATATTTGCCTGTGGGAAAGTTGCGAGGACTTTGGTTTTGATGGATTGATCGCCGGGGTGCTTGTCTCTAAACATCAGACGAAGGCTGATATCACGATGCCGCGGCTCCACACCTCCTTCCTTTGGATACCTCATGCCGCAAGCCTGTGGGACGAGGTGCGAAAGATTCGGATTCGCCATTTCGATTTCAACCCGTTCGCGTCCGTTTCATTCAGAATGGATGACACCTGGTATCGTTTTGACACGGGCGCAAGCCTCTTCGCCGCTATTCCCGACAGGATCTCGTATTTTGATGAACAGCATCTGAAGCGCTACGACCATCTTGTTAGTGGGAGCCATCTTAACTGTCTGCTGCCAGTCTTGCACGAGGAGTTCAGTCAGTTACTGATACAGATCCATGCGTGGGCTCGAGATGGCAATCTTGAGGCCCTCAGGGGAATCCGGAGGCGGCAACTGGAAGTATGGCGACGAAGCGCTAGCGGCATGGGCGAACACCTGGCGCTATGAGAGGTTTCTTGGCGGCAGTGGGCGCATCCACTTCGAAATGAAAGGAGGGATTCCAGTGAAGAGCAACAACGATCGGGACGGGACCAAAGAGTTGTATGTGCCACCCAGGATACTTGCCTCGTATGATCGAGAGGCCCTGGAGGAAAGCCTCCATCCGCACGGACAACAGGCTCCGGGCGAGTGCAGTGGCGGTCTTTGCGGTGACGGCGACGGCGGCAGCAGCGGCTGCGGCTCCATCGGCTGCGGCTGTGGCTGTAGTTGAGATGAATGGCTCGGTTACCGGTGTGGACTTGAACAGTCACATGGGGTGGTGATCCATGCCGATGGAGCACCAGGCTGCTTTCGATGGAGCACTTCATCGACCGCTGCATCTGAAGCTCCAATGGCACATCACTGAGCGGTGCAACTTCCGGTGTGCCCACTGCTACCAAGAATCATATGACGGTAAAGAGCTCGCTTTTGAGGACTTGTGCGTCATCCTCGAACAATTCAAGCAACTGTTGGCGACCTGGGATCGCGATACGGGTACGCCCCGCGTTCGTGCTCACATTGACGTCACCGGGGGCGAACCATTCGTTCGATCGGATTTCCTCGATCTACTTGAGGTCTTCAGGGCTAACAGGGATCGATTCTCTTTCGGAATCCTGACCAACGGCAGCTTCATCGATGCTGCGATGGCGAGACGCCTTCGAGAGCTGGGTCCAACGCAAGTCCAGGTCAGTATTGAAGGCGCTCAACCAACCAACGATAGAATTCGTGGGCCTGGGGCCTATGATCAAACCGTCTCCGCGTTGAAGTATATGGCGTACGAGGAGATCAGCACGAGAATCTCGTTCACGGCGCAGCGGTCAAATTTCGTCGAATTCCTTGACGTTGCTCGCTTGGGGATGGCATTACGGGCGAGCCGCGTCTGGGCCGACCGTCTCATCCCACCAGGAAAT
>Ga0316616_100000402_pt1 | contig 13478 bp, 9 predicted proteins | sample OWC_Aug_M1_C1_D1_FD_207660 | JGI IMG/M metagenome (GOLD analysis project Ga0316616, IMG submission 207660) | Wetland soil microbial communities from Old Woman Creek delta, Ohio, United States - OWC_Aug_M1_C1_D1_B | ecosystem: Environmental > Terrestrial > Soil > Wetlands | place: USA: Ohio... | reverse complement strand
ACGTCGAACGTGACGGTCGCGACGTTGCCCGGGTCGCCGGCGGTGTCCACGGGCAGTGCGCCGGGCGTCGTCGCCGAGGCCGCGCTGATCGGCATGCCGCCGACGAGCGGCGAGGTGCCGCCGACGTCTGCGACCGCCACGCCGTTCAGGGTGGTGCTGCCGGCCACGTAGGCCGTGTGCGTCGGGACCTGGTCGCGCAGCGTCGCGTCGTCCGCGTCGGACGTCCCGGTGTTCCTCACCGTGATCGTGTAGCGCAGCCGCTCGCCGGCGAGCAGCACGGCCGGGTCGTCCGTCAGGTCCATCGAGGTCTTGAGCACCTGGAAGACCGGTGCCGACACGATGCGCACCCGGGTCGGGTCCTCGTCGCCAGTGACGTCCGGGGCCGCGGGCCCGTTCACGTTCGGGTCGTCGCTGACCGCGAGCAGCACGTCCGCGCCGATCGTGAGCTGCGACTGGTTCAATACGACCGAGCCGTTGTCGATGACCGGCGCGAGCGTCGCCTCGAACTCGATCACTGCGCTGCCACCCGACGCCGCGAGGTTCAGGTTGCGCACGTCGATCACGCCCGTGCCGCTGGTCCCGCCGGTGGGGTTGGTATTGCTCGTGTCCGCGCCGGCTGGCGCCGCGACCAGCGTCAGCGAGCCCGGCACGAACGCCGGGTCGGCATTCAAGCGATCGATCTCGTCGCGTACGGTGAGCGCGTTCAGCGGGAACGTGCTCGGGTTCACCAGGCGCAGCCGGTAACGCAGGCGGTCGCCCGGCGAGGCCTCCGCCGTCGGGTCCGCGCCGGTGGTCACGTTGGCCACGGTCTTCTCGAAGACCAGCAGCGTCGGAACGATGACGAGCCGCGTCGGATCCTCGTCGCCGCTCACGTCCGGGTCGGCCTGCCCGTTGATCGTCGGATCGTCGCTCAGGCCGAACGGCGACCCGTCGGCCAGCCGCAGCGCCGACTGGTTGGTGACGACGGTCCCGATCGGCAGGCCCGGATCGACGGTCAACTCGAACTGCACCTGGACCTGGCCGCCCGCCGGGACGTTCACGTTACGGACGTCGATGACACCGGTCCCGTTCGCGCCGCCGGCGGGATTGGTATTGCTCGCGTCGGCACCGGGCGGGACGCTGACCAGGGTGAGCGAGCCCGGAATGAAGGACGCCGACCCGTTGAGCGCGTCGACCTCGTCGTAGATGCGCATTCCGGTCATCGCCTCGGCGGCGCGCAGGCTGAGCGTATAGCGCACCCGGTGGCCGGGCGCGGCCGAAGTCGTCGGACTCGCCCCGGTCGTGACGTTGGCGACGGTCTTCTCGAAGAAGTAGCCGGAGAACACCACCGAGACCGAGTGGGCGTCCTCGTGGTCGGCCGTCCCCACGGTGCCGTTGGTCACGGTGCGCAGGTACGGCAGGCGACCAGCGATGCTGCTGTCGCCGTTGAACCACTGCGTGGCACCCGCGACGTTGGTGAGCACGGCCCCGTTCTGGGTATCGGCGTCGAGCCGCGTCCGGTACGACACGAGCAGGCTCTGGCCCGGGCGCAGCGGTCCGGCCGCGTCGAGCAGCGTGAGGCCGAGTTCACAGGAAGGTGCGCCGGTGAAGGTGGTCGTGTACTGAGTGCCGGACGTGAGCGGGTTGCCGGCGAGCGTGACGCCGAGCAGTTCCGGCGCCAGGTCGCACATGCCACCGCTTGGCCCGTTCGGCAGACGGTCGACGAGCGTGACGTTCCATGCGTCGCTGAGCCCGGTATTCACGACGTCGATGTCGAACGTGCCGAACTGCCCGAGGTTCATCGAGGCCGGGCCGGTCTTGTCGACCACGAGGTTCGGCGCGGCGATGGTGAGCGGCGGCGAGATGCCCCACTCGCCGGGCAGCGGCTGGAAGAACTCGCCGTCGATCAGGCGACCGAAACTCCACTTGGCCGTATTGACGAACTGCATGCCGATCGCGTTCGCCGGCACGTCCTCGAGCACGACCGTGAGCTCGATGATGATCTGCTCGCCCGCCGGAATGACCGGGAAGCCGTCGAAGGTGAGCAGCCCGCCGACGTTGGAGAACGTGTGCGGCACCGGGTCGCCGCTGCCCTCCCAGTAGGCGACGTGGCTCACGTACCTCAGTACGGCGCCGGTCGCGTTCAGGTCGTCGGTGATCGTGACGGCGTGCAGGTCGTCGGCCGAGCCGGAGTAGTCGATCACGACGTTGGTGGCCGGCGCGAACAGCACCGGCATCTTGAGCTGGTAGGTGAACGGCACGCCGATGGTGGCCGTCGTTTGTCCTGCTGGCACCTGCTTGTCGATCTTCTCGACCGGGATCAGGTAGTTCTGGCAGCCTTCCTTGATTGAGGTCGAGGAACCGTTGACGAACCAGATGCGGTGGTCCTGCACGGCGTTGCAGGACATCTGGCCGGTGTGCACGACGTTGTCGAAGATCACGAGCCAGCGCTGGTCGGTCTGGCCGGGCTGCGTGAAGAAGGAGAAGTTCGTGGACATGCCGCCCGGGTAGTTCCGGACCGTGCAGTTCCGGTCGATGTTGAGCTGCGACGGCGCCGGCGTGCCGGCGAAGCCGTCGAGCACGCCGCCCGGATACTGGGAGCAGTCCTCGGCCCGGGCCGCGAAGGACGCGCCCAGCAGAAGGACGAGCGCGAACAGCCTGTGTGCCGCCCGGCTGCCGCCCGTCCTCAAACCCATATGATCGCCAGCTGTCATGTGCGCCCTCGTGCCACTCACCGAGCGATCGGATCGCCAAAGGGACCGAGGCAGCCCGCGCATCGGGCTGGATTCCGGCGGTCCCGCTGTCCTGGGGCCCGGGGCCCTGTAGACCGGTGACTTTGCGTCGCCACCTTTCGATGGCTTTGCCTTTGTCTGAATCGCGTCTCTACTGTCGTTGAGAGTCTGCTTGTCTCGTCGCTACCTCACTGCTGATATGCCTCCCGCGCTGGTGCCGGCAGTGCCGTGCCCGTCGCCGTCAGGCGGCGGGCAGGAAGTCGATCGGGTACACGATCGTGATCGAATCGACGTCCTTGGCGCCGAAGTTGATCCCGCGAACGCGGTCCACGACCTGCGCCGAGAGCTCCGGCGCGTCCATGTCGGAGGACTGCAGCGCGCACATCGACACGCTGCCATCGGGTTCGATCGTAAGCCGCAGCACCATCTGGCCGCGCAGGCTCGGGTCCTTGCGCAGTTCACGGTTGTAGAGCCGGTACAACGCCGCCTTGTAGCGGTCGAAGACGATCTGGATCTCCTCGTCGGTACGCGACGCGCTCGCGTCGCTTGCGAGCGGCCGGTCGGACCCGCCGCCACCACCGCCACCGCCACCGCCACCGATCGAACTCGCCGCACGCCCGACCTGCACGCCGGCGAGAGCGCCCGCTCCACCGCCGCCACCGCCACCACCACCGCCGCCGCGGCCGCTGTTGCGGCTGATCGACGCCAGGTTGATGCCACCGCTGCTACCGGGCGCGTTGCTGGTGAGCATCGAACGCTGCACCTGCCCCGGCGCCGCGTCGTCGGTGTCGTTGATGTGCGCACCGGCGCCGAGCTTGGGCGCGACGTCGTCCTTGGCGAGGCTGGCGAACGTATCGCGGAATGCCAGCAGGCCCGGCTTGCCCGCCGGCTTGTCCTGGGGCTGCGCGCTCGCGTAGGCCTGCTCCGGCTGCGGGCCGCGCGGCCCGGGCTTGCCCGGTCCCTTGGACGGTGTCGAGGGCTGGTCGGAGGGCTTCGCCTCGCGAGCCTTCTGCTCGGGTTGCGGTGCCTGCTCGGGCTGCGGCGGAACCTCGGGCACCCTGGGCGGCGGCACGGGCTTCGCCTGTTCCTCGCGCACCAGCTGGACGAGCCGCTCCGGCACGACGACGGGCGCATCGCGCCGCGGCAGCGGCAGGTCGATCATCGGCAGCAGCACGCCGAGCAACGCGCTCGCCAGCACCGAGACTGCGAGTGCCTTGCGGAAGCGCCAGTCGTCCTCGCCGCCGCGCGCCCACGGCATGACCGCCGGCCGCGTCGGCAGCGGATCGGGCTCGCGCTCGACCAGCCACTCCTCGCGGCGTCGGGCCTCCTGCTGCTCGAAGTCGTAGAGGTCCTCCCCGAGGATCTCGATGTCCTCCCGGGCGCGGTCGACCGCCGCCAGCACGTCCCGGCGCCGGGTCTCGAGCGCCGCGAGTTCCACGCGGAACGCGTCGATCCGCTCGCGCACGAGCCGCAAGTGGCCGGTCGTCGCACCGGCCTCGGCGCGCTCGCCCCAGAACAGGCTTGCGACGCCCTGGGCCTCGAGTTGCTCGAGCGAGCCGCACGCCTGCTCCAGCAACTCATGCTGCCGGCGACGGGGCGCGAGCGCCTCGAATTCATCGTCCACGACGCGCAGGTCAGCCTCATGCGCCTCGAGTCGTGCTCGGGCCTGCTCGATCTGCGCGCGTAATGCAGTGTTTTCCTGGGACACGGTACCGTCCACGTCGTTGGGCCACCGTCAGGTGGAGGTGGTTGGTGTCTCTTTCTGGATGACCGCCAGCGAAACGCGGGTGTAGCCCTGGCCGGTGCAGGTCGACATGATCGTCTTGACCACGTTGAACGGCACCGACTTGTCGGCGAGCACGGTCACCTCGCGGCTCTCGGCCACGGCCTGGGTGCTGATGCCGATCACGCTCCGGTTGAGGGCCGCCAGCCGCTCGCTGATCGGCACGATGTCCTGCCCCGGGTTCGCGGCGATGTCCGCGACCCGCGCCACGACCTCGCCCTGCACCAGGACCTCGTCGCGCCCGACCACGATCACCACGGTCTCGCGCGGCTTCGACTCCACGACGGAGTCGGGCAGGGAGACGCTCTTCGGCTCCTGCAGCAGCTCGCTGCTGCCCGAGTGGAACATCAGGAAGAACAGCAGGATCGTGAACACGTCCATGAGCGACGTGAGGTTCAGCGTCGGCACCTTGACGCGGTTGCGCTGCATGCGCGCGATGCGCCGGCTCGTCTTCATGGTGCGTCTCCGATCGATATTGCGGTGAACAGCGCCGCCCGCTCGAACCTGCCGTCGCGCTGCACCTCGGCGCTGCGGACCGCGTCCATGACCGAGATCAGGTGGTCGTACTCGATGTCGGGCTCGAGCAGCACGGAGGCGTCCTCCTTCGCCGGGTACTCGCGCTTGATCGCGGTGAGGTACTCGGAGAGCTTCGCGAGGTCGTAGTCGCCGTCGACCTTGGGGATCGCGGCGATCACCTGGGCACCGTCCATGATCTCGAGGCCCGCGTCGCGGACGATGACCTCGACCCTGAAGGTGGGCTCGGTCGGCGCCGGCGCCTGGGCGCTCGGCAGGTCCAGTTCGACGATGGTGATGCGCGAGAACACCGCCGTGATCAGCAGGAACGGCACCAGCGCCACCATCAGGTTGAGGAAGGTGGTCATGTCCAGGTCCGGCGCCTCTTTCTGGCGCCGCCTGTAGTGGTGTGTCCTGGCCATGGCGATTACGCCTGGACCTGGCGCTTCGCGAGCGAGGAGATGACGTTCAGGGCCTTGACCGACACCATCTCGAGGCTGTCCACGATCTCGCCCGTCTTGGCCGTCAGCACCGAGTGCGTGACCAGCAGCGGGATCGCGACGATCAGGCCGAAGGCCGTGGTATTCATCGCGACCGAGATGCTGGCCGACAGCAGGTCCGCCTTCTCGGCAGGGTTGGCGTTGGCCACCGCGGTGAAGGCCTGGATCAGGCCGACGATCGTCCCGAGCAGGCCGAGCAGCGTGGCCACGTTTGCGCCGAGCGCGACGTAGGCGGTGCGCTTCTCGAGCTGGGGGATGATCTCCATCATGCTCTCTTCCATCGCGATCTCGATGTCCTCGCGACGGCGCACGGCGCCCTGGCGGGCGAGCCCCGTCCCGAGCAGCTTCGACACGGTCGAGGCGTCCTTGGCGGTCATCTCGCGTGCCTTGTCGAACTCACCGCCGGTGAGGGCCGGCTGCAGCTTGCTCCAGCTGGCCTCGTTGCGGCGCCGGACCTGCGTGAGCGTGATGTAGCGTTCGATCGCGATCGCGGTCGCCACCGCGAACACGAGCAGGATGGGATACATGAATGCCCCTCCCGCCACGAAGAATTTAACGATTGTGTACATGGTCTCCATCGTCGTCTCCTCCTCGAAAAAGTCCCCTCAACGGTCGCGCGGACCCCGTCCGCGCGATTCGGCGGCGGTCGCCGCCGTCATTGCTCCCGGATCTCGTAGTAGGCGAGTTCCCTCGCGAACACGTCCCGGTCGACCGGTTGCCGCGAGTCGTCGAGACTCTTCGCCAGGCCCAGCGAATCGCCGAGCTGGCTGCCCTTCCACGGCACGATCACCAGCGCCTTCGGCGCCTCCTGGTTGCCCAGGATCGACATGCCCGACAGCGTCTTCGGGCCGGTGGCGGCATTGGCCACGCGCTCGGGCTGCGCCGCATCCTCGGCACCGGCAGTGACGGCGACGAGCACGAGCGCCAACGGGATGAATCGGGTGCGCATGCGGCCTCCTATTTGCCCTGCCTGCTCTGCACGTCCGCGATCCACTTGACCGCGTCGCGGTCGTCCGGCACGGCCACCCGATAGGCCTCGTAGTGCTCGAGGGCACAGGCGTAGTCCTGCAGGTACAGGTCGCAGAGGATCGCGAGGTTGCGGTGCGCGAAGTGGAATGACGGGTATCCCTCCAGCGCCTTCTCGTAGCTCGCGCGCGCTTCCGCGAAGCGGCCGGTGCGCCGGTGGACCATGCCGAGCTCGTTGTTGGCGATCGGGTGGTCCGGGTCGAGGAGGAGCGCCTGCTTCAGGCTGGCTTCGGCCCGGTCGAGCGCGCCCGTGCGGCTGTAGGCGATGCCGAGGTCGACGTGCGGCGCCACGGCGGCGGGCGCGGCCTCGGTGACCTTGACGAGCAGCGCGATGCCCGGCTCGAACTGCTGCTGCTGCAGCAGGCGGATTGCGCTCTCGTAGTCGTCGCGCACGGCACCGGCCACGCGGACGTCCTGCGTGATCGTGAATCCCGTCGCCGCGTTCGTCACGTCGGTTTCGGCCGCGTCGCGCCGCGCCGCCGTCGCCGGCAAGCAGGCCGCGAACAGTGCCGTCGCGAGCGACAGCAGGCGGGAGGACGTTCCGCAGCGCATCGTCGGATCAGCGTGCGTTCGCAACCAACACCTCCCGGACCCCGGTCGGGTCCTCGGCACGCGACGTCGTCACCGGCACCGCCGAGGGCGGCTCCGCCGGCGGTCCAGCCGGCGCCGGTGCTTGCGGCGCGACGGCCTCCCCGCCATCCGTGGCGGCCGGCATCTGCGACGCCGGCGTGCTGTACGCATAGCGATGGATCGAGCCCATGAAGCCGCTGCTGATCTCGCCCTTCGCGTAGCGCGCCGGCATCAGGTCGGCGAGCTTGCCGAGGCTGCGATCGACCCAGGCGTTGTAGAGCCCGGTCCGCATCAGCTCCATGTTCTTCTCGTGCACCTCGATGGCCCGCTCCTCGAACGGATACGCCTCGTCCTCGAGCGCGAGCTCGTACTCCTGCAGCTCGGCCGCCTGCAGGCCGGCCGGCCGCTCGGATTCCATCAGGGCGCGGCTCAGTCCGAAGTAGACCTCGGCGATGTAGTACGTCGCCGCCGCCGTCACGTCGCCCACCTGGTAATCGACCAGGCGGCCGAGCGCCTCGAGTGCGGCATCCATTCGCTTCTTCTTCTCCTGCAGGCTCTGCTCGAACGGCTGCCGCAGCTGCAGCTCGGCGAACCGCTGGTAGAGCGCCTCGGCGAGCACCAGGGCCGACTTCGCCGCGAGGGCGCGCGTCCGGCCGGTGCGCTCGCTGCACGCCTCCGCGTCGGTGCGCACGATCTGCTGCAACTCCTGGTGGTAGCGGGCTTCGTCGTGCGTGGCCGCGTACATGCCGGCCACCTTGAAGCGGATCTGCACGGCCGTATCGATCGGGCGAGGGAAGGCTTCCACGTAGCGTGCGTAGACCGCGAGCGCCTGCGACGTCGCATTCGCCTGCTCGTAGAGCTCGCCGGCGGCCAGCAGGGCCTCGCCGCGCAGGCTCGCATCGGTGGACTCCGCGGCCACGCGCTCGTACTCGCCGGCCGCGCGACCGAGCTGCCCGCTCTGCCGGTACACGAACGCGATCTGCTTGGTCGCTTCCCGGTTGAGCTCGTGGTCCGGGTAGGCGCTGCGGAACGCTTCGAGCACGTCTGCCGCCGCAGTCCAGTCCTCGAGGCGGATCAACGCCGCGGCCGCGTCGTACTCGGCGGCGGCCCGCACCATCGACGTCGGTGCCGACTGCTTGACGCGCAGGAAGTGGTCGGCGGCGGAGCGGTAGTCTTGCTGCGAGTTGGCCAGCTCGCCCTGCTTGTAGATCGCAGCCGCGAGGTTGTCGACCAGCACCTGGCGGCCCGCGTCATCGGCCGGCGTGGCCGCGAGCACCTGGCCGTATGCCTGCTCCGCCTGCGGGTATTCCGCGAGATCGAAGGACGCGTGCGCCACCACCGCCCAGGCGGAGCGGCGCAACGGTACCGCCGCGGCCGGATAGCGCTCCATGAGCTTGCGCGCAGTGTCGATGGCGGGGCGGTACTCCTTCATGTCGTACAGGTCGTCCGCGGCCGCGCCGAGCACGGGTGCCGCATGTTCGTGTTCGGGGAAGGCATCTGCGAAGCGCAGCGAGCTCTCGACGGCGCGCGCCCGCACGCCGGCCCGCTGTTCCTCCGGGGCCGCCTCGAGGTGCTTGCGATGAGCGAACACCGCCGCATAGCCGGCCGCCGCCGACTGGGCATGCGCCGGATAGTCATAGGCCGTGCGCTCGTACTGCGCGGCCGCCTCGCCGAAGTCGCCGTTCTCGAGCAGGAGGTCGGCGAGCTGGTAGCTGATCGGCGGCGTATCGGCGTCCTTCGGGAAGGAGGCCAGGTAGTCCCGGTACCAGCGCTGCGCCTCGACGAAGTTGGCGGGCTTGACGGCGGCGAGCGACGGCTCCTGATAGAGGGCGTGGAAGTGGTTCGCGAGGTCGCGCAGGTTGCCCTTGAGGTAGCTCAGCACCTCAGGCGACCCGGCGGGGTCGAAGTGCTTCCAGTACTCCGACTGCAGGCCGTACCTGGATGCGAAGTCCTTCTTCGCCTCGAGGACCAGCTTCGGGAAGTCGGCCTTGGCGTAGATCTCGACGACGCGCATGCCGAAGTGCGGCGAGGCACGGTGGAACGGATAGAGCGCGACGAACGTCTGGTACGCCTTCGCGGCATCGTCGTAGCGCAGCTTGGCGAAATAGAACTCGCCGAGGTTGGCGTAGATGCGGTCCTCGTAGCCGCGACTGCCGTTGGAGGCGAAGTACTCCTGCACCACTTCCGGGCCGCCGAGATTCGAGAAGCCGAGGCTGATGACGCGGAAGGTGTCGGCGACGCGCCGCTCATCGTCTTCCTCGTGCGCCGCGTCGAAGTCGTAGCCGGTCGAGACCTTGTAGTCGAGCAACGCCATGAAGCGGTGCTGGGCCTCGTCGTAGAACTCCTGCTTGTACAGCGTCCAGCCGAGCTTGTAGATCGCCAGCTCGTAATACGTCGAGGACGTCCCCATGCCGACGATCGCCTGGTAGGCGGACTCGGCCTCGCGGAACTTGCGGCGCGTGAAGTAGTACTCGCCGCGCCGGAACTGCACCTCGTCGTAGTGATCGGAGTGCGGATGAAGCGACACGAGGCGCTCCATCGTCTCCATCGCTTCCTCCGTGCGCCCCAGCTCGTCGTACGCGCGGGCCTTCTGGTACAGGACCTGGTCGTTGTGCTCGAAGTGCGGGTACTCGGCGAGCAGACGGTCGTACAGCGCGATTGCCTCGAGGGGTCCCGACGGCGGCGTCGCCGCAGCGGTGCCCGCGGGCATGGCGAGGGCCCCGTCCCGCGCCGGCGTCATCCCGGCAGCCGCGGTGGTGCGCTGCTCGAACTCGCGGTCGGACTCCGCCAGGCCCGCGACCCCGGTAGCCGCCGTCGGGGCCCGCGTCGGCTCCGTCGCAGCGGCCTCCTCCGGCGCTGCCAGCTCGATCAGCTTGCCGTCGCCACGGACACCGAATTCCTTCTCGAGCTGCAGGTCGGCCAGTCGCCGCATCGCCTCCGGCGTCATCGCGGTGCGCGGCGTCTCGTCGAGGTAGCGGCGGTAGCCCTGCATGGCCTGGTCGAGGCCGTGCTCGACCGTCACTTCCTGGACGTCCGCCGGCATGGCATGCAGCTCGGCGAGCGTACCTTTCTCTGGAGGCGCGGCACAGGACGCCAGCACCGCCGTCGCCGCAGATGTGGCCAGGCGCGTTGCCGTCTTCATCTTCACGGGCGCGCCTCGCTGGTCTGCTGCCGGGTCGCGCGGTCGTAACTGTCCGCCACCGCGAAGCGCGCCTGTTCCTGGTAGGCAACGAGGCGTTCGCGACGCGCTTGCAGCACGTCGATGGCGACGGTCTCGATCAGGTGCCCCTGTCGCGCCTGCAGGCGCTCGACCTTCGCGAGCGCGGCATCGACGCGCTGGCGCAGGCGGCCGATCGCGGCGTCGTAGCCGACGTAACTGTGCGTGGCCTCCTGGCGGGTGCGCACGAAGCTCTCGTACTGCCGCGTCGTGGCCTCGACCACGGCGTCCAGTTCGCGCAGGTGCTCGTGGGCGAGCGTGAGCCGCTCGTGATACTCGGTGTGCAGGCGCCACGTCAGCGTGCCGCGGGCACGCGCGATGCGCTCCCGCAGCGCCTGCTGTTGCTCGCTGTCGGCGTCGGCGAGCTGCGCCTCCATGCGGTTCAGGCGCTCGAGCACGACCCGCTCGTCGGCCGTGGCCAGGTAGTCCGGGCGCGGCGCGGTCAGCATGCCGTGCAGCCGGCGCTCGAGGAGTTCATGCTGCGCCATGCGCAGGCGGAACTGGGCATCGAACTCGCGGAAGCTCGCGTCGATGTCCGGCAGCAGCGGTTCGTAGTTGCCCGCGCGCAGGGCGATGATGTCCTCGAAGGCATCGAAGCTCGTCTTCCAGGACGCCAGGCGCTGCCGCAGGTCCTCGAGGTCGAGGTAGTTCTGCAGGCCCGTGTGGAAGTCGTGGGACGCCAGCAGCGCCATCAGGTAGTAGGTCTCCGGGGTTGCCGGAAGCTCGCGCAGCCGGACCACCCAGTTCGGGTCCTGGTGGATCTCCTCGCGCACCAGTGCCTCGAGGAAGTGGCCCTTGCGGATGCTGTCGATCGAGGCGTCGACGCGCTCGAGTTCGTTGCCGTAGGTCTCGAGCGCGCGGCCGTAGAGCGACGCGGCACGACCGTGCACGTCGAGCTTGCTGTAGGCGAACGGCGCCGCGAGCAGGGCCTCCTGCACGGCGGAGTCGGTCACCTCGCGCGCGGCCAGCATGTTCCATGGCACCAGGGCGCGCTCGAAGTTGCCGGCCGCCGCCTCGGTCCAGCCGGCCCGCAGCAGCGCCTGGTTCGAGAACGGGCCTTCGAGCCGGACGCGGTCGAGGGCCACGCGCGCCCGCGCGTGGTCGGCCGATTCATCGAGCATGGTGCCGAGCACGAGGTTGGCCTTGTCGCGGATCGCCCGGCCGCCAGCGTCCTCGACGTCGACCTGCCCGGCGCGGTCCAGCTGCTCCACCGCTTCGCCGGTGCGGCCGTCCTGCAGCAGCGCGATGCCGAGGTTGTAGGCGGCGAAGCCGGTCAGGTCCTTCGAGCGCTGCAGGCGCTCGAGCACCGCCACGGCGTCGCCCGGCCGTCCGAGCGCCATGTACACGTTGCCGCGCAGGAACTCGACATCGTCGCGGATGCCTTCCGGCACCTCGCCGTCGATCCGCTGCAAAGCCTGCAGCGCGTCCGCGGGCTGGTCCTTCTGGAAGTGGATGCGCGCGAGCCGGTACGCGGCCTCGTTGCGCACGGGCTCGGGCACGTCGCCCTCGAGCACGGCCCGGATGGCTCGCCCTGCCCGGTGATGCATGCGGTAGTTCAGCTCGAAGTCGCCGACGTCGAACTCGGCGGCGCCGATGTGGTAGTGCAGCGTGTCGTACTGCGGCTCGTCGAGCCCGTGGTACTGGCCGAGTTCCGTGTCGAGGCGCTGCAGGGAGTCGAAGTAGTGTCCCTGGCCGGCGTGGAAGATCGCCTCGCCGAAATACAGGTCACGCAGGTCGTCGCCCAGCGCCGGGCCGGCGGCGATCGATGCAGCCAGGCCGAGGCCGAGCAACCGCGAGGGTGCTCGCCGCATCGCTCACCAGCCTCCGACGTCGATCGGCGGCCTGCCCGAGTCGGCGCTCGCCAGCGTCACGCCGACCAGTTTCGGCTCGACGCCCTTCTCGAAGGTGAAGCTGCGCGACTGGCTGTAGTCGGTTCCGTCCGGCAGCTTGCCCGAGGCGGTGACCTCGATCTGGTGCTGCCCCGTGGCGACGTTACCGGTGTAGATTCGCTGCACGCCGCCCTTCCTGAGCGCGTCCAGCTCCTTGAAGCTGTAGATGTAGTGTGCGACGGGCTGGCCGTCGATCTGGATGCGCACTGCATCGAGGCGCAGCGTGTCGCCGGCGGCGAGCGCCACGAACACCGCGACCTGCGTGTTCGACGGGTAGAGGAGCTTCTCCTCGAGCCGCGCGAGTTCCGCGGCGATGCCGAGCACGTCCGACTTGGCCTCCTGGACCTGCTCGTCGAGCCCCTTCATCTGCTCGCGGTCGTCGCCGACGGCCAGGGCCGCCACCTGCCAGCATGCCAGCAGAACCGCCGCGACCGCCCCCAGGATCCTTGGCATTGCCGAACCTCCCATTGCCACCCAACCCGTGATTCAGGTCAAGGTGCACCGAGAGGACAGCCCGGGCTGCGGACTGGATTCCGGCGGTCCCGCTATCGTGGGGCCGAAGCCCTTTAGACCGGAGACTTTGCGTCGCCACCTTTCGGAGGCTTTGCCCTTGTCTGAATCGCAGGAACACTATGGCCCGGTATCCGGCGCACGGACAAGAAAAATGCCTGTGACGGCTCTCGCAGAATGCTGACGAATTCCGTCACTCGTGTGACGGAGCCGGACTCTACTTGACAATATCCGCAAGTGCGTCGGACGAGAATCCGCGCCTCATGGAGCACCCTGCACGCAGTCGAGCACCGCGCCGCTCGGCGCCGAGGATCGGCAGCACCATCGGCGTCCTTGGACTACTTGTCAGTCGAGCGCCGCCTCGATGCGCTCGCGCAGCGCCTGCAGCACCTCGAGCCGCGCCCGGCGCTTGTCGTCGGCGGGCACGACGGTCCACGGCGCGTGGGACGTGTTGGTGAGCGCGATCATGTCGCGCGCCGCCGCCTGGTAGTCCTTCCATTCCCGGCGGTTGCGCCAGTCCTCCGGGTCGACCTTGAAGCGCTTGAGCGGGTTGCGGTCGCGCTCGCGGAAGCGCGCGAGCTGTTCGGCGGGGCTCACCGACATCCAGAACTTCGCCACGATCACCCGGTGCTCGGTGAGTTCGAGTTCGAACTCGTTGATCTCGCCGTAGGCGCGCTGCCAGTCGGGCCGGGCCGCCAGCCCGTGCACGCGCTCCACCAACACGCGCCCATACCAGGACCGGTCGAAGATCGTGTAGTT
>Ga0316616_100000401_pt1 | contig 13479 bp, 13 predicted proteins | sample OWC_Aug_M1_C1_D1_FD_207660 | JGI IMG/M metagenome (GOLD analysis project Ga0316616, IMG submission 207660) | Wetland soil microbial communities from Old Woman Creek delta, Ohio, United States - OWC_Aug_M1_C1_D1_B | ecosystem: Environmental > Terrestrial > Soil > Wetlands | place: USA: Ohio... | reverse complement strand
GTTGCCGGCCTCCAGGAGAAAATCGACCGGCGGCTCGACGAGATCAACCGCAGCATGTCGCCTTACCTCGCGGGCAGCGAGATCAGCCGGTTCAACCGTTTCCAGCAGGCGGGGGTCGAGTTTCCGGCCTCGGCCGATTTTCTGCACGTGATGAAGGTGGCGGCCCGGATCCATGCGCTGTCGGACGGGGCCTGGGACGGGACGGTGAACCCGCTGGTCGACCTGTGGGGGTTCGGCCGCGCCGGCCGGCCGGGCCAGGTGCCTCCTGCCGAAAAAATCGCCGCTGCGCTCGCCGACGTCGGGTTCAACAAGATCGACATCCGGGACTCCGGCGCGCTGGTGAAACGCGAGGCCTCGGTGACCCTCGATCTGTCCTCGATCGCCAAGGGCTACGGGGTCGACCAGGCGGCCGATGTGGTCCGGGCGGCCGGCTTCACGGATTTTCTGGTGGAGATCGGGGGCGAAGTGGTCGCCGCCGGCCTCCGCCCGGACGGGCTTCCCTGGCGCGTCGGCATCAATCGGCCGAAGCCCGAGGCGGGCATTAACGAGGTATACAAGGTCGTCGCGTTGAAGGACCGGGCCTTCGCCACCAGCGGCGACTATCGACAGTTCTTCATGCAGGACGGCATCCGGTATTCCCACATCATCGACCCCTGGACGGGCTACCCGGTGGCTCACCGCGTCGTGAGCGTATCCATTCTTGCGGGGGACTGCACCCTGGCCGACGGTCTTGCCACGGCCGTCATGGTGATGGGCGCGGAGAAGGGGTTGGCGCTCATCGACCGTCTTGAAGGCGTCGAAGGGCTGATCGTCGTGGAGATGCCCGACGGCCGGCTGCAGGAGCACGCCTCCCAGGGGATCCTGCTTGAACCGGCGCCGCGCTGAGCCCATCGCGCTTGTCCGCGCCCACAGCGGTTTTCCGCGTTGACAGCCCGCTGCCTCCTCCTTATGTTCCAACCGTAACGCAGAAAACACCAACCATCCCATTTTTCCTCGGCTTGCCGAAGCACGTGTGCCGATCGACGGTTTCAGTTGGGCTCTGAGTCATGCGGTCTTTGAAACGCCTTGTCAAACCAACGCCGAACAAACCGAAACTCCACCTGGTCAGCCTGGGCTGCGCCAAGAACCAGGTGGACAGCGAAGTCATGCTCGGCCGCCTCCAGCAAGCCGGCTGGCGCATTACCGACAACCCCGAGGAAGCCCACACCATCGTGGTGAACACCTGCAGTTTCATCGAGTCCGCGGCGGAGGAATCGGTCGAAACCATCGTGGATCTAGCGGAATTCAAAAAAAGCGGTTCCTGTCGCAGGCTGGTGGTCACCGGCTGTCTTCCGGAGCGCTACCGGGAAAAAATCATCCGGGCGCTCCCCGAAGTGGATGTTTTCCTGGGCACCGGGGCTTTCGACCAGGTGGTGCAGGCGGCCGGGGATTCCCCCATTTCGCACGCAGCCGTCCTGCCGGACCCGGAACTCGCCTGCCTGGACGCCTCTGCCAGCCCCCGCCTGCTTTCCGCCGCGCACATGGCGTATCTCAAGATTGCGGAAGGCTGCAGCAAGCACTGCACCTACTGCATCATCCCCAAGCTGCGCGGCACCCACAAAAGCCGGCCGCCGGAGGACGTGGCGTTCGAAGCCCGAAAGCTGGTGGCCGGCGGCGTGAAGGAGTTGGTGCTGGTGGCCCAGGACACCACCTCGTACGGCATGGACCTCACGCCGCCGGCCTCCCTCGGCGGCCTGGTGCAGTGCCTCGGCAACCTCTCCTCGGGAAAAGGCCGCAAAAAAGAGGCGCCCTGGATTCGCGTGCTTTACGGGCACCCCGAGAGCATCGATGAATCCTTCATGCGCGCCGTGGCCGCCCACCCGAACGTCTGCTCCTACTTCGACCTGCCGATCCAGCATGCCAGCAGCCGGATGTTGAAGCGCATGGGGCGGCGCTACACCTGCGACACGCTCCGGCGGCTTTTCCACCGCATCCGGGAAATCGTACCGGACGCATCCCTGCGAACGACGGCCATCGTCGGGTTTCCCGGCGAAACCGACAAGGACTTCCAGGACCTTTTGAACCTGGCCGAAGAGATTCGGTTTGACCATTTCGGTGCGTTTGTTTATTCTGACGCCGAGGATATACCGTCCCACCGGCTGCGCGGCCATGTCCCGCGGGCTGTGGCGCAGGACCGATACGACCAGCTCATGTCGGCCCAGATGGAAATCGCCGCCGAAAAGAACCAGACACACATCGGCCGAACGCTTCAGGTGCTGATCGAGGAAGACCTCGGCAACCACCTGTTTGCCGGCCGGACCGCCTTCCAGGCCCCTGAGGTGGACGGGGTCACATACGTGAACACCGCCAGCTCCGGGCTCCCGCTTCCCATCGGGCGATTTGCCCTGACCCGGATCAATGACGCCCTGGAGTACGACCTGATGGGGGAAGTTGCGTGAGCGATCTCAAGGAACGAATCCTGAAAGCGGTGCAGCCCGATCTGGACGCCATCGAAACAGCGCTGGCAAAAAACCTCAACCCCCACCTCGACCTGGTCCGGGACGTGGCCGGGCACATTCTTTTCAGCGGCGGGAAGCGACTGCGGCCGCTGCTCATGGTGCTGTCGGCGCGCCTGTGCGAGTACCGCGGCGACTACGACAAAACCTTCTCGACCGCCCTGGAATACCTGCATGCCGCCACGCTGTTGCACGACGACCTCGTGGACGGGGCCTCCCTGCGGCGCAACCAGCCGGCCGCGCACCTCAAGTGGGGCAACTCCATCGCCGTGCTGGTGGGGGATTTTCTGCTCGCCCGGGCCCTGTCCGTTTCGGCGGCCACGGGCCGCGCGCGGATCGTCCAGACCCTGGCGGAGTTGACCGAACAGATGTCCCAGGGCGAGGTCCACCAGCTGATGCGCAAGGGCGACATCCGCCTGTCCGAAGCGGAGTACCTGGAGGTGATCCGCCGCAAGACGGCCGTGCTGTTCGAGACGGCCTGCCGGGTCAGCGCCGTTCTGGCCGATGCCTCCACAGAGAAGGAATCCGCCCTGGCGGCATACGGTCTCAATTTGGGCATGGCCTTTCAGATTGCCGACGATCTGTTCGACTACACCCTGGGCACCTCCCAGCTCGGAAAGGACGTCGGATCCGACCTGCGCGAGGGCAAGATGACGCTGCCGTTGATTCAAGGCCTGAAGCAGGTGGGTGACGGTGACCGGGAATGGATGGTGAGGGTTGTCCAGGACCCGAACTTTTCAACGGGGGACTTCTCGAAGCTGGTCGGGCTGCTTCAGGCGAGCGGCGCAACCCGCTATGCGGAGAAGGCCGCTGAAGCTTACATTTTCAAGGCCAAAGCCGCGCTCGCCCTGTTTCCGCAAACCGAGACCTTGGGGACCCTGATCGATATCGCCGACTACGCCCTGCATCGGCGGGTTTGATGCGGAACGGTTTTTTTGACCCGCGGCTTGCGAAGCGATGGATTCATTCGGAGGGTGTATCACGGACGGTGCCTTGATCGAATCGGAAAACTGTTCTATCTATCGAGCCTTCCGCAGCATCAATTCCAGGCAATCCCGCGAGGGCGTCATGAAAAATATTTTTAACGGTACCCGGAAGGCCTGCATCCTGCTTCTGGCGTTTCTTGCCTGGGCGGCCGGCGGCATGGCCGAGGCGCAGAAAGGAGAAGACAGCCGGACCCTGGTCGTCTTCGGGTCGGCGCCGGTTCAGGGCAGCAATGTCACCGGGGCGCGGGATGCCGCCATTGCCGGGGGGCTGATGCAGGCCGTCGCCCTTACCGCCATGGGGATCCTCTCCCCGGAAGGGTTCGCGGAAAACTTCAAGAAGCTCAACGAACAACTGCTCGACCGGCCCGACGCATACATTCAGGACTTCAAAGTGCTGTCGGAAACCGTCATCGCCAAGCAGCACCGCGTCGTGGTGCAGGCCACGGTGAACGCCAAGCTGATCGCCGATCGCCTGGCCGGGGCGGGGATTGCCGGCGGAAAAACAAGCGTGGCGGCCAACCAGTTGGCCCTCACCGTGGAGGGCAGCGGAAACCTCGCCAACTTCGTCAAGTTTCGCAAGACGCTGGGCGGCATCCCGGGCGTGGAAGGCATTCAGGTCCGGGATATGAATCCGAACGAAACCACCCTGCTGGTGGGCTACAAGGGAACTTCCAAGGACCTGGGCGCCGCCCTGGCCGAGCACTCTTTTGACACCTTCACCCTGGCCGTGGCTCAAGCAGGGGAGGGCGGGCTGCGAGTGGTGATATCCCCAAAATGACGACCGATGAGTTCTCCACCCGCGGACGCGAGAGCCTCCGCGGCCGCCGTGAATGCCGATGAACACCGTTGAAAGCCCGCGGCGGCAGCGGCTGCCGAAGCTCACCATCAACATACCGAACATCCTGACGGTTCTGCGGATCCTGGTCACGCCGCTCTTCGTCATTTTCCTGATCCGCAACCAGCACGGGTATGCGCTGCTCGTTTTTGTCTTTGCCGGCGTGAGCGACGGCCTGGACGGGCTGATCGCGCGTTGGCTCAACCAGCGCAGCGACCTCGGGGCCGTCCTCGACCCCATCGCCGACAAACTGCTGCTGACCGCCGCCTACATCACCCTGGGCATCCTCAAGGACATCCCCGGGTGGCTGGCCGTGCTGGTGATCAGCCGGGACGTGCTGATCGTCACCGGCATTGCCGTTCTGACCTTTGCCGATATTCATTTCGACATTCGGCCGTCACTGGTCAGCAAGTGGACGACGGTGTTCCAGATTCTCTTGATCGGGGTCAGCTTGCTGGAGCTCGATTTTTCCGGGGCGCAGACCCTGCAGGCGGTTCTCGGCTGGGTGACCGCCGGGATGACCGTCCTCTCAGGCCTGCATTACACCTATCTCGGACTCAACATCCTGCAGACCGGCTATGGGGCACGGGCGAAAAAGGATGCCGACTGAACCCGCGGCCCGCCCCGGTTTTTCCTTGACACCTCTCAGGGCCGATGGTAACTAAAAAATCCGGTTAAAGGCACGTAGCTCAGGGGGAGAGCACTACCCTGACACGGTAGGGGTCAAGAGTTCAAATCTCTTCGTGCCTACCATGCGAATCAGGGGGTTATGGCATCAGCCATAACCCCTTTCTCTTCTGTGGGTTCGGGAAAATTTCAAGAGGATGGTTTCTTTGGCTTGACAAATGCAGCCATTTAGGGTAGCCTTATGTCAATTATGCCTAATCCCGAGACATATCGGGAGCGGGGGACCCAAGTTTTTGGGGCGAATCGCCATCCGGCGAGGGGTAACCTTATCGGCCCTAGCCCTTCAGCTAACCTCGTAGGCGTCGATGAGGAAAACCTTCGGAATCGATCGGGGGTCTTTCCTCCACCATTTCGATTCCGGAGGTTGAAGCCATGTCCGTCAAGCATTCCATCTTGCACCCGCAGCATTCCCGCGTCTTTCGAAATCAGATACAAAATCCAAACATCCCGCAGTACCACATCTTGATCCTTGCCTGGTGTGCCCTCGTTGTCCTCTATGGTGAAGCCGGTTTAAGCCCCCCTTCCCGGACGCAGCGAAAAATGACAGCCGCATCGGTTGCATGCTTCTGACCGATTGAGCCGATTCATGCACGGGCGCTGTCGAACCACACCCATCGCTCGGTCCTTGAGGGCCGGAATTACCAAAGGAGGTTTGCCATGATCGCTTCCAATCGGATCAACCGGTTTTGGATCTTATGTTTCGAAATTGCCGTTTTTGTTATCATCGGTGCCTTGGCTACCGATGCCCTGGCCGCCGATGTCACTCTCGCCTGGGACCCGAATACGGAGTCCGATCTGGCGGGCTACAAAATTCATCATGGCACGGCCAGCAACAGCTACTCGGTTCACATCGATGTCAACAAGGCGACGACCTACACCGTGACGGGGTTGACGGCCGGCCAGACCTACTATTTTGCGGCCACCGCCTACGATGCATCCGGCAACGAGAGCGGGTATTCGAACTCGGTCAGCTATGCCGTCCCGGGCGCGGCCGTGAACGGGGCGCCCACGACGCCGGCGACGCCATCCGGAGCGGCCAGCGCGCTGGTGAACACGGCCGTCACTTTCAGCACGTCTGCCACCGACCCCAACGGCGACAGCCTGCAGTACCAATATGATTGGGGGGACGGTGTGCTCTCCGCCTGGGGGGCGGCCAGCCAGTCGCACAGCTGGACCGCGGCCGGGCAGTACGCCGTGAAAGCCCAGGCGCGCGACAGCCGTGGGTCGGCGTCGGGCTGGTCGGCGGCCAAGACGGTCATCATCACCCAGAATACCCAGAACACCCAGAACGGGGCGCCCACGACGCCGGCGACGCCATCCGGGGCGGCCAGCGCGCTGGTGAACACGGCCGTCACCTTCAGCACCTCGGCCATCGACCCCAACGGCGACAGCCTGCAGTACCAGTATGATTGGGGCGGGGGTGTGCTTTCGAGCTGGGGGGCGTCCAGCCAGTCGCGCAGTTGGGCGGCGGCGGGGCAGTATGCCGTGAAAGCCAAGGCGCGCGACAGCAAAGGTGCGGAATCGGGCTGGTCGGCGGCCAAGACCGTCACCATCTCCCAGAGCTCGACGCCGGTGGTCGTGGATTCGGACGGGGACGGCGTGCCCGACAGCCGGGATGCCTTCCCCAAGGACCCGAAAGAGTGGGCGGACGCCAATGGGAACCATGTCGGCGACAACGCCGATGCCGCGGCTGCCGGAACCTCAACCAACCAGAAGCCAAGTGCGCCCACGCTGGCATCCCCTGTAGATGATGCGAAGGTCTCCTCGGCGGTTGTGCTGAAAAGCGGCGCTTTCCGCACCGCGGTTGCCGGCACTACCCATGCAAAAACCCGCTGGCAGGTTTTCGGAGACGATGACGATGCCTGTGTACTTGATATTCTGAGCCCTACGGCACTCACCAGCCTCACGGTCCCCCGACTGGTTCTCGATGAGGGAACCACTTACTTCTGGCGGGCGCAGTTCATCGATTCCAAGGGGGTCGCCTCGGCCTGGTCGGATTATGAGTATTTCTCAACCTTAACGACTATGGCCGATCGGAACACCAACGGCATCCCCGACGCCCAGGAAGTGCTATGGAAAACGGATTTGGACAGGGATGGCGTAAGGGATAACCGCCAGACAACCATCAGGTCGGTCAAGATGGCGGGCACCAGCGCCCAAGTGGGGGTCAGCATCAAGGGCTGCCCGACGGCGCTGGCGATCGAGGCGGTGCAATCCGCAAGTTCGTATCAGTCGGGTTCGCCTTCCCCCAGCATCAGCTTCAAAATTGCCGTGGCCAAACCCGGCGACCGGGCAGCGGTGAAGCTTTACCTCTCCGAGGCCGCGCCGAGCGGAAGCAGGTGGTACCGGTATGACACCGTGTCGGGCAAGTGGGCTGATTTTTCGGTCTATGCGAAATTCGCAGCGGACAGAAGGTCGGTCGAGTTGAGCCTGACTGACGGTGGGACGGGCGACGCCGACGGGGTGGCCAATGGGGTCATCGTCACCACGGGAACGCTTTTTTCCCAGTAAGACGAAATGTCCAGCGACGGCGGGGCGGGCGAATTCTCGTCCCGCCAGGTCTTATCTATTTAACCCTTTGCGTCTTTCAAGCGATTCACGGCTGACCGGGCGCAAGGACCGGTTTCTGGGGGATGAGGAGGAGACGATGCAGACAATCGGCGAGATAAAAATGTTGCTTCTGGAGATACTGGAGTCGGCGTTTCAGAGCGGGGACGTGCATGCCACTCAGCAGATGGGCGTCAACATGTCGAATGCCGTCAAGCGCGAAGGGGTGGTGATCATCCAGAATCAGAACGTGGAAGTGTACTCCCGCATCATGCCGCTGATGGTGAGGACGCTCAAGCTGTGTGATGCCGCGGAGTCGAGCTGGCGCAGCCAGACCGCGGTCGAGCTTGAGCCGCAGCAGAAACAGCTTCCGCCGCCCGTGGTGGACGACGACACGGACCCGATCGAGGCGTGCTGCTCATGGCTGTACGACAACCACATCCAGTGGCAGGAGATGCAGGACCTGATGAAGGCGCGCTACCTGGAGTACGTGATCGGTCGTTTCAAGACAAAGACCGAGGCTGCCAAGTGGCTCGGGGTCGGCAGCACCTATTTGTGCAAACTCTCCAAAACAACGCTTCAGGCCGTCAGCCAAAACTGAAAGCGGAAAAAAACAGGCCCGGGCGCTCAGGCTCCCGGGCCTGTTTTTTTATTCGCCCGGCAATTCTTCGCCCGCGGCTTGGATCTCAGCGTTCGGGCCCGTTTGACATTGCAAGGGCTGTTCTTATTTTTCCACATGCTTTTCAGATTCCATCCTCTCTCCTCGCAGCCGATACACATCATACTGGGGCACATTGGAATCCGGGAGTCAACCGTCAATGACCGCCAAACGTGAAAAGGAGGCTACCATGGGACTGTTTGATTTCGTGAAGGAGATCGGGCGCAAGCTGTTCAACCGCGATGAAGAGGCCGCGGAAAAGATCAAAAAACACATCGAAGAAACCAACCCGGGCATAGAAGGCCTGCAGGTTGAGTTCAAAAACGGGGTGGTATCCATTTCGGGGCAGGCGACCAGCGCCGAGGCCATGGAGAAGGCGGTGCTCATGGCGGGCAATGTACAGGGCGTCTCGGAGGTCAACATCGACAAGCTTCAGGCGCCTCCCGTTCAGGCCAAGGTCGAGTACTACATCATCAAGAAAGGGGACACCCTGTCGGCCATCGCCAAGCAATTTTACGGCAAGGCGAACGACTACCCCAAGATTTTCGAAGCCAACCGGGAGGTCATCAAGGACCCCAACCTCATCTTCCCGGGCCAGAAGATCCGCATCCCGTTGTCCTGATGTGATTTTCTTCAGAACCGCGAACTTCTCCCCCGCTGCTATCGCGCTCGGGCGGAGAAGAATATCGTCTGAGCTTAAGGAGGGCTGAATGAACATCACCGATCTCTTGGGAGCCGTGTTGCAATCCGGCATGGCGCCTTCTTCCAACGAACGCATGCGGAACGCCCTGGGCGGCAGCAGCGGAAACCCGCTGGAAAGTCTTGGCGGTATGTTCGGAGGCCAAAAGGGCGGCCCGCAGAGCAGCCAGCCGGGCGGAGGGTTGGGCGACGTTCTCGCCGGCATGCTGGGCGGTGGCGGCGGAGGCGGGCTTGGCGGCATCCTGGGCGACGTCCTGAACGACGCCGGGCGCGCGGTGGGTGGAAACCAAAACCTCGCATTGGGCGGGCTGGGGGCGCTGGCCGGCGCCCTTTTCGGGGGCGGAGGAAAATCCATGAGCGGTGCGTTGGGCGGCGGGGTCATGGCCCTGCTTGCCGCCATGGCGTTTCAGGCGCTGAAAGGCAGCGGCAGCCGCACGAACCAGGTGCCGCTGGGCCTCATGGAGCCGCAGACGGAAGCCGAACGGAAGGAACTCGAGCGCCACGCCGAGCTTATCCTCAAAGCCATGATCAACGCGGCCAAGGCGGACGGTCAGATCGACAAGGAGGAGCTGCGGCGGATTGTCGGAAAATTGCAGGAAGTCGGTGTGGACGCCGAAACCCAGCAGTACGTGATGGCGGAAATGAAGAAGCCGATGGAGACCCAGCAGCTGGTCGCGGCTGCCCAGGGGCGGCCCGAGCTGGCGGCGGAGATGTACGGGGCGTCGCTGCTGGCAATCGAGGTGGACACCCCGGCGGAAAAGAAATACATGGAACAGCTGGCCGCCGGATTGAGGCTCAGCCCGGAAGTCGCCCAGCGCATTCAGGAGATGGTCGGTCTGCAGCCGGTTTGAAGTGAACGCGGTGGACGGTCTTCAGATACCGGCCGCCCACCGCTTTTTCATGGCGAAGCACAGCAAGTTCGCGAGGAGCAAGGCCACCGCCAAACCCAAATGAAAAAGGTTTAAGCCGATGATGAAAGTTTCGGGCAAATAAACGTAGGGAAAATTCTTCATTACAACCACACTGCCGGATAAAACGACCCCTCCCAAAAGGGCCGCACGCAGCCAACCCGTCGATGTCAATCTCAAGTTTCCTTTGCGCAGCAGAAGAAACTCCAGGGCCGCATAGAAAATCACCGCCAGCAGCACGGACGCCCCAATGTAATGCACATAGCGGGTGGCATAGAAATCCGCCAGCCAGCCCAGACCCGGGATGTCACTCATGTAGTACCGATTGTAGATGGGCATCTGACCGAAGCCGGTGAGCGCCATCACGGCCAAAGTCGATGCATACAGCCGCGCCGTCCAAGGGGTGCGAGCTGCACCTGCGGCCTTTGATTCCGGGAATGCCGTCATGACGATGCTCCCCCCTTCCGGTCCCGGCGGGCATGCGCGACGAAGCGCCCCACGGCGGCGGCGACCCCGGCCACCGGTGCGATGATCATGGCGGCCGCCAGGTTGTTGGCTTCGGCCATGGCGTCGTCAACCATTTTAAAATGCGGCCGCCCGTCCCCCTTTTCTACCGCCCGGTTCAATTCCTCAAACGGGACCGGCGACACATAGATGGTATTGGTGCCGCCGTTTTCGGCCTCGCCGTAGACGTAGCCGTCGATTTCCTGCGCGATCGCATGCGCCCGGCCGAGGATTTCATCCCGCGGCCCGATGGTCTGCACGCCCTCCGGGCAGGCTTCGATGCATGCCGGGGTTTCTCCCTTGGAGATCCGGTCGTAGCAGCGGTCGCACTTGAACATCACCCCGTTTCCGGCGAACGACGGCAGTAGATCCAGGTACAGCCCGACGCCGGTCTGGCGCTGGGGGATGTCCCAGGGGCAGACATTCTTGCACTTCGAGCCGCCCAGGCAGCTGTCCGGATCGATGCGCGAAAGCCCGTTTTCCAGCTGCTTGGCGGCGCCCCAGGGGCAGAGTTTGACACAAGGGGGGTTCACGCAATGCATGCAGCGCCGGGGCATCGTCACCTTCGTCTCCTGGCCTCCGAGCATCACCGTGGCGTGTTGGATGAACAGCCAGTTGTAAGGCGTGAGGCGGTCGCTGACGTCGCGCTTTTCCGACCAGTCCGACACCTTCACGCGCGACGGGACCATTTTAGGGAAGGGTTTCTTCGGTTCGGGGTGCTTCATCGCGTTTGCTTCGCGACACGCTTCGACACAGGCCCCGCAGCCGATGCACTTGCGGATATCGATGAGCGTGGCGAGATAACCGCGGTCATTTTTGCCCGCAAGGGCGTTTTCCAAGGGGAGACCCGCCGCCGCCGCGGCAGCCGCGGCGGAAAACCCGGCCTTCAAGAAAGATCGTCTGGAAATGGCATGCCCCACAACTTGCTCCTTTCTGCGGACCCAGGCCGGAGGTTGGCGTGGATTCAAAAATCGCCTATACTGAGCCCCGGTGGGCTGATCGGTTACAACAAAATTCGGCAACTTTTCATAAAAGATAAAGAAGTTCGGCCTCCGGTCGATTCAAGCGCCGCCCCACCCGGAGGCCTGTTGCCGTTTCACCTGCAGCGGAAGAGGGCACACCATGAATGCATCGTCCAGTCGCCGACGCAAGGCTTGCGTGGTGGGGATGGCGGCCGTTTGGCTGTCGGTGTTTTTTCCGGTCCGTGTAATGTCCCAGCCGGTTGCGGGCGAACCCGGTAAGATTTCCAGCACGGGCATGTGGGCCGAACTGCTCCAGCGGGTGCCGTTCCCGTACCTGATCCCGCTGCCGGAACCCAAACGCACCGATCTGGACGGGACCTACACCAAGGTCGTCATCTCCACGACCGAGCGGGTCCATTGCCTCCGGTGTCCGGATTACGCCCCGGAGGGCGGGCTCTGGAAGCTGAACTTCGACCGGGGGGTTTTTCGCGTTTTTCACCCGGAATCCGGCTGGAAGAGCATCGCCACCGTCATTGTCGCGGGTGATCGCATGGTGCTGGCCAACGACCCGACCTGCATCGAGGATGTCGGCGTCTACAAGTGGAGGCTGGAGAAAGAACAACTGATAATAGAATTGATCGACGACCCATGCGCCATCAAGCTGCGGGCAATGAATCTCACCCGGCAGCCGTGGATGTCCTGCCGGCCGCCCAACGTCGAGGCGGCAGTGACCGAGCATTGGCCGAAGCCCGAGGGGTGCGATTGAATCGTTCTCGGAAACACCGGGTAAGGTCCCGGAAAAGTCAATTGCTCAAGCGGGTTGTGCAATACCTGCAGGAGATCGCAAGCACGCCTTTTTTCTTGACTCTATTACATTGTAGCTTTAATGTAGCTTTTCAAACAGAAGAGAGAAAGTTATGCCCGCTGGCTGCGGGAGGTTTTGATCATGATGCCTTAAGCCCTGCACTGCAATCTCTACCAAGCTCGCCAGAACCTGAGGAGGCTTTCCAAAGTGGCCGAAGGGAAAAAAAACATCAAGGACCTCCCGAGCGAATCCGAGGATGATCATCCGGAAGAGGCAAACACGAGCTTCACACAAACGGTAAACGGCAGCCGGGTCAAGTTTGAAATCTTCGGGGAAGAGATGATCGAGAAACGGGTCAAGGCCAGCGGCAACAGCGGCAGGGTCTATCTCCCCCCGGACTGGGTCGGGCACAAAGTCAAAATCATCCGGATCGATTGAATGGGGAGGTTGCCGCTGTGACAGGGATGCGTTACCGCCGACTGGAAATCGAGGATGCCGAGCAGATCGCCCGTATTTATGCGGCGATCACCCGCAAACCGGTCAGTGACGATTTCCAGCGGGTCGTGGAAGACCATGCCCGCCGGGAGGATGGCGCCTGCTTCGTCGCCGAAATGAACGGTCGGGTGATCGGGTTCATGCTCAGCACCATCCTGACGGCCGGCTTCGGCATGGCCAAAAGCGCCTGGATCGCAACGCTGGGGGTGAGCCCGGATCACATGGGGCAGGGCATCGGCGCCGGTCTGGCGGAGCAAGTGTTCGCCTATTACCGCACCCATGGAATTGAAAACGTGTACACCTCGGTCCGCTGGGATTCGACGGACATGCTCTCTTTCTTCAAAACGCTCGGCTTCGACCGCAGCAATTTCATCAACCTGCGCAAGGTGTTAAAATGAGCGGACGCCGGTGCAGCAGACGTCCGCTCATTTTGAAATAAATCATCCGGCTCCCTGCCCAACGCATCAGCCTCTGCGCGGCTGCAGCTGTTTTTGCAACCGTTATTTGCCATCGCCCTTGAGGCACAGGGCATAGGCGAAAAGCGCCGCGCCGGCCGCGCCGGCGATCTGGGTGTCCCACGCGGTGTGCATGCGCGCGAGGCCGATTTTTTTCATCAGCCGGTCCACGACCCCTCGGTTTTTCGCCATGCCGCCGGTCACTGCAAATCCGGGCTCCACCCCGACGCGTTTCACCAGAGAAAAGATGCGGTCCGCCATGGCGCTGCAGTATGCCGCGAGGACCTCCTCCCGGGTCCAACCCTTGCGCAGCAGGCCGGCGGCTTCGGACTTGGCAAAGACGACGCACGTGCTGGAGACGGCGGCCGGCTCCCGCCCCTTGAACTCGAAGGAACGCTCGCCGGCTTCGGTGATGGGTACGCCCAGCAGGTCGCAAAAAACTT
>Ga0316616_100000400_pt1 | contig 13482 bp, 14 predicted proteins | sample OWC_Aug_M1_C1_D1_FD_207660 | JGI IMG/M metagenome (GOLD analysis project Ga0316616, IMG submission 207660) | Wetland soil microbial communities from Old Woman Creek delta, Ohio, United States - OWC_Aug_M1_C1_D1_B | ecosystem: Environmental > Terrestrial > Soil > Wetlands | place: USA: Ohio... | reverse complement strand
GGTACCTCTGTGAAAAGTCGGAGTTAAAAAGAAGTGGGTGGGACTAGTCGGTGTCGCTAGTACCCACCTTTTTCTTAGCCCTAAGACGAGGGTGCCGCAACTGACCCAGGCCAAAGCCAGTTGCGGCTTGAACCGGGTCCGGGAGACCAGTCCTTAACCCAGTCCAACTTAGATAGATGGTGGGCCTAAACGAGGGGCATAAGCTCGAGGGGCTTGCATCTGTTTGAGCTTAGCCCTGGGGGCTGCTAGGTTCTGCAATCGGCCTTCAGTACCAGCAGGGTTAGACTCTAGGAGCGTAGCTCCGCCCTCCCCAGCGAGGCCTGGTAAACCGGGAACGCTGGCGGCCTCCTTAGAGAGCGCGCCAGCTACCCTTGAGGCTCGCATAAGCCCCATCCCGATTAGGCTACCCCAATCGCCTGGCCTTCAGAGGCCCCAAGCGAGACCAGAGGCAGTGCAGAAACGGCCACTGCGTAGGCTCGCTCGAATTGTACTGCTACGTTCTCTTGAATCACGGTTCCTTGCGCATCCGTGGCCAACGTGTGGTTCGGGACATAGCAAGATTCCATGTAGCAGGAACCAACCGTGTCTTCGTTGCTGTCTCGCAGGTACAGCATCATGCCGATAGGCTGAGAGAACAGGTCGGAAGCCAGATTCAAGTACAGATTCTCGTAGCCAGGAGCAATCTTCACGTCGTGGGTGTTAGCCACCGTGAGGGCCCCCAGGTTATCCGCGCCAATGACGGACGGAATAACCGTAGGAGGGACCAGATCCTGGTAGTACGCGTAGAGCACTCTGAGAAGCGAGGGCCCGTGGTACATGATGCGGCTCAAACCCAACTGACCGACCGTACGACCCGAGATGAAGAAGCTCCGTTCAGAGCCAATCTCCCAGATACGGTTGAACTGTCGGTTGTGGTTGAGGCTGAAGTTCTGAACAATGCCCAGCGGATAGACAATGTTGTCCACCGACTGCCCGATGTTGCCTGCCAGCGTGCCTGTTCCCAAGTTTGCCAACCGAGGCGGGCCAGCAGCCAGCATGGTAAACGACGCGTTCAAGAACTGGCCGTCAACCAGACCGCTCTGGACGTACCGCTGATACGGTTGCCACTCACTAAACTTAGCCATGATTCTCTCCTCTTACCTCCAGAAGTCTACCAGTCCTCGAACGCCGACGATACGGCTTAGAAGTAGGTGACTTGGAGGTAGACGATGTCGGTCGCTACCGGGTCCGTACCACCGCCGTTGAAGTCCACCGTGACCGCATTGCGGGCAGGCACGTTGGTAAGGAGGATAGACGCCGCCTTACCGGTCGTGTCGACCACATTCGAGGCATCCGTGACGAAGAGCACTTCCGACTTCGTAATGGTGCCAGGAATCTTGACATCGAAGTCTGCTGCCAGGTTGGTGGCGTCCACCACAATCTTGTGGACAACCGTCTTGAGGGCCACGTTGCCGCCCAAGTTGCCGAGGTTCGTGTGGTCCCACGCAATGACTGCCGTGAGAGCATCCGACAAGGCGATGTTGGGCTTCGTACCAACAACAACGGTTCCGCCATTCTGGACTGCGGGCTCGATGTGCAGGAAGTCGGTGTTGTAGATCGACGCAACAACCGCCTCGGTGCCATGAGCGCTGTACGTGGTGCCAAGACCAGCCGAGCCATTGATGGCCGAGATGATGTTGGCCAACGCAGCCGCAGCACTCGCACCACGGAGAACACCAATGTGCGTACCGGTCTGCGCACCAAGGGTTGCTACAAACTCGTACACGTCGGCACCAATAGTGATGGTGTCGGCAGCCGTGGGCTGAGTGTTGAGCCGGATATTGGCCTGAGCCACTGCCGGTCCACGAATCTCGGACTCCACAGCCATGAAGCCAACTTCCGCATCAGCACGGAGGTCAGCGATTTCACCTTGCCAGCCACCAGTACCGCGAACCAGGTGTGCCTTGGCGGGGCCCATCGAGCTAAACGAACGAGATGCCATGACAATCTCCTCTTTCTTTGCCACCTGGGTGGCTAGTGACTAGTGTCAGATGACCAAGGTCAGGCGAATGTAGTTCGCCGGGAACGGGACGTCCAAAGTAACGTCGATGAGAATCGTATCCGGAGCATCCGCATCCTGAATCAGGTTGTTGATGTCCGCACCAATCAGTGTGCCACCTTCCACAAGGAAGTTAAGCTGACCCTGAACAATCGTGGACAGGTTGTCCAAGAAGCCCTGGGTAATGTTGGAGCGCCCAATGAAGTTGCGCAGACCCGCCCGCATAAACTTCGCGGTGAAGTCCACCACCTTCGTAATTGAGAGCTCGCGAGTCTCAATGGACGTAGTGTCCGTCGAGAGCTGGTGACGGCAGATGACCGGCGCGTTTTGCGCATCCTGGATGAGGATGTACACGCCACCCGCAGCCATGATGTTCATCTGCTTGTTGGTAAAGCTACCCGTCGACCCGATAGGCCGAGTGAGGCCAGTAATCGGGAAGTTGGTAAAGCCCTGCTGAGGAGGCTGCTGCCCAACCATGCCCGAGATGCACGCCGTGGCGTAGTAACCCGCCACCGCCTGCTCGAGCCCAGTCAGATTGATAGCCACCTGGTCCGGGAAGACATAGAAGCCTCGTCGGAACCCATACGCTTGGGCCGACGCTTGAATCGTCTCTGCGACCCTTTGACGATCAGGCTTCGTAGTGCCAGGAATCACGAGCTCGTCACCACGGATAGCCACGCTCCAGTCATCACTGATGACGGAAGTCGGGAAGTCAGTGGTGCTATAGAACGAGTCGTCGTTCCCATCTCCGGCAGCAAAGCTGGTCCTCAGAGTAAGGATCGTGCCGGAAGTGACCTTCTGGATGAGGTAGTACTTGTCATCCCCACCGATATCCAGATACAGCTCCTTCAGAATCTCACCCGTAGTCGGATTGATGTCCAAGTTCGGGTCGATGCCTGCCGCAATGAGAGCAGGAGCCAAGTTGACGTCCACCGTGCACTCATTAGGAGTGGCTGTGGTGTTGAGGTCCGTACCAGAGCCCATGATGGTGGGGTTGGCACGCGTCGGAATCGGAGGGTTGAAGAAGTAGATGCGCTCACCCTTCTGCTCCGGTTCAGACATCACGTTGACGTGAGTCAAGAACGTCTGATGCACCGTGTTGATGTGCGAAGCAGTAGCGATAGCGTAGACTTCCTCATTCTCCAAAAACTCTGCGCACTTGGAGTACCCAAGGGGAGTACCGTCAGGTGCGTCAGCCGAGACTTCCGGAACGCCGATAGCCGTGATGGTCGTAGCCGGGGCGTTGAGTAGCGCCATGTACGCCATCAGAGCGCCGGGGTTGTCGGTAGAGATGGGGTCTGCGGCAGACTCCAGGGTAGTGATGTCGTCAATGGAAAGCAGGGCAGGCGTATTAGCCTCAGGGCTGAGGTCAAGACGAAGACCCTTGTACGCAATGACGACAGGAGCGAAGCCTGGGTTGAACGGGATACCCGTCAGGCCGTCGCGCAAGATCTGACTCTGAATGACCGCACTACCGTTGATGTCGACAGCGAGGTCAGGAGCAGGGCGTCCGCCACCTTGGTTAGTCTGGCTGGCCGTAAAGCCAAGAAGCGTGGTAGCCGTACCACTGCTGCCAATCGTCACTCTCGAGGCCTCACCCACCTTCTGACTGGTGAGAACAAGCTCGGGCGGGCTGCTGTCGCCAGCCGAAGCCACACTTGGGGTCAAGGCATTGATCTTGTCAATGATGGACTGAAGCGACGTTCCGTTGTCGTCCTGGTCCCGCTGCAGGGTGACAGACCACACCTTCGGGTTGTTGTCTAACAGCCACTCGAACGTCTTACCGTTCAGATCCGTAGCCGTTCCAGTGATTGCAGCACCATCCACCGTGAAGAAAGCAGGAGTGTCCGTACCCGCCGTAACTTGAATCTTGGCGTCTACACCCACGTTCTCGCCACGAGTGCGGAAGGCAAACCAGGTACCAGTGGCGCTTTCTACTCCGCCAGCATCTACCGCTCGGTAGGCCTCCGTGTACAAAGCCTGGGCATTCCAATCCGCAACCGCCGCCGCGATAGTGGCATGTGCCGCTGCCCACGTAATGGTCTCTGCCGACATCGCTACGCCAGCAACGGTGGGGGTGTAGATGACCGTGTTGCCCAGAGTACGGGCAGTGAAAGCACCCGTAGACACCTTCTTTGCATGAGAACCAGGCTGGAAGCGAATGTCCTCGCCCACATCCCCAAGCGGAAGAGCACTGAAGCCCAGGGCAGTAGCAACCGTAGACGACGTTACCGTAAGAGCGGCACCACTCCCAGTGTTCGTGGGCTTGGTACGGAATCCAAGACGTACGCCAAGAGCAGAAGCGACCTCGTCGCCAACGTCATTGGCCGGGTACACCTCAAAGTTGACCGCCTGAGAGTTGATGCTCGTAATCGTCAGAGGAAGAGTCGTCCAATCCCCAGCTCCCGAGCTCACCGTCTCAGTAGGCTGAGACTCCCCAGCGATAGTCACGCTAACGCTCACACTCTCACTGGGAGAGGCAGTCCCAACAAACGCGCCCTGCGGGAGCACCCACGCCGGGGCAGCCGCTACTGCCTGAACCGTACCAGCTAGAGTACCTGCGCTACTCGCAGCAGGAGCCGGGTAGTCGACGTTGTTGGCTTCGACCCACACACGCCGAGGAGCAAACTTCGCATCTTGAGAGATGAGGTTTTGCTCCACCTCCATGGTGAGGAGATCACTCTCAACCACTGCAACTTGCCCGATAGCGATGCCGTCAGCGATGAAGTCATCGCCGACCTCTACACTATCGTTCAAGAAGTTGGGAGCCGTAATTGCCGCTGCACCCATAGAACCGAGAAGGCCCTGCACGTTTCCCGTATAGACCTTCAATCGAGCGCTGGTGGAATCCCCGTCATTGTCATCAATGGCGTAAAAACCCGCGCCCACAGCAATGGTGTCGTCTGCAGCGCTGAAGCCAAGACGGTCTGTACCGGTGTTGGCCGAGCCTGCCTTACGCACTACAACCGAAGCCCCCGCTCCGAAACGAGTCGAGGTCAGGCGAAGCATATCCGAAGACTCGGATGCCACACCCGGCACCACCAAGTTGACCTGGTCAATTACCTCCTGAAGGCTCAAACGACCCCCAGGGGTAGCGGCGGCAAACGTGATGGTCACGTTCTTCGACGTAGGAAGAGTACCAGACGTCGGAGGAAGTGCCGTATGGCTGTCCAAATGGAGGATGAGGGTACGACCATCAAGGTCATAACCTCCAGCCGTGGACGCCTCAGTCGTCGTTCCTGTGACATACGGTTGTGTCGAAGCCAAAGGGTCAAGATACCCGGTCAGGTATGCCGACTCACGGGAAAGCTCTCTCAAAGAGCCGCCAAACTCAAAGAAGACCCTTATCGAGTCTTCAAGAACATCCACTTCGTCAATGTTCCCACGGGGTGAGGGGAACGAAGACTGAAGAATAGTCTGCTCGAGCTGCTGGTACAGAGTAGCCAGCTTAGCATCGGCATTGACCGTTCCGTCAGCCTTCAAGGCCTCAATGACCTCAAAGAACGGAGCTACAATACACGGCACTAGTGTTGGGGTTACGACAGTCGGGGAGGCAGATGCGAACTGCTGAACGACTTCTACTCCCGGCCGAGGAAGCTCTGTAGCCATGACTTACTCCTCTCCTACGAACTTGGTGTCCTTCACCACTTGTGTAAGGACAGGGTCTTCTGGTCGAGTGTCGATGGGATGGACGGGTCTCCCATACATAGACGCGCCCTTAATAGCTGCCGTTTCTCCGGCACTGTAGCGCGCTGCTGGGCGAGACACATCCATAGTGATCGACACCTGCCTCCAAACCGTTGATGGGTCTGTTATAAGCCACTGAGGTTGCCAATAGAACGGTATTGTTACAACGACTGCTACGATCTTCTCTTCTGAAAGAGGCCCAGTATAGACCGTAGGTCCCGACTCAGCACTGATGCCGTGCTTCATCCCCACCTGATGAAGCCCACCCCCCTTTATGAGTATGCGTCGGTAGACGTTGGTAAAATACGATACGTACCACGCTAGCCTGCGAGAATGCAGGCCTTCTCTAGACTGACAATGGAACGACATGGTGGCGGCAAACAGGTCTGTGTGTTTACGCTCACCATTCGACATCATCTTCTGGTGCTGGAGCTGGTCGATCCCCAAAACCGACCACTGACCCTCGCCGAATACACACGTTATATGTGGCTTCTTCTCTACGGCCTCCAGACGAGGCTTTTGATCCGTGATGAGGAGCTCAGTGGTCTCTTCATTAGGACGCCACTTCATGCCAAACCCTTCCGGTGCCTCCCGGAATAGGTTCTGCAGAAAATAGACAAAGACACGAGTGAGTTGCAGAGTGGGGTCGTCTGCAAGACTCGGAGTTGTGCCTCTTTCAAATCCCTTGACGGTATCGCTGGAGGGCATCGTTTTCCTCCTTCACCGCTTTGGCAAACGTCTTGGCCTTCTGCATCGCAATGAGGGCACCTAGCCCCCCCGCACCGTACCTCAAGACGTTTAGAGTCCTGTCTGACATCGACCCTGGTGCGTATTTGCTAAGTACCTTCGGGAGCAAAACATCACCCAAAAGATAACCCCCACCCGTCCCTACCCCTACGCCTAAAGCGTACGGAATGACCTTCTTGAGCCTCTCTTTGACAAGGAAAGGAAGATCCGATTTATGTGGCCGTACCTCTTCATCCTGAACTGGATGGGACCCAGCAGGCATAGGTATGTCCATAGGCTCGTCGATCTCCGCTCGCTTGATGAGTAAAAACTCATCCACGAACGACTCAAAACTCGGGTTCATGGCTCCTCCAGCAGGTCCTGCGTAGGAGTGACAAGCTCAGACTGCAGGCTCATAGGTCTTGTCATAGTTCTGCTCGGAGAGTGCTGAGCCAAGAGGTCGTAATTCACAGGTATCTTGAACTTGACGTCGTCCTTAGCCAGCTCCCACATTTCGAGCTCCTGGTGAACGACACTACGCAGCTTTTCTGTAGACGCTACCTTGTTGACAAGCCACCTCCGATTTTCCGCCTCAACAATGACGTCTTTCGCCTTGATGGGCGGAAAGGCAGAGGTGCGAGCAGAAGTGGTAACAAACTGATGCTCTTCGAAATCCGTACGCTGAATCGCTTTAGGCGCAGGGTCGATCTGCAGGTAGAAACGTATGGGTGTCGCAAACCCACCTACAAAGGTTGTGTCGAAGCAGCTCTGGCAGTTCTGGTGGGTAGCCCGCCCTATGCTGTTGCCCTTAGGGCCTGCGTCCCAGCAATGAGCACAGCGTTGACCAAATGTCAGGGCAGGAAATAGGAAAGCTACCCTACCATTAAACTCCTGCAAGAGCAGGTTCTGCCTTCTTTGAAACTCGAGTCCCAGTCTGTCTGGTTCAGCGTGAAGCCACTCAGGGCCGTGCTCCTGAATGAGGCCAGTAGCTCTTTGAACTACCCGAATCTTGTAGAAGTAGCTGCGCCATCGGTGGAGTAGCTGAACCCCAGGGTCTCGAAACAGGTAGGTGTTGTAGAACGGACCAGCGATGACATTGTACGGGCCAGCAGGACCATCAATGCTTCGGAGCACGTAGAAGTCGTACGCCTCAACCTCCTCGGTAGTCTCTGGAATCTCCCAGAACAAATCGAGGTGGTCGAGGTCGTACGACCTAACTACGAGCTTCGTTACAGTGATCATCCACCAAATACCCTCGTCAGCCACCCCTTCCGGAACTTACCGATGACGTTTTCACGAGCGGCGGGGTCCATGTTGCCAAGTATCTTCTCGGCCAAACCAGGGTGTGATGCGGGGTCCATAGTGGAAACAATCTTCGCTGCTAGGTCTGGGCTAGAAGCAATGTCCACAAACGTCTTCTTAGTCCCGGTATCAAACCCCTTTTCGAACTCCTTAGCGGCAGCCTCTGCAAATTCTTCTCGAAGTTTAGACAGCTCTTCTCGGGACATGCCTCCGGGCGAGCCCGACGATACTAGTCCCCCAGTAAGAGCCCCAAGTCCCGCCCCAGCCACGCCGCCCATAAGGGTCTTACGAAGCCTATTCGGGTCGTCTCTGTTTGTGGACAGAAACCCCGCACCTGCGCCACCCAGGCCCCCAATACCAGTTCCTAGAGCTACCGGGTGACCTAGGGCACTGCGAAGGACGTCAAGCGTCCCACCCGTCTTGTTCAGTGCCCCTACTGAGGGTTTTCTTCGTCTCCTCCAGCACCCAAGGCGTACCCCTGCCCCATCCCAGCACCGAACGCGTTTCGCGCTCTAAGCAAAGCTACGAGCTTGTCAGCCGCCGCTTCTTCTTGACCTTCTGCTTGACCTACTCGGTGGCCGTAAAGACCCCCACCAAGAGCTCCCGCAAGGCCGCCGATACCGGCAGCCATAGGTGTGCTCTTACCCAGGAGTCTGCCAAGCCCATAACCCGCCCCAGACCCTAGAGCTCCACCACCGAGAGCCCCAATAGCCCCACCCATCCGTCCCCAAGACTGACCACGACCCTCGATATCCTCACGGGCCTGAGCTCCCTGCACCGCCTCCTGAACTTCCTCAGGTGTGAGAAGAGGGGCCCCTGTAAGGTTGTGACCGAGTTGCCCCATGGCCGTCTTAGCCATGATACGACCCGCTGCGTCGCCAATCTCAAACAACCTGGCCGATCCCGACTTGCCCATCATGTAGCCAGTGCCCAGGCCTGCCGCGCCAGCAGCCACTCCTGGGTGGGCTTTAGCAGTCTCTAACAAAGCCCCACCAACTCCCTTCGGAGGGGTAAACAGCCCGCCCCGACGAGCAGCTTGGTACGTTCCCCGAACCTGCTTGGCCTTGCCAGCAACCGCACCAGGAGCAGCCTTCGCCACACTAAGGGCCTTAGTACCAAAGCTCTTAACGGCAGGCATAGGGTTGAACGCGCTCTTTTCTACCCCACAAGAGCAGCCCTTGTTCATGTCCCCTGATTTCTCTTTGCCACATGAGCTGCACTTCTCAATCGCACTCTTGTAAAGCCGAGCTGAAGCAAACTTGGGAGTCAACTGAGGAGCAGCTTGTGGAACCAGCTTGCTCTTCAACGCCCCCATGCGTGTAGCCACACGCTGCAGCGGGCCTTGAGCAGCCGCAAGCTCCTTAGCGGTCAACGCTCCGCCACCAGTACCCATAAGTAACGGGGCAGCCTTCTGCGCCACCGTTTGAGCCGCACCGCCGCGAGCAAACGAGCGCCCAATCATTTGCCTTGCGGGAACGGCAGCCCTAAAGGCCGCCATGTCAACAAGACCAGCCTTCTTGCGCAGCCCACACTGGCAAAGAAGGGTACTACCCAGCTTCTCCATCTGGCCGCCACAGCCCCCACAGATATCTTCCGGGAGAGTGATGCCCGCCAGTTTGGCCAGTTCAGCTACAGAAGCCTGTTTCAAGTAGCCCTCTAGCTCCGCTTCGGCAGAGGCCCGCTTGACCATGGCGTCAAGGTGGGAATCAAGTCGCTCCCTAACATGGGATTGCTTCACCAATTCTTCAATGTACTTGTCCAACATTAGCGGCCTCCGTGCGCGACAGTCGTGATGAGATTGTTTGCCCAGTCTACGTAAAACTTAGACAGCTCTTGAGCCTTTGAATCCTCGGCCGAGGCCATCTTAGCGATAGCGCTGTAGTTCTTCACTACATTGATAGCCGCCACCCAAGGGTCGATTCCACTAGCGTGCGCCAGCTTACAAAACTGCGCCCCTAGAGCCGCTTGGTCCAACTTGGCCTTGTCCAGTCGATAGCTGTAGAACGACGCTGCGGCACTCTTCTCCAAGGGAGGGCCGTACTTTTGGTAAATAGCCCCCAACGAGCGATCCAAAGCTGCCACCTTCTGAGCAGTAGGAGTCCTCTGCTGCAAAAGGTAAATGTGACCCTCATGCGTATCAGACAACCCTTGGAGGAAGTTGTCCAACCCGTCTGTGAGGTTCTCCCCTAAATTGTCTCTGACGTCCTTAACGAGCCCTATAAACCCGCGCTCGGCTGCAAGAGCTCCTTCAGGACTAAACTGGAAGTCCTCAAGAACATCAGCAGCGGCAACAGCATTTCCCTTTGGGTCGATTACATCCACGTTGTTGGACAGACCAATAGCTTTCTCTGCCAACCCGTCCAACTCGTCAGCGACCTTCTCGTACATGCGCTGGAACAGTTGGTGATCCCCGTAAAAGGTCTGACCCTTCGTGCGCCAATGCATCCACTGATGAAGCTCGTAAAGAGCCCGAAGGTACGCCATCAACCTCTGAAAGACGTTCTCGTAGGAAAGCCCAGCAGTCTTGTAGCCCATAATTCCTCCACCCAGGGCACCGAGAGCTGCCCCGCCTAAAGCTAGAGCGGGCCTCTTAGTACCCGCTCCTAAGAATCCGCCAGCAAGCCCCCCCATGGTTGCCCCAAGAGCCGCTCTCCCAGGACGAGCCTTCTCAGTTTTTCTCTGCTGGCGTTGAGCTAAAATATTGCGCGCACTAGCCAACTGAGACGGGTCTGTGACCTCTTCTTCCGCATTCCAGCCGGGGAGGCCATCTTGATACTGCACAGGCGTCATACCACGGCGCTTCCATCCCTCAGCAATGTCCGCTCGATTAGTGGCGTAGGAGCTGTAGACTTTACCGTCCCGACCTACGTAGTCCTGAACCTCATAGGCTTCCTTGACAGAAGAAGCCTTCTCGTGTTCCAGGGCCTGCAACTTCTTGTCCATGGCCCTCATCTTCTTGTTCATCATGTACTCTGTAGCACCGATGCCCAAGCCAAGAGCGCCACCTTCTGCTACCGTGCTAAGACCCTTACCCAAGACGGGCTTGGCGGCTTTGAGAGCCTTTCCCGCCGCAGCGGTGAGACCTGCCGTCTTGTCTACATAGGCTCTCCAATCACTCATGACTCACCTCACACCCAGTAGAAGAGGTACCACTTCCCCGAGCGCTGTTCGATACGCACAATCGCGGACTGGACGATGGAGTTGTCATTCACGAATGACACCAGAAGCCCAGGGTCGTTGAAGATCTCTAGAGTCAGCATGCAACGCTCCTAACGAACAAAACAATCAGAGGTAACCGAAAAAGGCGTTGATAAAATAGAGCTCGCTGTGAACTCCCCCTATCATTGGGCCTAGCGCGTTCTCGATGTTCATCGCTATGAGCACCCTCTGTTTCTTCTGCTCATACTCAGACTTCATCATTTGCAGCCATGAGGCGATGAGCTGAGGGTTCTCAGTTTGTACATTCACACCGCCGTCTGAGTAGGAGATATGGTTACGCAGGTGCAAGATTCCTAGTGACTCTAAAGCAGTGATAACCACTCCACGACAGAACAGACTTACAAACCCGCGCTCAACGATCATCTGCAAGTTCTGACCTATGAACGGGGGAGTAGTCATCCAATCGCTCAAGGTGTCCACTACCGCCCATTCCAAATGCCGAGGGCTGTGATCATAGCCTGCAGTAAGGCGATTCAGCTCCGGGTAGTCGCGCATAAACCTACGCGCGTACTCCGCCAGCTTTTTGATGAGGGGCTCATTGAGGTCAATGGGCCCACTCACCGCTCCGACTTCTGCAATGGCCTGAGTCACCTACCGCCGTCGCTTTCCACTCATGTGAGGAGTGTCTTCACTGGGCTTTTCCTCTTCAGCAGAAGGCTCCTTGGCAACCACTTTTGACTCTGCTGCAAGAGCGCTCACGGGAGCCACAGGAGGTGGTACCCCTGCTCCGTGACTGCGCGCCATTCCAACCGGTAGAGTCGCACGAGTCGCTCTCGCAAGATAGCCTGGAGCGTCCTTGCCCACGTACAGGAGCTTAGCCTCCACCGCCGCATGGATCTTGTGTGCGAGCTTCAGTTGCTCCTCGTCCACCTGCACCGACTGCCCGGGCTGGAGCACCTTACCCAGAACCAAGAGATTCTGAGACTTGACGTCCGTGCTCGGGTTGTTGGTGACGTTCCAAACACGCGTCATACTCATGTTCTGCTCCTCGTCTTCTTGGTCTTCCTTTGATGCTCGTCTTCCTCAATCACAGGTGCGGCGTCCTCCGCATGGGGCACAGATACCTCAGCGGTAACCTCGGCCATCACCTCTGCGAGACCTTCTTTGGCCTTCTCTGTAGGCTCAGTAACAGGCACGGAGCTCTTAGCCGTAGGTACCCACACTTGAGTGTCAGTCTGGTCCGCGATGAGCGGCTCAAGGAGGGTTTCGTCGATCTTGAGATCGTGCGCGTAGTCTTTGGCTAAACGAGCTCCAAGGTCTGCAAGCTGGGCCAAAGAAAACGGCTGGAGGCTATCCGGGCGGCAAATACGAATGGCACCGGATTGGACCCCGCTCAAGAGCATATTGAAGTTCTTGAGCAGATCTGTAAATGACACCTCGGTAAACCGTTCGCCCTTACCGCGAATAGGACGACCGTTGTCGAGAATGAACTTCTGACGCCGCTGACCAGCACGAATGGCGCGGTGGCGACGAGTCTCAGCACTATACCCCATGTGCTTGATCATTACGTAATCAAGCGGTTTGGTTGCCTCAGCCATTACGGCCTCCTCTGGTTCGGCATCAAGAAAAAGCCCCTGGGCTCGAGCCTTACGACCCAGGCCCAGGGGCTCCTTCGTTCAACTTGGACTACCTACCCTGGCGTTAGTACTGCTGAACGCTCGGGTAATGAAGCCCACTGTCAACCCGGTTGTTCTCAGCACCGAGATCTTCCTCGGCCTTCGGAACCTTGGCTTCCCAACCGGTATCCGTGTCGCCCGTCTTGACCGAGCCACGATAGAGCTCAATCTTGCGGACAGCAGAGATGTTGACGATGCCCATGCCGATGTCTTCCCAGCTCTGCCAGGTCACCACGTTCGCGATCTTGTCGATGTAGAACTTGGTGTTGTTCAGGATGTAGAACTTCCCGAAGAACTGAGGAGCCGTGAAGAGATAGATGTTGCCCGGACGGAGGATGTCCGTCTTGACAGTACGAACCACCTTGCGACCGAGCAGGGTGTTGTACTTGTATCCATCGACCACCGTCTCGGACGTGATCTTGTCGCCGAAGTCCTCAAGCGTCCACTGGAGAACGTCGTCATGGTCGCCTTCGGTGAGGAGCATACGCTCCGACCGCAAGCGGTTGTTGTCGAGGAGCTTGAAGCCCTCAACGAAGTCAGGACGCTGAACCGGACGGACCAGGAAGTCGACGCCGTCAGCGGCGAGAGCAAGCTCACCCTTGACGACCGAGACAACCTGCGCCGTAGCCGAGCCAGCGCGGATGTTGGTGGCATTGTACTTCGTGCCCGTGCCATTCACTTCCGCCTGGAGAGCCTGGACCGCCGACTCGATGTGACGAGTAAACTCGCGGTCTTCGATCTCCTGGATGTCCTTCACCGAGTTGTCCTCAATCACCTTCGTGATGGGCATCTCGTAGGCCAGAAGCTCCTGCTCCGTCTTCTCGAACTTCTCGCTCGAGATGGTGAAGAAGGGAACTTCCGCCTTCGGGCCGCGCACGAAGCGCGCGGTCGGCT
>Ga0316616_100000399_pt1 | contig 13498 bp, 11 predicted proteins | sample OWC_Aug_M1_C1_D1_FD_207660 | JGI IMG/M metagenome (GOLD analysis project Ga0316616, IMG submission 207660) | Wetland soil microbial communities from Old Woman Creek delta, Ohio, United States - OWC_Aug_M1_C1_D1_B | ecosystem: Environmental > Terrestrial > Soil > Wetlands | place: USA: Ohio... | reverse complement strand
AGTCCGCACCGCTCTGGCGCAAGCTGTCGGCGCTGAATATCGACGAGATCGGCAAGGTCACCTGCCAGACTTTGGCCGGGCGGTTCAGCAGCTTGAGCGAGATGTCGGCCAACCAGGATGAAGTCCAGGAGTTGATCGAAGAATCGCGCACCATCAGCCTCATGACCTGGCTGGACAAGAACATCGAGACCGAGCTGACGGCGCTGGCGGGCCACGAGTTCTACTTTGAGGAGGACCGCAAAGCCGCAGGCGTGCTGAGCGGAAAAACCTTCTGCATCACCGGCGCTCTCCAGAGCGGTCGCCGCGATGACGTGAGCGCGTTGATCGAGCAGCACGGCGGCATCGTCAAGGGGCAGGTCACCAAGAAGGTGGATTTTCTGGTGCAAGGTGTTGGCGGCGGCAACAACAAGGCCGCAGGCGCGATGAAGCACGGCACGCGGGTCATTTCGGAGGAGGAATTGTATCAAATGCTCGGTGTTCCGATGCCCGTCGTGACAAAAAATTTCGAGGAATAATCGCACACCGCCTGTTGAGCCTTGGCGCTCAATGGGTTGTGTAAACGAAAAAAAGTTGAGAAAATGCTTGCACCGTAAACAAAACGGATTTAGAGTGTCCGCGATGATGTCAATGAAACATAACGTGTCGCCGAAGCCCGCCACTGCGGGTCGGGCGAATTATTCTGCCCCGATTCAAGGGTGGGATAAGGCCACGTTGTGCTTTGCTGTCCGTAGCACACTCGAACCAGGCCAGGAGGTAGCAGGATAACGGACGAACCAGATTTTTGAAACCCTGCTACCCGAAAGAGTAGCAGGGTTTTTTCATTTTAGCACACATGCTCCGCAGGGAGCCGAGAGCTGCGCCGATAATGCAGCGAAGACCGCCGTGGAAGACTTGCGGGTTCAAGAGGAAAACTTGTCATAGTGTGTGTTCTTTGTTGAAACGCCCCACGGCCCAATCCACAAACATAGGTGGAGGCCGTGGGGCTTTGATTTCTTGGTTTTAGGAAAACCCATCGTTTTAGTGGAACAGTAAAACGATGGGTTTTCCTAAAACCATCATGGTGGACGTAGCTCAAATAGTGGTAGCCGCAGGTTGTGAACCTGCCCGGTGCCGGTGCAAGTCCGGTCGTCCACCCCATTTCTGCGGGTGTGGTTCAATGGCAGAATACGGCGTTGCCAACGCTGAGACGGCGGATCGTTACCGCTCACCCGCTCCATTTAACGCGGAGTGCTCGCAACCCAATGCGAAGCTCCCGGCTGCGGTGGACACCTGGTAGGAGGCGATTTCGCTGACCGCAACAGGCGTTCCGTTCAAGGCCGTGAGTCCGGGCTGGATACCGGCCTCCGTATATTTTCCGATAAGCTGGGCGGTTGAAAGAGACTTCCGCCTGGCTGAATGCCGCTACGCTCAGCCGGGGAAACCGGTCCCTCTACGGCTGTGGGGAGTGAGGCTTGCCGAACAGCAGGCGGTTTCGGATTGGGGGTGTAGCTCAATTAGTAGAGCGCGAGCTTTGCAAGCTTGAGGTTGTGGGTGCGAGTCCCATCACTTCCACCAATTTATGCCTGTGGCGACTGCAACCGACCTGGGGGTGTCACACTTCGGGGAGGCCAAGTGGCGCGTCGCACCAAATCCTGGAGAAAGGTGACACGAGTATCCAGAGCGCGGGTTCAAATCCCGCCGCATGGCTCCTTTTACGGAAACGCAGTGACGACCCCGCGCCGGTAGTCGGCGATCACCTGCTCGACCCGGCAGCAGAGGCCCTGGTCGAACACGGGTCCGTTGTCTAACACGTTTGACAAGCTCTGCGTGGCCAGGTCGCCGATCTGCATGGACGGCATGTAGGTGAAGTAGCAGCAGGCGTAGTATTTCCCGTCAGCTCCGATGACCGGATGGTCGATTCGGCGCTGGCAGTAAGCGCACTTCGGTTTGACGTGCGCGATCCGGTCCATCCCAAACACCGCAGGCGGGGGCACGTCGCTCGCGTCTCGGCTGTAGCTGGGCGTCACGACCAGGCGATGGATTCCCAGCGACCCCAGGTATTGCTTGATCTGCGGGAGCGTCTGGTAGTTCCGGCCTGTGAGCACGACCTTGGCCCCGATCACGCAGGAGTGCGGGCTGCTCATCAGATTTCTGACGTTGGCCGTCACGGTTTCAAACCAGCCACGAGGCATACTGCGGTTGGCCTCGAAGCTCAGGTGGTCGTAGTAATTGATCGAGAACTCCACGTAGCTGAGCTGGGCGGAGACTTCCAGCAGCTCGCCGGTGAGCAGCACGCCGTTGGTAATGAGCTTGGCCCCGATCCCACGGGCCACGACCTCCCTGGCAAACCAGGCGAAGTCGGGATGGCAAAGGGGTTCGCCGCCGCCAGAGATTTCGATGTTGTTGCAGATTTTCGCCTCGTCCAGCGCCTTGGCCAGCAGCTCGCGTGAGAGCTGGTCCGTCTTGCGGCACATCGTGGTCGCATCCGCGAAGGCGTAACTGGTCTGGTAGGCGCAGTAGTAGCAGTGCGCGTTGCAGTGGTTGGTCGGAAAGATCGAGACGCAGCGCGGTTTCATTTTTTGGGGTCGTAGCTCAGCACTAGAGCGCCCGCCTCGCACGCGGGAGATGAGGGTGGGACTCCCTCCGATTCCACCAAACGTCGGTATCCGGGGAGCACTCCGTCTCATGAACGGAGGGCGGGCGCACATCCCGCACGATAAGGCAACGGGGTTGCAACCTCGAAGCAAACTCGGCCCGGCTCTTTCGGGGGCGTAGCTCAATCAGTAGAGCGCGACGATGGCATCGTCGATGTTCCGGGTGCGAGTCCCGGCGCTTCCACCAATTTCGGCACCTTGGCTTATCCGTGGGACGGCAGCAGGCCGGTCGTGCGAGCCTGTGAACGCGACTCTGACCGTCAGCGTAAAAGGGGGTGCTGAATACGGAGGGCACCAGCCGTGCAGACCGGTCTCCAAAACCAGTCCTGGTGGGGGCAGCACCCACACTCCGTGCCATAATTTTCATCACCGTGAACAATGGGTTCGACTCCCATGACCAGCGAAAGCACAGCCGTCGAGGCCGAAGAAGTGCTGATGTGCGGTGCGGGTTGCAATACCGGTGGTGATTCAACGGGCCGAATGGATGTCGGTTATCTTCTATCATTGGTATGGAAACCGCCTGGGCAACCAGGCATCTCCGACGCCAACCCTTGCCCGTTACTTTTTCTTGTAGGTCTTGATGAGATGATGAAGCGCCGGGAGCAGCGGCGAGATGCCGTATTGCTTGGCTTCCCGGTAGGCTGCGTCGTTGTCCCAGCCATGCTTGATGCGCCAGCAGGCGATCACGGTCCCGGTGCGGTCGCAGCCGAACTGGCAGTGGATGAAGACCGGCTTGGGCAGCGCGTCGATCACGTCCAGCATCTTGTCTATGTCCGCTTCGCTGGGAGCCGTCACGCCGTCCATCGGCAGGTTCTCGAAGCGCAGGCCGAGCGCCGAGACCGATATTGGTTCGCCCGGCAGAATGTCAGAAGGTTCTCGCAGGCAGACGACGCTTTTGATCCCCAACGACTTGAGGTAATCGAGGCTGGCGATGGTCGGTTGAGCGCCCCGGTAGAGGTCGCTGGTCACCCGATCAAAGTTTACAATTTGGTGTTCGGGCGGAAAGCCCCGTTCTTTCACGTTGACGATCATACAGCCTGAAAGAACCAAACACGCCATGAGAACCGGTATCAATTTCATGCTTTAGCTACTTGCCCAGTCCAGAAAGAGTGGAGGAAGGCCCCTACGCGCCACAGCGGAAGTAACGGGGTCAGAGCCACAGTGGTTTGGACCTGGGTAAATGGGAGGCGGTCCCGTGGCCGGTCTGTAAAACCGGTGCCTTCAACATCACGGGTAGTGGCGGCTGGAGCGTAACCAGCGCCTCCCACCATTTTACGGGCACGGAGATGAAGGAGTCGAATCAGCGCCCTGTCACGGCGAAGTCAGCCGGTGCGAGTCCGGTCGTGCCCGCCATTGTCCTGCTGATGAAGCAGAGCAGCAACACGCCCCTGCCATGCCGGTCGTTGGTTATGCCAGCGACCGGCGTGACTGGCTTACGTCAACGAATTTCTTTCCAGTTAAGCGCGGCGACAGTTGAAGCAGCACCGCCGAGAGATGTGCAGACGATGGTGAGCGTGTCCGCTGTTTGAAGAAGTTCTGAATAGACGATGGTCAGGCGGCTGAGCAGGTTGTCCTTGATGCTTGTTGATAGCCCTGACGAGACGTTGCTGTAGCCTGAGAAAACCGTTTGGCCTCCGCTGACGGCAGTTGCCGCGACATCATATTCACAAACGCTGTTGACCGCATCCACGCTTGTCCAGGATGCTCCCGTGAGCACGGCGTTGCGGATGACTTCAACGTAGATGTCCGCAGTCGAATTTCGGATCGACAGGTCAGACGGCAGAACAATGCCTTCGTTCTGGTTTTGGTTAAACTGCGCTTTGGGCCTGATTGAAAGCACGGGTCTCCGGGCGTTTACGCTGATGGGTGTTGCACCGTTGCCTGCGGTGAATGTGCGGGCCGGAATGTCGATCAGCGGCCCGCCGCCTTCGCTGATGACGGAGGCGCAGACGGGATTAAGCTGGGCGGTATTGACGCCCGTTGAACCCACTTCGTAGCGCACCGGCAAGCTCGCGTTGCCAATGTAGGGCTTGACGAACTTGTTGGCGTGCGTGAACTGATGGACCGGCCAGGCAACGCCGTCGATGTCGAAGCCGACGATTACACGACCGATGTAGAGCGCCTGGAGCTGGATAAACAGGATTTGAGATTTGGTCAGGTCGAGCGTTAACCCGCTGGGGCCGGTGCCGTCCATCTTGTCGATGTTCCAGTTTGCCTGTAAAACTGTCTCGGACCCCGCATCGGTTGAGCTTTTGAGTGTCAAGCTTGCTCCCGCGCTGGTGCGCTCCAGGAAAATACCGTTTGTCTCGTCGAAGTAGCCTACCCGGTGGTAGGTGTTTTCGGCTGGCGCAGCCGTTCCGGCAAACGTGACGAAAGCGAGCTGGCCGCGTCCGGGCGTGTAGGGGACGTGATAGTGGCTCTGCATGACGCTGGTGCCGTTAGCCGCGCAAGTGAGCTGAGCCATTCGGTTCTTGCGGTCATAGGTCACCGTGCCAGTGCTGTTCCAGGCGGAGTCCCATAGGTCAGCGTTGACCTGGTAAACAAGCTGGCCGTCAAACCGGTAGTCCGCGTTGCTGACGCGCAGCCGACCAAATGCGTCAACGCTTACCGAGTTCGGATCAGTCGTCATCAGCGTGGCCACTCGCGCTGAGGCTAGAGTTCCGGTTGGTCCGTAAGTCGTTACCGTGTCCGCTTGCTGTTGTGAGAGTGCGTTCAGCCCTTCGCCTTGAGTCCCCTGGGCGTTCAGGATCAGGCTGAGCAGGCTGATTTCAGTGCTTTGGTTCGATGCCGTGGCCTGCGTTCCTTGGTTGTTCTGAATGACTGTGAGGGAGCTGTTGGCCTGCGCCTGGTTGGCGCTGGTCGCCAGGCTGGACGTGTTTTGAGTTCCCTGGCTGTTCAGAATCAAGCCCAGGAGTTCGAGCTGGACCGCCTGATAGGAGCTGGTCGCCAATGTGCCCTGGTCATTCATTACGACCGTTAACAAGGCATTGCTCGCGGCTTGATTCGCACTCGTGGCCAACGTGCCTTGGTCATTAGCAAGTCGGACCAAAGTGATTTCTGTGGCTCCACCAGTTACAGGAGTCAGTGTTCCCTGGTTGTTCAGCATCGCACCCAGGATGGCAGTTTGAGCGTCCTGTTTGCTGCTCGTGGCCAACGTCCCCTGGTTGTTCATGACCGCCTGGAGAGTCGCGTCGTCGTAATCGGCGAGCGTCCCCTGGTTGTTCATGATGGTGGTCAGGAGAGCGTTGCTGTTGGCCTGGAGGGCAGCAGTTGCCTGCGTGCCCTGACTGTTCATGACGGTGATGAGCGTCTGCTCCGTCGCCTGTGTCCCCTGGTTATTGATAACCGGGGCCATGACTGCTGCGACCTGAGTCTGATTGATGTCGAGTAGGCTCATAAAATTATTCTGCTTCGTAGCCGTGAACCACGCCGTCAACTTCTGCGCCTCCGCTTTGCGTGAACATCAGCGCCCGGTTGGGTCCGGTGAATACGTGCGGGAGTGAAAAAGCAGCCGGGACATAGGAGCTTTCGCCAGACGCGGGTTTGAATTTGCCCTTGAAGACGAGTTTGCCTTCTGCGTTGCTGCCATCGGAGAAGATGACAGTAGTCGTAGCATCGACCGTGAAGAACAAGTCCGTGATGTAGAGCCGGTGGTAAGATGTAGTGGGTGCCCAAATGGTCCCGTTGCTTGTGACGCCAGTAAAGGAAAAGCTCTTTGATTGCGATGATGCGCCGATGCGGTGGGGCATCGCCTGGTTTTCGACGCCTTCAATCGTGCTGGGAGCATAGCTGAACCTGCCTCTGATAACTCCAACACCTGTGCCGCCCTGGGTGATTCGCAGGCGAAAATAGCGCCATGTCGCGCATGAACCGACCCAATCCTGGTGGGTGTCATCGGTGATGCTTGTGTAGCCGTGCGCTCCCATTTGGCGCAGCGTTATGTCAACCCAATGGCTGCCGTCCCACGAACCTTCAAAAATCGAAGTCGAACCGGCAGGCGGCTCGTAGTGGAAGCCTAAGCTGTTGGCCCCTCCCGTCTCGAAAGCCACGGCTGACCCCAGGGTGCTGGCAACGGTGCCGACGATGCAAAGCTCGGCTTGGCCTGCGCCGTTGGGCGCTCCGCCTCCGTTTCCGGCTGCCGAGTTCAGGAAGGTGCTGAGCGTGCCCGCTCCGCCCATGTAAACGGCGCGGATGTATTTGCAGGCTCCCGTGAGCCGTTGAAGATTTGAAGCCGTATCGACCGCTTCGGTATTCCAGGTCGTGCCGTCAAGGCTGGTCTCGATGTGCGCGGCCACGCTGCCGTTCATGATGACGTGCTGGACGGTGTGCCGGGTGTAGCCGTTGACGTTGGCAGCCACACTGGGTCCGACTGCGTAAACGCCATTGAACAGCGTCACTTCGAGGTTGGTCCCAACCGTATCGACCGACCGCAGGGTGTCGATCAGCGTGTTCAGCGCCGTGATTTGGGTCTCCTGGTTGGCGCTGGTCGCCTGAGTTCCCTGGTTGTTCAGGATGGGCAACAGCAGGGCAGTGCTCTGCGTGCCCTGGGCGTTCAGGATGGGCGTCAGCAGATTTTGGAGAGCTGTATTTCCGTTGGCTTGAGCTGCCGCCGTAGCGAGAGTTCCGAAAGCATTCAGGATGGGCGAGAGCAGCGCCGTGCTCTGTGTCCCCTGGCTGTTCATGACCGTGGTCAGCGTCGCCTGTGCGGCGGTCTGTTGGGCGCTGGTCGCCAGGGTTCCTTGGTTGTTCAGGATGGCCGAGAACGTAATGCTTTCAGCGACCTCGCTGGTCGCCTGCGTCCCCTGCGCGTTCATGATGACCGTCAGCAGGTTGTTCGTGGCATCTTGCTTGGCCGAGGTCGCCTGCGTCCCCTGGTTGTTCATGACCGCCGTCAGGGTCGTCGAGTCCGTTGCCGGAGTCAGCGTGCCCTGATTGTTCATCATCACGGCCAGGATCGCTGTCTGGCTATCCTGAGCTGCGACCGTGGCCTGGGTGCCCTGGTTGTTTACAATTACGCTCAGAGCGCCGTTGCCTGCTTGCTGGAGAGCTGCTGTGGCCTGGGTGCCCTGGTTGTTCAGGATGACCGAGGCCAGTGCGATTCCGGTAGCCTGGAGGGCGCTTGTTGCGAGCGTCCCCTGGTTCTGCATGATGCTGACCTGCGTCGATTGGCGGAGCGGAGTTCCGGTTTCGTCAACGTGCTGAACGAGTAGGGCTTTGTTGGCTCCAGTCTTGGCGTCACTCGCCGCTGGCATTTCGGCGTAGTTTCCGTTCTGGTCTTCGATTTTGACGTTGCCGATGTCGGTCGAAATTGAGCCGGTGAACTGGACGTTCGTGGCGAGCGTCCCGCCCGTCACGTAAACCTGTTGTGGCGTGGCGAATTGAACAACAGTCGTGCCCAGGGCAACAACCTCGGCAACAACCGGTTTGCCATCCGCTTTGGACGGGTCTGGAACGTATGTGATTTCCATAACTTTCACCGTAACTACACGGCGATCAGGGCGTAGCTCAGAAGCAGAGCGCCTGGCTTGGGACCAGGAGGCCGGGATTGCGAAACTCCCCGCCCTGACCATTTTCGGGCTGTAGCGCAGTTGGCAGCGCGTCTGGCTGGGGGCCAGAAGGTCGCCGGATCATACCCGGCCAGCCCGACCATTTTCATCAGCGCGTAGCTCAGCTTGGCAGAGCGCCTGGTTCGGGGCCAGGAGGCCGAGGGATCGAAGCCCTCCGCGCTGACCATTTGTAGTTAAGAGCGATGGACATGACGATCATTCCAGCGCCGGTTCGGACGGGCGATACGACGCCTCCAGGCGCGACCCTCGTTCCAAACTCGGCCAAGGCTGATGGCGGCGGCGGGACCGCTGCCGATTACGTTGCCGAGTCCACGCTCATTCCGAATCCGGCCAACCCCAGTGGAGGCGGCGGCACCAAAGCCCCGTTCATCCCTGGCTCGACGCCGATTCCGGCCTGATTTCATTGCCAAGTAGCTCAACTGGTAGAGCACCCGGCTGTTAACCGGGCGGTTACTGGATCGTCCCCAGTCTTGGCAGCCATTTTAGTTGTAAGCCCCTGTAGCTCAATGTATTAGAGCGACCGTCTTCTAAGCGGTCTGATCCAGGTGGGAATCCTGGCAGGGGTGCCACGCTCGCGTAGCTCAGTTATCAGAGCGGTCGTTTCCTAAGCGGCTGGTCGCAGGTGAGATTCCTGCCGCGAGCACCATTTACGTGTGGTGACCAAGTGGGACCAACTGTTGCATCGGGCAGTCCTCTTTGCCGCAGTGGGGAATGATGAAGCCAACGTAGCCGTTGCCTTCAACCCGGTCCACTACAGTCACCGCATCCGTGACCCGGCCATCGACGTGAACATAGCGGTGATGATGAGCCTGTCGCTGGACAGTTTTTGTAAACAATTTCCAGGCATCAATAACTGACGCCTGATCGTCCGGGTGAATAACCGACGTAACCCACTTGCCGTCCTGGAGTTCTTCGATGTTGCGTCCGGTCAATTCCCGGTAGGCCGGGTTGATGTAGAGGATGGAAATGCCGTCTGATCCAGCGATAAACGCGGGGAGCGGGCAGTGTTCCGCTATGGACGAGTATCGCTCGATCTTCTCCCGGTCTGCTTCAAACTTTTGCAGCAGGTGATAGGCTAATGTCTTTTCCGGCATCTGCGCTAACTACCTTCTTGCGGAGGGCTGCCGGAACGTCGAACGGGGCGGTCTTGAAAACCGACGCCAGGGTGAAACCTGAACAGGTTGGACTCCTGTGCCCTCCGCCACTTTTTGTAAACTTTTTGGATGGTTGACCGAGCACCAAGGTTCCCGGTTGGAAGCCGGAGGACTGGGTAACACCAGCGCAGGTGGAAATCCTGCACCATCCGCCATTTTGACGGGCCGATTACTGAGGATTATCTTCACTGTAAATGAAGCGATGTGAGTTCGACTCTCACTCACGGCTCCATGTGCCGTGACCTCGGAGGTAGCAAAAACTCCTTGGTTCCCCTTGTCCGTCAAATCTTTCCGGCTGGTTGACCGAGCACCAAGGTTCCGGTCTCGAAAACCGTGGACGGGGTAAAACCCGCGCAGGTGGAAATCCTGCACCAGCCGCCATGTGGCCGCGTAGCTCAGCTAGTCAGAGCAGGCGCTTGATAAGCGTCAGGTCGTTGGTGCAACTCCAACTGCGGCTACCAATTTCAGCCTGCGTATTTAGACCGGCATGGCATTTTTGGTCATAGCGATCCTGTTGCAGCTCTACGTCCTCTACGTGTGGACGACGCTCTACCGTATCGTGAAGCGGAGAATTTGGGTGCTGGTGTTCCTGGGCATCGTGGTCATCACCATCTATCGTCTGACCGAGGTCGCGGCGTCCCATAGCTCGGCACATTACATCCTGGCGTTTTTGAACTCGCTGTTCTTCGCCTGGGCGGCGGGCGCAACCCGCATCGAGATGCGGGCGCAGAAGAAAGCAGCCGATCATTTGAAGGTCATCATTCACGCCAAAGTGGAACCGGAGCCAGTGAGCTTTGCTGCCGAGCTGGCCAAAGTGCTGAACGATATTCGGTCCAAGCTGGAGTATTACGAGAAGCAGGCTGACGATCACAAACTCCCCCGGTTCCCTGAGTGAGCTACCGTCTTGTCAGCAAAGCGAAGCAGTATCGGGTGGAGGTTTCCAAGACCCGACGATCCAATTTCATCAAGGTCAGTTTGTCCTCATCCGCAGGCGAGACCGTCTATCATCATCTGACGCGCAGGGAGGCGCGTCGTCTCGCAGCAGCCCTCCTGCTCGCGGAAACGCTGGAGCCTTGAACCCTGGGTAGCTGAGATAGATTAGCGCCGGTCTGAAAAACCGGAGACATCGGTGCGTTACCGATCCCAGGGACCACTTTCACGGGCCGAATTGATGTGGGTTATCTTACCACTAATGAGAAACCTCCCACGTCGCTCTCCTTGTCCGTGGATTGTCCCCGTAGTGTAGCAGCCCAACACGCCTGGTTCTCAACCAGAAGATCGTGGGTGCGAATCCCACCGGGGATACCATTTTTGTTCCTGAGCGCAAAGTCGTCCAGCGGTCGGCCTTTCAAGCCGAATCTCTAGCGGGTGCGAGTCCCGCCAGGAACGCCATGCCCCAGTAGCTCAGTCTATAGAGCGTCGCCCTCCGAAGGCGAAGGCCACTGGTGAGATTCCAGTTTGGGGCACCATTTTGCTCGCGTAGCTCAGTTATAGAGCGCAGCCCTGCGAAGGCTGAGGCCGTTGGTGGGATTCCAACCGCGAGCACCATTTAACAGCCGGTCCAGCCGGTCGGCTGATCGCTGTGGGACCAGTTGTTGAAAAACTGCTGGGTGAACGTCAGGCCCGCTTGGCGATACGGGAAGAAGTTCGGCATCTTCCAGATCGGCTCCGGCGCGTCGAACTCCTGGTGGGGCACCTTGTGAATCTGGTTGAGCCTGCCGGTGTCGCGCATCGCGGTGTAGCTCATGATGATGTCCTCGATGTTGGTGGTCTTTGTCCAGCCATTGGCCCGGCCTTTGGCGTAAAGCTCCTCCCAGCGCGGGTCGCGCACGACATCGAAGAAGCGGGCGATCAGGCTGACGTGAAACACCATGACGCGGGCCACGACGATTTCGCAGTCCTCGTCCACCAGGTCTTTGAACACGGCAAAGCCCTGGGTTTGGGAAGGCCGTCTGCCGAACATGCCGCTGATCCTCTTGTCCTTGTCCTTCATCCGGGCGTCGAGCATGACCTTGATCGACTCCTCCGGGATGAACAGGTCGTCATCGACCGTCATGACCCACTCCGTGGGCGCGTTGAGGACCGACTGGAACCGGGCATACATGCCCCAGTCCGGGGCGCAGGTCGCGGTCAGGAGTTTGGGGTTGTCGCTCACGCGGAAGTCGCCGGGCGGACTGCTCCACACGGTGACGCGAGAGACGATGGGCATGGCCGAATAACGGTTGACCAGGGCCACGACGTTATTCTGCCGTTTGCAGTTCAAGATTCCGATTGTCAGCATATTGCGTAGAACAGATTTATGGGGACGTAGCTCAGCCTGGTAGAGCGCCCGCCTGAAAAGCGGGAGGTCGCGGGTTCAAATCCCGTCTCAAATAAACCTCCGAAAATCCTTGCCTGAATAGGGCCGAACTTGAAGGATTATCGTCCCCACCATTGCAAAGAAACGGCCCGGAGAACAGCTCCGGGCCGTCAACGACTGGACTGACCACCAACAACGTCAGCCTTTAGGGCCAACGAAGACGATAAAACCGAGTGGTGTGCGAAGCGGCATCCGGGTCGATGAAGATAGCGACGCCGGTCGAATCCGACAGGGTGGTCCCGATCTCAGCATACGGGCCAGCGACATCATCGGCGGCTTCGACGTGATACAGCGTGTCGGGGTTGCCGTGGCCGGTGACCTTGGCCGTGCCGTCCGGGAGCATTTCAACGGTGACGGTAAGCGTCACGGTCTTGAACTCAGGCGTATCGGCGGTGATCTCCACTGCTTCGGCAGAGGCTTCGCTGACTTCGATCCCGATGGTGCCGGTGATTGTTCGGACCCCGGTGCCAAGGTCGGCGTCAGCCGAGACGGACACCTGGGCGGTGCCAGCAGCTACGCTCTGGCAAAGGGCTGCGCGGCCATCAGGGTCCACGATGAGGTTGACCACTCCCGCAGGAGCGGCACTCCATTCCGGCGTTCCCTCAATCGGAGCGGGAGAACCCGCTGCCGTCAGGAAGGCCGCGTGCAAACGGACTTGTTGTTCGGTTGTGATCTTAACCATAGTTTTGTTTCAATGTTACTGGGCCGATGTCGAACTCGACCCGAATTTGTCTGCGTTTCCGGCGACCCCTCCACCACCATCCGGCAGCGAAAGCCAGTCCGGCAACTACCGCTATGAGTAGCCAGGTCGTCATTGCGGTTTAACTACAGGCTTGGACGCCAAGACGAACTGGACTTCATCGCGGTTGTCCGTGGGCAGATTCATCTCGCGCAAGAAGCCCATGATTCGGGCCTCTTTGTCCGGTGGAACCTGGTTTTGCTCGTAACAACGCATGGTTGTATAGCGGTCGATCTTGAATCCGGCATCGGTGAGCGCCTTCCAGAGATCACTGACTGAAAGTTCGCGGATGTGCAGCTCGTAGGAAAATGGGTTTCCACAGTTCATTACCCTCCAAAGAGTTCCGATGGAACTGAGATTGGGGGTCGTCAAGAACATCTTTCCGCCAGGTTTCAAGCACTGGTAGCAAGTGTTTACAAAATTTTTCAAGCCGTCGCCGACGTAGGCATCCCGATGGAACCAGTCCTCCGGCACGTCCAGGTCTTTCATGTGCTCGATGACCTCCATGTTCAGGATGAAGTCGTAGTAGTCTCGCTTGTCCGTAAAGACGGTGCGGAGATCGGCGCTTGAGTTTTCGATCACCAGGTCCGGCAGCATGGACCGCAGGCCCTCGGTGAAAGCGCCCGGTGCGCCCACTTCCAGGATCACCTTGGCCTCTTTCAGCTCGGCCTCGGCGAACAGCATGGAGTGGACGTAGCGTTGGCAGTGCGTCGTGACAAACGGATTGCGGCTGTGCGGGCTGTCGTGGAGGACATACTCCAGGAAAAACTTCTCGACCCGTGCTCGAAACAATTCACTCATGCCTTTTTAGAACCGATTTCGGGAGCGTAGCTCAGCAGTAGAGCAGGAGTCCTACAAACTCAAGGTCGCTGGGGCAGCACCAGCCGTTCCCACCATTTGCCTCCGAAGCACAGACAGCGGTGCGCCTGTTTCGTAAACAGGACGTGGCTGGTGCAATTCCAGCCGGAGGCTCCAGGGCCAGCGACAGAGCAAGCGAACTGACCGGTCTGCAAAACCGTGGCGCGGGGTGCGATTCCCCGGCTGGC
>Ga0316616_100000398_pt1 | contig 13499 bp, 11 predicted proteins | sample OWC_Aug_M1_C1_D1_FD_207660 | JGI IMG/M metagenome (GOLD analysis project Ga0316616, IMG submission 207660) | Wetland soil microbial communities from Old Woman Creek delta, Ohio, United States - OWC_Aug_M1_C1_D1_B | ecosystem: Environmental > Terrestrial > Soil > Wetlands | place: USA: Ohio... | reverse complement strand
AAAGTCCCGACGCGCCGCCCCCGGTACTCGGCCCCGTGGGCTTGAGCGCAGTCTTCGATCACCCGGAGGTCATTTCGCCGGGCCATCCGCAGGATGGGCTCCATGTCGGCCGGTTGGCCGTAAAGGTGCACCGGGATGACCGCCCGGGTGCGGGGCGTGATGCGGGCCTCGACCTGCTCGACGTCAATATTGTAAGTCCGACGGTCGATATCGACGAAGACCACCCGGGCGCCGGTCATCGTGATGGCCTCGGAGGTGGCGATGAAGCTGTTGGCGACCGTGATGACCTCATCCCCGGGGCCAACCCCCAGTGATTTCATTGCCACGAACAGCGCATCGGTTCCGTTGCCGACACCTATGCAATGCTTGGCGCCGCAAAATTCGGCAAAAGACTTTTCGAATTCCTGTACGAAGGGGCCGCCGATGAATGCCGCTTTTGTGATCACCTGAGCCAACGCGGCGTCAATCTCGCCCTGGATGGCGTTGTATTGCGCCTTGAGGTCAACGAGTGGAATGTTCATGTCCGATCCTTTCATACGGTAAATCCCGAATGTGCTTGATGACCCTGGCCGGGTTTCCTGCCACGACCGCTTCTTCCGGTACATCCCGGCTCACCACGGAGCCCGCTCCCACCAGGGCATTCGCGCCGACCACCACTCCGGGAAGAATGGTGGCATTTGCGCCGATTTTGGCCCGACGTCGAATGATGGGCCCCTGCAAGTGCTTCTTGGCGTCGGGCGACATCGGAAATTTGGCGTTGGTAAACACGACGTTGGGCCCGATCCAGCATTCATCTTCCAGGATTGAAAATTCGGGAATGAACACCTGGCTGTGGATCCTCACCCGATGCCCGATCTCCACGTGATGCTCCACGACGGACAGCGTTCCGATGCTGACGTCGTCGCCGATGGCGTTTAACTCACGGATGTTGACCTTGTTGCCGGTCTGAAAATTGCGGCCGATCTTGTTTCCGGCATAAATGACCGTATGCGACCGCACGTGAGCCTCCGGGCCGATCTCGGTGGGGGTCTCTCCGGCGGCGCGTCCTCGCGGAGGTGCACCGATGATGCAATAGGCTTCAACCTGCGTATCCGGCCCCATGGATACTCCGGGATGGATGATCGCCGTGCGGTGGATCATAGAACCCCCAGCTTGCACTGCCGGGGGGTGAAGCGCAGGGCGATCTCGCGACCGGTCTCGATGGATTCGTAAATGGCGCTGATCAACTCCAGCGATTTTCGACCTTCCAACCCATCCACTAGCCCGCCCCGGTTGTTCTCAATGGCGGCGACCACGTCCTTCAGGTATTCGGCCAGATTGTAACCCCAAACGTCGGGGGGGTTTTTCCCGTGCTCTCGAAAAACGACGTCGTCGATCGGCTGATGGTCTTCAAAAACCCACGTTTTTAACTCGTTCATAAAAAACCCCCCGATTTCTGCACTTCCCTTTTCGCCGAGAATGCTGATGGAGCCCTCGAGGTCCTTGGGTCGTGCGGCCGTGGTGGCCTCGATAATGCCGATGGCACCATTGCGAAATCGGAGGATGGCCGCACCCGTGTCTTCGCATTCGATTCGGGCCAAGCGTGTCACACCGACGGCGTTCACGCTTTCCACGTCTCCCATGAACCAGGTCAGCATGTCGATGTGATGACTGGCCTGGTTGGTGAATACGCCGCCATCGTAGGCCCAGGTGCCGCGCCAGTTCTCGGCGTCATAATAGGCTTGATCGCGCTTCCAGCGAACCCGTACCGTCCCCATGACCAGTTTGCCGAATCGGCCGTTCCGCATGGCTTTCATCGCTTGGACAATCGGGCGGTTATAGCGATTCTGGTGCACCACAAAAATCTTGATGCCGTGGCGGTCGCATTCCCTCAAAATTTGATCGGCCTCCTCCAACCTCAGGGCGATCGGCTTCTCCACCACGAGCGGCTTGCGGTATTGGACCAGGTCGATGACGTTTTGATAGTGAATGCCGCTGGGGGTGAGAATGTTCACGATGTCGACGTGATCGCCGACCGTTTCCATCATCTCGTGGACGTCGGTAAACGCCGGAATGTTGTAAGTCCGGCCATAGGACTCGGCGCGTTCCTTGATCTTGTCGCAGACGGCGACGACGGCGCCGTTCGGCACGTGGTTTTGAATCACCTGCATGTGCTTCTTGGAAATATTCCCGCAACCCACCAGTGCAAATCGAGCCCGCCGCATACGCTCCTCTCCAATCGTGCCGTTCAAACCGATACGAAGATCCCATGGGCGCCCGGATTTTACCGGGCGGATGGGAACCGTTCCGATCCCGGTCACATCCGGTCGTCCAGTTTCCTTCCGGTTTCTCTGTGAGACAACTCTGAAATGACAGCCGCCATGGCCTCCACAATAAGTGATTTGGTGATAGGCTGCGCCGGGTCTTCGATCCAGCGTTGCGCCTGCCGCAGGAATCGAGCCAAGCTTTCCGGATGACAGGGCTTGTACGGCACGCCGGTCAAGGCGCGCATGTCCACCTCGACGGTTTGTTCGCCGACTCCGACAAATTCTTCAAAAGGCTTTTCACCGGAGGTATCCAACGCGGTAACGAGCAGTGGGTAGCGCCCCGCGGCTATATCCGCCGCCAGCATGCGTTTGGCATCGCTTTCCCGCTGATAATATTGCGCGCGATACCCGTTGAATTCCAGAAAGGCAGTGGCGATCGATTGAAGGTTCCTGAGGTCTTTGTCAGAATGGAGCCGGGGAATCAGGACATACGCGTCGGGCAGACAGGTTGCCGCCAGAAGGCAGATTTTTCCCGCCTCGGCGAGCGAGATGAAATAGCGCCGAACTCCGGCCGGGACGGCCAGCGGCTGCCGCTTTTCAAGGCGCCGTTGCCATCCGTGGAGCAGGCTACCGTCCGAGTAAGCGACATTCGCGAAACGCGCCGAGGTGATCAGGCCGGCGCAGCGGGAGACGGTCGCGCGCGATAACGCCACGTGCTCCATCAGCCGCTTGCTGGCGCCCATCACGCTCACCGGGTTGGCCGCCTTGTCGGTCGAAACGCAGAAATATCCACCGACCCCGCCCTTCTTTTCGAGCCAACTCATCAGCCGGCAGGCTTTTAGTATATTGACATCGATCATCTGCAGGACGGAATAGACATCCTTCTCCGAACGGACGTGCTTCAGCGCAGCGAAATTCATGACGAGGTCATACGTGGGCTGGTCCATCAGAAATCTTTCCATGGCGGGAGAACCGAAATCGAGCGGCAGCGTTCGAAAATCGGGTACCGCCAAGGGCGCTTCACGGCTGCGCAAGTCCCGGACGAGCTCGGCAAGATTGTTTTCGTTGGAATCCACGACGTGAAGCGATGCCGGGCCGAAAGGCGTCAGCTCCTGGATGGTTGCCGAGCCGATGCTTCCCGCGCCGCCGATGACGAGGATTCGCTTTCCGGCGATTTGCGCGTGAATTTTCTCCCGGTGGCGTTCCATGTCGTCGCGGAACATGTCCTCCGCGCGACCGGTCGCCTGGGATGAAAGCACGCTATCGCGACTCAGCACCAAGGCTTCCACCATTCGATAATTTTTCCAGCACTCGGGCCAGAACAGCGATGTTGGCTCGGCTGTCGGCCCGCTCGAGCACCATCTGTCGGTTGATCTTGGCCGCGCGCGCTCTCATGCCGGGGTCGGTTACGGCGTGTTCCAGAGCGGCGGCGAGCTCCCGTGGCCGATCCAAGGGAACCAATAGGCCGTTTCGACGATGCGGGTCGATCCACTCGCGGTTGGGGGGGATGTCTGAGAGCACCGGGAAAAGCCCGCACGCCATGGCTTCGAGCAGGGAAATCGACGTACCGTCCGATCGGGCCATGGAGACGAAAATGCTGCTCTGTTTGAGGTGGTCCAGGAGCGCATCGGAACTCACCCCGCCCAGGAATTCGATCTTGCCTCGCGGTGCCGGGGGAAGCAGGCGTTCAGCGAGCGTTTTCACGGCATCGAGGGACGGGCCGGACGAGGTAAAAACCACCTTGCCGAAGCCGACAGTTTCGGGGATCAACGCGAGCGCTCGAATCAGAGACTCGTTGTTGTAAACCGGCAAAAAGCCGCGGGTGCAGAGAATCCTGACGTCGCCGGGACGCTCGGCCGGCGGTGAAAACCTGACCGGGTCAGTGCCCAGGACCAGGGACTGCACATCCTCGCGGCAGGTCAGCTCCCGGGTTTTGACCTGCAGGTGGAGGCCGTTGGCGAAAACCGCGGCGGCACTTCCGAGGATCCGGCGGTTAAAATGCCTCAGCAGCCCACGGGTCAGCAACACGTCGCTTCCCGTCGCGAACACGACATACGGGCGGTACCCGCTCAAATAGGTGAGCGTTGCGAATCCGCCGCAACCAAGAGCCAGCACGAGGTCGATCCGGTGCCGACGACAATAGTTCCGGAATTCGTACGCGCCGGCGATATAACGTACTTTGGAATGCACGGCGGAGCGGGCCGTATGAAGATGGACCCGTGATGTGAATTCCGTGAGATCGGGCCGGAGCATCGCCCCGCCGAAATAACCCAGAAACCGTTTGACGGGCAGCTCGAAGTCGAACACGTGGACGTCATGCCCCATCTCCGCCAAGCGCCGTGCGACATCGCGGGACCAGGGTGAGGTGATGTGCATGGGCAAGAGCATCCGCATCAGTTCATGGGTCCCATCGCGGCCAGCCACGTCGCCTCGATGGCTGCGTCGAGAGGGCACCGCGGCTCGAAACCGAATTCGGAATGGGCTTTTTCGAAGCTTCCGAACATGCAGGGCACATCCGTCGGTCGGACCAGCACCGGGTCCACTTCCAATTGAATGGGCCTTTCAGAATGACTCACCAACGCCTCCAGGACGCTTCGCACGGTTCGCGGCACCCCGGAGCAGATGTTGAAAACGTCCCCCCAGGATGGGGTGTCCAGCATGGCGATGTAGGCATCCACCACGTCGTCCACGGCAATGAAATCGCGTTCGGTGTCCAAACGGCCCACGGCGATCCGCAGGGGCTCCTTCCCGGTCGCGACGGCACGCCGGATTCGCCCCAACACCGCGCCGAGCATCAGGTCCTCCGACAAGCCTGGACCGATGATGTTGAAAGGGCGCGCTGTGATCGCCTTGACGCCGTGGTTCAGGGCGTAATCCCGAGCCATCGATGTCGCGGCGAACTTGCTGATGCCATAGGCACCCAGCGGCCGGCAGGGGAAGCTTTCCGCAACGGGCATGGACAACCGCGGGACGTGACCGTATTCCGCGGCGGAGCCGACCATCAACACCCGGGCATGCGGTGCGAAACGCTTTACCGCCTCCAGCAGGTAAACACCCCCCATGAAATTGACGCGATAAAGCTCGCGCGGTGTTCCGCGCTGGCGCCCGGCCAGATGGAAAATATCGTCCGGTCGAAGGCGTTGCAACAGACCACCCACCTGGGATCTGCTGGAAAGGTCCAGCGGCCTATAGCTTTTCAAGCCGCTCGGCGGCGCTGACGTCGTTTGGATATCGGTACCGTGGACCTCGCTGTCACCGGCTGCAGCCAAACGCCGAATCAAGTGGCGCGCGCAAAACCCGTTCGCGCCAGTGATCAGAATGCGTTTCATCCGACCCGCCTCGCCGGGAGCAGGAATTGATCGGGGTTGTTGACGAAATCCTCGCTGGCCTTCTGGTAGTCATCGAATCGGCCGATGTCCTGCCAGTAGCAATCCGTCGGGTGGCACATGACGGGCTTTCCGCTGCGCCGCATGGCCAACATCAATTCGGGCATATCGAATTTGCCCTGCGGCGGAATATAGTCGAGGCATTTTCGGTTGAGCACGTTGATGCCCATGCTGACCCAATACGGGATCTCCGGTTTTTCGATGTAGTCGCATAGGAATCCTTCGGGATCGGCTTCCACCACGCCATAATCGATATGCACGACCCGACGCTTCAGCGAGATGGTCCCCCACGCATTCGCGTGGCAGTGACGCTCGAACAGGGCGCGATAGTCGAGTGTGGTCAGCAAATCGCCGTTCATGACCAGGAAGTTCTCCTCGAGGTTTGCGATGAGACGCAGGGGGCCGGCGGTTCCCAACGGCTCCTCTTCCCGGTAATATTCGATGTGGAGGTTCCACTGCCTTCCGTCGCCGATCGTCGTAGTGAACAAATGGGCCATATGCCCCAGGGTGAGCACCGCGCGATCAAATCCCGCATGCGCGAGCTGCCGCAGCACCACTTCCAGAATCGGCACGTCCCCGAGCGGCAACAGCGGCTTGGGGATGGTCATCGTGAACGGCTTCAGACGCGTCCCCTTGCCGCCGGCCAGAATCACCGCCATCATAAGGATCCAACCTCCCCAGGTGTCGTGCGCAGTCCGCCGGTCGAACCGGCGACGCGGTCACGGGTGTCGATCACTCCCAAAAACAGCCAGAAGAAATGGGCGACATAATAGCTGTCCAGGGTATTGGTGCCAAGGCAGATCAGTCCGATCAGTGCGATAAGAAGCATCCAGCCGACAGGATTGTTTTTTTTTCGCAGGGCCGCTCTGGCAGCGAGAAATAGAATGGCGACAAAGCTCCACAAGCCCATCAATCCCAGGTCCGAAAGGATGCGCATGAAATTGGCATCCACCACTTGGCCCCGTGATGCGAGCCCTGCCCCCTGAGCGCCCGAGCTGGTTCCGCCGAGTCCGACACCAAGCGGAAAATCCCTAATGTAGGCCAGGCCGGGGCCGTATCCGCGATCACCCCAATTCATCATCTCGAGAACACTGTCCCACGAATACTTGTCCTTCAGCCGGTCCAAGTAACTTGAATCGATCCCGGTGTAGATGGAAACCGCCAGCAGCATGCACACGGCGATCGCGACTGGCAGCGCCACCTTAGCCTTCAGGGACTTCGGCACGGTACCAGCAAGATACATCATCGCGATCAACGACGCAAACATGCCGCCGCGCTGATAGGTCAGAAGAGCCCCGAGCAGAATAACCGGAGCCGTGACGAGGACGATCATCAGGGGAACCCGGAGAAGCGCCAGCAAGACGATGCTCGTTGAGGCGATCGTCCCCACCGCGGTGGACCCCCAGTAGGACTGCAGGCGCCCGAACAGCTGCCATTCCTCCATCGGAACCTCTGCCGCGCTGAAAACCTTATGAACCAGATACGCATGGTAAAAGCCCGGGCGCAGGTAAAATAGGATCAGTCCGGAGAGAATCGAGAACACATTCAGTGCGAGGATCAGGCTCAGCAATCGGTGTTGATCGTGGTTTAAGGTTCGTTTGACGGCATAATACAAAAACATGGGCATGACGAAATAATGAATGCCGTAAACGAAAGCCTCGGGTGAACTGGGATTGTCGCGGGAGACGTAAGACAACCCGGAAACAAGGGAAATGACGAAGTAAAGGGCAACGGCAAGGTCCAAGGGGCTTAGGTTATGGTGCCGCTGGGCAATCAGCCAGTAACTCAGGGCCAGCGCCATCGGCACCAGCGTCGCCAAATCGACGACATACGCCGGCTTTCCGCTGGGGAGGAGGTCCAACATGTTAAGAATAGCCGCCAGGTGCAGGACCACGACGTAGCCGCTCAGGAGGATCGGCGCATGTAGTCTATTATTCATGGCGGCCGACCCTTGAACAACCGCCGTTGCATGTCGATCAGTTCCTCAACGACCGCAAACGATGCGGTGCCTACGCGTCGGCCGATAAACGCCTGAACCAGTTTTTGGCGTTGTTCGCGCAGCCGCCCGGGGTCCCGCAGCGAGCGATCGATCGCGTCGAAGAATTCCGCGTAACTGCGTGCGAACAGACTGGCTCCTTTTTGCACGATCGGTCGGAAATGGTCATGGTTGTAATATTCATGGCAGGGTATGCGGCCCGCGACGGGGTGAGGGTCGAAGGCGATGTGCACGATCGGTTTGTCGAAGTAGGCGGCCTCGATGGTAACGGTCGAAAAAATATTGATGTTCAGCGAGCAAAAATAGAGCGCATCCCGGGAGGCCTCGATCTCCGATGCCTGCGGCGCCCAGTCCTCCTGCGCCTGACGTTCAGAAAGTCCGCTGCGGTGAATGCCGGCGTGGAATCTCCCCGTCAGAACCTCGTACCCCGGAAAGTTATCGAAGGGGTGGCACTTGATCAGCACCTGTAAATCCGGTGGCAGTTTTTCCCCCGCGTCAATCTCCCGGAGAAGCGCTTCCAGAATTATGTGCTGCTGCTCATGACGGCTTTGCGGCATGGTGCTGAACAAAATCGTCCGCCGGCGAGGATTCAGCCCGTATTTCCGGCACCAGTCCGCATAGGAAATCTCGGGCGGGAGGGCGTAAACATCATACTGTGGAATCCCCACGACCTTGATTTGCTCCGGCCGATACCACGGGTAGGTTTGCAGAAGCTCCTGGCGTGTGTGCGGGTTCCAGACCAGTATGGTATCCAGATGCCGGTTCAGAAATACCTTGCTGGATAGATGGTCCCAGCTGAGAATCATGAACGCGACCGGCAGACCCGACGCCAAGGCATTGCGCAGGAGGCATTCTTCGAAATACGTCGTGGCATGAGTGGCGAAATAGATGGCGGGTTTCGCCTGCGGAAACAACGGCGCGAAACGCCGGTCGACGTTCACTTTAAAATCAAGCCGTTCGAGCGCCCCATAGAGACCCGGACCGTTGCTCAGGCGCAGCGCCGCTTTGATCATGCGGCCGCCCGCTTTTTGATACCAAGGCCGCCGGCTGTATTTCTCCCAGATGGATTCGGTGGCGGAAGAGCGTCCTTCAAGGTAAACTTTCTTCCTCGCCTGGCGAAACAGCTTCCAGCGAAAGGGCTCCTCTCCGACGTCGATCGGCCGCACGGTGATTCCACGGTCGCAGCCAAGTTCCCGCAGATGACGCCCCGCCCGCGGTGTGGCGAGGATCACCACGTCGAAATGCGCTCTCAGTTTCTCGACGATCCCCGTCTGGAAGAAATTACGAATGGCCCATCCGATGGATACGGACATCAGCAGCACCGGTTTCGCTGCGTCCGGGCTTCGGATGGGGGTGCGGGGTTCGCTGTTCGGACCGAATGCGGGACAGCTCAATGCGCGAGGCCCAGATGGCCGCGATCCATTGATCACCATGCGAGATTTGACGTCCATTTTACAGCGCTCGGCAACCATCACACTCGAAAACCCGGCATTCCGCTGGGACGAAGGGCGCCGAGGCGCAGCCCGATCATGGATTGCAGCGTTCGGGAGAAACCAATGCCGGCCGCGAGGTAGACACCGGCACCCAATGCCGCCACCGCGGCCTGGAAATAGATGCTCTCCAGCCCGTCGCACCAGAATTTCACACCCGCCGCCAGGCCCATCGCCAGGCCCATAAACGGCAGCGTATCGCGGAAATACCAGGTTTTTTTATGGGACCGGAGCACATGCCGGAACATGAATTGGGGAAGGATAGTGTAGTAAAGTATGTTGAACAGCAGCCACGCGATGCTCCCCCCCGCGATGCCGAACCGCGTGACCAGCACATAGATGACCGGGCCCATAACGATCAGGGCGATGCCGTTGTTGGCCAGCGGAAGCCAAGTCATCCCGGTTGCCAGCTGCAGCGCGAACGGAACCGCCATCATGCCGTTAAATAAGGCGGCGAGCCCCAGCAAGGTCAGGGGAAGGCCCGCCTGGGAGGCGACGATTTCCGATTGAGTCCAAAGCGCCAGCAACTCATGGGAGAAGAACACCATTACACCGGCCGCGGGGGCCGCGGTGAACGCCACGATCTGGGAGGCCCGGTGAAACGTGCGCTGAAGCTCGTCGCGATCACCACGGGTCCAGATCTTATTGAATCGCGGAAACACGGCCGCTTGCACCGGTTGAAAAAGCATGGAAATGCCGGCCGCAGCGAGCCATGCCGTGTTGTAATACCCCAGATGCTCGATGGGAAGCATCTTGGAGATCACCAGCTTGTCCAGCTGTTTCAGAAGCATGGCGAAAATGCTGATTGCCCCGACGCTCAATCCGAAACGCCATACCGTTTTGAAAATGCTCGGATCGAAGCTGGTGCGCCAGGGTCTGATCCCGCCCAGCACCCGCCAGGCCGCAACGCTCATGATGGCGGTTTCCATCAGACCGGCGGCTACCTGCCACTGATAAAAAAAAACGGGGGAGGCGGACACGAACATGATCACGCCAATGGATCCGACCGTCTTCACCAGCGTGAGAACGATCGAGAGCCCGTTCGCCAGAACTTGCCGCTCCAGACCCATCAGGATGCCCGAATATAGCGAGATCGGCCAACGCAGCCCGATGGTGCCCCCGGATAGAATGACACAGGCGCGCACCGCCTCGCGGGGGATTTCGTTTGATTGAATCCAGTGGAAGGCCCAAAAATCCGCCGTGAGCGCGAAAAAAAGGAACAGCGCCGCACCCACCAGAAAATAGAAGCATTCCATGGTACGTAGCAGGCGCCGCCCCTGCCCTTTTTCACTCCCCGTCCCCGCAACGGAGATGGATCCAATTTCGCGGTTTGACGCCAGGCTGAGTCCCAGATCGAAAATAGCAATTACCGCTTGGAGCGTGATAAAAAAACTGATCAGGCCATAGGCCTCCAGACCGAGGTATTTCTGGTAGAAGGGGACGACGATGAAGCCGGTCAGCGCGGTGATGACTTTGCTGGCGAAGTTCGCGATGACATTTTTTCTCAGGGGGGACATGATTCAGAGGAGGTGGCTCAGCTGATCTTCCAGCTGCACGAGCAGCCGCCGATGCCCCTCCGATGAAAAATGGATACCGTCGGGTACCATGGCTTCATAATTATCCTGAGTGATGAAAGAGCAAGGATCCAGGTAAGAAACCTTCGGCCCCATCCGCGCGCACAAACTCCGCATTCGCTCGTTCGCTTCTCTGATCTTGTCGCCGGTGCCCTCGAGCTGTCTTTCAACCCGCTCCGAACATGGATTGATGCCCACGACAATAACCGCGGCGCCGGTCTCCTTCTGAACGACCTGGACAATGGCCGACAGAACCTCTATGAAACGCCCGGTGGGAAGCCATTGCCACTTCATGTTGAACAATCCGGCCAGCCGGCGGGTGGCCAAGTTGAACGCGCGCAGGCCGAAGCGATAAGCGGTGCGAAAGGGAGTGTTAAACCGATAGGGGCGGTTTATGATCCGGTTCATGTAATAGTTCTCGATGGCCTGGTTGTTGGGCCACCGGAACGTCTGCCGGTAGCAGACTTCAACGACGCCGAAATGCAGGATGACCGCATCCGGGAAAAATGTGATCAATTCTTCTTCTAAGAAAGCGAAGGCCTCGTTCAGCATTACGCCCGCCCGGGAGAGGTTTCTGACCAAATACCCCTTGGATTCGAGCGCCTCCGCATAGGTCATTTCGGAACGGTCCGAACGGGGGGGGCGGATGCGCAGGCCTACGGAATTGCCCAGAACGCAAATTTTCATGGGGATGAATTCCAGGAGCCCGACCTCAAAAGGAGCCGTCGCCGTCCCCGGGCGCTTTTTTCAGGGGCCTCCGGATATATTCGAAAAAGAACGCAACGGCCAACGCCAGCGTGAACCCCGCGACCCCCGCCAGAGCGATGTTGAACGTGGTCCTCGGTCTCAACGGCGAGGGAGATGCCCGGGGCTCATCGACCACCCGAATGTTTTCCAGGTGGTTTTTCTTCACGCCTTTTTTTTCGATCTGCACCCGGGCGTTGTCGATCTTGGATTGCAGTATCGCGCTTTGCTGGATTTTGAGCCTTTCGATGGCGGAGCGGCTCTCCTGGATCTGTTTTTCGCACCATATGGTTTCCAGTCGTGCATTTTCCTCTTGGCTGTCGAGTGCATCCAATTTGGCATCGATCTGGCCGGCAAGTTGAAAATGCTGGCTCGTCGTCATGAAGTTCATCAGCGCCGACAGATTATGATCGTCTTTTCCATCCGGCGCCGGCCTGTTCTTCGGTTGAATCAGCCCTTCCAACCTGTCTCGGGCCCGCTTCGACTCTTTCAACAGCTCGCTTCTTTGCGCGGCGGTCTTCTCGACCTTGCCCCGGTGAAAGCGGATTAACTCGTTCATGCTTTGGATATCCGACTGCTTGAGCGCTATTTGCTGATCCAAATCCGCTTTTTCGCCATTGATCCGGGCGATCTCATTGAACTCCGGTGCAATATCGCGATCGATTTCGACCTGTCTTTCAGCAAGAATTTTCCCATAATGCTCCTGGAGAGCGGCCACCAATTGGGCCGAAACCAATTTACCCTCCTCCAGGCGGGCATCCTCCCATTCGGAGGTTACGACCAAAAATTCCGTTCCGGGTGGGTTGACCACCTTGAATTTCAGCTTTCCTTGCACGGGATCGATCCCCAGCTTTTGAATAATTGCGGCGTTGAACGCCCCATTTTCGATATTTCCTTTAATAATACTCGCGGCGTCCAATGGGAGAGGGTTTCCGTCGCTCTTGGTGCCGATAACGCCGTTTTTAACCACCATGGACACTTCGTGGATTTTCGGCGTCTGGGAACTCAGCACGGCCGCTGCGATCATACCGAGCCCCGGGATCAGCAGCAGCAACCATCCCCAGCGCCGAAGCTGGTGCCACAGCATGCCAAAATCCAAAGCATCGTCGCCGGCGCAACAGGGCGGCCCCGAGGTCGGGTGCGGAAGCGTGGTACTCATTTTTCCTCCTGGGGTGGATAGTTATCGGCACGGGTGCCGCAAGCGTGGAAAAAATGCTCGCGAAGGGTTAGTCTTTTCGAAAAACCGCCCCGATCGTTTCCACTTCGTGATGAGTCAGATACGGGTGCATGGGCAGGCTGAAACCGCGGCCGCTTTTATGAATTGCGGACTGGTCCCGATGATGGTCGCCAGCTTGATGGCCTTGGCCCCGGCCTCAGCTGGCGTCCGGTCCGGGCGCTGCGGCTCTCCGGACAAGGCCCTCGCCTCCCTTTTCGTAGACGTTGCCGCACGCGAGGCATTCGAGATCGTCGCTCAACCGTTCGCCGCAGGCGCACATCCAGCCGATCTGCTTGGCGGGGTTGCCCAGCACTAGCGCGTGATCGGGAACGTTGCGGGTGACCACCGCGCCCGCACCGACGAAGCTGTTGCGCCCCAGTGTGGTCCCGCAGACGATGGTCGCATTGGCGCCGATGGTGGCCCCTTTCTTGATGAGGGTCGGGCGCACCTGGTCCATCTTGGGGATCTCCGCCCGCGGATTGTAGATGTTGGTGAAGACCATGGAGGGACCGCAGAAGACCCCGTCCTCGAGCGTGACCCCTTTGTACACCGAGACGTTGTTCTGAATTTTGCAGCGGCTGCCGATGGTCACATCGGGGCCGATGACGACGTTCTGCCCGATGTTGCAGCGCTCGCCGATTTTCGAGCCCGGCAGGACATGGGAAAAATGCCAGATTTTCGTTCCGCTTCCAACGACTGCGCCCGAGTCAATGATAGCGGTCCCATGAACGAACGCCCCGGCAGCCACCAACGGGGTTTGTTGAGCGGTTTGCGGGCGGCTCAAATCCTTCGGCGCCTCGACGGCCTTTCCGTCCAGCCGAATCCGCTTCCCCTGCTGGTCCATCGA
>Ga0316616_100000397_pt1 | contig 13508 bp, 8 predicted proteins | sample OWC_Aug_M1_C1_D1_FD_207660 | JGI IMG/M metagenome (GOLD analysis project Ga0316616, IMG submission 207660) | Wetland soil microbial communities from Old Woman Creek delta, Ohio, United States - OWC_Aug_M1_C1_D1_B | ecosystem: Environmental > Terrestrial > Soil > Wetlands | place: USA: Ohio... | reverse complement strand
CGACGCAGTCCGCGAGCCGCACGCTGGTGGCCGTATTCAGCCCCGGGTCGAAGTCGGCGGAGTTCTTCGGGTTCTGGGGGCTGTTCGGGAAACTCGCGGCGATCTTCGGCGTGCTGTCGCTCGGCGTGCTGCAAGTGCGCCTCGGCCTGCAATCGGCGATCCTGCTCTGCGCGGTGTTCTTCCTCACGGCGCTCGTCCTCACGCTCTTCGTGCGCGAGGCCAGGGGCCGAGCAGCCGCGGCAGCCTACACGCCGAGCCGGTAGGCAGGCCGGGCGCGGGTACGGGCCGCCGGCGCGCGGTCCGGTCCCTACCGGGCAGGCGTGGGCGTCAGCAACTGGACGTCCGTAATCCAGGGCTCGAGACGCTTCCCCCACGACACGGTCACGCGGAACCGCGGCTCGTGCTGGGGCGGCGGCCAGGCGCCGGGCCCAGCCTCGGATTGGAGGCCTTCGAGTACGCCCCGCCACTCGCGCGGAACGTGAATCTCGGGTGGCAGGACGGAGGTGACCCGACCCATCAGGAACGGCGGATGGCCCTTCTTCGCGACGTATCGCAGGGCCACGGTGGCCGCCATCACGGCCACCGCCCGGGTGTCGGGGTGGCGCGCCCGCAACGCGGCCGGATCATCGTCGACGTCAATGGGAAGCAGGTGCGAGTCGAGGAGCGGGTCCAGGGGCGCCAGTTGCTCTCGCCAGAGCGCGCCTTCGTACTCCAGCGCCGCATAAGCCGCCCTCGGCGGACGCGTGCGATAGTACTCAGCGTTCTCCGCCGTCAGCGGCCGGCTGCAGTCGAACCCGACGGCTTCGAGTTTCGCGCTGTCGAACCACCCGGGCGCATCCACGTCGGCCCCTGCCTGGCGCGGGGGGCCGAATTCGATCGAGAGCGTGAGGGCCGTGTTCTCGGCCTGCTTCGCCGGGAGGCGCAACTCGCGCTCCGTCAGCGTCAGCATGGCCTCGGGCTCGCCGCTCCGGTTCAGCGCGGCCACGCGCCACGCGGCGAGATTCGAGAGGACCACGAGCGCAGCGGCCAGCCAGGGTCCGTATCGGCGCATGTCACACCCTCCTCTGTCTCGTGCGGATGCGCCCGAGAACGACCAAGACGGCCACAGCCAGCCCGCCCAGCAGGAGGAAGAACAGGTAACGGGGCATCCACGCCCACCACCAGTCGAAGCACTTGGCGAAGACGAACAGCACGAGGAACCCCGCGGCGGTCTGAACCACCTCGCGCCAGCCGCGCCGGATGCCGAGCCAGATCGCGCCGGCGCCGAGCACGAATCCGGCTGTGTCGTACACGGGGCTGACGGCGGCCTCCGGCCACGGCAGGTAGCTGAACACGCCGGCCCAGGTCGAAAGGAAGATGAGCGGAAGCAGTACGGCCACCGCTCCGACGAGTCGCCAAGTCTCCGGGAACCCGGACCGGCGCCGGTTCGCTGCCAGCGTCGAGGCGACAAGGGCCGCCGCGCCGGCCGGCAGCAGCGGCTCCGGACGCGCCACCGCGGCACCCAGCTCGATCCCGGCAGCCTTCGCCGCAATCATGCACAGGAACAGCAGCGACATCGCGAGGCCGCCCGCGAGCAGCAGCCGCAGGCCGTAGGCGTAGGCAACCGCAAGGGCGAACGCCGCCCACAGGGCGAATGCGACCGGCGACGGCCGCATGTTGAAGATGACCCCCACCACGCTCACATCGAGGATGAAGGCGGCCGTCGCGGTGATGGCGAGAATGGAGGCGACATACCGGGTCTTCTCGCGCCGGGCCGCGATCTCCACCCCGCCGAGGAGCAGGAGCGGCGCCAGCCCGAGTACGGCGAGTTGGGACCGCGTCGCGAGCAGCCCCCAGACGCGGTGGAAGAACATCACGACGGCAGCGCTGAACGCGACGGCGCCGACAAGCGACGCGATGCGCATGGCGAGCGACATCCGCCGTTCACGTTCGGTGCTGTCGACGTCGAAGCGGCCGGCCAGGCGCCCGGCCAGTGCTGCGTGGTACGCGCCGACCCGCGCCCGATCCTCGGGCGGCAGCCTCAACACGCCCTCGCGCTCGAGTTCGCCGAGCTCGCGCGCAAACGCCCCGATCTGGTCGGCGCGCTGCTGCGCCTCCGCCCTGGTCAGCGCCGCCCGTTCACCGGACGGTTCAGCCATGACGCGCCCCCTTCCTCGAAGCCCGCCCCGCTACTTCGCCGCCGGCACGTCGCCGTAGAAGCGCCACTCGGCGCGGTAATCGCGCGTCAGCGGGCGGTTGGTCAGCACGGCCCGCAGCACGTCGATGGGCATCCGGCCTTCCCACAGCACGGCGTCGGCGAACGCCCGGCCCGCCGCCAGCTTCGCGGGCACGGCCTCCTTCGCGAGCGCCCGCAGCTGCAGGCCGCCAATCATGTAGGCAGCCTGGTAGAGCGGCGAGTAACTGCCGGCGAACGACCGGCGCACCTCACCCGTGGCCGTGAACCGCTCGTGCCCGCCGCGCGTGACCAGGAAGTCGATGCACTGCTCGGGCGTCCACCGGCCAAGATGGAAGTTCAGCGAGAAGATGATCCGCGTCGCGCGGTGCATGCGCCACCAGAGCATGCCGATGCGATCCTCCGGCGAGCGCGGGAAGCCCAAGTCCCACAGGGCCAGCTCCCAGTAGAGCGCCCAGCCCTCGCTGTAGAACGGCGTGCCGAACAGCGCGCGGTGCGGGTTCGCGCGCTCGGCCATGAAGCCCTGCAGGTGATGGCCGGGGATGAGTTCGTGCTGCACGGTGGCGCGCGACACGTGCACGCCGTTGCCGCGCATGCTCATCAGCCGCTCCGACTCGGTCATCGTGTTGGTGGGATACGACACGCTGATCGTCTCGCCGCCCGTGAAGAACGGGTTCACCCGCTGGCGCTCGGGCGACATCATCTGCATCCGCCAGATGTCCGAGGCCAGCGGCGGCACGGTGACCAGGTCGTGCTTCTTGAGGTACGCCTCGGCTTCGAGCGCGAGGTTGCGGATCATCGCGGGCTGTCCGCCGGCCGGCACGTACTTGTTCTTCACGGCCTCGAGGGCCTTCAGCCAGTCGTCGCCGAAGCCGAGCTCCCGCGACGCCTTCTTCATCTCCGTCTCGCACCACGCGTACTCGCGGTTCCCGATTTCGATCAACTGTTCCGGCGTATACGGGATCATCTCGCCCGCCAGGTCCTCGAGCAGTCCCTCGCGGCCGATGGGATCGCCCACAATCTCGTCGTCGGCAGCGGGCGCCTCAGGGGCCGATCCCCCGCGTCCGCCGCCCCGGCCTCCGCCGGCGCCCTGGACCATCGCCACGGCAGGCGCCGCGCCGGCGAGGCCGCCGATCTTCTGGCGCAGCAGCGTGGAGTAGGCGGCCAGCGCCTTCGCCGCCGCCTGGTGCGACGCCGGGACCTTCTCGGTGAACGCCGGGTCGTAGCCGTTGTAGAACGCGAACCACTGCTGCAGCGCACCGCGCAGGGCGTCCACCCGCTGCGAGGCGCGCACGCCCACGGCCGGCGTCACGCCCGCCGGTTTCGCTCCAGCGGCCAGGCTCGCCTCGAGCGAGGCCTGCGCCTGCTGCACCTGCGCACCGAGCGACTGCATCGCGGCCAGCGCCTCGTCGGCCGAGATGAACTCGAGCTTCTGCCGGTCCTCGGCGAGCTTCACGATGGCGGGGCCGAAAGGCACGAGCGGCGCGATCTCGCGCTCACTTCGCTCCTCGCGCCCGAGGAGCGCCAACTGGTACTCGAGATGGGTCCGCAGCAGCACGTAATCGGCCTTGCCCTCCTGGGAGAGCCTGGCGAAATCGATCGCTCCGAGGGCCTTCAGCCAGGCGTCCTGGAACTGGCGCAGGCGGCTGCGCCGTTCGAGCGACCCGGGCACGGCATAGAACCGCAGTAGCGCCTGGCGGTCGGTCGAGAACCGCTGCACGATGTCGCGCAGCTCGCTGGTGGCGGCCTTCAGTCCCGCGAGGTCGGGCACGTAGGCGGCCGGATCGGCGAAGGTCCGCCTCACGTCGGGTGGGAGCTGGAGGCCCGGCTGCTGTGCGGGCAGCGGAGCGAGGGTGACGAGCAGGCCCGCGATCAGGGCCGGAACAAACAGGAACGGCCTCCCGGTGCGCATGCGACAGTCCTCCGTGCCGCCGCATTGTACCGGAGAGCCGGGCCGGCAGTCAGACCCGGCGCGGACCGCCGCTCTCGACGCGGCCTGCCGGGCCGTCGACCGACGCCCGGCCGCCGACGCGACGGCCGATCGCGGCACCCGACCGGACAATCGTACGCCAGATCCCCGGCGCGGCCGCGCCGAGGATGACGGCGACAAGCGGGGTCGCGTCCTGACGGCTCTCGGCGTAAGCGGCCGCGAGAATGCCGCCGACCAGCGGATGGCCGATGAGCTTCAGGAGATAGGCGGGGTCCTTGAAGTCGAGCCGGCGCTGCCGCCGCGGGATGCCAGCCAACGCGGCATGGTCGAGGACGCTGATGGCCAGACCGGCCAGCGATGCCCAGAGGAACGCCTCGAATCCGCTCATCGCGTCTGTCCAGCCGTCCCTATGACGCCAGCAACGCGTCGAGGTAGCGCCGCAGGATGCTCCTCGTGGCGCGGTAGTGTGCGCGGGTGGAGTACCGCGGCGGCAGCGCGGGTTCCTCGACGGGTGCGACGATGACATCGGACGGCGTCGTGTCGAGCACCGTCTGCACGCGCTCCAGGGGGAGGCCGCAGGCGGCGGCGATCCGCTCGGCGGTCAGCCACGTCTCCCGCGCCCGTTCGATCGTCGCCAGCACCAGCGGTTCGTCGGCAACCGCCGTCCACCGATCCCATGGGTCTGCCACGCTCGGCGTCACGTCCCCCCCACGAGCCGCCGCCGCGCGCCAGCGCGCCGCCAGCCCTCGCCTCGCGCGCCGGCGCCGCGCGGGCATCCGGGAGCATCGTAGGGGTGGACCACGCCATCCGCAAGCCGCCGACGGCAAGGATAAATTATTCTGTGTGCAATTCTCGAATGGACTGACCAATCGGCGGCGCGGGACTCACGGTTTGCTCAGGACAATTCAGGCGGGCATGGTGGATTCCATTGCGCCAACCACCTAGACTGGTTGTGTCCGGCCCGGGTGGACCCCGGCGCCGCGGCAGCATGGCAGGGGAAACGGCTTTCCCCCCGCGCCTCTCGAGCGCAGATCGGATGGCAGATGACGGCTCTCGGCGTCGACATCGGCGCGATTTTCCTGAAAGCGGTCCGCGTGGACGCGGGCGGGCGCATCGCCGCGAGCGTGTACGAACGCCACCGCGGCGAACCGGCGGAGGTTCTCGCCGAGGCGTTCGACCGGCTTGCCGTGCTGCCGGACGAGCCGGTGGCCTTCACCGGCTGCAACGGCGAGCTGTTCGCGGCGCAACTCGGGGCGCCCTACCGCGACGTGACGCTCTGCCAGATCGACGCGGTGCGGCGCCTCGCGCCCGACGCCCTCGCGGTGATGGACATCGGCGGCGGGTCGGCCACGCTCCTGCAGCTGGACGGCCAGGGGCGCTTCGAGGGCTACTCCACCAATTCGCTCTGCGCGGCCGGCACGGGCTCGTTTCTCGACGAGCAGGCGAGCCGGCTGGGCATCTCCTATGAGGAAGCCCGGGGCTACCTGCACAACCCGGATCCGCCGACGATCGCCACGCGCTGCACGGTGTTCGCGAAGAGCGACCTGATTCACCGCCAGCAGGAGGGCTGCAGCCGCATGGACATGTGGTCGGGGCTGTGCCGCGGCATGACGCGGACGGTGCTCGGCACGCTGCTCAACGGCCGCCCGCTTCAGGGCAAGACGCTGCTGCTCGGTGGCGTCGCGCTGAACCGCGAGGTCGTGAGCTGGCTTCAGCACGACTGCCCGGGCCTCATCGACGTGCCAGAGGATCCGCACCTGGTGGCCGCGTGGGGCGCGGCGCTCCAGGCGAAGCCTGCCAGCCGGGGCCTCTCGCTCGCGGTACGGCGCGACGCGTCCGGCGCCGGCGGCAACGGGCGCTTTCCGTGGACGCTGACGCTGGAAAAGTCCGCGCACCCGTCGTTCGTCACGGAGCAGAGCTACGAGGACGCCGATCGCAACGAAGTGCGCGTCACGCGCTGGCCGGAGGGCGGGACGGTCCGCGCCTATCTCGGGATCGACATCGGCTCGACGAGCACGAAGGCCATCCTCATCGACGACGCGGGCGAGGTGGTGGCCGACATCTACCGCAAGACGGCCGGCGACCCCATCGGGGCCACCACGCTCCTGTTCCGCGCGCTGCGCGACCTGGCGACCGCCCGCCAGTCCACGCTCGAGATCCTCGGCGTCGGCACCACCGGGAGCGGCCGGAAGATCGTGGGCCACGTCATCGGCGCCGACGCGATCATCAACGAGATCTCCGCCCACGTCGCCGGCGCGGCGCACGTCGATCCCGCCGTCGACACGATCTTCGAGATCGGCGGGCAGGACGCGAAGTACATGCACGTGGTCGACGGGCACATCCGCGACGCGAACATGAACTACGTCTGCGCGGCCGGCACGGGCTCGTTCGTCGAAGAGCAGGCGCTGAAGCTGGGCTACAAGGTCGCGGACGCGGGGCCGGCCGTGCTCGGCCTCCAGCCGCCGAGGGCGACGGACCGCTGCACGGTCTTCATGGAGCAGGACCTGGTCCATCTCATCCGCACCGGGTCAACGCCGCAGGAGGCATTCGCGGCGGTGATGGTGTCGGTGGTGAAGAACTACCTCAACAAGGTGGTCGGCAACCGGTACCGCAGCCGCGACCGGATCTTCTTCCAGGGCGCCACGGCGCGGAACCCGGCGCTAGTGGCCGCGTTCGAACGACTGCTGGATGTCGAGATCGTCGTGTCGCCCTACTGCCACGTGATGGGCGCCTACGGCGTCGCCTTGCTCACGCGGCGCGTGATGCAGGAGCAGGGCCGATCGGCCAGCGCGTTCCGCGGCCTCGATCTCGACCAGCGGTCGGTCGCGCTGGCAAAGGAGACCTGCGACCTGTGCCAGAACCACTGCGCCATCACGACCACCCGCATCGACGGCGAAGAAGGCCCGTCCTGGGGCTACATGTGCGGGCGCGAGCCGCACGAGCGGCGGATGCGCCTGACGCCCCACGGCCGCCTGCTCCGCTTGCGGCGGAAGCTCTGGCTCGAGGCGGGCCGCGGCGTCGACGTGCCTGACGACGCGCCTGTCGTCGGCATCCCGCAGGCCCTCAGCATCTACGCGTACCTCCCGCTCTGGCGGCGCTTCTTCAACCGGCTCGGCTACCGCGTGCTCCTCTCCGGCGCCACCACGCAGGACATCCGGGACCTCGGCGGACGCATGAGCGGGGCGGAGTTCTGCTTTCCCGCCAAGGGCTTTCTCGGCCACGTCGCGTCGCTGGCCACGAGGGAGGGCGTGGACTTCATCTTCCTGCCGGAGATGAAGAACGAGGTGCCGAACGAGCACGTGACGACCTCGACGTTCTGCCCCTACGTGCAGGCGTCGCCGGCCTACGCGCGCGCGGCGCTCGCGCTGAACGCGATGGACACGGCGCGGATCCTGTCGCCCATCGTCGACCTGCGCCTCGACGAGCGCGCCCGGCTGAGACGCCTCGCGAGCGAGCTGGGGCCGGCGCTCGACCGGCCGGCCCGCCGGATCGAGGAGGCCTGGCACGAGGCCTACGCGGTGCAGCGCGAGTTCGAGCAACGCCTGCGCGACGAGGGCGCGAAGGCGGTGGCCGAGGCCCGTGCCGCGGGCGAGAAACTCCTCGTGATCGTCGGCCGGCCCTACAACATCTACGACAGCGGGCTGAACCTCGACCTGCCCGAGAAGCTGGCGGAGCAGGGCCGCACGGTGGTGCCGATCGACTTCCTCACGCCGGACCTCTCGCGGCTCGGCGAGCGGTACCGCAACATCTACTGGGGATACGGCCAGAAGATTCTCGCGGCGCTCGACGAAGTGGCGGGCAGCGACGTGCTCGACGCGGTCTACTTCACGAACTTCAGCTGCGGACCCGACAGCTTCCTGTTGACGTACGCCTCCGAGATCATGGGACACAAGCCGTTCCTCGCGCTCGAGCTGGACGAGCACGGGTCGGACACCGGCTACATGACGCGCATCGAGGCCTTCTTCGACGTGCTGCGCCGGCCGCGCAAGAGCCTGCCGCCGCCGCGGCCGCTCCCTGCCCCGCCGTCCGAGATCAATGGGCGCCGGCTCTGGATTCCGGACATGCATCCGTATACGACGGAGCTCGCCGCCGCGGCCCTGCGAGGGGGCGGCTTCGATGCGCAGGCCCTGCCGCTCGAGACCGACCAGACCTTCGAGCTGGGCCGCTCGCTCACGCGCGGCTCCGAGTGCCTGCCGACGGCGCTGACAATCGGCAGCCTGCTCGCCGCGATGCGGTCGTCACCGCCCGGCATGAAGCACGCCTTCTTCATGGCCACCGCGCAGGGGCCCTGCCGGTTCGGCCAGTACATCACGCTGCACCGGCAGATCCTCGATCGGGAGGGGTACCACGACGTGCCCATCCTGTCGCCGTCGAGCTACCTCGGCTACGCGGGGCTCGACGAGCCGCTGCGCCGCCAGATTTTCAAGGCGATGCTCGTCGGCGACATTCTCATGAAGGCCGGCTGCAAGGTCCGCCCCTACGAAATCGAGCCCGGCGCCACCAACTACGTGCTCGAACAGGAGATGAGGCGCCTGGCGGGGGTGTTCGAAGCCGACGGCGACCTGGAGGCGGCGGTCGGCGCCGCGGCCCGCCGCCTCGCATCGATCCCGGTCTCCGGCGGCCCCCGCAAGCCGCTGGTGGGCATCGTCGGCGAGGTGTACGTCCGGAACAACGTCTTCGCAAACGAGCACGTGGTGCGGTCGATCGAGAAACTGGGCGCCGAGGCCTGGATGGCACCGCTCGCCGAGTGGGTGCTCTTCACGTCGTCGATGTGGAACCTGCGCCAGAACCTGGACCAGAAGCTCTCGACCGAGCTCGTGCGCGGGTGGGTGAAGTGGCAGTGGCTGCGGCACTGGGAGCGGAAGCTCTACGGCGCCGCCGGTCCGCTGCTCGCCGATCGGCACGAGCCCGAGGTCGACGAGGTGCTCGCGTCCGCGATGACCAGGCTGCCCGACAGCGTGGGAGGCGAGGCCATCATCACCGTCGGCCGCGCCATCGAGTTCGTGAAGCAGCGGGCCGCGATGGTGGTGAATGTGGCGCCGTTCAGTTGCATGCCGGGAACGATCACGACGGCCATCTTCCGTGCGGTGAGCGCGCAGACAGGCACGCCCATCGTCAACCTGTTCTACGACGGCACGGGCAGCCAGAACCGCAGCCTGGAGGTCTACCTGCGAACGGCCCTCAGCGCGAACGACGGCGCGGAGCCTCCAGCCGGGTAACGCCGAGACCGGCCTGGCGTATGATCGCGCGGTCGGTGACGCTCCTCCGCTGGAGGCCCTGATGAAGCGCTTCGTGTCCGCCCTCGTCCTCGTTCTCGCCGCCGCTTCTCCGGCAGCGGCGCAGCAGGCGCCGGCGCCACACATCGGACAGTACCTCGCGCCGGCCTACCCTTACGAACTCGTCTCGGCCGCGAGGGCGGACCGTATCGCCTGGCTGGCGTACGAACGAGGCCAGCGCAACGTGTACACGGCCGCGGGACCCGACTTCAAGCCCGTGCGGCTCTCGCGGTTCCTGGACGACGACGGCATCGATCTGACGACGTTGAGCATGTCGGCCGACGGGTCGGTGGTGGTGTTCGTGCGGGGCCACGAGGAGAATCGCGCGGGCTGGGTGGCGAACGTCACGAGCAATCCGGCCGGTGCGGACCGATCGGTCTGGGCTGCGCGAACCACCGGCGCAGGCGGGGCCTGGCGCCTTGCAGAGGGCACGACACCGGTTGTGTCGCCCGACGGCCGCTACGCGGCGTTCGCGAAGGCCGGGCAGATCTATCGCGTGCGCATCACCCGGACGCCAGCCGCGCTCGCGCCGATGGACAGAGGCGAGGTGCCGCTTGTCAGGGTCTGGGGCACGAACAGCGGCCCGGTGTGGTCGCCGGACAGTTCGAAGATTGCGTTCGTCAGTGATCGAGGGGATCACAGCTTCATCGGGATCTACGACCTGAAGGCCCGGACGGTCACCTACATGGCGCCCGCGGTGGACCGCGACACGAGCCCGACGTGGTCGCCCGACAGCCGTCGCCTCGCCTTCATCCGGCGGCCGGGCCTGCCGTTCGGCCTGCAGTCGCAGCCCGGCAGCGCCGGCATCGGCAACCCTGCCGGCCCGGCGGCTGCCGTCGGCGGCACGGGCCGAGGCCAGCAGGCGGGTGGCCAGCGCGGCGCGATGGCCGGCGCGGCGGGCGCGCAGGCTCCGCAGGCCGGCGTGCCCGGTCTGTACCGCGCGGCGTTCCCCGGCGGCTCGACCGTGTCGTTCTGGGTGGCCGACGCCGCCACCGGCGAGGGGCGCGAGTTCTGGCACAACCGGCCCGACGATCGCGCATTCCCGAACATCACAGCCATCGCGTGGGCGGGCGATCACGTCATCTTCCAGGCCGAGCCCGAGGAATGGATCCGGTACTACGCGGTAAGCGTCGCCGGCGGCACCTCGTCGCCAGCCGTCCTGACACCCGGCGACGGCATGGTCGAGAATGTCGCACTCTCGAAGGACGGCCGCACGCTGTTCTACTGCACGAACGCCGGTGACATCGATCGGCGCCACGTGTGGAAGGTCCCCACCGCGGGCGGCGACGCTGTACCGGTGACGCAGGGCGGCGACATCGAAACCTACCCGGCGGCGCTCGCCTCCGGCACGAGCGTCGCGGTGCTGAGTGCCACGTGGAAGCGGCCGCAGTCGGTCGGCCTCGTGCCCGCGGGCGGCGGCGCCGTGCGCATCATCTTCCCCGACCTGCCGACGGACTTTCCCGCCGATCGGCACGTCGAGCCTCAGAATGTCACGCTCAAGGCGGAGGACGGGTTGCTGTTCAACAACCAGCTCTTCCTGCCGAAGCACCTGAAGCCCGGCGAGAAGCGGCCGGCGTTGATCTTCGTGCATGGCGGGCCGATCCGTCAGATGCTGCTCGGCTACCACTACCGCTGGGTCTACCACACCTTCTACGGGGTGAATCAGTGGCTCGCCGACAACGGCTACGTGGTGCTCTCGGTGAACTTCCGCAGCGGCATCGGCTACGGCAAGTCGTTCCGGACGGCTTCCAACACCGGCCAGCGCGGGAACGCCGAGTACCAGGACGTCGTCGCGGCCGCGCGGTACCTGCAGGGCCGCCCGGAGGTCGATGCGTCGCGGGTCGGCATCTGGGGCCTTTCGTATGGCGGCCTGCTGACAGCGCAAGCGCTGGCGCGCAACTCGGATATTTTCGCGGCCGGCGTCGACCTGGCGGGCGTGCACCTGTTCGGCAGTTCGCTCGATCCCGCGAGCGTCTCCTTCACCTCGTCGGCGATCTCGCAGATCGACCGCTGGACCTCGCCGGTGCTGCTCGTTCACGGCGACGACGACCGTAACGTCGCGTTCTCCCAGACGGTGGGCCTGGTGCAGCTGCTGCGGGCCCGCAACGTGCCGCACGAGCTCATTGTCTTCCCAGACGATGTGCACGACTCCCTGCTGCATCGGCGGTGGATCTACACGTTCGAACGGATGGACGCCTTCTTGAAGCGGCACCTGGCGGGTGTGAAATGATCGCGGGGCTCGTCGGCGCCAGCGCCGGATGAAAGGAAGCGGAGCTCGACATGGTTGAGACCATTGCGCGCGTGAACGCGTTCGTGAACGGGTACGTCTGGGGCTGGCCGATGATCGCGCTCCTGATGGGCACCGGCCTGCTGCTGACCGTCCTGACGGGCTTCGTGCAGGTGCGGAAGCTCGGCTACTCCCTGCGCGAGGTGCTGGGCAAGATCACGCAGCGCGGCGGCGGAGTCGGGAGCGTCAGGCCGTTCCAGGCCGTGGCCACCGCCCTCGCGTCCACGGTGGGCGTCGGCAACATCGCCGGCGTGGCCACCGCCATCTCCATCGGCGGGCCGGGCGCGCTGTTCTGGCTGTGGCTGTCGGGCCTGCTCGGCATGGCCACGAAGTACGCCGAGATCGTGGTGGCGTTGCACTACCGCGAGCCGGATGACAGCGGCACCATGCGCGGCGGGGCGATGTACGTGCTCAAGAAGGGCCTCGGGCTGCCCTGGCTCGGCGGCGTGTTCGCGCTGCTGACGTCGGTGGCCGCCTTCGGCATCGGCAACATGGTCCAGGCGAATTCGGTGGCTGACGCCCTGCGAGCGACGTTCGGGCTCTCGACCACGGTCACCGGCGCCGGACTCGTCGTGCTGACGGCCGTCGTGATCCTGGGCGGGATCAAGTCGATCGCGCGCGTGACCGAGTGGCTCGTGCCGTTCATGGCCATCCTGTACCTGGGCGGCGGCCTCACCGTCGTCGTGCTGTACGCCGGCCAGCTGCCGCGCGTGCTGGCGCTGGTGTTCGACGGCGCATTCAGCGGCTCGGCGGCCGTCGGAGGCTTCGCGGGCAGCACGATCATGATGGCGATGCGCTACGGCATCGCGCGAGGGCTGTTCTCGAACGAGGCCGGCCTCGGCAGCGCGCCGATGGTGCACGCGGCCGCCGACACCGACCATCCCGTGCGCCAGGGGATGTACGGCATCTTCGAAGTGTTCGTCGACACAATCCTCATCTGCACCACCACCGGGCTGGTCATCCTTCTGACCGATGTCTGGAGCGGCGGCCTGACGGGCGCCGCGCTCTCGGCCAAGGCGTTCGAAATCGGGCTGCCCGGTACTTTCGGCGACATCGTGGTGACCGGCGGCCTGCTGATGTTCGCCTTCTCGACGCTGATCGGCTGGAGCTACTACGGCGAGACGGGCATCGTCTACCTGCTTGGCACGAAAGCCGCCGTGCCCTACCGGCTGCTGTGGCTCGTGTTCGTGTATCTGGGCGCGACCGGGTCGCTGCACCTCGTCTGGGATATCGCTGACACGCTGAACGGCCTGATGGCGATTCCCAACCTCGTCGGCGTGCTCGCCTCGATCCCGCTGTTGCTGCGGCTGCAGCGGGAGTTCTTCGGAGGATCCCTGCGCGGCGGGACGCGATAGGGCGCCGGCGGGGCCGCGCGACGCCGCAGCGCGTGCGCGAGCGGGCCGTGTAACATATCCGGGTGACGTCTCCAACACGCGACATCACGGGCTTCTCCCGCGCGATGTTCAGCAACTGGTGCTGGCACGAGCCGTTCCAGTTGCTCGTCGACGCGGGCGAGGGCCTGCAGCTGGCCCTCGGCCAGAAGATCTGGGCGCCCGAGGTGGTGGCGCTGACCCACGGGCACTCCGATCACGTGCTCGGGCTCCCCGGGCTGGTCGCGTCGCGCAGGTTCGCGAAGGGTGCCCAGGAGAAGCCGCTCACCGTCGTCTTCCCGGACGGCAACGGCGGCGTCGTGGCCATCCGGGAGCTGCTGTCGTGGATGTGGTCCGCGGCCGAGTTCCCGGTGACGTGGGTGCCGCTGCGGGCGGGCGACGAGTGGCGTCTGGCCAGGTCGAGGGTATTGCGCGCGTTCCCGACGTCTCACGGCGGCGTCGAGCCGACGCT
>Ga0316616_100000396_pt1 | contig 13508 bp, 16 predicted proteins | sample OWC_Aug_M1_C1_D1_FD_207660 | JGI IMG/M metagenome (GOLD analysis project Ga0316616, IMG submission 207660) | Wetland soil microbial communities from Old Woman Creek delta, Ohio, United States - OWC_Aug_M1_C1_D1_B | ecosystem: Environmental > Terrestrial > Soil > Wetlands | place: USA: Ohio... | reverse complement strand
CTAACATTCTTGAGAACACAGAGAAATCCTCTGTGCGCTCTGTGCTTCACGATTTTAGGCTGTGGATTCTGGACAACTAAATGAAACCATGGGAAATGACCGCAAAAAATTACACCTTTATCCTCAGCAGAGGCAATCCCAGTCTTTGTCTTTTATTTTCTCCTTTAAAAAGCTCGGCCTTTCTCTGTGGCGTATCTCCCCTGTCGCCTTCATGCTGTGTCTGCAGCTTTGTCGGAAGACTCGAAGCATGGTGGACAGCATACTTCCCGAACCTTTCCGACAGTTCATCCACCATCGCGTAGATCCTGGTCATCTTCTCTATCCTGCGGTGGTCGTCAAAGAGGTCCCTTTGGATTTTAGCCTCCTGAACAAGCCCTGCCAGGACAACCCCTGTCTGGCGATAGAGGAGATTTGGTTTATAGACTGATTCAAAGCCATGCTTCAGGGGGCCGAAGAGCTCAATCGGGTAGGCTGAAGCTGAGTTCAGTTTTATCTCGATGCCGCTGTGCGTAAAATCCTGCTTCCGGAGAAAGATGATGAGGCGGGTGGCTGCCAGTCTGTAACGGCGCGCCTTGATGCAGGCCGCCTCCAGGTTCTTTGATAATTGGGCGAAGACAAAGGTCTTATCGTTCGAGGGAGGCGTGAAGGTCTTTGCCTTGCTTATAGACTGGTAACTGTCCTTTGTCTCGGTGAGCACTGGATAAACGCTCCTGCCGTTGAGCTCATGCCAGACCTCCTGATAGGGCTTGGAAAGATACTGATTAATGAACTGCTCATCCTTACTGGCGAACTGCAGCGCCGTGTATATCTTGTGTTTGTTCAGGAACGCAGCTGTATTCGGTCCTATTCCCCAGACCTTTTCTACAGGGAGGCCTTCGAGATAGAGATGGATATCCCTTCCCGGGATAAGGGTAAGACCGTGCGGCTTGTTATGCTTCGACCCTATCTTTGCCAGGACCTTCGAGAGGCTCACGCCAATCGAGACAGTGATGCCGAGCTCTTTTTCGACCGTCTCCTGCATCTTTTCGGCTATCATGGCGTAAGGGCCATGGAAACTCCTCCTGAGGCCGGTGAGGTCCACAAAGGCCTCGTCTATCGAGTATTCCTCAACATCCGGTGAGAAGCGCCTGAAGATCCCGAACATACGCATCGAAAACAGGCTGTACGTCTCATAATCCGAAGGGAGAATTACCGCGTCCCGGCAGACCTTCCTGACCTCAAAGAGCCTCATGCCCCTCTTCACACCGCGTGCCTTTGCCTCATAACTGGCAGCAGCCACAATGCCCCTCTCCTTCCCTGTTATTACCGGCCTTCCCCTGAGTTCAGGGTGCACCGCCTGTTCGCAGGACGCAAAGAAGGCATCGGCATCAACGTGGAGTATGGCCTGGGGCCAGGAACGGATGGTTAGGGGTTGGGTGGACATATCACGTTTGTAGGGGCAGGCATGCCGTGCCCCTACGATGCCGCGATGGGGCGTCTATACGGATGATATTCGCAGGGTTGTCTTCATCGTCAACCCATTTCGCCGGGTTTTCCATGATGTATTCACGTATGCGGTCCATTTCTTCTTCACTCCGGATGATGTGCTCATAATAATTGCGCTGCCATAATCTGCCGTTGAATGGCGGCCAATTGTGTTGTCTGACGCCATTTGTATATTGATGTGTTGTAATGGATTTGAACGTACCGACAACATCGCCCAACAATGTAGGGGCCGGTCTTGTGCCTGCCCTGTTTTCTATGTCATGGTCAACCGTATCGAAAAAAGTGAGCACCCACAAGAGGTGCCTCTACGATTACGATAATTCCATGAAATGCCTCATCGCGGGCGGCTACCGATCATCTTCCTGAGCTCATATGCAGTGATATGGGTCTTAATGACCGTTGAATTTATCGCCCTGTATGAGCGGAAAAGATCCCATAGGCCATAAACCGCACAGATCGCAACGATCAGGTAAAAAAGTTCTCCAAGAAATTTCAGCATGAATCCGTCAGTCATTTTTTTGTTCCTCCTTGTTATTTATTGTTCTCTCATCTGTACTTCCTGACCACAGCTGTTACAACACCCGCGATCTTGAGCTCATTTTTTGGTCTTATAGGCTGATATTTGGGATTGGCCGGCAGGAGGGTAACGCTTTCCCCCTGTTTTCGCAGGTATTTCATAGTCCAGGCCCCATCGACCTCTGCAATAACAATGTCTCCGCTCTTCGGCGTCTGTCCCTTGTCCACGATCACCATGTCCCCGGGAAGGATGCCGGCCCCTGACATCGAGTCGCCGGAGACCTTTAAAAGGAACGTGGCCTCCCTGTTCTGGATGAGGAGATCGTCAAGCGAAATGTTGTCTGCAAGCTCTTCCTCTGCAGGACTCGGAAAGCCTGCCTCGACTGTGCCGAGCATCCTGAACGATGATTTTATAGAGCCTGGGATAAGCCTGCCCTTACTGTCTTTACTGACCACGCCTATGGCCACGAGCTTTCCTACAACCTTATGCACCGAGCTCTTTGAACTCAGCCTGAACATCTCGCCGATCTCCGAGAAACTGGGCATGCGGCCCTTTTCGTGGTAGAAAGCAGAGATATCACTTGTCCTGGACTTCAGCTTATCTGCAGCCTGCTGTTTTTTCATATCTTAAGTATATAGCGAACGTTCGTTCGCTGTCAAGGAAAAAACTCAGATCAGGCCATCAAAACCTGAATATAGTCTGCTATACATTTAAAATTCACCTTACAAGACAATCTTCCATCATATAATCGATTTACCCCAAAAAATGCGTTTAAAGAAAAAGGTGCGGAGATGTGTGAAAAAAGATCTTTATCTGCGCCACCTTTGTAAGACATAAATGATTCAAACAGGCGGATATTTTCATAACTGGCATATGGAAATTATCAATATCAAAATTGCGACATTATAAAGATTTTCTTCACATGTCTCCGCAATAATTGCATTTTTTGGTTTAAAAGTTGCTACAATCATTCAAGGAAACAACGGGGAAATATGCTAATAGATTTTACAATCGGGACATCTGTTTTAATTCAGCTTATAACTGTATTTTTTGCCTTAAGACTGATAAAAATCACCGGAGGGATTACAGCCTGGATATTCATTTCAGCTGCGCTCGTTTTAATGGGGGGCCGGCGTGTTGCCTCATTATTGGAAGCCTTTAACAACCCCTCTTATCATCCGGAACTGTCATTTGAATTACTCGGCCTCGCAACATCACTTTTAATGCTGGCCGGCGTAATATTGATATTCCCTCTGTTTAAAACCATCAAGCAATCCGGAGAGAAACACAGGAGGCTTGTGCGTGAACTTCAGGACACAGTCGCCGAACTCAGGAGGAGCGAGAAAAAATTAACAGACATCACTGCGAATTTAGGTGAGGGAGTTTATGTTTTTGACAGGACCGGGACAGTTACTTTTTTGAACCCTATAGCTGAACGCCTGCTTGGGTGGACCATAGACGAGCTCAACGAAAAAAACGCGCATGACCTGTTTCATTGCCGGAAGGCGGACGGGACTGTGCTGCACCGTGAAGAGTGCAATATTCTGAAGGTTGTCCAGACAGGCGAAACCTTCTTTTCGAATGATGAAATTTTCATGAAAAAAGGCGGGGGTATTTTCCCTGTGTCTGTTATTTCAAATGCCATTAAAGAAAAAGATATAATTACCGGCGCGGTCATTTCATTCCGTGATATTACTGAGCGAAAGCGCTCGGAAGAGGTGCTTGCCGAGGAGATCAGGATGAGAACACTGGGCGCAGACATCGGCGAGGCGCTGGCCAAGGGAAATATCCTTTTTGAAATGCTGCAGACCTGCTGCGAGGCTATGGTCAGGGACCTTGATGTTGCTTTTGCGCGCATATGGACGTTAAACAAAAAAGACAATGTTCTGGAACTGAAGGCAAGCGCCGGAATATACACCAATCTTGACGGCCGGCATAGCAGAATACCTGTCGGCAAGCATAAGATAGGTTTTATAGCCCTGGATGGTAAACCGCTTCTTACCAATAATGTAATGGCCGATCCATATATCCAGGATCTGGAGTGGGCAAAAAGGGAGGGGATGGTCGCATTTGCGGGTCATCCCCTTATTGTTGAGGAGAAAGTAGTCGGTGTAATGGGTATGTTCTCCAGAAAACCGTTGCCGGAAGTCACCTTGCAGGCGCTATCATCCGTAGCAGATGAGATCGCTATCGGCATCGAACGCAAGAACGCTGAAGCAGCGCTCAGAAAAGCCTATGTCGAGCTCGAAAACCGGGTCCAGGAACGTACAGCCGAACTGTCGCACCTGAATAAAGTGCTTGAAAGAGAAAAACGGCATATCAAAATAACAAATAAACTCCTCAAATTATTTGTGCAAAAGATCTCCCGCAAGGAATACCTCGATGCAGTGGTCAATGTTCTTCAGGAATGGAGCGGCTGCCACTGTATCGGAATAAGGATATTGGATGAGAAGGGCAATATCCCTTATGAGTCTCATACAGGTTTTAGCAAGGCCTTCCTGGATTCAGAAAATTTACTGACTGTCGAAAAGGACTACTGCGTCTGCATAAGGGTAATCGCCGGGGATGCAGGTCCCCGGGACCCGTCTGTCATAACGCAATATGGTTCATTCTATACCAACAATATCTTTAAATATATAAACGACCTGACAGAGCTTGAAAGAACAAGGTTCCGTAGCGGCTGCGTGCGGAGCGGCCTTAAATCAGTGGCTGTTATACCTGTTCGTTATCAGGATAAAATGCTTGGGGCCATTCATTTGGCTGACCAACGGGAAGGGATGGCAGACTTCAATAAAGTGCTGTTTGTGGAGGCGCTGGCAACTGTTATCGGTGAGTCGATTTACAAATTTAATGCCGAAGATAACCTGAAGCAATCTCAGGACCAGTTGCGTAATCTCACCGCATATCTCCAGGAAGTAAGGGAGAATGAAAGGACAATCATCGCCCGTGAGATACATGATGAGCTTGGGCAGATTATGACAGCGCTCAAGATTGACCTGTCCTGGATACAGAACAAATACGATGACCATAAACCCCTTAATGAAAAAACAAAATCCATGTTGTCACAGCTAGACGCTACGATCCAGACAGTAAAAAAGATCATTACAGACCTGAGGCCCGGGATATTGGATCATCTTGGGATCTCGGCAGCAATAGAATGGCAGGCGGAAGAGTTTCAAAAAATTACCGGCATCCCCTGTGCTGTTGTCTTGGTCCCTGAAGAGATACTTTTGAATAAGGACCTTACTACAAACATTTTCCGTATTTTCCAGGAGATATTGACTAATATTATGAGGCATGCGCAGGCAACGCATGTTGACGTGCGCCTGGAAGAAAGTGATGGAAGGGTCATGTTGAATGTCAGGGACAATGGCAACGGGATTTCCGAGGAGCAGATTTCTGATCCGTCATCCTTTGGCATTATGGGCATACGTGAACGGGTCAACTTTCTGGGCGGCAGCTTCAAAATAGAGGGGACTACATCTGAAGGCACTGAAATATCGATAATCGTCCCCCTGAAAGGCCATAAGGATGATTATTGACCCGAAAAATGCAATTATTCCGGCAAGAGGTAGAACAACAACTTTATAATGTCGGCTCTTTATTTATATCTGCAATCCAGGTGAATTCTGTGCTCAAACTGCCTGGATTATATGTTATTATTAATGGTTATGATTGAAATTCTCATAGTAGATGATCATGCTGTAGTTCGGACAGGCCTGAAGCAGATCCTTTCGGAAATTACAGATATGATCATCACTGACGAAGCCTGTGATGCAAGGGAAGCGCTGGACAAGATCAGAACGAACGATTATTCCGTTGTAGTTCTGGATATTGCCTTACCCGGCAAAAGCGGACTCGATGTCTTAAAAGAAATCAAGAGTGAACGTCCCGGCCTTCCTGTTTTAATATTGAGTATGTATCCTGAAGACCAATATGCGATACGGGTCTTAAAGTCAGGCGCTTCCGGATACATGACAAAGGAGAGCGCACCGGAAGAGCTGGTAAAAGCTGTGCGCACTGTAGCTCACGGCAATAAATATATCAGCCCTTCAGTTGCTGAAAAATTGGCCTCCCACCTTGATTTTGCCGGGAAAAAGGAACTCCATGAACTGCTCTCTGACAGGGAGTACCAGGTATTATGTATGATCGCCTCGGGCAAACCGCCGGGCGAAATCGCCGAAACACTGTCGCTGAGCGTCAAGACCATAAGCACCTACAGAAGCCGTATCCTTGAAAAGATGAATTTGAATAATAATGCTGAATTAACAACTTACGCAATACAAAAACGCCTTATTAATTAAAGCATCTTCTTTTTTAATCGCCTCTTTTAAAATACCCCTTTTTGTAGGACAATTACCGACAACATTTTCAGCCATTGCCCGATGTTATCGCCGATTTCCTGATGTATACTTAACTCGTCCAGCTAATTTCTGGCGCATTAGTTCGCAAGCAAAGGGCTTGGCTCTTTGTGGTAAAAACAGCCTAAGAAGGGGGTCTGTATGAAGCGGGCAAGAATATCTGATGCTAAAGTGGGAAAAGCAAAGTACAGGGGTGTTGAAAGTCTCATGGAAGGGATAATTTTGCAGTGCATCACAGATTTATGGATAGGAGGAGAGATCGATTCCTGTATCCAATTTTTCAGGGGGGAGGGGTTCGCCGTTTGCGCTAACATTGCAGGGATGAATTTGCATGATCAGGTCAAGGTGCTGAATCTGGCAAACAAGATAATCGATCACCATACAGCTGTCAGGAACAAAGAAATACGCATTGAAGATAAAAAGAAATTTTTCACTCCTGTAATGTCGAGGCAGAGGGATGTGAATTTGCCGATTGCAATTGGCGCATAATTAAGGTAAGGCATCAGCAATATGACATTAGATAAATCAAAGAGAGTAATGGTAGTGGAAGATACAAAAAAAGTCAGGGAACTGCTCTCATTAATTTTGAAAAATGAAGGGTTTGATGTTATAGAATCGGTAAATGGGCTGGATGCCTGGAACAAGCTCAACGGATCGGACATCGACGTGCTGATTACAGACCTTAACATGCCGGAGATGAATGGTTTTGAATTAGTCAAAAAACTACGGAGCAGCGCTGCTTTTCATTTAACGCCTGTGTTGATGGTAACATCGGAAAATCATGAACCCATAAGAATAAAAGCCAAACAACTGGGGGTCAATGAGTGGCTCATGAAACCCTTGATACCGTCTGAATTATTGGATGTTGTCCGCAGATTAACCACCGTTTAAATGCATAACAACCGATATTCCCCGTGTCCAGAAAGCCCTCGGGATTGCCGCTAGAAGCGTTTTGTCCGGCCTCATGCAGCATCGGAAGTCGCTTCGATCATCTCAAACTCAAATTAACGCAAAACCACAGAGTAGAAGAGTTCGTCTCACCTTTTTCTCCCCGGTGCCAGGTCACTGAAAAAGCTATCTCACCTTTTCTTTTATGATATCGTCAGCCCAGCTTATCGCTGCCGAAACCGTAGGAAAACCTATCGTACTGGAAAGCAAAATAATCGCATGATGAATTTCATCCGGGGTGGCCCCTGCCTGCATGGCCCTTCTGACATGGGAATGTACGGAACCTTCGGAACGGATTGCCGCGGCAGCTCCCAATTGGATTAAATGGGCTGTTTTATCGTCCAGAGGACCGGCTGCCTTTGCCGCCTTCCCGAGATTATCAACCGCAGTAAAATACTTTTTGAACCTCTTTCTTATGCTCAGGTACTGATCAGGCAATTTGGCCATGGCGGTTTCTCCTTTGTTTACTAACCGTATTGTCAAAAATTAACCACAGAGAACACTGAGAAAAACTTTAAACACAAAAAAGTCACGAAAAGTCGCTTTCCTCACAGTTATTTTGGAAAAGTAGCAACCACTGAGTTCACAGAGCCTTTAAAAAATCTAAACTTCTTTTTCTCTGTGTCCTCTGTGGTGAATTTCTATGGTTTGTCCGGCTGTCGATTATTCCTGCATTGCCTCGAATACTTTTCCGACCATCCCGGCAGAAGGACTTAAGGTCTTGTCCCCTTCCTTTTGCCAGGTCGCAGGACATGCCTCTCCCATATTTTCAGCCATATGCAGGTTCGCCATTATTTTTCTCAGCAATTCATCAATGTTTCTTCCGAGGTTGTAGAAATTAACTTCAGAATTCAGCAGCGTTCCTTTGGGGTTGATGATGAACGTCCCTCTAAGCGCCAGACCGGACGAGGCGTCATACACCCCGAAAAGCCTTGATACCTTGCCTGTCGGATCAGAGGCCATCGTATATCTGACTTTCTCAAGCATCTTTTCATCTCTCTGCCACGCAAGATGAACAAACTTTGTATCAGTGCTTACGGTAACAATCTCGGCTCCTATCTCAGCAAATTTTTCCTGCCGCTCTGCCAGAGCGGCAAACTCAGTAGCTCAGACAAACGTGAAGTCAGCAGGATAAAAGAACAATACAGTCCACTTCCCGGCTGACTTCAAGGTCTCAAGACTCATCTCACTGAAATCACCCTTTGAAGGTTCATATGTTTCCATCTTAAGTTCAGGAACATTTTCACCGACCTGTATCCCGCAGCAATGTTCGCTCATAATATTTACCTCCTTATTTTTATTCTAATAATCCACTGGTCCCCGATTCGGAATTCCATTGTGCCCTATTTCCAGCGGGGTAAATTAATGGAGGATATTTTCTTTTTTGAACACCTGATGTCCGCAGAATAAGCAGACAGTCAGGAACTCATACGACCACAGCTCTATCTCCCCTCCGCACTTAGGACAGGTTATAAATTCCGGTACAGGTCTGACTTTCACACTGCTTGGACTTTTATCTTTAGGCTTCAGATTGTCTTTCATAAGCTTTCCTCCATTCTTCATCAGCAAGTCGTGCCATCCGTTCCATGCCCCGATTTCTAAAGTCCTCAGCATACTTCTTCCCTATCCATATCTTATTCTATAATCTATCCTTTGTCCATTCAGCATGCCTTCAGGATTATATATGCTTCAGCCTCAACAGCTGCCAATACTGGCACCCGCCCAGGGACATGCGATATATATTCCTAAACATGTTCGTCAGGGTTCTGTGACAAATTTATGGATATTTTGAAATTCTCCTCCTTCTCCTTAGCAAACCCGCCTGGGACTGCCGGCCGGCAGGAGAGATTTCGTGGAGTATATATATGGTCCCCTCATTTTGGCTACAGATAAGACTTTCCGTGTAATAAAGCATCTGAAACTCAGGGCTCTCCCTCTTACAAAAAAAACTCCAGTTGCTCAATATCATTTTTTATTTCTACTTCAATCGCTTAGCTCATGCTTGCCGGAAAAGTCAGGAAAGTCCTGGGAATATTGCCTTGACAGATTGCTTAAAGATGCTTGACATTTTTCAGATATAGGAGTAAATTGGTCTTATTAAGACTTATTTGGTCTTAATTAGTTTTTTCACCAATGGAGGTATCTATGGATACATTGGCTCTGAGCAGGCTGCAGTTCGCTGTAACTGCCATGTTTCACTTTATTTTTGTGCCCCTTACACTCGGCCTTTCTATACTCGTCGCCTATATGGAAAGCCGGTATGTAAGCTCCGGAGATGAAGTCTATCTAAAAATGACAAAATTCTGGGGCAAACTCTTCCTCATCAACTTCGCCCTCGGTATCGTCACCGGGATCACGATGGAGTTCCAGTTCGGTATGAACTGGGCTGAATATTCCCGGTATGTCGGAGACATCTTCGGGGCCCCGCTGGCCATAGAAGCGACTGTGGCTTTTTTTCTTGAATCGACCTTTATAGGCCTCTGGATATTCGGCTGGAAAAAGATTTCGAAAAAGGCGCACGCTCTGTCCATATGGATGGTGGCGATTGCGACAAACCTGTCTGCCCTATGGATTCTCCTCGCCAACGGCTGGATGCAAAAGCCGGTAGGCTATGTTCTGAGAAACAACAGGGCCGAGATGGTAGACTTCGGCGCCATGCTTACAAACAGCTATGGGTGGCTCAAGTTTTTCCACACTCTTTTCTCAGGATATGTTATCGCGGCATTTTTTGTGATGGGCATCGCCTCCTATCATCTCCTTAAGGGTAATAATCCGGAGTTTTTCAAAAAGTCCTTCAAAATTGCGGCTACATTCGGACTGCTTAGTTCTTTGCTAGTCTTCTTCGTAGGCGACTTTCACGCAGTGGAAGTAGCAAAGACCCAACCTACAAAATTCGCTGCCATGGAATCTGTCTGGGAGACACAGAAGGGCCTGCCTTACAACCTCATGGTGGTCCCTGATGTTCAGAATGAGAGAAACTCCGTCGAGGCCGTCGGGATACCCGGCATGTTGAGCTATCTTGCTTTTCACGACAGCAACGCAGAAATAAAAGGGCTGAAGTCCTTTACCAGTGACCTCAGACCACCTGTTCTGCCCACCTTCCTGAGTTTCAGGGGAATGGCGGCTCTGGGCATGCTCTTCATGCTGCTTACTCTTATCGCCTTTATTCTGTCGTTAACAAACAAGCTGGAATACAGCAGGATCTTTCTCAGGATAATGCTCTATGCAATACCGCTTCCATATATCGCAGCTCAATTGGGCTGGATCGTAGCTGAAGTCGGTCGGCAGCCATGGATTGTATATGGTGTGCTGAAGACCTCGGACGCGGTCTCGAAATCCGTCACTCCTTTGCAGGTATGGGGGTCTTTGGCAGGGTTTACACTCCTTTACGGCACACTGGCACTCGTTGATATCTATCTCTTAACTAAATTTGCAAAGAAGGGGCCGGATGAAGATCCGTCATTATTAATCAGCCGGTCTAAAGCTCAGGAGGTGTAATATGGAATTTCAAATTATATGGTTTGTTCTTTGGGCTGTCCTTTGGGCTGTCTATTTTATGCTCGACGGTTTCGATTTCGGAGCAGGCATGCTCCTCAATTTTCTCGGTAAGAATGAAAAAGAAAAAAAGACCATTATTCATACCATCGGTCCTGTCTGGAACGGAAATGAAGTGTGGCTGATCACCGCCGGAGGAGCAACTTTCGCCGCCTTCCCTACTACTTATGCCCTGATGTTCAGCTATCTCTACACAGCGCTTCTGCTGCTGCTCTTCTCTCTTATTCTCAGAGGGGTTTCCATGGAATTCAGAGGCCTAGGCTCGACCGACAACTGGAAGAACAATTGGGACAAAACTCTCATGATCAGCAGCTTCCTTCCTTCTCTGCTCCTAGGTGTTGCCTTCGGTAACATCTTTGAGGGCCTTCCGATGGACGCAAGCGGTTATCACGGGTCTTTTTTTACACTGCTTAATCCCTATGGACTTTTGACCGGAGTGTTTTTTGTCCTTCTTTTTCTGGTTCACGGGGCCCTTTGGGTCTCGGTCAAGACCGAAGGCGACCTGTCTTTAAGGGCCTCGGCCCTGGCAGGAAAGATATGGTTCGCGCTGCTGGTCGTTGCAGTCGCGTTCCTCGCATTTACTGCCTTTGCAACGAATCTGTATGCCAACTATGTCGGTATGCCCGTATGGTTCCTCTTCCCTGCGCTTGCAGTACTTTCACTGCTCGGCATCAAGATTTTGGGGTTAAAGGGGAAAAGCCTCGCAGCCTTTTATTCCTCATGCCTCACTATCTTGATGGTGACGTTCACCGGGGTCATCGGACTGTTCCCTAATCTCATTCCCTCGAGTCTCGATCCCACTTACAACCTGACCATATACAATTCTTCTTCGAGTATATACACTCTCAAGATAATGACTGTCGTCGCGGTGGTCTTTGTCCCGATTGTAATAGCCTATCAGATATGGCACTATAGGGTCTTCAGAAGCAAACTCTCGCCTGACTCAGTCAGTGAAGAGGGACTTTATTGAATAAATGAGAAACTAAGAAAAGCATCCACCACAGAGTGCACTGAGTAATATCTCAAAAAGATGTGAGGGAAAAACTCTGTCGTCCCTATATCAGCCTCTGTTAACTCTGTGGTTAAATAACCGTTTTAATAAAAAAGAGGATTTAACATGCAAATCACCCGGGAAACAGACTACGCAATACGTTGTGTGCACTTTCTTTCTTCAGCAAAGGACGGGCCCCTTATAGTTGACCGGATAGCTGAACATATGTGCATCCCAAAGACTTTTCTGGCAAAAATACTGCAGAAGCTGGTAAAGGCAGGAATAGTAACATCATTCCGGGGGGCAAAGGGGGGCTGTCAGCTAAGCCGGAGGCCGGCGGACATTACCTTGCTTGACGTTATTGAAGCCATACAAGGTCCCGTTGCGATGAATGCCTGCGCTCTTGACAGCAGCGTATGCGGTCTCAGCAACACATGCTCTGTCCATCCAGTCTGGATTGAGGTAAGAAAGCAAGTCGAGAATATACTGAGAAACAAGAATTTTGCAGAATTTCTCAAAAGCTGATATTTTTTCTTAAAAAAACCATTTACCACAGAGAAGACACCATGATCATTAACCCAAGGGATGCGAATACTTTTTATTCGCAGTGGCATAAATGCCTTCAAAGTCTTTTAATTTCAAGAGGATCCTACCATATGCCATAATGCAATTCTCAATTGCCTATTGCATATTTTTATGCTTACCCAAAATTGATTATGGCATGTATAAGGTCTTGCTGCAAAATACTTTTCAGTCATCCATGCCCCTGCTAAATGCATTTTTCGGGTTAACTTATCTTTTACCATGGATAGACGCAATTGTCCAATTATAATATTAGTTAGGTTAGTTCCTTTAAAAAGTTGAGATGTCAGCGATTATCCTACTGATTTATGATTTAAACCTTCAGTACTTACTGGCTGGCCTGCTTAATACTCGAACGAAAAGAAAGTGAGAAAGTCCCTCTTTCATGAAAATCTTTCCTTCCAGGGGACAACGCTGTTTAAGGAGAGGTGATTCCCGGCCGTTTTACTGTCCATAGGCCTGAACAAATAAAATCCCTGAGCGTATTCACCTCTCATACTCTTGAATACATCCAGCTGGTCGACTGTTTCTATCCCCTCGGCAATTACATCGAGGCCCAGGTCCCGGCCGAGCGTAATGATCGTTTTCACAATTGCCGTATTATTTTTGTCAAAGGTCAGGGCATTAATGAAAGAACCATCGATCTTCAACCCTTTTATGGGAAAGTGACGCAGGTAATTTAATGCCGAGTATCCGGTACCGAAGTCATCGATATCGAACCGGACGCTTAAGTCCTCGAATCGCTTTATCACTGCGGCAGCCGGCTCGGGGTTTTCTATCAGCGTTCTCTCCACTATCTCAAGGCGCAGGCATCTTCCTTCAAGGCCGGTTTCCTCAAGAATATTCTTCACAAAGTCGAAGAAATCAGGCTGAGAGAACACCTTACTCGAAACATTTACGCTGACCGTTAAGTCGCGACAAGACGGAAACTGTGCCTGCCATGCCTTCAGTTGCCGGCATGACTCTCGGATAACGCTCTCGCCGAGGGGGAGAATCAGACCGGTTTCTTCTGCAATTGTGATAAATTCCGAAGGAGTAATGATCCCGCGTTCCGCATGCTGCCAACGCA
>Ga0316616_100000395_pt1 | contig 13525 bp, 13 predicted proteins | sample OWC_Aug_M1_C1_D1_FD_207660 | JGI IMG/M metagenome (GOLD analysis project Ga0316616, IMG submission 207660) | Wetland soil microbial communities from Old Woman Creek delta, Ohio, United States - OWC_Aug_M1_C1_D1_B | ecosystem: Environmental > Terrestrial > Soil > Wetlands | place: USA: Ohio... | reverse complement strand
ATCGACAACATCCTGTTGGACTGAGATGGACGCACCGACCATCTTGCTCTCGACCTACATCCCAGAGGCGCTGCGCGCGTGTCCGCCCCTGGCGCGGTACGCGACCCCCTGGCACATGGCCGCGCACGCGGCGGAGGTGGTGCGCGCTCTCCTGCCGACGCTCGGTGCGGAGTTTGCCGTCACCGATGAGGTGGCGGTGCATCGGACCGCCAGCGTCGAGGCCGGGGCGGTGGTTCGCGGGCCCGCCATTCTCGGTCGGAATTGCGCGGTCGCCGCCCATGCCTATCTCCGCGACGGCGTGTTCCTGGATGACGGCGCGCGGATCGGGCCGTCCTGTGAGGTGAAGGCCAGTTTCCTCTTTCGGGGAGCAGTCCTGGCGCACCTGAACTACGCGGGGAATTCGCTAATCGGGTCCGCGGTGAACGTGGAGGCCGGGGCGGTACTGGCGAATCACTGGAACGAGCGGGACGGCAAGGAGATCGCCGTGATGTTGGCCGAGTGCCCGGTCATGACGGGCGTCGAGAAGTTCGGTGCGCTGGTGGGCGACGGCGTGCGGATCGGGGCGAACGCGGTTACCTCGCCGGGGACGCTCCTGCTGCCCCGGAGTGTCGTGGGACGATTGACACTGGTGGATCAGGTGGCCCAGTACGAGGCGCGTCAGCGCGATGCCGGGGTAATCGAGAGCCACAGCCATTAGCAGGCTCTTGGGGGCCTCTCCCGAGTCGGCGTGATCGCCGCGCCTGTGTTCTCTCCGCAGAAATTCGTCGGAGAAAACCGCAAAGCATCCGCGTGGGTATCCAGCCCTTGGGTGGGATACGCTCATCGAGCCCTAGGGCTGGTGGCAGGAATTCTCCCATCTCGTAGACGCATTTAAACCCGCAAAAAATCTCACGAAAATCTCTTGACATCAGGTTTTCCGTCGTTATATTCTGCGCCACATGGTGGGGAGAAGTGGGATATGATGGATCAATAGCCCATCTCATCCCATGCAGTGGATTCGGAGTGGAGGCTCATGTTCCGCGGCCAGTTCGAGCACGCAATCGACGACAAGGGGCGGCTGAGCATCCCGGCGAAATTCCGCGAGGTGCTACGGGAGGAGAAGACGCTGGTGCTCACCAGCGCCGAGTCCTATCTCACGGCCTACCCGCTTACGGAGTGGCGCGCGCTCGAGGAGCGCCTGCGCGCAAATCCGAAGTTCAAGCGAGAGCAGCGTGATTTCCTTCGATTCGTCTACTCCTCGGCGGAGGACGTCGGGTTGGATTCCCAGGGACGCATCCTGATCCCGCAGGGCCTGCGTCAGCGGGCCGGGATCGCCCGCGAGGTGGTGATCATCGGGGTCATGGACACGATCGAGATCTGGGACAAGGCGCGCTGGGAGGCGAAGGTCGCCTCGGCCCCGTCGCCCGAGGAGTTGTCGGCCACGCTGGGCGAATTGGGGATCTGATCCGGGCGGTGGCGTTTCCGTCTACGCGGTGTCGCGGGATGGAGCGCCTACGGCGAGCGAAGTGCCGCACGGGCACGAGGGGGAATCATGGCTGAGCCACGCGAAGGACGTCTGACGTACGCAGCGAGCAGGCCCCTGCCGGAGGCGCCGAGCGTCGGCGGGATCGCGGTCGAGCCGCGGCGGATCCGAGAGCCACGTCCGCTCCTGCTTCCCGCGAAGTCCAGCCGGGAATGGGGTCAGGTGCGGCGCATCGCCTATCTCTAGGACTTGAGGAGGGACGTCATGCAGGTCCGCTGGTCAGAGATGTACCGGGTGGCGGTGCTCGACCCTCAGGGGGACCTCGGGATTCGCACCATGGTGGACATGAAGAACGCCATCACCAGTTTGCTGCGCGACGGGTGTCGGACGCTGATCGTGGACTGTCGCGAGGTGCAGCGACTCGAGGCCATGAGTCTGGGTGTGCTGGTCGAGCGCCTGTGTCGCGCCCGCGAGCTGAACGGCACCCTGGCCCTGGCGCATCTCAACGCCGACCTCGAGGCGCGGCTCCAAGAGCTCCGGGTCCACTCGCTGTTCCAGATCTTCGACTCGGTTCCGGCGGCCCTGGAGGGGCTGGTGGGCGCCGGGTCCGAGGCTGTGGCGGCGCTCGCCGCGTAACGCGTGCGTCCGGCAAAGCCCGAGCGGCAGGTTGCATGTCACCGTGAGCGTTCACGTCCCGGTCCTGCAGGACGAAGTGGTGGCGCTCCTCCGGCCTCGGCCGGCCGGGCGATACCTGGATGCCACCATCGGCCTGGGCGGGCACGCGGAGGCGATTCTCCGAGCCTCCGAGCCGACAGGGACCCTGGTGGGGATTGACCGGGACGCGGACGCGCTGGCGATCGCCCGGCAACGGCTGGCCCCTTTCGAGGGGCGGGTCACGACCCTGCAAGGCCGGTACGAGGCGCTGGGGCAGCTGGTCGAGCCGGACGCACGTTTTGACGGGATCCTCTTCGATCTCGGGGCCTCGTCGCTCCAGATGGACGCTGCGGAACGCGGCTTTTCCTTTTCGCGCCAGGGGCCCCTGGATATGCGTATGGACCGCGGCGTCGGCAGGACCGCGGCGGATCTGCTTGGCGAGTTATCCGAGGAAGAGCTGGCGGATCTGATCTTCCAGTGGGGCGAGGAGCGGTGGTCCCGTCGGATCGCTCGGGCGATCGTGACGGCACGCCACGAGAAGCCGATCGCCACCACGACGGAACTGGCGACGGTGGTGGGGCGTTCGATCCCCCGGCGATTGTGGCCTCGGCACATCCACCCTGCCACCCGGACGTTTCAAGCGCTGCGGATCGCAGTGAACGAGGAGGTGACCGGTCTGGGTCTCGCCCTGGAGGAGGCGACGCGTCTCCTGGCGCCGGGCGGGCGGGTGGCCGTCATCAGCTTTCACTCGCTGGAGGATCGCACCGTGAAGCAGACCTGGCGGCGCCTGGAAGCCGAGGCTGGTTTGCGGATTGTCACCAAGCGGCCGATTACGCCGGGGACGGCCGAACAGGACGCCAACCCTCGATCGCGGAGCGCCAAACTGCGCGCCGCGGAGCAACCCGTCCCCCGTCCGGAGGTCGACTGAGATGGCCCAAATCTCTCCCGCGATCGGTGCCGCGGGTGCCGGCGTTCGCCTCGCCGCCCGTCCCAGGTCCCGCACCCGCTGGGCATGGTGGCAGTGGCTGGATTCGATTTCGATCGTGGGGCTCTGCCTCGTGATTCTGACTGGGGCGCTCTACCATGTCTGGCAGCACATCTACGTGGTGCGCCAGGGGTACGAACTCGAGCGGTTGCGCGAGGCGCGCGCCACGCTGATGCATACAAACAAGTCGTTGCGACTGGAGGCAGGGCAGCTTCGGTCGCTCCGACGCGTGGAAGAGATCGCGCGAACTCGGCTGGGCATGACCACGCCCAAACCGGGGCAGGTGATCCTGATTCCCGAGTCGCCGATCCAGTAGTGGCTCCGGGCGGCGCGGGCCGTCCCGGCGGGGTCACCGTTTTGCGGTGCCGGTTTTTTCCGGCACGTCTCGGCCCGGTCGTTCCCGGGCCGATCCTGCGTGTGCCGAATCCCGAGGCTGGAGGGGCCAGAGAACCATGAGGGCGCGCATCCTGGCGATCTTCCTCATCCTCCTGCTGGGTCTCGGCGGCGTTGCCGCAAAGCTGTTCAGCATCCAGATCCAGCACGGAGATCGCCTGACCGAGCGGGCGACCAAGCAGTACCACCGCTTGGTGCCGCTGGTGTCCCGACGCGGGACGATTTCCGACCGGGCCGGACGCGAGCTGGCAGTCAGCTTGCGGGTGTCGTCTGTCTTTGCGCAGCCGGGTGCGATTGCGAATCCGGCCGGCACGGCACGCGCCCTGGCCCCGATCCTGGGCCAACCGGTCAGGGAAATCCAGGCACACCTCAGCGCCGAGAAGACCTTCGTCTGGCTTCAGCGGCAGCTGGAGCCACGGCAGGCGGAGGCGATCAGCGACCTCGGCCTCAAGGGAATCGGCCTGTTTCCGGAAAGCCGCCGCTATTATCCCCGCCAGGAACTGGCCGCCCACGTCCTGGGCATGGTCGGCCTCGACGACCGCGGCCTGGAGGGGGTTGAACACCTCTACGACGACCTCCTCGGGGGAAAGCCGCAGTTCGTGGTCGCTCAGCAGGACGCCCTGGGACGGTTGGTCTTCCGCCAAGAAGAGCCGGAACCCAAGACCCCCATCTTCGACGTCCGCCTGACCATCGATGAAGTGCTGCAATACATCACCGAACGCGAACTGGCACGGGCCGTGGCGCGCTCGGGGGCCAAGGCGGGGACGGCGGTCATTCTGGACCCCCATAGCGGCGAGATCCTGGCCCTGGCCAACCAGCCGACGTTCGACCCCAACCAGTACAAGAAAGCGACCAGCGCCGCCAAGCGGAACCGCGCGGCGGCCGATTACCTCGAGCCGGGGTCGATCTTCAAGGTGATCCTGGCGGCCGGCGCCCTGGAAGAGGGGGCGATTCGTCCCACCGACCAGTTTCATGGCGAGAACGGCTCCATCGCGGTGGGCGGCGTGACCATCCGGGATCACGAGAAGTACGGCTGGCTCACCGTCCGGCAGATCATGGCCCAATCCAGCAACGTGGGGGCGATCAAGATCGGGCAGAAGCTCGGGAAGAGCCTGTATTACCATTATATGAGCGCCTTCGGGTTCGGCAGCCTCACGGGAGTGGATCTGCCGGGGGAGACGCCGGGCCTGATGCGACGGCCCAAGGGGTGGTCGGCGCTCTCCCTCCCCGTCCTGTCGCTGGGGCAAGAGGTCTCCGTGACCCCCATCCAGTTCGCGACCGCATTCGCCGCCGTCGCCAACGGCGGTAACCTGATGCGCCCCCACGTGATCCGCAACCTGCGCACGCCGGACGGGACGCAGGTGCGAGACACGGGGCCGGTGGTGGTGCGCCGGGTCATTTCCGAATCCACCGCACGCACACTCTTGGAGATGTTGACCAGCGTGGTCGACGAGGGTACGGGAAAGGAAGCGGCCGTGCCGGGATACGCCGTGGCGGGCAAGACGGGAACCGCGCAGAAGGTCGATCCGGCGACGGGTCGCTACTCGCATCGCAAGATTGTGGCGTCGTTCGTCGGAGCGGTCCCGGCCGAGGAGCCGCGCCTGGTGATCCTGGTGATGATCGACGAACCGGAAACGCTTCGGTGGGGAGGATCCATTGCCGCCCCCACCTTCCGCGAGATCGCGCGAGACGCCCTTAAGTACTTGAGGGTGCCTCCCTCGCCCTCGCGAAACGTGCGGCTGGTGCGAGCCGGCTAGGATCATGGCAAACCGGCGACTCGGCATATAGGCGATCGGGCGGTCGCGTAGCCGGTCCTCCCAGTCGCCCAATTGTCTGATTGCTGTGTGTCTGGGATGGGGGCGACATGCGATTGCGCGAAATGCTCTCCGAGGTCGCCGGTGCTCAGGTCGCCGGGTCCGGCGAGATTGACATCACCGGGGTGGACCATGATTCGCGCACGGCCATCCCCGGCTCGCTCTTCGTGTGCATCCGCGGTTTCCGCCAGGACGGTCATGCCTTCATCGCCGACGCCGTGGCGCGCGGGGCGGTGGCGGTCGTCGTCGAGGACGACCCCGCGCGACTTCCCGTCCCGGCCGGCGTCACCGTCATTCGGGTTCCCGATAGCCGATCGGCGCTGGCGCGTCTGGCGGCTCGCTTTTTCAAGCATCCCAGCCGACAACTTCGCCTGGTCGGCGTGACCGGCACCAACGGAAAGACCACCACAGCGCATCTCGTGGAATCCATCCTGCGCGCTGCGGGGCATCGGGTCGGTCTGCTGGGGACCATCGAGTACCGGTGCGGGGTGGCCACGTTCCCCGGAGAGCGAACCACGCCGGAGGCCAGCGATCTGCAACGTCTCCTGGGGCGCATGCGCGACATCGGCGCCTGGGGCGCGGCAATGGAAGTCTCGTCGCATTCCTTGATGCTGCACCGGGTGGAGGCATGCGAATTCGACGTCGGCGTCTTCACCAACCTCACACAGGACCACCTGGACTTCCACGGGACCATGGAGGGATACGCCGAGGCGAAGGCCCGCCTCTTCCAGGGCCTGGGCCGCGACCGCATCAAGCCGGGTGTGGCGGCGGCCGTCCTGAACGCCGACGATCCGTGGTCCGGCTTCATGGCCGGGCACACGGTGGCGCGGGTCGTCCGGTTCGGACTCACTTCTCCGGCCGAGATCCGCCCCCGTGAGATGCAGTTCGATCTGGCAGGCATTCGGGCGGCGGTGGAGTCTCCCTGGGGCTCTTTCGGCGTGGTCTCCGCGCTGGTCGGGCGGCATAACCTGGCGAACATCCTCGGCGCAGCCGGGGCGTGCCTGCATCTCGGAATCCCCCGCTCGGTGGTGGAGGCGGGGATCGCGAATCTGGCAGCCGTGCCCGGCCGCTTCGAGAAAGTCGACGCGGGCCAGCCGTTCGGTGTGGTGGTGGACTACGCGCACACTCCCGACGCCCTGGAACGGATCCTGACCTTTGCCCGCGAGTACGCCCCGGGCCGCCTGCTGGTCGTCTTCGGCTGCGGAGGGGATCGGGATCGAGGTAAGCGGCCGCGCATGGGTGAAGCCGCCGCGCGCCTCGCCGACCTGCTCTTTCTGACCTCGGACAATCCCCGCAGCGAAGAGCCGGAATTCATCCTCAAAGAAATCGCCTCGGGCATCAAAAAGACGTTCGCTGACGGCAAGGGTCATGCTACAATTCCGGACAGACGCGAGGCCATCGGTGCCGCCTTGGCGAACGCGCGGGGCGGCGATTTGGTGGTGATCGCAGGCAAAGGGCACGAAACCTACCAGATTCTCCGCGACCGCACGATCCCCTTCGACGACCGAGTGGTGGCACGCGAGGCGCTGACAGCCCTGGGCTACGGCGTTCCGGTGCGCGGTTCTCTCACCGAGGACCGCTGATGGGGCGTTTCCGTGTTGATCAGGATCAACGGACTGGACACGTTTTATCAATTGACGGGTCGGGGCGACCCGGTGGTCCTGTTGCATGGGTGGGGTGCCTCGAGCCAGAGCCTGGACGGCGTGTCCGGCTGCCTGGGATCGACCTTTCGGGTCCTGTCCGTGGATCTGCCCGGTTTCGGGTGGAGCCAGGCGCCGGCGGGCGCCTGGGGGATCGGGGAGTATGCGGACCATGTCCGACAACTCTTGGATCAGGTTGGCATTGGGAGGACGGTATTCCTGGGTCACTCGTTCGGCGGGCGGATCGCCATTCACCTCGCCTCGCACTATCCCGGCCTGGTCTCGCGTTTGATTCTGGTGGCCAGCGCGGGCGTGCGGCCAACGCGAGGTGCCGGATACCACCTCCGGGTCGGCGTCACGAAGGCGCTTCGGTCTCTGCTGCGCGTGCCCGGATTGGGCGGCGTGGGGGACCGGCTCGGGTCGCGGTGGCGGGCACGGGTGGGGTCACGGGATTATCTCGCCGCGGGCCCGCTCCGGCCGACGCTTGTCAAGGTTGTGAATGAGGATCTGACGTCGATGCTGGCCATGGTCCAAGCACCGACTCTTCTCCTGTGGGGCGACCAGGATCAGGAGGTGCGGCGCCCGGCCGTCGAGGTCATGGCCGCGAAGATCCCCCGGGCCCGATTGACCGTGTTTCCCGGGGCAGGTCATTTCCCGTTCCAGGATGCGCCGGAGAATTTCTGCGAGGCGGTGTTGGCGTTTCTGCGGGAGGGTCAGGCGTGAACGCGTCGGGCGGGATCCGCCGATGACATGGCTCGGCAGAGCGGCCGGATTGCTGATCCCCTACGGGGTCGTGGTGGGTCTGCGCTGCCTGGACTGTCTCTACATCCTGCAGTTGGAACGGTACAAGCCGGACCGATACCAGAGTTGGCTGGCGAGCCATCGGCGTATCCTGGTTCCCCGGGGCGAGATCGCCCTGCAGGTCCTGACCGCCGTCGCCGCCGCGGCGCTGATCGGATTCCATTGGGTTGTGCCGGTCGCCGTCTGGGTCCTGACGGGCCATCTGGTTCGCCGCCGCCGCCGATCGATGCAGGTGAGCCAGCGGCTGCAGCGGACGGCCCGCGCGATTCGGGTGGGGGCGATGGCGCTCGGGATCGCCGCCGCCGTCGCCGCCGCGGTCCTGCTGGCGGCCGGGCTGGTATTCATCGCGCCGGCCGCCACGCTGATCGTCGGAGGGATCGCAGCGCTGGCCGTGGTTGGGATCGCGACTCCCGGCATCGTCCTGCTCGCGGCGTACGCCATCCTCCCCTGGGAAGACGCCGTTGCGAAGAGTTTCCTGGGCGAGGCGGACCGGCGGATGCGCCGGTTTCCGGGCCGAGTGCTGGGGATCACGGGGAGCTACGGGAAGACGAGCATGAAGTACGTCGTGGCCGACCTCCTGTCGGCGCGATACCGGGTGCTGAAGACTCCCGCGGGCGTCAACACCACGATGGGGATCACCCGCGTCGTCCGCGAAGACCTGCGGGACGATCACGAGGTCTTCGTGGTGGAAATGTCCGCCTACGGGCCCGGCGAGATCCGCGACGTCTGCGACCTCGTGCACCCGTCGCTGGGCATTTTGACGGCGGTGGGGGTACAGCACCTGGAGCGGTTCGGCACCCCGGAGCGCATTGCCGAGGCGAAGTACGAACTGCTCGCCGCCCTGCCGTCGGGCGCGCCGGCCGTGGTCAACGCCGACGATCCGGTGTGCCTCAGTTTGGCGGCCCGCGCCCGGAGCGAGGGGAAGCGCGTGGTGCTCTACGGGATGGACCCCGCCGTCCGCGATCTCGCCGTACGGGGGATGGACATGGCGGTCAGCGCGCGCGGCAGTCGCCTTCGCGTCGTCACCGCGGCAGGGGATTCGGAGGTGTTCGACACCAAGCTGCTGGGGCGGTGGAATCTGTCGAACGTTCTTGGCGGTATCGCGGCGGCGCTGGAGTGGGGCGTTCCGCTGACCGCGATGAAACCGGCGGTGGCGGCCCTGACGCCGGCGCCGCGGCGGCTGGAGATCCACGAGGAGGGCGGCGTCATCCGGATTCTGGACGTGGCCAACGCCAATCCCCGCGGGGCGGAGATGGCGCTGGAGGTCCTCGCCCAGTTCTCCGGCGGCTCTCGGATCCTCATCACGCCTGGGATGGTCGAACTGGGCCCGATCGAGGCCGAGGAGAACCGGCGCTTCGGCGAGAAGGCGGCGTCGGTGTGCGATTACGTCGTGCTGGTCGGACCGGAGCAGACCCGGCCGATTCGCCAGGGATTGACGGAGCGCGGGTTTCCGGCGGAGCGGGTTCTCACCGCGCGCGGCGCGGACGAGGTCGCAGACCGACTGGCAGGTCTCGTGCGGCCGGGGGACATCCTGCTCTACGAAAACCGCCTCCCTGACACGTATCTCGAGGTTGCGCCATGACGCGTGTGGGTTTGATCTTCGGCAGCCGCTCGGTCGAGCACGAGATCTCCATCACGACCGCCGGTAAGGCGTACGAGGTGCTGCATCAGCTCCGCGGCGAGTACGAGACCGTGCCGATCTACCTGACCAAAGCCGGCGCGTGGCTCACGGGTCCTGGCGTGGAGCGACTCCTGACCGTCGAGGCGGAGGGCCGCGCGTGCCAGGATCCGGCCCGCCGCAAGGCCCTCCAGGAGAGCTACAAGGCGCACCTCCAGGCGTTGGAGCGGGGTGAGGGCGAGGTGGTCCAGCAGTTCCTGCCGCCCGATCCGACGGTGCGCGGGCTCTGTGGAAATCCGGAGCGGGCCTCCTGGTTCAAGAAGGCGTTGGGACCGACCCTGGATATCGCCTTCCCGACTGTTCACGGAACGCACGGGGAGGACGGCACGCTGCAGGGCCTCTTCGAACTGGCGGACCTGCCGTACGTCGGCACCGGGGTCGCCGCGTCGGCGGCGGGGATGGACAAGATCCTGTCCAAGTTGCTCTTTCGCGGGGCAGGCCTGCCGACGGTCGAGGCGACGTGGTTCGGTCGGCGTCAATGGCTTGCCGACGAGGCCGCGGCCGTGCACGAGGTCGAATCGCGCCTGGGCTACCCGGTGGTGGTCAAGCCGGCGGTGGCGGGCTCCAGCGTCGGCATCGCCCGCGCGGCCGGCCCGGCGGAACTCGCCAAAGCGGTGAACCACGCGATCCAGTTCAGCGCGCGGGTGCTGGTCGAAAAGGCGGTCGATGACCGTCTGGAGATCCAGTGCGCCGTGCTCGGGAACCATGCCCTGGTGGTGTCCGAGTGCGAGGAGTTGACCCAGTCGGCCGGCATCGTCAGCTTCGAGGATAAATACCTTCGCCGTCCCGGGGCCGCCGAAGCGGACCTCGCGCCCAGCCAGATCCCGGCCCGGATCCCGGCGGACTTGGCGCAGCGGGCAAAAGCGCTGGCCCTGGCGGCCTTCCAGGCGCTGGACGCGCGGGGCATCGCCCGGGTGGACATCCTGGTGGACCGGCCCACGATGCAGCCGTTTGTCAACGAGGTCAACACGCTGCCCGGGTCGCTCTGTCTGCGCCTGTGGGAGGCCAGCGGGGTGGCGCCGGCGGCGCTGGTGCAACGCCTACTGGCGCTGGCCGTGGAGGGGCACGCGGAGAAGACCCGGACCCGGTTCGAGTCGCGCGAGGGGTCGGGCCTGGTGGATCGGAAACACTTGATGAGTCCCGGAAAGTAGGGGCGCGTGCTCTACCATCTGCTGGTTCCGCTGGCCAAGTTCATCGGCCCCCTGAACGTCTTCCGGTACGTTACGTTCCGGACGGCGGGGGCGTTCCTCACGGCGCTGCTCGTCACGCTACTCCTTGGGCCCAAGATCATCGATAAGCTTTCGGCGCTGCGGGCCCGGCAGGTCGTGCGCGAGGACGGGCCGCAAAGCCACCTCAAGAAGGCGGGGACGCCGACGATGGGCGGGGTCCTGATCCTGCTGGCCGTGACGTCGGCGACGCTGCTCTGGGCGCAGCTCACCAATCGATTCATCTGGCTGGCGTTGCTCACGACACTGGCGATGGGCGCCGTGGGGTTCGTGGACGACTACCTCAAAGTCACACGCGCCAACAGCGTGGGGCTGCGCCCGCGCCAGAAGTTCGTCCTGCAGGTGGCCATCGGGCTGGCGGTCGGGGTGTACTTGTATCTGTTTCCGGCCGACGAGTTCACGACCCGGCTGGCCATCCCCTTCCTGAAGCGCTGGATGCCGGAGCTGGGCGTCGCCTACGCTGCGTTTGGCATGCTGGTCATCGTGGGATGCTCGAATGCGGTCAATCTGACCGACGGCCTGGATGGCCTGGCCATCGTGCCCACGCTGATGGCCGCGGCCACCTTCACGCTGTTTGCCTATGTCGCGGGCCACGCCGCCCTCGCCCGATACCTGCAGGTCATCTACGTGCGAGGGGCCAGCGAGCTTCCGGTCTTTGCCGCGGCCCTGGTGGGGGCGAGTCTCGGGTTCCTCTGGTACAACGCCCATCCCGCGCAGGTGTTCATGGGCGACACGGGCTCGCTGGCGCTCGGCGGGGCGCTCGCCACGGTGGCCCTGATCACGAAGAATGAGCTCGTCCTGGTGGTGGCCGGCGGCTGCTTCGTGGTGGAAGCACTGTCGGTGATCATCCAGGTGTTCTGGTACCGGCGGACGGGACAGCGGGTCTTCCGCATGGCGCCCATCCACCACCACTATGAGCTGAACGGGCTGCCGGAGCCGAAGATCATCGTCCGGTTCTGGATCGTGTCTTTCGTGCTGCAGGTCATCTCGCTGACGACCCTGAAGCTGCGTTGAGGGGCGATGACCGATTGCGAGCCAGTGATGACGGGCCATTGGGAATTCGTCGGTGGTCATGTGCGGGGATGAGGCATGTGCCCTCAACTCGACGCTGAGTTGCACGGAAAACGGGTGACCGTGGTCGGGCTGGCCCGGAGCGGCCTGGCAGTCTGCACGGTCCTGGCGGAGAGCGGGGCCCTGGTTGTCGGGACGGACCGATCCCCGCGCGAGACCCTCCGCGGGGATCTCGCCGACCTGGAGGCCCGCGGGGTCCGGATCGAAACCGGCGGCCATCGCGCCGAGAGCGTTCTGGGCGCCGACCTGATTGTGATCAGCCCGGGCGTGCCGACCGACATGCCGCTGCTCGCGCAGGCCCGATCGCAGGGGATCCCGGTCTGGGGCGAGGTGGAACTGGCGTCGCGCCTGACCACGGCCCGGTTCCTGGGGATCACCGGGACCAACGGGAAGAGCACCACGACCAGTCTGGTGGGGGCGATGCTGGAGTCGGCAGGTTTCCCGGTGGTGGTGGCCGGGAACATCGGGACGGCGCTCTGCGCGGTGGTCACGACGCTGACGCCGTCACACTGGGTGGTCGCGGAGCTTTCAAGCTTCCAGCTGGAGACGATCGTGAGTTTCCGGCCGCAGGTGGCGGCCCTCCTCAACCTGGCGCCGGATCATCTGGACCGGTACGCGGATCTGGACGCCTACTACGCCGCCAAGGCCCGGATCTTCATGAATCAGACCGCGGACGACTACGCCGTTCTGAACGCGGACGATCCGCCGACCCTGGCGTGGGCGCGCGGGGTCCGGTCCCAGCCCCGCCTCTTCAGCCGGATGCGGACGATGGGGGACGGGGCCTTCGTACGGGACGGCCGCCTGATCGTCCGGCGGGACGGACGAACGGACGCGGTCTGCGGAATCGGCGAGATCCGGATCCCCGGACTCCACAACCTGGAGAACGGCTTGGCCGCCGCGGCCATGGCGTCGGCGATCGGCGTGCCGCCCACCGCCATCGGGGAGGCGCTCCGGCGCTTCCCGGGGCTGCCGCACCGGCTGGAGTTGGTGGCGGAGATGGACGGCGTCCGCTACGTGAATGATTCGAAGGGTACCAACGTGGGAGCGGTGGTGAAATCGCTGGAGGGGTACGCGGGCGGCGTGATCCTCATCGCGGGCGGGAAGGACAAGGGCGGAGACTTCGCGCCCCTGCGCCCACTGGTGGCCTCGCGAGTAAAAACCCTCCTGCTCATCGGCCAGGCGCGACAGGCGATTCGGGACCAACTCGCGGGTGCCTGCCCGATGGAGGAGGCGCCCACGCTGGGGGCCGCGGTGGCGCGCGGCGCCGAGATCGCGGTCGCGGGAGACACGGTGCTCTTGTCGCCGGCCTGCGCCAGCTTCGACATGTTTCGGGATTTTGAACACCGCGGCGATGTGTTCCGCCAGGCGGTGCGGGATCTGGTCTCCCGGAAAGGAGCCGGTGAACGGACGCGCTGACGTGTGGGTCCCGCCGATGGCGGGTCGCGACCCTTCCGCGGCGGAACCGGACGAGGCGCTGCGCGCGCTGCGGGTCACGCGAGGTTGGCGCGCACTCCTGCCGACTCCCCAAGAGGTGGGCCGAGCACGGGGGGACCAGTGGCTGCTGGTGGCCACGCTCGTGCTGGTGGGGCTGGGCATCGTGATGATCTACAGCGCCAGCGCGATCCGGGCGCAGGAGCGGTTCGGCGATCCGACCTTCTTTCTCAAGCGGCAAGCCATTTGGGCCGGGTTGGGCTTGTTGGCCATGGGGTGGGCCGCGACCTGGGACCTCAAGCGATTTCAGCGCCTGACGCCCATTCTGTTCCTGGCGAGCCTGTTTCTGCTCCTCCTGGTGCTGGTGCCG
>Ga0316616_100000394_pt1 | contig 13530 bp, 6 predicted proteins | sample OWC_Aug_M1_C1_D1_FD_207660 | JGI IMG/M metagenome (GOLD analysis project Ga0316616, IMG submission 207660) | Wetland soil microbial communities from Old Woman Creek delta, Ohio, United States - OWC_Aug_M1_C1_D1_B | ecosystem: Environmental > Terrestrial > Soil > Wetlands | place: USA: Ohio... | reverse complement strand
TCAACGACGCTTCGAAGTACGAGTTCTACGCCGGCCGCGACGCCCAGGAGAAGCCCGTGTGGACGGCCGATTTTTCGAAGATCAAGCCGCTCCTCGAGTGGAACAACGCCATGGGCTGCGTCACCGTGACCTATGACGCGCCGCTCAAGAAGTTCCTGATGTTCGTCACCGACGGCGGGAACACCTGCGCCCGGATGAGCACCTACCTCCTCGAGTCGGACGCGGTCACCGGGCCCTGGCGGCTGGTGTGCTACATGAAGGACTTCGGAGAGCAGGCCTATTTCGTCAATGTCCCGTCCAAGTTCATCAGCGCGGATGGCCGGACGATGTGGCTGCTCTACTCGACCAATTTTGCCGACGACTGGAACGGCGAGAAGATCGGAGTCAATCCGCCGGGCGGACACTACGGCCTGGTGCTCCAGAAGATCGAGTTGCTCGGACCACGCTGACAGCCAGGGCGAGGAAAAAGCCCCACGGCTCCGCGAACGTGTCAAGCCGCCGGCCTTCCGAAGACCGGACAGTGGCCGGCTCAGAACGGCGCACGCCTCACGATCTTGAAGACATAGGCGTAGGCGCACGGCCTCGCCGGGGGCGTCTCGATCGTCATCCCTTCTTTGGTCATCTCCCATTTCAGGGGCCGGCCGTCGCCGAGCATGCTGACCGAGACGATCTCGGAGGGGTACAGGCCGTTCCAGAAGTTCCGTCCCGGATCGGGGCCGCCGGCCAGGCTCTTGATGAGGACGCTCTCGCCGGGCCAGCCGAGCGCCGTGGCGTAGAGGACGTCGCCCTTGGCCGTGAAGCGGATATCCTGGGCCTTGTAGCGGAGGTTGTCCCGCTCGTTGAACGCCCCTTCGCCTTCGAGCTTGGTCGGACCCTCGCCGGCGACGATCCAGGGCCTGGTGCCGTAAACGGCCTCGCCGTTCACCTCGAGCCACCGGCCCAGCCCGAGCAGGATCTCCCGGGCCTCTTCGGGGATGGTGCCGTCCGGCTTCGGGCCGACGTTGAGGAGGAGGTAGCCGTTCTTGCTGATCCGGTCCATGAGGTTGTGGACGAGGTTCTCCGTCGTCTTGAAGCCCGCCCCCCGGACATAGCCCCACGCCCCCTGGTTGTCCACCGAGGAATCCGTGATCCACTCGTGGTAGGTCATTTCCCGCTCCTGGCCGAGCTCGAGGTCGTTGATCCCGACGCCGACCGGCAGATCGTGATCCTTGTAGCTGACCACGACGTCCCGGCCGTCGGCGGCGGCCGCGTTGAAGAAGTGAGCGAGGAGATCCCTTTTATAGGTCTCCGGAACGAAGCCCAGGCCGAAGTCGAACCAGAGAAAATCGGGCCGGTACTTGTCGATGACTTCCCGGACCTTGGCCATGCACCGGTCCAGGAAGGCCTTGTCGGGCTGGGCGCCTTTATCGTGGATCGGCCCATAGAGGCCGGAATAGCGCGGGTCGCCGCAGTCGTACCGCTTGTCCCAGACCGGGAAGAAGTACCAGTTCTCGGTGTGATGAAAGGCGGTGACGAACTTCAGCCCGGCCTTCTTGATCGCCACCGACAATTCGCCGACGATGTCCCGCTTGGGGCCCATCTTGGCCGCGTTCCACTCCGAATACGCCGTGTCCCACATCGAGAAGCCGTCGTGATGCTCGGCCACGGGGCCGGCGAAGCGGGCGCCCGCCCTGCGGAAGAGGTCCGCCCACTCGCCGGCGTCGAACTTGGCCCCGGTGAACATCGGGATGAAGTCCTTGTAGCCGAATTTCTCGAGCGGCCCGTAGGTCGCTTCGTGGTAGGCCCGCTCCGGCGAGTTCGGGTTCATGTAGATGTTATGGGAATACCAGGTGCCGTTCGGCCCGACCGCCGGGACGGCGTAGACGCCCCAGTGGGTGTAGATGCCGAACTTCCCGTCGCGCAGCCACTGCGGCGTGGGATTTTTACTGAGGGATTCCCACGTCGGCGAGAACTGCCGGCGGGCCGCCGCGCCCGCCTGGCCGTCCGGGCCCGCGGGCCGGCCGGCCAGAGCGGCGCCGGCGGCGCAAAGCAGGATCAGCGCGAAGACCAGGATCGAACGCAGATGATTCATGTCGATTCTCCTTTCTCTCGGCCGCGGCCGCGGCCGGGCCGAGACATTTCAGCGCGCCGATCCGGGCGCGGGGGCCGCGTCGCCGGCCGGCCGGCGGGCGGCGCGCCGGATGGTCACCGGCCCGAACAGCCCGGCCGGGACGAGGTCCCGCGCCTTGAGAATCATGTTGGTGCGCGCGAACGGTTTTTGGCCCGGATCCAGGAGGTCCCCCACGAGGCGGTTGTTCCAGAGATTGGTGACCTTGACCTCGAGGACGTTCCGGCCGAGCCTCAACAGGCCGGAAACATCCGCCTGAAAAGGCTCTTTCCAAAGGATGCCCAGGCGCCGGCCGTTGAGGGTCGCCTCCGCGACTTCCCGCAGCGCTCCGAGGTCGAGGAGCCAGCCTCGCCCCTCCCGGAGCAGCGGCTCGCCGAGCTCGAATTCCGCCGCATAGCTCGCCGTCCCGGAAAAGTGGCGGACGCCCGGGTCGACCGATTCGGTCCAGCTGATCAGTCTGTCCCAGAGGAACGACTCCGGCGCGCCCCATCCGGGCGGGAAACGGACCGTCCAGGGTCCGGCGATGGTGACGGCCGGACTGTCCTCCGCCTTAAGGAGCTCCGGAGACCGATAGGCCGACGGCGTCGGCGTCCGGCGAAAGACGACGAAGACGGAGCCGTAGGCCGGGAGCTCCAATGTCAGCCGGCAACCGCCCTCGACCCGGGCGAACGACCGGCAGGGCACTATCCGACCCGTGTCGGGATACCAGAGCTCGGGCGTCCTGTCCGCCCCCACACGGAAGACCGCGTCGAAAGTTTCCGCGGCTTTGGCGCTGTTGGAGACGAAGTAGAGGTCGTCGCGGCCGGTGGATCGATGGATGAAATCGATGTGCTGATCGGCGTTGGCGACGCCGAGCGCGCGGAAGTCGGGCCTCAGCCCTTGATCACGGAGGATCTCGTTCAGAGGGATGCCCCAGATGATCCGGCCCTTTCCATAGCGGCTTTGCTTGACTGACGCGCCGTCGCAGGGCCCCCAGATGCTATCGGCTAAAGCCCTCGTCTCGTAATCGCATCGGGGAAACCGCGCCAATCCGGGGGCCCGGACGGGTTTCCGCCCGACGACCGTCGCCCCGGCCTCGACCAGCTCTCCGAGCTTCCTCAGGACCGCGAGGGGCATGTCGTCGCGGTCCGGAAGGACGAGCAGGGCGTAGCTCAGGCCGTCCGGGAATGCGATCCGCCCGCCCGATACTCGCATCCTCTCCAGGATCACTTCGGAATTGACGTAATCGTAGTCGTACCCCCGGTCGAGCGAGGAGGTCTGGATCGGCCTGGGCTGGCCGCAGTGCAGGCAGGCCGTGTCCGGATAGATGGGCTCGATGTCGGGATCGATCCGCCGCGCGGGCACGAGGTTGGGCGCCTGGTCGCCGTAATAGAAGGCCACGTCGGCCGCGAAGAGGCCCTGCTGAAGCAAGTAACTGCAGCGGGACATGTACTCGATCAGCGGCCCAGCCTGGTCCCACCAGGTGGCGTTGACGTTGAAGTGCTCGCCGGCGTGATAGACGAAGCCCGGCCGGCCCGCGGACGGCGGATTGTGGGTGAAGGTGTGGAACGTGGGGTGGTTCAGCCCGGCGCACAAGGCGATGTCGAACCGCCGCTTGTATTCCGCGGGCCCCTCCTGCCAGTTCCGCCAGCCGGTCAGGGTCTCGGCGTCGACGATGCGCCGGCCGTAGATGTGGGCCGCGCTGGCGGCCTCCTTGACCACCCAGAAGCGCTGGTGGTTCCAGAACTCCCCCATCGGGATATCGGCCGAGCCCAGCGCTTTCAAGGCGTCCACCCGGGCGTACCCACCGTGCCCCGCTTCGGCCAGGAGGCGCACCCCTCGCCCGTTCAGCAGGTCACGGACCGCGCGGAAATGATTCTCGATGATCAGGTCGCTGACGGTCTTGCGGTAATCGTAAAGGAAGCGTCCGGCGATCCCGGCATCCAGCGCGGCCGGGTCGAACAACGCGGGCAGATAAGGGACAGGGTCGTAGCCGTGCCGCGCGCGGAATTCGTCGATAAAGCCATCCGTCCAATCGACCGCCTCGCGGACCTCGTAGCTGTCGAGCATGAAGGTCTTCAGCGCGTCGAGGCTTTTTCGCCCGCTCAGGATCCGGTCGAGGATGTACGTCATGTCGACCGCGGCGGCCTCCCGGCTCAGGTGGTCGATGACCAGTCCGTCGGAGTTCGGGCTCGGGCATTCGAGGGTCTGACCCGTGTTGCTGGCGACGATGCGCATGATCCTCGAAATCCCCTCCGGGGCTTCCCAATAATCCAAGCGGCCTCGGGGGTCCATGTACAGCGAGATATCGATAGCGGGGCCGCCCTCCGGAACGGCCAGCACCGCGACGTCCCGCCAATGGTCGGTCGCGCCGTCCGGGAGCGGGATCTCCGTCCGGACGCGGCCCGGGCCCCGGACCTCGATCTGGCGGCAAAGCAACTGCCGGCTGGCGTTCTCGGGCTTGATCCAGGCCCCGCCCGCGTTCCAGCTACTCGAAGCGAACAGCCCGAGCTCGAGGCCGAGGCGGCCGGCCTCGTCGATGGCGTGCGAAATGGAGGCCACGGATTCCGGGCCGAGAAAGGCGGGTCCGGCCGGGATGATCTTCTTCGGATCGGCCAGGCTGCCGACGTCCCAGATGATGGCCCCGCCCAGCCCCTTGGCCTTCAGCTCCTCCAGCTCGCGGGTCAGCTGATCCCGGTCGACGAAGCCGTTGAGCCACGCCCAGAGGACGCCCGGCCGGGCCGAGAGGGGGGGATCGAAGAAGTCTTTCTCGGACAGCGCGGCCCGGTCCGACGCCGGCCGGGATCCGGTCGAAGCCCCTGTCCCGCAGGCCCCGAAGACCAGGATGGCCGCGCCGATAAGCGCGAAGCCCATTCTTCGAAATGCGTTCATGTTCGCGTCCTTCGGACCGAGGGCATGGGCCTTCAATCCAGAGGTGGCAGATCGATGCCCATCTGCCGGGCATCGGCTTTCATGACGTCCATCAGGGCCGTGAGCCGATCGTCCGGCAGCGCTTCCACGGTGTGGGTGCTCAGGATCCTCTCGACCTCCTGACGCGCCCGGTCCCAAGCGCTCTTTTTCCCACGATGGACCCAAGTGTCATAGGCGTCGCGGTCGACCACGGGACCGGTCCGATAGACCTCTTCACGGAACCACCGCAACGTCTCCGCCGAAATCAAGAAATGGTCCCCCGCGTAAATGTCGCCGTAGAGATCGCCGGCCAACCGATCTCCCCGGGCTTCGATGCCCCTGACCATGCGGAGGGCCATGCCGCAGATCTCGTTGTCCAGCACGAGCTTTTCCAGGCTCTGACAGCTCTCGAAATCCAGCATGCCCGGGCCGGAGATGATGTTCGCCCCCGCCAGGGCCGCGACGAGCGCCCCCATGCCCGTCTCGAAACCCGCCTGGCCGTCGACGATCTTGGCGTCGGAAAGTCCCATGTAGGCATGGGTGGGCAGCCCCAGATGCTTCCCGACCTGGACGTGAGCGGCGTTGATCATCATCGTCTCTACGGCTCCCATGGGCGGCGTTCCCGTTCTCATATCGAACGCCGCGGGAGAACCTCCAAAAATGATGGGCGACCCCGGATGGGCCAATTGGTGAATGACGATACCGCTCAGGTTTTCGGCGGTCAACTGCACCAGCGCGCCGGCCAGAGTGACGGGAGCCGTGGCCCCTGTCAGGGGCATCGAGATCAGCGCGGCGGGGACCCCCGCCCGGGAGGCGTCGATGAGGTTCTGGCAGGTCAGATTGCTCCATTTCAAGGGCGGCGAGGGACAGCAATCGAAGATCGCCAGGGGTTTCTCTCTGAGCGCCCGCTCGCTCCCCCGGACGGCCACCAGCATGTCTTTCATGATCTCGAAACTTTCCACCGCAAAAGTGCCCGTGATGATCGGCTTCGTGCAGAACCGCAGCCCGATGTAGAGCCGATACCTGTCCTGCATGGCTTCGGGCACGTCCATGGAGATCATCTCCGTGCTCTGGGCCACGATGTTCGGGAGGGCATCCGCCAGGATCGCGAATCGGACGAGATCTCTGGTCATCGGCTTTCTTTCTTCCAATGTCACCGGATCCAGGATCTTCAAAGCCCCGGAGCCCGGATCGAAGTGGATCGCGTCCCCTTCCAGGGCCATCGTGAGAGCGCCGCCGCGGTCATAGACGTTAATGGCCCGAGGCGCGGTCTTGAGCGATCCTTCAATGAGGCTTGGCTTGAACGATACGATCCGCTCCCGACAGGAACATCCCGCGTCCGCCAGGAGGCGCAAGGCTTCGTCGTTCTCGATGAGAACGCCCGTCTTTTCCAGGACATCCACGGCTTCCGAAACGATCCGGTCGAGGAACGGCCGGGACAGCAGGTCGAGCTTTGGTCTCAGCGTCTCCAGCATTCTCTCCTCCTTCAGTTCCGTCTTTCACTCCCGATCGGGCCTCTCCGGCGTTGCGGGCCCGGGATCCATCTCAACGAGCCTGCGCGTTTCGGGGGCGGGCCTTCTCAGTTCCTCCGTCCCTATTCATTTCTTGCCTTAATTAAGATTCGATTTTAAAATATAATCTAGAGGAATACCATCCGCAGTATTCCCGGTCGAAAGGCCGGCGGGATCCGCAATGCACCTAGGTCAAGACGCTTTTACGGCGGCCCTGGTCGCCGGCCTCTTGAAGAAAAGGAATTGGGAGGAGATCGGTGATCGGGCCAACCGGATCGCCGGATACGTTTGCTCACGGAAAGGGGTTCGGCCGGGCCTTCCGGCCGAGCTGGCCTCTTGGACCCGACAATGACTGGCTCCAAGACGCCGATCACGCCCGGGCTCACGCGCCGGGATTTCCTCGGGGTCTCCGCCGCCGGTCTGGGGGCCCTGACCCTCGGCCGGGGGTGCCGCGCCGGTCAGGGACCGACGGCCCGTCCGAATTTCCTCTTCGTCCTGACCGACGATCAGAGGTTCGACGCGCTCGGCTGCGCCGGCAACCCCATCATCCGCACGCCGAACATTGACCGGCTGGCCGGCGAGGGCATTCGGTTCGATCGCGCCTTCGTGACGACGCCGATCTGCGCCGCCAGCCGGGCCAGCATCCTGACCGGAACATATGAACGGACGCACACTTACACCTTCCCCAAGCCTCCTTTGGCTGCGGCCCTCACGGACATCAGCTTCCCGGTCCGCCTCCGCCGGGCCGGTTACCGGACGGGATTCGTCGGCAAGTTCGGCGTTGCCGTCGATAAAGGCGCCCACGCCGAGATGTTCGACTTCACCTATTTCGACGGCCTCCCCCACGTCCAGACGCTCGACGGGGTCGAGCGCCACATGACCGAGGTCGAAGGCGAGGAGGTCATCGATTTCCTCCGCGGCGTCGAACCGGGGCGGCCCTTCTGCCTGTTCTGGTGCCCCTGGGCGCCCCACGCCGACGACGGCGATCCCAAGCAGTATTTCTGGCCGCCGGCCATGGACGGACTGTACAAGGATGTCGACATCCCTGTCCCCGAAATGGCGGCGCCGGAGTACTACGACGCCCAGCCCGCCTTCCTGAAGAACACAATGAGCCGGACGCGTTGGGGCTGGCGGTTCGATACCCCGAAAAAGTACCAGGAGATGGTCAAGGGCTATTACCGGATGATCAGCGGGATCGACGCGGTCGCGGGACGCATCCGGGACGAGCTGGCCCGCCTCGGCCTCGACGGGAACACGGTCATCGTCTACACCTCGGACAACGGCTATTTCCTGGGCGAGCGCGGCTACGCCGACAAATGGCTGATGTACGAGCCGTCGATCCGGGTCCCGCTCGTCGTGTTCGATCCGCGGGCGCCCCGCAAAAGCCGCGGGTTGGTCAAGCGGGACCTCGTCCTGAACATCGACCTCGGACCGACCCTCATGGACCTGGCCGGGGTGCCTGTCCCCTCCCGGGCCCAAGGCCGCAGCCTGAAGCCCCTTCTCGGAAGGAGAACGCCGGCCTGGCGCTCGGAGATCCTCTGCGAGGAGCTCTGGGACCACCCGGAGATCCCGCGGAGCGAATGCCTCCGGACCGAACGCTGGAAATACATCCAATACCCTGGGCATCCGGAGTACCTGGAACTGTTCGATCTGGCGGCCGATCCTGACGAGAAAAGGAACCTGGCCGGCGATCCCGGTCATGCCCGGGTGTTGGCCGAGCTGCGGGAGCGCTGCGGCCGGACGATCCAGAGACTCCTCGACGACCAGACGAAGTTCAAATGACGAACAAAGCCCCCGGGCGTCTGGTCCTGCTCGCGGCGGTCGTGCTCGCGGCAGGCGGAGCCGTCTCTTGCGCCCCGGGCATCCGGCGGCCCCTCGGCGCCGGGGACCATGGCGGCCGGATCGCCCCGTCCGATCTGCGTTGCGAACACCGCCGTGATCCGCTCGGCATCGACGCCGCGCGGCCGCGTTTGAGCTGGGCGCTCACGTCGGAAGGGCGAGCTGTTATCCAGGGCGCCTACCGGATCCTCGTCTCCCGCTCGCCTCTAGCGCTCGAGGCCGATCGGGGAGATCTTTGGGACTCGGGGGAGGTCCGCTCCACCGAAAGCCTGGGCATCTCCTACGCCGGGCCGGCCCTCCGCAGCGGGCAGCGCTGCTTCTGGAAGGTCCGCGTCTGGGACGGCCAGGGCCGGCCCTCAGGCTGGAGCTCGACGGCGTCCTGGGAAATGGCTCTCCTCGGGGAACGCCCGTGGCAAGGGAGGTGGATCAGCGACGGAAAGCCCGTCCCCGAAGTCGATGAAGATTTCTACCGGGACGATCCGGCCCCGCTCGTCCGAAAGGAGTTCGTCGCGCCGGAGCGGATCGCCCGGGCGCGCCTCTCTATCACCGGGCTCGGCTACTACGAAGCGTCGATCAACGGCCGGCGCGTGGGTGACCATGTCCTGGACCCGGGCTGGACGAACTATGAGAAACGCGTGTTCTACAGCGTCTACGACGTGACCGGACTTGTCCGGCCAGGCCTCAACTGCGTCGGCGTCATGCTGGGCAACGGCTGGTGGAATCCCCTCCCCCTGCGGATGTGGGGGAGGCGGAACCTGCGCGCGGACCTCCCGGTCGGGCGGCCCTGCCTCATCGCCCAGCTGGAGATCGAAGGCGAGGACGGCTCGGTCATGACCGTCTCGACCGGCCCGGACTGGAAGGTCCGCGGCGGCCCGGTCCTCCGGAACAACGTCTACCTGGGCGAGGTCTATGACGCCCGCCGGGAGATCCCGGGCTGGGATTCGCCGGGCGCGAGCGAGGCGGGATGGTCGTCGGCCGTTCTCTGCCCCGGCCCGGCCGGGGCTCTCCAGGCCCAGCCCCTGCCGCCCATCCGGATCAAGGCCCGTCTCCGTCCGGTCCGCGTCACGGCGCCCCGGGCGGGCGTGGTCCTCTACGATTTCGGCCGTAATTTCGCCGGCTGGGCCCGTCTCCGGCTAAAGGCGCCCTCGGGGACGCGGATCAGGATCCGCTTCGGCGAGCTCCTGAATGACGACGGGACCTTGAATCCGCTGACCTCCGTCTGCGGCCAGATCAAGGGCCGGCGCAAGGACGGACCCCCGGTCGGCGGGCCCGGGGCGCCCGAGATCGCCGAGCAAGCGGACATCTATATCGCCCGCGGCGGCGGCGGCGAGGAGGTCTACACCCCCCGGTTCACGTTCCACGGCTTCCGCTACGCCGAAGTCACCGGCCTCGCGGACGCCCCGGACCTCGAAGACCTTGAAGGCCTACGGCTGAACACGGACGTCGAGGAGACCGGGGAGTTCTCCTGCTCGAACGACCTCTTCAACCGGATCCAGGACATGGTCCGGTGGACCTTCCTGAGCAACATCTTCAGCGTTCAATCGGATTGCCCCCACAGGGAGAAATTCGGCTACGGGGGCGACCTCGTCGCCACGGCCGACGCCTTCCTGGCCAACTTCGACATGGCCGGTTTCTACGGCAAGGCGGCGGCCGACTGGGCGGATGCCGCCCGCGAGGACGGCATGCTCACGGACACGGCCCCCTTCGTGGGCATCCAATACTGCGGGCTGGCCTGGGCCATGGCCCATCCGCTTCTCCAGACCAAGCTCGTCCAGCATTACGGTGACCGCCTCCTCGTCGAGGACCAATACGAGACGACGCGTCGCTGGCTCGATCTCGTGGCCAACTCGAGCCCCGACGGCCTCATCCGGGAGGGCTTGGCCGACCACGAGAGCCTGGAGCCAACGACCGTTCCGGCGCTCGTGACGCCGCTCTACCACGAGACGGCCCTTATGGCCGCCCGTCTGGCCGGCCTCCTGGGACGGAGCGCGGACGAGGCCCGCTATAGCGATCTCGCGGCCTTCATCGCCGCCGCCTATCGATCCAAAGCCCTCGGTCCGGCCCCCGGCCGTTACGAGGCCATGACCCAGGCCGGGCTGGCCGTCGCTCTCGGCCTGGACCTCGTCCCGGACGGGGAGGCGGCAGCCGCGTTCGACGCGCTCGTGGCCAAGGTCTCGACGGCTGAGGGCCCGAGGCTGGCGACCGGGATCTTCGGCACGAAATACCTCCTCGACGTCCTGTCCCGCCGGGGCCGGGCCGACCTGGCCTGGTCTCTGGTCAACGGGAAGGCCTTTCCGAGCTGGGGCCACATGCTCGACCGAGGCGCGACCACGCTCTGGGAACACTGGGAATTCAGCGACGACACTTATTCGCACAACCATCCGATGTTCGGCTCCGTGAGCGAATGGCTCTTCGCCTGGGTCGCGGGGATCCAGCCGGACCCGGCCGCGTTCGGATTCGATAGGATCGTCTTCCGGCCCCAGCCGGTGGGCGACCTGACCTGGGCCAAGGCCCGGGTCCGCACGGTCCGGGGCGAGGTCCGGAGCGAATGGCGTTTCGATGGGCACCGCTTCGTCCTGGACGTGACAGTCCCGGCCAACACGTCGGCGACCGTGTACATCCCCGGCACCGACCCGGCCGCGGTCCGGGAGGGAGGCGGGCCCGCCGCCTCAGCAGAGGGCGTATCCTTCCGGGGAGTCGAGGCGGGGAGCTGCCTCTACAAGGTCGCTTCGGGCCGCTACGAGTTCTCGGTGGACCCCCTCCCCCGCGACCTCAGCGGGCGCGGTCTCACGGCGGCAGGTTCTCGTTGAGGAACCGGGTGAAGATCGTATCGAGGTGGACCGTCGTGCTCAGGCCCTCCGAGATGCCGTGCGAGCGGCGCGTCAATCCTTGAAGACGGCCATCTCCGCGAGACCCGCGTTCGAGGTCTCCAGGGAAACGGCATCGACCGCGAAGACGACCCAGGAGACGGTCTTGCCGGGGAAGACGATCTCGCGGGCCGACCGGGCGTCGTTCGGCAGTCCGCCGACCCTGATCGCGGTCCCGTCGCTGAAGAGCAGCGCCCCCGACAGGATGTGGTCCTTCGGGTTCGGCCGGTCGAAGAGCCAGACGCGCCGCACGGTCTGGGGGGAATCCCAGCTCAGGCGGATCATGGCCGTCTCCCGTTCCCCCAGGCTCACCCACTCGTGCCGGTTGACGGCCTCGTCGGGACCGACGACGCCGTCGACGGCCCCTTCCCCGAAATATTCGATCAGCTCGGTGAAGGGCCTGTTCTTCTTATGGACCGAGGAGACGTTGACCCTGGCCCGGAGGGCGAGGTTGGCCTCGCTCTTAAGACGGTCCTCGGGGGCCTGAGCCGAGGCATCGGACAGGGCGGCGAGCCCCGGCGCGTCGAGCAGCCGGACCTCCTGGAGCGTCCAGGCGTAGCGGCTGCCCATGGGGTCGGCCACGGTCCTGTTGCCGAAATAGCTCTTGTGGAAGTTGGCCGAATAGCTGAGCCAGGCGCTCCGGCCGTCGGCGCCGATGAACCTCGAGGGGAAGGTCAGGAAATAGGCCTGGCGCCCGAACTTGGCCATGAAGGTGATCAGCCGGTACGGGCCGGTGATCTCGTCGGCCTCGAGGATGTAGGAATTCATATCCTCGACGCCCGGCCACCCGTCCGTCACGCACACCAGGTACTTGCGGAGGGGCGCGTTGTAGGTGATGGTCGTGCACCCCATCCGGTCGTTCCAGGAAACAAGGGGCCGGATGGCGGCGAAATCCTTCGACCAGACGGGGCGCCCGTCCTCCCCGCGCCCGGCGTAGAACTCGTAGCTGCGGACGTCATTGATCGTCTCGGGGCTCGGCGTCACCCGGGCCAGGTAGACGGCGTCGCCGGCGATCCAGCTGTTCCCGGCGATCCGAGGCGCCGGGTCGTCGTCGAGGGCGCCGTGCCCGACGAGGTAGGCCATCCCGTCGGGGGAATGTTCCATGTTCCGTCCGAAGTCGACGAAATGGGGCGTACCCATCTTCACCTGCCGGCCGTCTTTCCCGGACTCCGGAAAAATCGGTTTCTCGGGCGAGAGAGGGCTGGGGATCCAGGTCTTCCCATAATCCTTCGAGATGCGGAAGCCCGGCAAAGGGCCGCAGATGGCCCAGCTGTACAGGTCCCGGTATTCGGCCTTGGAGAGATCGAAATCCACGGCGTAAGTCCCGTAATACCATATCCCGTTGTGGACGAGGTTGGCGCTCGGGTACCGCCCGCCGTAGGGGGCTGGCGAGGCGGCCTCGGAACCGAGGGAGGTGACGGTCAGGCGCAGGGGGTCGTCGCCTTCGATCCGGGCGTTGCCCGTACGGGCCTTCGGGCCGTTCGAGTGGACGCTCTCCTCGCCGATCTCGCCGTCCGTCCAGCCGCTGTACATATTCCCGTCCGGGGCCCAGGACGGATACCACGTGTCGGCGTCGGTATAGGCGATCGTGTTGCGGGTGAAGGCCACGGCCACGATGTCCCGAGAACGCTCGAACGGGCAATCGGGCGGCACCTCAGAGGCCCAGACGCGAGCCGGCCAGGCCTGCGGCGCATAGGCGACCGTGCCCTCCTTGACGCGAGGGGCGCAGGATATGAGCATCGCGGCCAGGAGGCCCAGGGTCATGACGGTGGTCCGGTTCTTCATAACGACTCCTTCAGGTCTTCAGCTCGGGGAACCATTTCAGGATCAACGCCCTCTCATCCGGGGCGAGGGATCCGAAGGGGACGGGCTCGTCCTGGGGGCGCGTCCGCTTCTGGTTGATGCGGCCCATCAGGCTCCAGCTCCTCGTCAGATCCTGGGGCTCGCGGGCGGGCAGGTCATAGCGGGTGAAGTCGATGACCCGCTCCGGCCCCTTCTCCCGCCAGCTCCGCAGCAGGGCCAGGCGGAACTCCCGGCACATGAACCAGCGGATCTCCAGAGGGACTTCGGATCCGCCGATCCCCGTCCCCCTCTGGACGAATCGGTACCGCAGGCTCTCGTTGTTCGGGTATTGGGCCCGGAAGGCGCTCCCGAAATCGCCGAGGGTCAGGCACTCGGCCGAGGGCCAGCGCTCGCGGATACGCTTCGTCCACCGCGTCAGGACCTCCAGGTGCCCGATCTGCGGGACGAGCGAGATCTCCCAGCAGTTCGTGACCCAGGCCCAGCCGTTGAGGGCGAAGCCCGTGTCGAAGTGGGC
>Ga0316616_100000392_pt1 | contig 13562 bp, 12 predicted proteins | sample OWC_Aug_M1_C1_D1_FD_207660 | JGI IMG/M metagenome (GOLD analysis project Ga0316616, IMG submission 207660) | Wetland soil microbial communities from Old Woman Creek delta, Ohio, United States - OWC_Aug_M1_C1_D1_B | ecosystem: Environmental > Terrestrial > Soil > Wetlands | place: USA: Ohio... | reverse complement strand
GGAACATGTCGCGCAGGTTGCCAGCGATGGTGATCTCGCTCACCGGGTAGGCGATCTCGCCGCGCTCGACCCAGTAGCCCGCTGCGCCGCGAGAGTAGTCGCCGGTCACGGTGTTCACGCCCTGCCCCATCAACTCCGTGACGAGAAGGCCGGTGCCCATGCGACGGGCCAGGCCGACCAGATCGTCCTTGCCGGGCGCAAGAATCAGGTTGTGGTTGCCGCCGGCGTTGCCGGTGGTCTTCATGCCGAGCTTGCGCGCCGAGTACACGCCGAGGAAATAGCCTTCCAGCACGCCGTCCTTCACGACATCGCGCGGCTGCGTCGCCACGCCGTCGTCGTCGAAGTATCCCGAAGCGAGACCGCGCCGGAGATGCGGCTCCTCGCGCAGCTGCACCAGCGGCGAGAAGAGCGGCTTGCCGAGCGCGTCCAACAGGAACGAGGCCTTGCGATACAGATTCCCGCCGCTCGCGGCGCCGACAAAGTGGCCGAGCAAGCCGTTCGCCACCGGCGCCTCGAACAGCACCGACGCCTGGCGCGTGCCGATCTTGCGGCTGCCGAGCCGGGCGAGCGCGCGGCGGCCGGCGTAGTCGCCGATCGCCTCGGGCGACGCGAGATCGCGATGCGAGCGGGCGCTCGAATACCAATCGTCCCGTTCCATCTCGTCGCCCTGCGCAGCGATCACCGCGACGGACACGTAGTGCCGCGAGCTGGGATACCCGGCCATGAAGCCGTTGGAATTCGCGGCGACGAACTGCGACTGCTGCGCCGATACCGTCGCGCCCTCGGAGTTCGTGACACGCGGGTCGAGCCGGAACGCCGCGGCCTCCGCCGCCTTCGCCATGTCAATCGAACGCTCGACCGTCACGTCCCACGGGTGGAACAGGTCGAGGTCGCCGATCTCCTTCGCGAGCAACTCCCGCTCGGCGAGCCCCGCGCAGTCGTCCGCCGCGGTGAACCGCGCGATCGAGAGCGCCGCGTCGACCGTATCTTCGATGGCCTTTCGCGAGAAGTCGGACGTGCTCGCGTAGCCCTTCTGCTTGCCGACGTAGACGGTGACGCCGATGCCCTTGTCGCGGTTGTACTCGATCGTCTCGACCTCGCCCATGCGGACCGTGACGGTCTGGCCGTAGCCTTCGGAAACCTCGGTCTCGCAACCGCTCGCGCCGCCCGCTTTCGCGCGCGCCAGCACGTCGGCCGCGATCGAGCGCAGAGTGTCGAGCGCGTAGGAGAACTTCGCTTTTGCCATGGGGATCGCTGCGGGAAAGCCGGTATCATAGCAGCCCGTCATGGCCCGATTTCGCCCCGATACCGACGCGCTCGACGAGCCGCTCGCTCCGAGCAAATCGCAGAGAAAGCGCGATATGCACGAGCTGCAATCTCTGGGTGTACGCCTCGTCGAAATATCCGCCGACCGCCTCGCGGAAATCGATCTTCCCGAAGATCTGCGCGAAGCGGTGCTCGAAGCGCGCCGGATCTCGGCGCGCGAGGCGAAGCGCCGGCAACTGCAGTACATCGGGCGGCTGATGCGCGACGTGGACCCGGCCCCGATCCGCGCCAAGTTCGACGAATGGGAAGGCAAGAGCGCGGCGCACACCGCGCAGCACCGGCGCGCCGAAGCGTGGCGCGAGCGGCTGCTCGCCGAGGATGGCGCGATGACGGAATTCGCCCAGGCCGTGCCAGGTGCAGACCTGCAGGCGCTGCGGACGCTGGTCCGCGACGCCCGCAAGGAGCAGGCCGCGGGACAGCCGCCAAGGCGCTACCGGGAACTCTTCAGGATGGTGCGCGCAATGCTCGACGACGATCCGAACGGGGAGGCGAACTGATGGCCTCGTATCCGCTCCGATTCTTGCCGGTGCTCCTCGCTGCGGCGATCGCGCCGCTTGCTCACGGGCAGGGTCCCAACATGCAGCCGGGCCTGTGGGAAGTCACGATTCGCGTCGAGGCGCCCGGGCGCCCTGCCGACGTGAACACGATGCGCCAGTGCCTCTCCGCGGAGCAGGTGAAGCAGGCCGCATCCGCGAACCCCACGACGCCGCAAGGCGACTGCGTCGTCAGCGATTACATGGCGACGGGCGACGGCGCGTCATGGAAGTTCGATTGCAAGGGCGAGAACCCGATGTCGGGCTCCGGCTCGATCGCCTGGCAGGGCGCCTCCTACTCCGGCGCGACGCGTGTCGAACTGCGCGAGGCGGGCCGGCCGGTGGTCGTCAACCAGACCTACTCCGGCGTGCGCGTGGGCGATTGTCCCGCCGGCACCACACCGAGATGAACACGCTCGATCGTCCGCTGAAGATCGGCCTCGTCTCGGTGAGCGATCGCGCGTCGGCGGGCGTCTACAGGGACGAAGGCATTCCGGCGCTCGAGTCGTGGTTCGCCCAGGCGCTCGCGACGCCGTGGGAGAGCACGACGCGCCTTATTCCGGACGACCAGGCGACGATCGAACGCACGCTCGTCGAACTGGTGGACGACGCCGCGTGCGACCTCGTGCTCACGACCGGCGGCACGGGACCCGCGCCCCGCGACGTGACGCCCGACGCGACGCTCGCGGTCGCCGATAGGCTGATGCCCGGTTTCGGCGAACAGATGCGCCAGATCTCGCTTCACTACGTGCCCACCGCGATCCTCTCGCGACAGGTCGCGGTCGTGCGCAAGAAGGCGCTCGTCATCAACCTTCCGGGCCAGCCCAAGTCGATCCGCGAGACGCTCGAGGGCGTCAAGGACGCGGACGGCAGGCAGGTCGTGCACGGCATCTTCGCCGCCGTGCCCTACTGCATCGACCTCATCGGCGGGCCCTACGTCGAAACCCACGAAGCCGTCGTGAAGGCCTTCCGTCCGAAGTCGGCGCAGCGCCCCAAGGCGGGCTGAGGCGCCCGAGCCGGGGGAGGAACTGCTCCCTCGCCCCGGGGCTTCACATCCGCGACCATCGACGGCGTGACCCGCCCCGCCGAATCCGTCGACGCGATCGAGATCGAAACCGGACCGGATCCGGACGCGGCGGTCATCTGGATGCATGGACTAGGCGCGGACGGCTCGGACTTCGTGCCGATCGTTCCCGAGCTCGGCACCCTGCCGCGCTCGACCCGCTTCGTCTTTCCGCACGCGCCGATGCAGCCGGTCACGATCAACGCCGGCTACGTGATGCGGGCGTGGTACGACATCAAGTCGCTCGACATCGATCGCCGCGAGGACGAAGCCGGCGTGCGCGCCTCGCACGAGATCGTCGCCGCCCTCGTCGCGCGCGAGCGCTCGCGCGGCATCGACACGGGGCGTCTCGTCCTCGCCGGGTTCTCGCAGGGCGGCGCGATGGCGCTCTTCACGGGACTGCGGCTTACGCAGCGGCTCGCGGGAATCATGGCGCTATCGACCTACGTCCCCGTCGCCGCGTCGCTCGCATCGGAGGCGAACCCCGCCAACGCCGGTACGCCGATTTTCATGGCGCACGGCACCGAGGATTCCGTCGTGCCGCACCGCCTCGGCACGGGATCGCGCGACCTCCTTCGCAAGCTCGGCCATGACGTGGAGTGGCATGACTACCCGATGCCGCACGCGGTGTGCGCCGAGGAGATCGCCGATATCGCCGCGTGGCTCGCGAGGGTGCTCGCATGACGCCGATCGATCGCCCGTGAAGCGTGTCCTGCTCGGCGGCGTCGCCCTTCTCCTCGTGGCCGCAACAGGCGGCGCGCTCTGGCTCTACGCCTCGCTCGACCACGTCGCGAAGCGGGCCATCGAGCATTTCGGCAGCGAGGCGCTGGGCGTCGAGGTCGGTATCGACCGGGTCAAGCTCTCGCCGGCAGACGGTCACGGCGAGATTCTCGGCCTGCGCATCGCGAACCCTGCGGGCTTCCGCCGCCCGAACCTCGCGACCGCGGCGCGCATCGAGATCGAGATCGATCCCGCGACCGTCGCTGCCGACGTGATCGTAATCCGGAAGCTCGAGGTGAGCGCACCCGCGATCGTCTACGAGACCGCCCGGACCGGGGCCAATCTCGACGCTCTGAAGCGCACGGCGGCCCGCAGCGCAAAGGCGTCTCGGACGTCGTCGGGGGACGGTGCGAAGCAGAAGGAGCAGCGGCTGATCGTCGATCGGCTCGCGATCCGCGGCGGTGGATTGACGTACGCGCCCACCGTCGTGTCCGGATCCGCCGACATCCGGCTCGGCCTGCCCGATATCGTCCTGACCAACGTCGGGCGCAAGCAGGGCGGCCTCACCCCCGAAGAGCTTGCGAGCGTGATCGTCGACGCGGTCGTCGCGCGCACCGCTCAAACCATCGCCCCAGCCCGCATCAAGAGCGGAATCCAGGGCCTGCTCGGGCTCTGACCGATCCGGTTCAGCCGGCGTCGCGCAGCATCACGCGGCAGTCAAGCAGCTCGTAGTCGGCGCCACGGTCGGCCACGCTGTGCGGCGTCAGAACGTAAAGGCGGCCGTCGGACTCGAGCACGAGGCTCTGCCCTGGAACGTGCACGCCCGCGCGCGTCAGCAGGCGCGCGTCGCGGTCGCCCGGACGCAGCGGCGCGGCGAGGATCCCGATCTCGGAGTCCAGACCGAGCACGTTTCCGGCCTGCACGCGCATCTCGACCGGCGTCGGCGCGCGCGCGATGGTTTGGATGCCGATGCCGGTCTGGTTGACCTGTTCGCGCGTGATGCGCCGGATCACCCCCAGCACCCAGTTGGTGCCGCCCTCGGGCTGCAGCGCCACGAGCCCGTCGATCCTGACCCAGTCGCGTGGCGCCTGCGTGATGGTCGCGCCGAAACCGCCGGCGCTGACGTTCTCGACGATCCAGCTTTCGGTGCCCTCACCGGTGAACGCGAGCGAGGCGCTGGGCTGGAGCATGTCGAGCGCACCGTCGAATCCCGGCGCGACCGTCAGCCGCGCTTTCACGCGATGGCGCTCGTGGCGCCGTGCGGGCGGCTGGGCGGACCAGTTCGACCCGAGGTGCGCGAGCACTTCCGCGACCGAACCGAGCTCGTAAGCGTCGCCGAGACCGAGCTCGGCGGGTATCGCCCGCGACCGCACGACGGATTCGTAATGGGATGCGGCCTTCTCGGCCGCGGGCGCAGTCGATATGTAACGGACCGTCGTCGCGTTCTCCGGCGGCCGGGCGTGACGAAGCGGCGGCGAGCCGGCGGCGATATCCACCCAGTACGTCGATTCGGCTTGCGGGATCGCCGTCACCACCAGCCCCGGCACGAGCGCCGCAATCAGCCGGTCGGCGATGTCGATCTCAGTCGGCAGCAGGCTGTCCGGCGAGCTCACGGACAGCAGCACCATGCGCAGGTACTCCTGCTCGGGCGTCGAATCGCCGGCGATGCCCGCGTACACCTGCACCGGCGCGCGCGCGACCTTGCGCCACTCGGCCAGTCCGAGCACGCCGCCGGCCATGCCCCACACCGACTGCTCAAGCGGGCCGTAGCGGATGTAGAGCCACTTCATCTGCGTCGCGAGCGCACGAAGCGCGCGCACTGCGAGGAGGCCGACGGAGCTCTTCAGCGCGTCGGCGCCCTTCTCGCCCGCCTCGAAGGACTTGAGCAGGTCGACGAAGGTCTGCGCGGATGCGCGCCAGAACCCGTTCAGCGCGTTCCACCACCGGATCTCCTGAACCTTCGAAATCCGTTGCGCCGCCACGTACTCGCGGCCCAGACGACGTGCCGCGGACTGCCCGGCCTCGTCGAGAAGCAGGGCGAGATGCGCGCGGTGCGCCGGCGCGAACGGCTCGGACCGGATGGAATCGAACCAGTGGGCCAGTTCCTCGAGCGCCTTGATCGGATCGCCGGACGGCAGCTCGCCGACCAGCCGCCTCGCCTCCCTGAGGTCGGCCATCGGGTGGTCGTGCTTGGAACCAGCGAAGATCTTCAGCATCCTGCGTGCAGTCCGAGGAGGGGACGTCTCGGACGAAGGATGCCGGCCGTGCCACCGCGCAGCAACGCATCGACGCGCCGCTCTGTGGCAAGGTTCCGCTCCCGGTCGAGCCGCCGCCTCGGATGCGCCCGGGCCGCATTGCGCGACCCTGCGCACGCGACCACACGCTCGGCTCGCGCGAGCGCCGGCGAGTCCGATCAAGAGGGCCGGTTGAGCAAAAAAAGAGGGCTGCAATTGCAGACCCCCTTCGATTGCGGCAGAGCGCGCGATGCGATCTGCCCGATTGGTGCTGGTGCGCGGACTCGAACCGCGGACCTACTGATTACGAATCAGTTGCTCTACCAGCTGAGCTACACCAGCGGATTCGCGGCAGGCGCCGCGAAAGGAGGCGGGATTATATCCCACCCGCCTCGCGGACGGCTCTCCGCCGCGCGGTCAGGTGGCGCGCCGCGTGCGCACGATCACGTCGACGCCTTCGGCCACGACGCCAGGCGGCAGCGCGGGCAGACCTTCGACCCGCACGCTGTCGGCGGGGATGTCGGTCAGCTCGCCCGAGTCCATGTCGTAGAAGTGATGGTGCGGCGCCGTGTTCGGGTCGTAGAAGACCTTCGACGGATCCACGATCAGCTCGCGCACGAGGCGCTTTTCGAGGAAGAGCTTGAGCGTGTTGTAGACAGTCGCCTTCGAGGTCTCGGCATGACGCGTGTTCACGAGCGCGAGAATCTGGTCGGCGCACAGGTGCTCGCGCTGCTCGAACAGCACGAACGCGATCTCGATCCGCTGGTGCGTGGGCGTGATTCCGTGCGACCGGAGGAGGTCCGCGACGGCTTCACGCGTATATGGCTGGAAATTCATGGGCTTAATCGTATAACAGGAATTGGACTTTGTCTAATCCCGCAAGGCGCGGATCCGTGAAGGTCGTCACGGGCGCGACGTCATCGGCGTACGAGGCCCCTTGCCCCCGTGCCTGGCGGCCGGCTCCTCCGCGCCGGGCGCCGCGGCTGGAAGCCCGGATCTTGCGACACGCGAATCGACGGGCCGATCACGCGGCCGCATCGCGCGCCCACGCCCGAATCGGCACCGTTCGTGGCGCCCGAGCGCCACTCGTCGGGCGAGATACGCCGCCTATCCGAAAGATCGCACCTCCAGTCCGCAAGTGGTGGCTCCCGCCGCGGGCTCTTCGTAACCTGCAACCGTCCTTCAAAGGGGAAAGCGATGAAAGCACAGCGCGGGTTCACACTGATCGAGCTGATGGTCGCGGTGGTGGTGCTCGCGATCCTGGCGTCCATCGCATACCCGAGCTACATGGACTACACCCAGCGGGCGCGACTCGCCGAGGCGCGCTCGCAGCTGATGGATGCCCGGGCGAAGCTCGAGCAGTTCTATCAGGACAACCGCACCTATACGGGGGCAGACGGCGCGGGCTTCCCCTGCAACGCGACCACCATCAACCAGAACATGAAGTACTTCGCCTACACCTGCGCGCTCGCGGCGAACACGTTCACGATCACGGCGACAGGCCAGGCGAGCCAGGGCATGGGCGGCTTCGCGTACACGGTCAACGAGTCGAACGTGCGCACCACCACCGGCGTGCCCACCGGCTGGACCGGCTCCGGCAGCAATTGCTGGGTCATGAAGAAGGACGGGTCATGCTGACCGCGCGCCCCTGCGCGAAGGGCTTCACCCTCATCGAGCTCATGATCGGGCTCGCCCTGCTGGCCTTGATCCTGATGCTCGGCGTCCCGGCGTTCTCGACGTTCATCCAGAACCAGAAGCTGCGCGACAACGCGACGCTCGCGCTCGCCCAGATCCAGTTCGCGCGCGCCGAGGCGCTCCGGCTCAACGCCAACGTGGAGTTCCTGATGAGCGACGCGGAGCCAGACCTCGGCAACTTCACGACGCTCGCGGTGAGCACCGCCGGCCGCAACTTCCTGGTGCGGGGCAACGTGTACAACCCCGCGAACGGGCAAACGGAAATGAAGATGCTCACTACCCGGAGCGCGGACGAGGGTTCCGGCGCCGCGCCGGGCTCCACCACCGGCGTGCAGATCGCGGCGAGCACGGGCACGGTCACGTTCACGCCTCTCGGTGGCACCACGTTAGCAGCGGACGAGGTCATCCAGTTCACGAACCCAGCCGGCGGCAACTGCACTGCGGCCGGCGGACCGATGCGCTGCCTGAACGTCGTCGTCACGCGCGGTGGGCAGGTGAGGCTGTGCGACCCCTCGGTGACCGCCGCGGCGGACACGCGTCGCTGCTAGGCCGGACGGAGAGAGCCGCAATGACCACGCTTCGCCACCGTCAGCAGGGCGTGACACTCATCGAATCGATGATCGCCATCCTCATTTTCTCGATGGGGATCCTGGCGCTCGTCGGCATGTACTCGAGCGCCGTTTCGCGCACGACCGACTCCCAATACCGGATCGAGGCGGCCAACCACGCCAATCGCGTCCTCGGCCAGATCTGGGCGAACGTGGACCGCTCGACCGCGGCGAATCTGACCGCCTCGCTCAACACGTTCCAGCACAACCCGGGCGGCGCGAACTGCGCCTTCAGCGGTGCAGCCGCCACCGCCCCGGAAGTCACCGCGTGGGCCAGCGCGATCACCGCCGCCGGCACGGGGCTGCCAGGCGCTTCGGCCACCACGAATCAGATCCTCGTGGACACCGCGACCTTCAACCGCGTGACCGTCACGATCTGCTGGCGAGCGCCGGGCGACACCTACGCGCACCGGCACGTCGTGGTCGCGAACATCAACTGAGGGACCGGCCATGCGCGCTTTCGAGCCCCTGCTGCGATCCCCCGGCCCCGCGCGCCAGCGCGGCCTCGGTCTGGTCGAGATCCTCGTCGGCGTCCTGATCGCGATGATCGGGATCGTGGTCATCTTCTCGGTGCTCTCCGTCGCGGAGGCACGCAAGCGCACCACGACGGCGGGCAGCGATGCGCAGACCGCGGGCGCGATCGCGCTCTTCTCGCTGGAGCGCGACCTCAAGCAGGCGGGCTACGGGTTCGGCACCTTCGGGACGAGGAACCCCATCAATTGCACTGTCAATGCCTACGACGCGCAGCGGCCCGCCCCGGATTTCGATTTCCCGCTCGCACCCGTGCTGATCACACAGGGTGCGGCTGGCGCGCCGGACACCCTGACCGCGCTTTACGGCAACAGCCCCCTGATCGTCGCCGGCAAGGCCTTCACGTTCTCGGGGGCAAGCGCCAAGCAGACGTCTTCGTCCCTCGGCGGCCGGTCGGGCCTGATGAAGGGCGACGTGCTGCTCATCGCCGGGCAGGTGGGCGCCACGCTCCAGTGCCAGCTCGTCGAGGTCACCGACAACACCAACGCCGACGCCGTGACGATCAATCACGGGACGGGAACCTACACGCCGGACGGCGCGACAGCCAGCGTCACCGCCCGCTACAACAAGGCGACGGGCCCGGCGTTCGTGAACGGCTTCATTTACGACCTCGGCAATGCGCCTAACCGCTCCGTCTGGTCGATCCAGACGGCGAATGGCGTGCCCCGTCTCGTCGTGCAGAACGACCTGCGCTGGGTCGACGCCAACGCCGATGGCGCCAACGACCTGCTGCAGGTGTTCGACGACGTGATCGACCTGCAGGCCGAGTACGGAGTGGCCGCGGACACCAACGGCGACGGACAGTTCGACCGCATCGGCGCTTGGCAGATCGCGACGCCCGCAGACATGTCTCAGGTGTACGCGGTGCGCTTCGCCATCCTGGCGCGGAGCAAGCAGGCCGAGAAAGAGAAAGTGACGAACGCCGCGCCGCAGTGGGCCGGCGGCGCGTTCACCATGACCAACATCGACGGCGGAGCCGACTCGAATCCCGGCGACGCGCTGAAAGGCGACCCGAACAATTGGAGAAACTACCGGTACCGCGTCTACGAGACGCTGGTGCCTGTGCGCAACCTCGTGTGGGGGAACATCCCGTGACCGCGCGCGGCGACAAATCATCGAGGCATCTCATGCAAGCGCGCAGCCCTACGCTGGAACGGCGCCCGGCGCGTCAGCGCGGCATGGTGCTGTTCATCTCGCTCGTGGTGCTCGTCGCCATGACGCTTGCCGGCCTCGCCCTGATGCGCTCGGTCACGAGCGGCGTGCTCGTCGCCGGTAACCTCGCGGCCAAGCAGTCGATCACGAGTGTCGCGGACTGGGGCGTCGAGGCCGGACGAGACTGGCTGTTGGCGCAACCGGTCGGAAACCTCACCAACAGCGGCGCCCTCGGCAGCGGCTACTTCTCCAGTTGGGAGACGACCTTCGATCCGGTGAACGCGCCGGCGAACTGGTGGAAGGACAACGGGGTCGCGGTCAACCTGGCGGGTTCGGCGATGAACGTCGGCGACATGGAGGTGCGCTGGGTCGTGCATCGGCTGTGCAAGCTCGCGGGGCAGGACGTGAACGCGCCGCTGCAGGAATGCATCACCTTGCAGAGCAAGGCGCCCGGCTCGTCCCAGGGCGGCGGGCTGTACGGGGGGCTTCCTCTGACGAGCACGCAGCAGCCTTATTACCGGGTGACCGTACGCGTCGTGGATCCGCGCCGGACGGTGTCCTACATCCAGACGGTCGTTTACTGAGAGCGGCGTGACGGCGGAGGCGGCAAGAGCGTCCCGCCTGCATCGCAAAGACAGTTCGCGGGCGCACGACGCGAGATCGAAGGAGCCGAAGATGGCAAAGCGGAAACTCACATTCAGGGCGAGAGCCGTCAAGACGAGCGTAGCCTATGTCACGCTCGCGACCATGGTGCTCGCACAGGGCGAAGCGCTGGCGCAGGTCACGGACATCGCCACAGCGCCGCTCGCGAGTGCGTCGACCGCGCTGGTGAAGCCGAACATCCTGTTCGTGCTCGACGATTCCGGCTCGATGTCCTGGAGCCACATGCCGGACGCGCTCTTCGACGACCCGCCTTCCGGCGACCCGTTGGGGAATACGGGCCTGACCGACAAGGTCGGCTATCGCAACCATCTCTGCAACACCATCTACTACAACCCGAACATCAAGTACGTGCCCCCGCGCAAGGCGGACGGCACGAGCTATCCGAACGCGTCGTTCACGGACGCCGAATACGACCCGTACACGGACCCCGGCAGCAACAAGAGGGACCTGAGCGGCAAGTTCAGGGCGTACGACGACAACACCTGCTGGAACGGCGGGCTCGGCAACTGCAGCGGCTATTACGCCGAGAACGAGCAGTCCGCCTATTACTGGCGCTGGAAAGGCTCGGGCTCGCCGGTCGACGCGAAGTTCACGAACCTGCGGACGGGCGAGTGCGCCAAGAGGATCTCGAGCCCCGGCTCGAACTGGGAGAAGGTGACCGTGGGCGCGACCTCCGGTCCCGGCGGAACCGACGAGCGCACCAACTTCGCCAACTGGTACTCCTACTACCGCACCCGCATCATGATGATGAAGGCGGCGGCGAGCCGTGCGTTCATCCAGCTCGGCAGCCAGTATCGAGTCGGCATGATCACGATCAACCCGGGCAGCGACGTCTCCAGCGACAAGTACCTTGCCATCGCCGACTTCGACGCCACCCAGAAGGCCGCGTGGTGGGCGAAGCTCTTCAAGCAGGAGCCGAGCGGCGGCACGCCGCTGCGGCAGGCGCTGTCGCGGGCGGGACGTCACTTCGCTGGCTACCAGGACGGCATCAACAAGGGCATGACCGGCGATCCGGTCCAGTACTCGTGCCAGCAGAATTTCACCATCCTGACGACGGACGGCTACTGGAACGGCGCGGGCGGCGTGCAACTGAACGGCACGAGCTCGATCGGAAACTACGACAGCGCCCTGTCCGACCCGAATTCGCCTCGTCCGATCTGGGATGGCAGCACCACGAGTGCTTCGATCACGACCACGACGACGGTGACGTACTACCAGAACAACAAGCGGGCCGACGGAACGACCAACTGCAGCGGGTCGCGGCGAAGCAACTGGTACCAGACCAAGACCGACACCGTCACCACCAGCATGAGCGGCACGGTCGCGCTCGGCTCCACGACGAGCAGCACGACGACCAACACGATCTACGACGAGTGCCGAAATAGCCCCAGCCTGCCCGCGGGCGTGACGCTCAACCAGCCGGTGACGACGACATCGACGAGCACTTCGGGCGGCACCGCCGCGAGCAGCAACTCGCTGTCCGACGTCGCACAGTACTACTACATCACCGATCTGCGCACGAACGCGACCAAGCCGACCGGCACGCTCGGCAAGGACGTGACCAACAACAACGTGCCTTCGGGCGGCACCGGCGCGGAGGACGACAAGGCAGCGTGGCAGCACATGACCACGTTCACGCTCGGCATGGGCCTGACAGGTCAGCTGCTCTACCAGGCCGACTACATCAGCGCGACCACCGGCGACTACGCCGACATCCGCACCGGCGCGAAGAACTGGCCGATCCCGGTTGCCGACAGCCCGACGGCGCTGGACGATCTCTGGCACACCGCCGTGAACGGACGCGGCCAGTTCTTCAGCGCGTCGAACCCGGATTCCGTCGTCTCGGGCCTCGTCGAAGCCCTGACGGGCATCAACGCCCGGGTGGCATCGGCCTCCGCCGCGGCGACTTCGAACCTGGAGCCCGTCGCGGGCGACAACTTCGCCTACACCGCGAGCTACATGACCGCCGAGTGGACGGGCGAGCTGACCGCCAAGACCATCGACCTCACCACCGGCATCGTGAGCACGACCCCCGTCTGGTCCGCGCAGTCCAAGCTCGACAAGAAAGTCGGCAAGTTCTGCGACAACCGCTCGGTCTACCTCTTCCGCGGCAGCGTCGCCGGCAAGCTGGTGGATTTCAAGTGGAACACGCAGGCGTGCGATGCCGCTGGCGTCCCGACCGGCTCCTCGATCACGACGCTCGACTCGACCGAGCAGGGCTACTTCGGCGACACCGTCGTCAAGCTCTTCAGCCACTACGGTTCGATGACCGACGGCACGAGCGGGACGGTGAATCAGCGCGGCGCAGCGGCCGGCGCGAACCTGGTGAACTTCCTCAGGGGCCAGAACGGGAACGAAGGCTTCATCGCCAACGACCTGAACAAGCTCTACCGGAATCGCGCCCACGTACTGGGCGACATCGTGAACGCGCAGCCCGTGTTCGTGAAAGCACCATTCGCGCAGTACAACGACGCGGGCTACGCCGCCTTCAAGTCGGCGCAGGCCAGCCGCACACCGATGGTCTACACCGCCGCGAACGACGGTCAGTTGCACGCGTTCTACGCCGGCACGTCGGCGACCGACCCGCAGGGCGGCGAGGAGGCGTGGAGCTTCATCCCGACGATGGTGATCGACAAGCTGTGGAAACTGGCCGACAACAACTACGCCAACCTCCACGACTATTTCACCGACGGGACGCCGAGCGTGGGTGACGTCTACGACGGCACGGCAAGCGCGTGGAAGACGATCCTCGTGGGCGGCCTCAACGGTGGCGGGCGCGGCTATTACGCTGTCGATGTCACCAACCCCGCCGCGCCGAAAGGCCTCTGGGAGTTCAAGCAGGGTGCGTGTTACGACCCCGCGTCCTCGCTGCCGCAGTTCACCGACTGCAACCTCGGCTACTCGTTCGGCAACGCGACCATCAGCAAGATCGCGTGGAGCGGATATGCCGCGGGACGCTGGGTGGCGTTCGTGACCTCCGGGTACAACAACATCAACGGCGACACGAACGACGGCAAGGGCTACCTCTACGCGCTCG
>Ga0316616_100000391_pt1 | contig 13566 bp, 6 predicted proteins | sample OWC_Aug_M1_C1_D1_FD_207660 | JGI IMG/M metagenome (GOLD analysis project Ga0316616, IMG submission 207660) | Wetland soil microbial communities from Old Woman Creek delta, Ohio, United States - OWC_Aug_M1_C1_D1_B | ecosystem: Environmental > Terrestrial > Soil > Wetlands | place: USA: Ohio... | reverse complement strand
TTTATCGGGGGAGTCCAAATCTTCACGGCGGTCGAAAGCCTATTGGTGGAAAGGCTGAGACAGATCGAGGTGGATCTTGGGATTCTCCTCGACCAGGTCGAGAAGAACTTCGGGAGCCGGGTGTATCTGCAGCCGGGGGATATGGTCCGGCTGCGGGATGTTTTGGACCGGGGGTTGGAGAATTCCAAGAACCTGCACAATTTCCACCAGGCCGCTGTCCTCGATCTCTCCCGGCAGGGTCAGCGCCTCATCCGGCTCGTCGTCTGGCTCTACATGCTGTTCGTGGCGATCGGGATCCTCTTGGTTGTCGCCGCCAGCCTGATGTTGCGTGGGAAGGTTGCCATGCCCTTGGCCGAGATTGCCGGTGCCGCGTTGAGGATTGCCGAGGGCCGGCTGGATCAGCGGGTCGTGGTTGCGAGCCGGGATGAGATCGGCAAACTCTCACACGCGTTCAACGTCATGGCGGACCGCCTGCAAGAGCGAGAGCGCGACCTGCATGCAGTGCAGGTGCGGTTGGAGCGGAAGGTCTGGGAACTGGACATCCTGCATCGGATCGGCACCGACCTGTTGACCTTCAACGGAGTCGAGGGGCCGGACGCGATCCTGCGGTCGGTCGTGAATCATACGCGCCAGATCATGAATGTCGAGGCCGCCGCCATCTGCCTCTTCATCCCCGGCCGCGAGGAGGTGGAGGTGCGCTCGACGAGCGGCCCCGCGGACGCTTTCCGGGTAAGGTGTGGCGTCGTCGGGTGCTCGGCCGCTTGCCTCGAGAACCAGGAGCATCGCCTCACCGACTGCCCCGCGATGCGCCCGGAGTGCCTTCGGAGCCACCTTCCGCTCCCCTTGAACCACGGCGGCGAGTCCGTCGGGGTGCTCTGTGTTGCGAGCCGCGAGGAGCGGATCTTCAGCAGCGAGGAGAAAGAACTGCTCACCTCCATGGCCGCGCAGGTCGCCATCGCTGTCGAACATGGCCGGCTGGAAGGCGAGGTGCGAAGGCTCGCGGTGCTGGAAGAGCGCGGGCGCATCGCCCGCGACATTCACGACGGGTTAGCCCAGTTGGTGAGCCTCCTGCACCTGAGAATCCGACAGGCACAGGCGCTGATCCCCCCGGGAGAGTCTTCTCGGCTCGGGCATGCGCTGGAGGAAATGGCGAGCCTCAGCGAGAATGCCTACGACGAGGTCCGCCAATCCATCTTCGGCCTACGCACCATGGTTTCTGGCAACCTGGGGTTCGTCCAAACCCTGACCGAGTTCCTTCACGAGTTTAGTGCTCAGAGCGACATCCCTGTGAAGCTGGAGGCCGAAGGAGCCGAAACGATCCGCCTCGCTCCCGCGGCGGAGGTCCACCTCGCCCGGATTGTCCAGGAAGCCCTGACCAATGTCCGGAAGCACGCGCAGGCCAGCCGCGCCTGGGTCCGTATAGAGCGCCTGGATGGATGGGTCCGCGTGAGCGTGGAGGATGACGGCCGAGGCTTCGATGTTGCGAGGATCGACGCACCGAACGGGCTGCATTTCGGGCTGCAAGGCATGCGGGAGCGCGCAGACGGAGTCGGCGGAAAGCTGGAGATCGTGACTGCGCCCGGTCAGGGGACCCAGGTCATGGCGCTTCTGCCGTTGGAGGAATTGTCATGAGCAGGCCGTCGCCCCTTCGTGTCCTGGTGGTGGACGACCACGCCCTGTTCCGGAGCGGGATCGTAAGCCTCTTGTCCGCCGAAGCCGGGTTCGAGGTGGTCGGGGAAGCCGCCAACGGGCGGGAGGCGATCGAGAAGGCACGTGACCTGATGCCGGATATCGTCCTCATGGACCTCTCGATGCCGGAAGTAGATGGACTTCAAGCGACGCAACGGATCAAGACGGAGTTGCCGCACGTCCGGGTCGTGATCCTCACGGTCGAGGAGGCGGACCAGAATCTCTTCGAGGCGGTCAAGAACGGCGCCCAGGGCTACCTGCTCAAGAAGATCGAGCCGCGCGCCTTGTTCGACACGCTGCGCGGGGTGGCCCAGGGCGAAGCGTCCATCTCTCGACTGATGGCGGCCAAGCTGATGGGGGAATTCAGCCGGCAGGCGAATCTCGGCGGGTCTGGCGCGGACCGCAGGCCAGAGTTGAGCCCGCGCGAGCACGAGGTCCTGGGCCTCGTGGCCCAAGGCAGGAGCAACAAGGAAATCGCCGCCGCGCTGGACATCGCCGAGAATACGGTCAAGAACCACCTCAAGAACATCCTCGAGAAGCTTCACCTGGAGAATCGCGTCCAGGCCGCCACCTACGCCCTCCGCCAAGGGTTGGTGGGCAAGCCGCCCAAACAGAACGCCTGACCCTCTCCTGTCAATAGGGGACGTTGGTTCTAAAACGACTTGAATCGTAACCGTCGTTACCATACAATGCCGGCATGCCACGTCACGCGAGACTCGATGCGCCCGGGGCGCTCCATCATGTGATCGGCCGCGGGATCGAGGGAGCCGCGATCTTCCGCACCGACGGAGATCGGACGGACTTCCTAAACCGGATCGCCGACTTGTGGCGTGGCGGCGCGCTGCGCGTCTACGCCTGGGCTCTCCTTCCCACTCATTTCCATCTGCTTGTCCGGACCGCCGGCCAGCCGCTTGCGAAGAGCATGCGGCAATTGCTCACGGGATATGTTGTGAACTTCAACCACCGCTATCAGCGATTCGGTCACCTGTTCCAGAACCGGTACAAATCCATTGTCTGTGAGGACGAGCCCTATTTGTTGGAGTTGACCCGCTACATTCACCTCAACCCCCTGCGCGCCGGTTTGGTGCATGACCTGGAAGAACTGGGGAATTACCCCTGGGGTGGCCATTCGGCTCTCGCGGGCCATGTTCCGCGTGAGTGGCAAGATCTGGGGGAGATTCTGGCCCGGTTCGGCGCGCGGACCAAGGAGGCCATGCGGCGGTACGAAGCGTTTGTCCGCGAAGGGATCGCCCGGGGTCGCAGGCCGGAATTGGTCGGTGGCGGACTGGTTCGCAGCGCAGGCGGTTGGGCGCACGTGGTAGCGTTACGGCGCCGAGGGGTGACCGCGGCTGCGGATGAGCGCGTTCTGGGCGGCGGCGAGTTTGCGGAACGCCTGGTCAGCGAGGCCGAAGAGCGGGTGCGACAGACCATTCGTCTTCGCCGGCAGGCCCCAACCCTTGATGATCTCGCAGTGATCGTGATACGGCAGACGGGAATTTCCGGCGCCGAGTTACGATCCGGCAGCAAGGCGCGACACATCAGTGGTGCAAGAAAGCTCTTTTGTCAGATTGCTGTGAAGCACGGCGGACACGCCGGGGCGGATGTGGCTCGGTTCCTCGGGGTGGGCACCTCAGCGGTGAACCGATTGGCCGCGGGGGTGCAGGCAGCCGGATTGGAGGATGCCATAAAAAGCGTTTTAGAACCAACGTCCCCTTAGACGTCCTCGTAGATTTTGAAGCGCCGCCGAAGAATACCGCCTGACCGTCTTCCTTCCGCTCGGTCGTCAGTTACGGCACCTCAATCAATGATCAATCCAGAGAATTGAGCAGTGACCGGGATTGAAAAATGGGAAACCGACAACCTGCCAGTGCCGGTGGCATCCCCTTGTTCGGTTTGAAATTGTCAATTATCGGCCTCGCAATGGTTTCGCCCGGTCTCTTGAAGCGGGAGGCTGCCGATCCCGTTAGCTCGAAATGGCCAAGCGGGCATGGCCATCTATATCAACGAAAACGTGCCGGTTGGGGGATGGACGGGGATGCGGAACGGCGTATATTTCCTATAACCTGGAGCGGGGTCTCTTTCCAATGACGACTACCGCCTCCCCGTGCCGGACCTACATCGTGTATCACCATGGGCTCTTTGCCCAGGGGGTGCGGAGCGTTCTGGAGACGCGGCGCGCCGTGCAGATCGTGGGCATGGAAAGCGATGTGGGCAAGGCGCTGAAGGCGGTGCAATCCCTGAAGCGCGAGGTCATCATCGTGGAGGAGTGCACGGGGAAGCACCAGCCGACGCGTCTGGGGGCGTTCCTGCACAGCGCCACCGGCGGCCGGGTCGTGACGCTGAGCTTGGACCACGACTCCGCCACGGTGTACCAGTGGAATCGCATGGCCGCCACCGACCCCGCCGAGCTGGTCCAGGCGATCCAGGGGGTCGGCAAGGCGCATTATCCGAGGCCCGATCAGCCTGGTCCGAAGGTCTCGATGCGTTTTCAGCCCGAATCGGGTCGCAACGGAGACGAGGGCCGATCCGGGAAAAAGTCGCGGGTGCGGAGCATCTGCAGGGAAGTAGCGACGAAGGCGCAAGACATTCCGCGCGCATCGCGCGCACGGAAAGGAGGGTGAGGGGGGACTGCGGAACACGGCATTCATCCATGGGAAGTGAACCCATTTCAAAAGGAGGGTTGCGCATGAAGGTCACTAGACGGCAGTTCATCAAGACCGCGGCGGGTGCGGCTGGGGCGGCGATGCTCGTCCCGCAGTTTGCCCGTCGCGCGCACGCGGCCTTCGCCCAGAGCCCCAAGCTCATCAAGTTTGGCGTGAACCAGAAGCTCCGACTGTTCGGGATCGACATTCCCGCCGCGTCGCCAGCCGGCACGCCCTACAGGGACGTCGACTACTACGAGATCGCGATGCGGCAGTTCACGGACACGCTGCACCCAGCCCTCGATCCGACGACGTTGCGGGGCTACACAAACGCGGCCAACAGCAGCAATCTACTCTCCTATCAGCAGAAACACCTGGAGGGCGCCATCATCGCGACGGTCAACAAACCCGTCCGTGTGAAGTGGTTCAACGAGCTTCCGCTGGACATTCCCCTCCCGGTCGATCCCAGCCTGGTAACGCCGTACGCGTTCGGCGAATCGCTTGGAAACGACCGCGCGGCGCCGCATCTCCACGGCGGTCTGGTGCCCTGGCCTAGCGATGGCGGTCCGTTCCACTGGTTCAATAACCCAGCGAACACCGACAAAAATCCGGTCAAGGGGCCCTCGGTCTCAGGTAACGTCGCCATCTGGCTGGACGGCACCGACGACTACTGGTACCCGAACATCCAGAGCCCGCGTTTCATGTGGTACCACGACCACGCCGTCGGCCTCACGCGGCTGAACCCTTACCTCGGCCTGGCGAGCGGGTACATCCTCACGGATGCCAGCGAAGCGGTGCTAATGGCGCAACTGGGCTTCCCGACGTTCGACCTCACCCGCCAGGTCCATCTGGTGGTGCAGGACAAGATCTTCGCATCAAGCCCCTTCAGTCCCGGTAGCACGGGCGACCTGTGGTACCCCGACGCCTACGACACCCAGTTCTTCGCCCTCGCCCCAAACGCACCGAAACCGCTGCCGGTTCCCTCGACGGTTGCCGAGTTCTGGGGCGACACGATGCTGATGAACGGCACGGTGTATCCCTACATGGAGGTCGAGCCGCGGCGCTACCGGTTCCGCATCCTGAACGCGTGCGGCACGCGGTTCCTCAGCCTCCGGCTCCTCGGGGCGCTTGGCCGGACGTTCCCGCTCAACACCGAAGCCGATGTCGCCAAACCCGGGCCCGCGTTGACGCTGATCGGCACAGAGGGCGGGTTCCTGGATGGAACCGTGGCACCGAAGGGCGTGGTGTACAACAACACCGCCGCCATGCCGCTCGTGCTTGGGCCGGCAGAGCGCGCGGACATCATCGTCGACTTCTCGAAGGTGAAGACAGTGACGGCGAAGGACCCATTGTGCTTCATCCTCTACAACGATGCTCCGGTGCCCTTCCCAGGCGGGACGCCGCTTGCGGACTTCCATCCCGCAAACAACAAGCTCGCGGTGCCGCCGGCCCCGGGCTACGGGCCGAACACGCGGACGCTGATGCAGTTCAGGGTCCTGCCGTTGGGAGCCCTCACGGGCAACACGGCGCCAGACGCGCCGGTGAATCCCGCCTGGGTCCTCCCGCCGTCGCCGCCACCGGCGCAGACGGTTCCGGGAACCAGGGATGTCGCGCTTTACGAGACGGTCGACGAGTACGGCCGCTTGGCGCAGAATCTCGGGACTCTCGCCGGCCCGCTGGCCCAGCTCGACACGCCGACCGAGGTCGTGGAGGCCGGCACGGTGGAGATCTGGCGGATCTTCAACACGACCGCCGACACGCACCCGATGCACTTCCACTTCTTCAACGTGAGGGTGCTCTCGCGGCAGCCGTTCTCTTGGAGAGGCGGTATGCCGAACATCACGGGCAAGGCGTTGCCGCCTGACCCCGCAGAGCAGGGGTGGAAGGAGACGGTCAAGTTCCACCCCGGCGAGTGCACCACCTTGCTGGTTGATGTGCCGCCCACAAAAGGCAACAACCTGGCGCCCGTTCAGATTCCTCCGAGCCCGCGGCTCGCGAGCTGCTACCCGGGCTATGAGGGCGCCGAGTATGTCTGGCACTGCCACATCCTCGAGCACGAGGAGCATGACATGATGCGGCCCCTGGTGGTTCAAGGGTAGCAGCAGCCCGAACCAACGGACCACGCAACGCGATGCACGACGTAACGGCCTGGCGCCGAGATCCCCTGACCAAGAGCCCCGCGGCGCGCGGGGCTTCTCGTTCCTGGAGGCTTCGGTTTGTCATCCTTTGTTTACGAAGAACGGGTAACAGTTGCCAACCAGCCTTCCGTTCGAGAGACTCTCGCCATCCAGTTTCGGGTCCTTTCCGTCGGGCCCATGGCGCTGATGGTGACGAGGGGGCACCTTCGGTGAAAAGAACTCTCTACGGCATTCTCGCGCTGGTTCTCCTTCTCGGCGCCTTCCTCGCCGGGTCCTGGCACGAAAGCGTCAAGCGCATCCACGACAGCACCGCCGCGGGGCGGAAAATCCTCTATTATGTTGACCCGATGCACCCTGCCTACAAGTCCGACAAACCGGGGATTGCGCCCGATTGCGGAATGGAGCTGGTACCGGTGTATGAAGACGGCAGCATGGGCGGCCCAGGCGGCAGTCCACCGGGTCCGGCCGGAACCGTGGCGGTCGGCCTGGAGAAGCAACAGCTCATCGGTGTGAAGGTGGGAGACGTCACGCGGAAGCCGATCACGCGCGTCCTGCGCGCGCTCGGTCGAGTCGTGGCTGATGAAACTCGGCTTTATCGAGTGACGGCGTACGCGCAGGGCTGGATCGAAGAGGCGTTGCTGAACTCGGCCGGCAGCCTGGTTCGCCGGGACGAGGTACTCGCGACCTTTTACGCCCGCGAGTTCCTCGCCGCACAGCAAGCCTACTTCTACGCCCTCGACGCTCGCGATCGCTTTCTGGCTCAGAAGGCGTCCGACGCGCAAATGGCCTCGACCAACGTCCAGATCCAGCAAAGCACAGACACGCTGCGAGGCCTTGGGATGACGACCACTCAAATCCAGGAACTCGCACACACGCGCGAACGCACGTACACAATCGAGATCCGATCCCCGGCCACGGGTTTCATCCTGGTTCGCAACGTCTCAAAAGGGCAACGCTTCCAGGCTGGCGACGAGCTTTACCGAATCGCCGACATCGCCCGGATCTGGGTCCTGGCGGACATATTCAAGAGCGAGGCTGAGCACCTTACGCCGGGCACCGTGGCACGCGTCTCGCTTCCCGAAGAGCCGAAGACGTATGGGGCGAAGGTGAGCGAGGTGCTCCCGCAGTTCGACGACAACTCTCGAACGTTGAAGATCCGCCTAGAGATGGACAACCCAGGCTATACCCTGCGGCCCGGGATGTTCGTGGACGTCGAATTCCCGGTCCAGCGGCCGCCGGCCATCACCGTCCCCGCGGACGCGGTCGTGGATTCGGGGACCAAGAAGACGGTGTACGTGGTCAAGGGGGACGGGGTCTTCGAGCCGCGGCGGGTCGAAACCGGCTGGCGGGCTGGCAACCAGGTGGAGATCGTCAAGGGGCTGATGCCTGGCGAGAAAATTGTGGTCTCGGGGGCGTTCCTGATCGACTCCGAGAGCCGGATGAAGGCGGCGGCCGCCGGGATGTACGGGGAGACGGACGAGTGTCCGGTCTGCGGGATGGACGTGGACCAGACCAGGGCGAAGGCGGCCGGCCTGACGAGCGAATTCCGGGGGCAGACGTACTATTTTTGTGCCGACGAAGACAAGGTGAAATTCGACAAGGAGCCCATGAAGTACACCTGGAAATCCGACAAGGGTCCAGCCACGCCCGCGGGGAAGCGCATGAGCGAGGTCCAGTGGGAGGGAGGGAAAGCGAAAGAAAAGGCGTCCGCGCCCATCGGTCACGCCAACCCTCCAACCCCGCCTGTCAGCAAATCGGGCCCCCGATAATCCAACCATAATCAACCGCCTCATCGAATTTCCGACGTGTAGCAAGCTTGCCGCGCAGCACGGCAACCGGTACGCGGGGGCGGATGTGGCCCGGCTCCTCGGGGCGGGCACCTCGGCGGTGAACCGGCTGGCAGCGAGGGAGCAGGTGATAGGATTGGATGGGATAGTAAAAGTAGTTCTAGAACCAACGTCCCCCTCGTTCAGGCTCCGGTTCACTGCCTGCTGCCAGCTGCTCCCTGCCTACTGCCCGCCTGCTGCTCTCTGTCCGGATAGCCCGAAAGGGCTACGCGGGCATGGCCCTAAGTATCGGTGAAAACGTGCCGGATGGGGGATGGACGGGATTGCGGGACGGCGTATATTGCGTATATCTTGGAATGGAGCCTTTTCACGATGATGACTGCTGCCTCTCCTTGTCGCACCTATCTCGTCCATCACCACGGGCTGCGGAGGTCTCACGCGCGAGACCCCAGGCTCCCGGAAGGTTGTCTGGTGTCGGAACTCAATACGCTCCCGTACACTTCGAGGCTCTGTCACGCCACAAAATCAGCCACTTGGCCCTTGGTACGGAACGTGCTTTTCACAAATACGCTTACGGTTCAGCACAAGCGACGACCAGCCAGGATTTTGTGGTTTGCTCGGAAGCGCGAACGTGAATTGAGGCTCTGCCACGCATCACTGCGAGGACGCCCGTCAGGGCTGGGTACCGGCGATGCTCAAAGACGGTATGGAGCCTTCAGGCCATGACGCACGCCGCCGCCCCATGCCGGACCTACATCGTGTATCACCACGGGCTGTTTGCCCAGGGGGTGCGGAGCGTGCTGGAGGCGCAAGGCGGCCTAGAGATCGTGGGCATGGAAAGCGATGTGGGCAAGGCCTTGAAGGCCGTCCAGTCCCTGCAGCCCGAGGTGATCGTCGTGGAGGAATGCACGGGGACACACCAGCGGATGCGGCTGGGGGCGATGATGCATTCTGCCAGTGCCGGCCGAGTGGTGACGCTGAGTCTGGATCACGAGTTTGCGACGGTGTACCAGCGCAATCGAATGGCCGCGGTGGACTCCGCCGACCTGGTCAGGGTGATCCAGGGAGTCGGCAAGCAACATATTCCGGGGCCGGATCAGCGTCCCGGGAAGGTTGCGATGGCCGATCTGCTCGAATCGGGCCTCGGGAACGATAACGGTACGACCGACCATGAATCACGGGTGCGGCGCGCCCGAAAACCAGAGGCGAAAATGCCCAATACCCTCCCGCGCCCCTTGCAAGGGAAAGTGAAGGGAAGATAAAGGGAGCGAGTGCGAGAACAATACCAGAAATTTAACATAATGGAGTTCCCACGCCGGATGCACTGGGGGAAGGAGGCGGCAGGGACAAGAGGTGGAAGTTCTCGAGACAAAGACGGAAGGGCTGTTCGCATGAACACCATGAACACCATGAACACAAGGAGGACAGTGATGGCTAGACGGTGGTTTTATCCGTTCATGGGGGCGCTACTCGCCATAGCTGCCCTTTCCTGGGGGCTCGACCAAGCCTTCGCGGGGACCCTGAAGACGGAGAACAAGTTAACCAAGCAAAGGGATCTAAATGCTGCGAAGAAAGCCGCCGCACAGCGGGCCGCCAAGCGCGGTCTGAAGCCTGGGATCGCCGGCCTGGCAGGCATAGGCGTGGCGGCAGTCCAGGTACCCGACCCAGGGGGAATTCCGCATTATTTCGGGCCCTACGGCAACTGGGCGTTCAGCCCGCTCCCGAGTGGTCCCGTCGCGACCGTCACTGTCGTGGACGGAGGCAGCGGATACACCACCGGCGCTAAAGTCACCGTCGACGACGCGTACCTTCCGACCGGGAGCTTCACCCCGGCCGTGGTCGCGGTCGCGGCGGTTAATGCTACTGGCGCCATTACCGGCTTCACAATTACCAGCGGAGGAGCAGGGTACATGGCTCCCGTTGTCACCATTGCTGAGGCGACGGGCACCGGCGCCCTCGCCGACGCGATCATCGGTGGCACGCTCACCGGCGGCATTCGCAAGTTCATAGACGGTCTGCCTCAACTGGGGCCCGACGGAGCAAACAACCTCGGGCAGTACATCCCGGTTGGAGTTCCCGAGACGTGCACTTATAGCGGTCAGGTAGCGGACTGCTACTCGATCGCCCTGGTCGAGTACGCGGAGAGGATGCACACGGACCTGCCCGCGACCAAGATGAGGGGCTACGTGCAGCTGTCGACAGCGAAGGTTCCTGGCGCAAACGTCCCGCTCCCCGGAGTCACGATGCCCGACGGCAGCCAGGCGTTTGGCGTGGACAACCCACATTACCTCGGGCCGATCATCGTGGCCCAGGGCAAGGTAGCCGGCCTTGCAGCAACGAACACGGCAGCCGCCCCGAGGCCGGTTCGCATCACGTTCTACAACCTGCTTCCGGGCGGCGGGGCCGCAGATCCGCCGGTAGGCCAACGCCGACCGGGCGACCTCTTGTTGCCGGTGGACGAGACGGTTCCCGGCTCCGGGGTCGGGCCGGCGCTGCCGGGCGCGGCAGGCGACAAGTACACGCAGAACCGTGCGACCATCCACCTCCACGGCAACAACACCGTGTGGATCAGCGACGGCAACACCCACCAGTGGATCACGCCGGCGAGTGAAGTCACCCCGTACCCGGCGGGCGTCAGCGCGCGGAACGTGCCGGACATGGGCACGGGTTGCGACGCCAATCTGGCGGCTCCCGGGCTTCCCGGCGACAGCGCTGCCAAGACGAGCAGCGGGTGCATGACGTTCTTCTACACCAACGCCCAGAGTGCCCGGCTGCAGTTCTACCACGATCACGCCCACGGCATCACGCGCCTCAACGTGTATGCGGGCGAGGCGGCCGGCTACGTGGTCACCGACGCCGTCGAGACGGACATGATCGCCGGCACAAACGTCACGGGCGTGAACCCCGGCGGGCTGAAGGTTCTTCCTGGTCTCGGTATTCCGCTGGTCATCCAGGACAAGACCTTCGTGGACGGCACGACGGTTTACGCGCAGGACCCGACGTGGGCCTGGGGATCAGGGGCGCCAGGAACAGCCGTCACGGGCGATCTCTGGTACCCGCACGTCTACATGACGGTCACGAATCCGTGGGATCCGACCGGAACGAACCCCGTCGGCCGCTGGTTCTACGGGCCCTGGTTCAACCCCCCCACCCCGACGTGCGTCAACGGGGGCCCGGTGGGATGCATCGAGGTCGGCCCCGTGCCGAACCCCTACCATCAGGCTGACTGCGACCTGGTTCCCCCTGGCCCTGGCTGCACTGCGCCCTGGGAACCGCCGCTGAATCCCGGCGTGCCGAATCCCTCCATCCCGGGCGAGAGCTTCCTGGACACGATGATCGTGAACGGAACCGCTTACCCGGCGCTGACGGTGGAACCAAAGGCGTACCGGTTCCGCATCCTGAACGCCTCCAACGACCGGGCACTGAACCTGCAGCTCTACATCGCTGCGGACAAGACGGGTTCGACGACGGCGGGAAGCAACTACGTTGCAACGCCTGCGCTGCTGTGCGACCCGACGGCTGTGCTGCCGGTTGGAACACCTTCACCAGGCCCGGTTTCCAACTGCACCGAGGTCAAGATGGTCCCTGTGAGTGTCGCCCCGGCAAACCAGTACGCCGACACGCCGAGCGGCATTCCCGATCCGGCAACGGCAGGACCGTCGTGGATCCAGATTGGCACCGAGGGTGGCTTCACACCGGCGCCGGTCGTGATCCCGCCGCAGCCGATAGGGTACAACCTTGACCCTGCCTACTTCAATTTCGGCATCGTCAACCAGCACTCGCTGTTCCTCATGGCCGCCGAGCGCGCCGATGTCATCGTGGACTTCAGCGCCTTCAAGGGCAAGACCCTGATCCTCTACAACGACTCGCCAGCGCCTGTCCCGGCCGGCGCCGCGCCGTACGACAACTACACCGGAGACGGGAACCTGATGGACAGCGGCGGCGCGCCCAACACGCAGCCAGGCTACGGGCCCAACACCCGGACGATCATGCAGATCCAGGTGGGGAGCACGGTCACGACGCCGACGACGGACGTCACGCTCCCGAACCTCACGACTGTCTTCGCCAAGGCCGATGGAAAGCGCGGTGTCTTCGAGGTCAGCCAGGATCCCACCATCATCCCGCAGGCGGCCTACAACTCCGCCTACGCCCAGGCGATCCCGAACACGTCGTCGCAGTACGTCCTTAATATCGGGGACACGCAAAAGACCTTCCAGCCGCTCGGCTACACCCCCGGCCCCGGCGGCACCCCCGGCACCTGGAACCTCCAGCCTGCCGTCACCATCCCCTTCGAGATGAAGGCGATGCACGACGAGATGGGCGGCGTGTACGACACGGGGTTCGGCCGGATGAGCGGCATGCTCGGGCTCACGAACCCGAATTCGGCTTTGGGGTTCATCCTCCCGTTCCCGTTCTCGTCACCGCCGACTGACGTCGTCAAGGGTTCGCTCGAATCCACGAAGATCGGGCAGCTCGCCGACGGCACGCAGATCTGGAGAATCTTCCACAACGGCGTGGACACCCATCCCATCCACACGCACCTGTTTACTGCCCAGGTCATCAGCCGCGTCGGGCAGGACGGGCAGGTAGCGCCGGGAGCGTTCCCAGCCGGGCAGGCTGTTAACGCCCAGGACGTGGGCTGGAAGGACACCTTCAAGGTCAATCCGCTGGAGGTCACCTTCCTTGCGCTGAGGCCAACCGTCCCGACTCCGACCGAGATTCCCTTCGAGCTGCCCAACAGCGTTCGGCTGATCGATCCGATGCTGCCCGAGGGGGCCACGCTTCCCCCGCCGGGACCCGCGGGATGGTTCGACCCGAACGGGAACCCCATCACGGAGATCCTGAACCACTACGTCAACTTCGGCTGGGAGTACGTGTGGCACTGCCACATCCTGTCCCACGAAGAGATGGACTTCATGCACTCGCTGGTGTTCGCGGTTCCGCCGCTGGCGCCGACCGGCCTCACCGGCGCCTGGAACGGGAACGCCAACAGCCCGAGAATCACGTTGAACTGGACGGACAATTCCTCGCAGGAGGCCGGGTTCACCGTCCAGCGGGCGTCGGACGCGAATTTCACCAATGGATTGACGACACTGACCACCCTCCCGGCCAGCGCCGGCAAGGGTGCCACGGTGACGTATACGGACACCACCCCTGCGAGGAGTTCCACGTACTGGTACAGAGTGTTGGCAAACGGCGAGGTGGTGGGCGATGTCACCATGGCAGGCTTCCCCACCATGTCCGCCGACTCCGTCTCCAACACGGCGGGGGGGATTAACACGTACACGACGGCGACTGCACCGGCAGCGC
>Ga0316616_100000389_pt1 | contig 13587 bp, 14 predicted proteins | sample OWC_Aug_M1_C1_D1_FD_207660 | JGI IMG/M metagenome (GOLD analysis project Ga0316616, IMG submission 207660) | Wetland soil microbial communities from Old Woman Creek delta, Ohio, United States - OWC_Aug_M1_C1_D1_B | ecosystem: Environmental > Terrestrial > Soil > Wetlands | place: USA: Ohio... | reverse complement strand
AGGACGCCGGGCACGATCCCGGCGATGAGGAGCTTGCCGATGGAGGTCTCCGTCACGGAGCCGTAGATAATGAAGACGATGCTGGGAGGGATCATGATGGCCAGGGTCCCCGCAATGGCCACCACGCCTCCCGAAAGGGAATCCTTGTACTGCAGCCGTTTCATCTGGGGAATGGCCACGGAGGACATGGCGGCCGCCGCGGCGGTGGAGGAGCCGCACATGGCACCGAATCCCGCATCGGCCATAACCGTGGCAATGGCTACCCCGCCGGGCAGGTGGCCAAGCCACTTGTAGCCCGCCTCGAAGATCTCGTGGATAATTTCGGACTTGACGATGAATTCGGCCATCAGGATGAACAGGGGCACCGTCGTGAGCGTGTAGGAGGCCGCCGTGCGGTAGGGGGAAGTCCCCAGGATGCCCATCAGGCTGTCGAAGCCCCCGATGAAAAAGAGACCGATTGCGCCGGCCACTCCCATGGAAAAGGCAACGGGCATTCCGATCGCGATCAGGGCGATCATCCCGATCAGGGGCAGGGCAAGGACCAGGTATTCCATTTCATCTCCTCAGTCGACTTCTCTCTTTCCATATGATCACTCAGGCCACCCTGTCCGCGATGGGCGTCTCCGCTTGATCTTTTTTCACCCCGCCGAAGAAGACCTGGGCAATGCGGAGGCACAACAGGCCACAGCCGACGGGAACCATGAGATAGCAGGGCCACATGGGGTAACCGACGGAGCTCGTGGAGATCTCGTCGATCCGCCAGGCCTCGGCAAAGCCCCTCCAGCCTGCAACGGTGATCAGCGCAAAGAGAAGGAAGCTCAACAGCAGGTTGAACTTGCCGACGACGAACTTCACGCGCCCGGGAAAGAACCGCTCGATCATCGTCACGTGCACGTGCCCCTCCTGCATGAAGGAATAACTCAGGGGCAGGAAGATCAGGGCGATCATGAAGTAGTCCTCGATGATCTCGCCCGTGCCCGGGATCGGCGAGTTGAAGAGATACCGCCCCAGGGCGTCGGCCGTCGTCAGCCCGGTGAGCACCAGCAGGGCGAGGCTCGCAACCCCGATGAGCAGCTTCTCCATCAGGCTCATCGTCTCGTTGAAACCGAAGGATCGTCGTTTTTCCACAGTCCCGTTCTCCTTCCCGGCGGCACGAAGCGCCGGAGGGATGCGCAAGGCATCCCGGACGCTGCCGGCAATCGGGGGGTCATGCCGGGGCGCCGGGATGCCTCCGCTATATCTGTCTACTTCTTCTTCAGGGCGCTCATGGTTTTCTTGAATTCCTCGAGAACGCGCTTGCCCGGCAGTCTGCGTTTCTCGAGGCCGTCCACCCACTGCTTCTCCGCGGAGACCGTGGCCTGGGCCCAGGCGTCCTGCTCCTGCGGGTTGAGCACCGACACCTGCATGCCGGCCTTTTCGTATTGCGCGTAGAGCTCCGTCGACTTGCGGTCGGCCGCCTTGCCGAACTTCCGGGTCTGCTCGAGACCGACCTCCAGGAAGATCTTTTTGATGTCCTCCGGCAGGGCGCGCCAGGTCTTGCCGTTGACCGCATAGGCCATGACGAAACCCGTCACGTTGGCGCCCCGCGTGGCGTATTTAAAGACCTCCTGCAGCTTGTAGGAAGCGATCGCCTCGACGGGGAACAGCGCCCCGTCCACAACGCCTCTCTGCGCCGCCTCGTAGAGTTCCTGGGGGGTCTTGAAGATGGAGACGGCGCCGAAGGCCCTCACCGTCAGGTCCTGGGTGCCCCCGGCCGTGCGGAGTTTCATTCCCTTGAAGTCTGCGGGCACGCGCGCCGGTTTCTTGCTGTTGAAGATCTCATAGGGGGCATAGGACAGCGAAAGGACGGGATAGACGTTGTGACGGCCCCACTCCTCCTTGGCCAGGATGCCGTGGACCGACATCTGCCAGTAGGCCTCGCAGGCCGCCGCGGCGCTGGGGTAGGCCTGCGGCAGCTCGAAGACGCCGCTCAGGGGCATCTTGCCCGCGAAATAGCTGGGGCCGATGTAGGCCATGTCGGCAACACCGCTCTTCAGGAGCTCCAGCATGTCGTTCTGCTTGCCCAGCTGCCCGGAGGTGTAGTGGGTGAATTTCACCCTTCCCTTCGACCTGGCCTCCACCTCCTTCATGAAGGGGGCCAGCCCCTCGACGACCTGGATGTGGCCTGCGGGCAGCCCGTCGGCCACCTTGATCGCGATGACCTTCTGCGCCAGCGCCTCGGGCGCGGGGCCCGCAACCAGGATTCCCAGCAGGGCCGCGATGACCAGCAAGCCTGTCGATGCGATTCGCTTCTTCATGTCCCTCTTCTCCTTTCCTTCATCCTTGCTTATGAAAACGGTTGCAGAGAACGCAGGGCCGTTTGCCCTGTTTTCTTATTCTTCTCAGCCGGCCTGTGCAACCCCTTTTTCAAACAATGCCGATATCTCCCCGGGGCCGTAGCCGAGCTCGCCGAGGATCTCCCCGCTGTGCTCCCCCGGTCGGGGAGGAAGGCGCCGGATCTCCGGCGGTGTTGCGGACCACTCCGTGGGCGAGCGCATCAGGCGGATCGCACCCTCGCTCGGATGCTCTGCGACCTGATAGAAATCCGTGGCGAGAAGGTGGGGATCCTGCAGCAGCGAATCGAGGGTGTGCATGGGGGAAACGGGGATGTCGGCGGCCGTGAGAAGATTGATCCACTCGGCGGTGGCCCGGGTTTTGAAAACCTCCCCCGCGAATCCGTAGAGCTCATTGATGCATTGGGTACGGCCCGCCAGGGTCCGGTACTGCGGGGTGGATCGGAACACGTCGGCCTTGCCGGCCAGCGTGAAAAACATCTCCCAGTGCTTGTCATTGTAGATGACGGCGCAGACGAAGCCGTCCTTCGTCGCATAGGGCCTGCGCTCCGGCGCGAGGATGCGGCTGTACCCCACAGGCCCGAGACTGGGGATGAAGGTCTCGCCGTACAGGTTGTCGCCCAGGATGAACTGGGCCATGGTTTCAAACATGGGGATGTCGATCGCCTGGCCCTGGCCGGTGCGCTCGCGGTAAAAGAGGGCTGCCGTGACGGCGCCCACGGCATAGATCCCCGTCGTGCGGTCGCAGAAGTTCACGGGAAAGTAACGCGGCACGTCGCCCGACATCTGCGCAAACGTGGCGGAGTATCCGCTCAGGCCCTGGATCAGATCGTCGTAGGCGGGCTGAGCCGCGTAGGGCCCGCCGCGGCCGAAACCGAACATGCCGGCGTAGATCACCCCGGGGTTGACCTTGCGGATGTTATCGTAGCCCAGCCCGAGGCGCTCCATGGCCTGGGGGCGGACGTTGTAGGCAACCACGTCGGCCGTGCGGCAAAGGCGCAGCATGGCCTCGAGGCCTTCGCGCTTCTTGAGGTCCAGGACGATGCTTCGCTTGTTGCGGTTGAGCTGCAGGAAGAGCGGCCCCATGCCTTTCGTGCGCGACGGGCCCGCGAAGCGCAGGGGATCGCCCCCGGGGGGCGCCTCCACCTTGATGACGTCGGCGCCGAAATCGCCCAGGATCTGCGTCGCATAGGGTCCCATCACGATGGTCGTGAGATCGACGACGCGGATCCCCTCAAGAGCCCTGCGCTGAACCTTGTCTGCCATCTGTTGAACCTTTCTCGTTCCGCCCGCCGCTCAGGCGCGGACCGCCTGTGCGGGGTTCTCGTTGTAGGGCGGCGAGTAGATCACGAGGACCTTCACCGGTTCGTCGCTCACGACGGCAAAGATGTGGGCCTCGCCGGCAGGGAAGAAACAGCACTCGCCGGGCCCGATCTCGCGCGTGTACCCCGCCACTTCGACCCGCGCCCGCCCCTCGAGGATGTAGCAGACCTGCTCGAGCCCCGGGTGGACATGGGGCAGCGCACCGGGGCCCTTCTCGAGGACGCCCAGGACGATCTCCAGATTCTTCGCGCCGTTGCCGCGGCCGACGAGGCGGCGGTTCTGCGTGCCGACATGATTCTTGGGACTGTAGGCCGGGACATCTCCAGGCTTCACAAAATATTTCGACTCCATCGATACTCCTCCTTCCTGTGTTCCGGAACGGGGCCGCGCATCACCCGGCGCCGCGTCAATCCTGCATCAGGGCCGGCAGCCACGTGGCCATCTCCGGGAAAATGCAGACCAGCAGCAGAAACACGGCCATGATGACGATGAAGGGGATGACCCCTCGGGTCACCTCCGCCGCCGTCGCCTTCGCGAGGTTCTGCAATATGAACAGGTTAAGCCCCTCGGGGGGCGAGATCAGCGCCATCTCCATGTTGACAACCATGACGACGGCAAACCAAAGGCCGCTGAACCCCAACCCCGTGATGAGCGGGTAGAGCACCGGCAGCGTGATCACGAGGACGGAAACGGCTTCCAGCGGCATCCCCAGGGCGAACAGAAAGAGGATCACCGCGAGGATGATGACCCAGGGGGCCACCTCGATCGACTGGACCCAGGCCAGCACACTCTGCGGGATCTGGGTCATGAGGATGACCTGCTGGGTGAGATTGGCGCCGATGATGATCATCATGATCATGGCGTTGATCCGCGCACCCTCCATCAGGGCATCCTTGAGACCCTTCACGGTAAGGGAACGGTAGATGAGGCTGCAGACGAGCACGCTGTAGAAGCAGGCGATCCCGCCCGATTCGGTGGGGGTGAAGACGCCGGTGTAGATGCCTCCCATGATGATGACGATGGTGCCCAGACCGCCTGAGGCTTTCAGGCCCGTCTTCAGGATCTCCCCTGCGCCGGCCCTCGGCTCGCGTTGGATTCCCGGGTCCCGTCCCGCCTTCCATGCGACGTAGAAGCAGAACATGAGCGACAGGATCAGCCCGGGGATCACCCCGGCGATGAAGAGAAAACCGATCGATTCGTTGGTCATCGCCCCATAGAGCATCATGGCGATGCTCGGTGGGAACAGGATGCCCAGGGTACCGCCCGCCGCGAGAAGCCCGATCGTCATCTCCCGGTTGTAGCCCCGCTTGAGCAGCTCGGGCAGTGCGATCAGGGATAGCGCCGAGGCTACGGCCACGCTAGATCCCGTCATGGCGGCAAAGAGGGCGCAGAAGATGACGGAGGCGATCCCGAGGCCGCCCGGCAGGTGGCGCACCAGCACGTTGGCGAAGGCGAAGATCTTGGGCGCCACGTTGCCCAGGCGCAGCACGCTGGATCCGAGGATGAAGAGCGGGAGGGCCACCATGACGAAGTTGTCCATGGTTGCATAGGCGACGATCGGCACCTGCACGAGCATGGGAGCCCCGCCGAAGAGAATGTAGAGGCCGAACATGCCGAAGAGGCCCAGGGAGAAGGCAACGGGAAGGCCGCAGATCAGCAGCGATGTGAACAGCAGAAGCAGCCCCAGGTAGAGATTTACCTTGAGGAGCCAGAGGCCTGTCAGGATGCCTGCCACCATCAGGACGACGCTCACGGGCCCTGCCCAGAAGGTTCCGACCGCAGGGGGCGGCGTCGAATCCCCGGAGAGAAACCGCCCGATGAGCCGGGCGGCGAGGCGAAAATACTCCAGAAGCAGCAGGACGGCCCCCAGCGGGATGAAGGACTGGGGGATCCAGACGGGAACGCGAAGAAGCGTGGGGGAGTGCTCGTGGGCCTCGAAGGTGTTGAGGGCCATCTTGATGCCCTCCCACCCCAGGACGGCCACAAAGAGAATGGCCATCAGGGCCGCAAGGATCTCCAGGGCCAGCGCGGTGCGGCCCCGGAGGTGTACGGAAACGAAATCGACCTTGACGTGGGCGTTCTCCTTCAGCGCGTAGGCCAGCGCGAGAAAACCGCTCAGGATGGTCAGGTAAATGGTGACTTCCTGGACCCAGATGGTAGGCGCATTGAAGATGTAGCGCATGACGACTTCAAAAGTGATGAAGACGGCGTTGCACAGAATCAGCACGCCGCCGATCATCCCGAAGCCGTCGACGATCCGGTCCAGGATCGAGGCGGAACCTCCGCCGTTGACATGCTCCATGATCTGTTCTCTTTCGCCGCCGGGCGTGGGCCCATCCGGAGACGCCGTCCGGGACGGGCCCCTTCCCCGTTCGATTACTTCTTCCGGTTCTTTTCGACCTCGGCAACGAGCTTCTTGCCGACCTCACCGTTGCGGTCGAGGTACTGCTGCAGGATCGGCTTGCAGGCCGCGGCCCATCGCTGCCGTTCCGAGTCGGGCACATTGTAGACCTCGACCTTTTTCTCCTGGAGCGACTTGGCGCACTTCAGCGAACGGTCATTGGAGAGCTTGAGGCTGTAAGCCTCGGCCTCCTTGGAGGCGGCGGCGATGATCTTCTGGACATCCGGCGTGAGCGCCCCCCACGTCTTCATGCTCATCAGCACGAGCGGCGGCGACATGAGATCCGAGGCAGGCAGATGCTGGTAATGACGGATGACCTCGTAGTACTTCTTGTCCCAGGCCAGGCAGGGGGCCGTGTTGACGCCGTCGATCACCCCGCGCTGCATGCCCAGGTAGACGTCGCCCGTGCCCATGAAAACGGGCGCTGCGCCCAGGGACTTGATGATCTCCGCCGGCATTTCGCCGTGGGCCCGGATACGCTTGCCCTTGAACTCCTCGATCTTGTGCAGGGGCTTCTTGGAGGCGTAGCCGAAGGAGTAGCCCCAGGTCTGGCGAAACATCAGCTTCACGCCCTTTTTAGCCATTTCGTCATCGAGGATCTTGCGGAAGACGGGGTCGTTGAAGGTACGCGTGACGTGGTCCATATCATTATAAAAGAAGGGCAGTTCGATGATTCCCAGGGCGGGGATCAGCCCTACCCAGATCCCGGTCGTGACCTGCGCGAAGTCAACGGCCCCCGAAGGCAGAGCCTTGGGCAGGTCCTTGTCGTTGAAGAGCTGCCCGGCAGGGTAGACCTCGATCTTCACTTTTCCCTTGGTCCGGTCCACCACGAGTTTGGCAAAGTGCAGGCAGGCCTGGGTGAGATCGTGGTCGAGAGGCTGGATTGCGGCGAGACGCAGGATTTTCGTTTCCTGTGCCACGGCTGTCGGCGCGCAAAAAGACGCGACAAAAGCCAGCACCAGCAGGCTGGTCGTGAACCACTTCAACATACTTATCTTATTCATTTTATCCCTCCCATTCCCTCGATGTTTATGCGTTCCGATTTCATCCCTTCCGTGCCTTCCTAGCGCAAGATGCATGCCCGCTGACGGAGGGCCAAGCGAGGTCTTGCGGCACGCGCGGGCCAGAAGAATAAAAAAATAACGATTCCAAATTGTTATGTCGGAATGAAGCGGGCCTGGCGAATCATCATTTCACAATGGGGCACGGGGGACTTGGCCGGATGGCGGTAATAGAGGCGCCTTATTGTCTAAAATATTGGAATCGAGTCGCGAAATAAGCGGCAAATAAGCATTTAAATGATTGACATAATTGAAAGTCTAATTATATGGACTCATTTTGGCCAGCGTCTAATATATTGGATTTTTACTTTTTTATCTTGAGCCCCTTTATCTTGTTATACAGGGTGGCCTTCGAAATCCCCAGGTCGCGGGCAATGCTCTTTTTCGCTTCCATGGACCTGCCGTAGTATTTCAACCGCCCGGTGATCACCTTGCGCTCGAAGTCCCGGACCAGCTCCGATAGTTTGCCGGCCTGGAGCATCTCGGGCATCGACTCGGGATTCAGGGCCCGGGGCAGGTGACGCGGCAGGATCGCCGAATCATCGGCCATCTGGGAGGCAAATTCCACCGTGTGGATCAGTTCCCTGACATTGCCCGGCCATCCGTGCTTCGAAAGACACTCGTAGGTCTCCTGTGCAAATTCCAGGCGGCGCATCAACTTTTTGCCGCACAGGGCAAGAAAGTGATCGGCCAGGACCCGAATGTCGATGTTGCGCTCCCGCAGCGGCGGGATATGAATATTCAGGACCCAGAGACGGTAGTAGAGATCCTGCCGGAAGGCGTTCTCACCGGCCATGCGGCTCAGGTCACGGTTGGTGGCCGTGATGACCCGGACGTCGAGCGGGGTCTCCTGCGTGTCGCCGACCCGCCGGATGGTGCGCTCCTGCAGGACCCTCAGGCAGCGCCCCTGCATCTCCGGGGTCAACTCGGCGATCTCGTCGAGAAAGATCGTCCCGCCGTCGGCAATCTCGAAGAGGCCTACCTTGCCCCCTTTCCTGGCGCCGGTGAAGGCCCCTTCGATATAACCGAAAAGCTCGCTCTCCAACAGCGAGGGGGAGAGGGCGGCACAGTTCACGGTGACGAAAGGGCCCGCCGCACGATCGCCGGCATTGTGGATGGCCTGCGCAAGAATTTCCTTACCGGTCCCGCTTTCGCCGGTGATCAGGATGTCATTGCCGCCGCGGACGAACCGCTTCGCCAGATCGATGACCGTGCGGATTTCGTCGCTTGCGCCGATGATGTCGTCAAAGGTGTGCCTTGCCTGGTAGGCATGGTGGACGATCGCCTTCAGACGGTCGGTCTGCCGGACGATCCGCTGCAGCTCCTTCGAGAGGCGCTCGACCTCGGTGATGTCCTTGAAGATGCCGATACCACCCTTGATCTTGCCGTCGAGCACAATGGGCGCCAGGTCCACGACATACTCGATATCCCCCTCGCGGCGAAACACGCCCGACAGGGGCTTGCCCGAGCGCACGACGTCGGGTAGCCTGGCCCCGGGGCGGACGTCGCGCAGCGGCTGGCCAATGATCTGCTCCCGGGTCACCCCGGTGATACGGGTGTATTCGCGGTTGAGATAGCGGACGATGAAGGCGTCGTCGATGATCATGAATCCGCTGTTGATCGAGTCCAGGATGCTCAGCAGCCACTTGATCGTGCTCTCCTGGGACTCGAGGACGTCCTTGAGATTGTCGATGTCGGTCTGGGGGCCGATGGGCTCCACGATGACGAAACCTCCTGGTTCGGGATGACGCTCATGAAGCAGTAACACATCCGGCCGTTTCCTTCAATGCGGGACCGTGAAAGACAGTGGCTGAGCGTTTACGTGTCTGATGAAGAGGGAAAGCAGAAGGCGTGCAGCGCCGATTGCAGGGTCAAGGTGACGCGTACGCCCCCCCATAGGCGCATGTCCTATGGTTCCGTCAGACACCGTCTGCCGTTGTGTGACCGGGCACTCCTACCTCAGATTCAGACGGGCGCCGATTTCTTTTAAACGAATAATATCGATAATAGGTTTAACGAAAGGGAGCAAAGACCATGATGAACAGAATCCACACGGCAAATCCAGACAGGGGTTACACCGACACCCGGATCGGCCTGTACGGAGAAAAAGAGGCGGTGGCCTGGGAAGACCCCCTTCTGAAGCCCCGGAAAGATATCGTCTACCGGTAACCCCGGTGGCCCCAATACGCCAAAGGAGATACGACCATGAAAGAAAAAGCCAGGAACGTGAAGACCGACAAGAAGTACTGGACCGACCCGATGAGCTTCCCCGTTAACACGCCGAAGCGCGGCCGGTAGGAAGAAAACACGACGTGTCCAGTCGAGGTGACGACATGAAAAAGGCAGAACGAATCGGAAAAGGGATCAAGGCATTCCGGCACGGCGGCATGTGGTACGACCCCATGTGCTTTCCGGAATTCGGGACCAGGATCGACCGATAGAGAGAACCACAAGCCACCAGGAGGGATGGAAAATGAAAAAGACGACGAAAGAGATCAAGAAGGACAAGAAATTCTGGGCAGACCCCATGTGCTTTCCGGTGTTTACAACCCGGTAATCCATTAGCCGAAACCCAGAGAGACTGACAGCTGCGAGAAGCTTCTTCGGAAAAGGCCCCTGCCGGGCAATCGGCGGGGGCCTTTGTGATTGAAATGCCTCGCGCCGATCTCCCCGGACGCCTCGGCTAGTATTCGCCGATGTCGGCGGGCGTCTCCTTTTCGATCTGACGCAGCCGGCGGGCGTAGCCTTCCAGGATGTCCTTCCTCTGGTCATCCCTGAGCCTCACGGGAGCATAAATGATGTGGGGCGCCAGAACGCTGAAACCGGTGAATTGCAGGATGCCCCGATGGACGGGGCGCAGCACGGCGTGAATGTCGCCGTTGAAGCCGCCCTTTGCGTAGGCCTCTGCCGGGCCGCCCGTCGTGAGCGACAGCATAGCCCGTTTCCCCTTGAACACGCCGTTTTCGTATAGACGCCCCCCTCCGTAAGTCCTTCCCATGGCAAAGACCCGGTCCACCCAGCCTTTCAGGATCGCGGGCAGCCCGAACCACCAGAGCGGGTGCTGCCACAGCATGAAGTCGCACCACTCCATCTTTCGGATCTCCTCCTCGATGTCCGGTGCAAAGCCGCCCGTCTGGTTTGCGTGCATGTCCTCGATCTGGGGCTTGAACGTTTCGGGGTCCTTGACGGTGGTGTAGTTCTTCCGGCTCACGAGGGGGTCGAAGCCCATGGCGTAGAGGTCGGAGACCTTCACCTCGTGGCCGGCCTGCCTGAGCGCGTCCTGCGCCGTCCGGAACAGTGCGCCATTGAAGCTCTTCGGTTCCGGGTGGGCATATACGATGAACACCTTCATGGAGCACCTCCGTCTCGTCTGTCTCATTTTTTCGTTCATATCGTTTGTTTCGTTGGAGAAGAGGGCCATTGGGTCTGTCTGGTCTTTTCAGTTTTTTTTGTCGGGAGGGGCGCAGGGGTCTTCGCCGTTGCGGGCGACGAGCCGGGGCCGGAATCTCCTGACATCCCAGCGATCGGCCAGGTAAGGCAGGGCGAAGAGGATCGCGACGATCACTAGCCCCAGGATGAGGCCCGTCATCGTGCTGACCTTCAGCACGGAGCCGAAGCTGTGGTAGATGAAGGTCATGGGGATCGACCCGAGGAGCGTGGCCAGGGCGAAGCTCCGAAGGCGCATCCGGGTGAGCCCCGCACCGTAGCTCACCACGTCGAAGGAGACCAGGGGCAGGAGACGCGAAAAGAAGACGATTTTCGTCAGGAGCCCGTCGGAGCACTCGCAGCAGATCACGACCTGCCTGCCCACCAGCGACTCGATAAAATCCCTCCCCAGAAACCGGGCGATGAGAAAGGCGACAAGCGCCCCGGCGACGGAACCGGTTACGGCGTAGACGGTGCCCATGACGGGCCCGAAGATCGCACCGGCGATCACGAAAAGCGGGGGCCCCGGGATGGGGATGATGACGGCCGTGACCGCCATGACGGCCATGTAGATCAGCGGGGCCAGGGGCCCGATGGACTCCAGCACGGCCTCAACATGCGCGGGCGTGAAGAACGCGGACAGGTCCCAGCGGTGCCAGGCCAGGGCGAGAAGCGAGAAAAAAGCCAGACCCAGGGCTGCCTTGATCAGGGTGGATGTTTTCGAGGTCATTCGGCCTTTGCTTTGCGTGCAGTGATGTTTAACCTTTTCAGTATAAACGCGTCATGCCCTCCGAGTAAATTGATATTGTCCGGGGGCCATCCGGGGCTTTACTGCCGGTGTAATCTGTGCAAAACTTTAACAAATAACAAAAGGGGGCAGGCTATGCGGCACGACCTTCACCGCGCTTGGAGGCTGTGGCTCGTTGCCATCGCGGCAACTCTCTGTTACGGCTGTGCAATCCCTCAGACCTATTCCTCGATCCAGCACCGGGCGCTCACGCTCCAGCCCCAGGATCTGGAACGGCACGGGCTTGCCTTCATCACCCCGTCCACCGTCACCGGCCAGGAAGAGGAAAAGCAGGCGGTGGCCCTCACGTTCAGCGAGGTTCTGAAACAAAAGCGTCCCGAGATCCCCGTGATGACCCTTTCCCAGACGTTGAGCGCCGTGAACCGGGCCGGCATCGAGGAATCCTACAAGCTCATGTTCGCGGATTACCGGGACACGGGCCTCTTCAAGCTGGACAGCCTTCAGAACGTCAGCCGGGCCACGGGCCTGCGCTACCTGGGCCAGCTCAAGCTCTCCGGGTTCAGCCAGGGATCGGACGGCCGCCTCGGCGTCTTCGGTCTTCGCGTGTTTTCCACCAAGGTCGCCCGCCTGAGGCTGTTCTTCCAGATCTGGGACTCCTCGGATGGTAGTGTCGCCTGGGAGGGCCTGGACGAACTCGAGTATGCCGAAGACACCGCGATGGAGAGAACGGTCACCCTGAAAAAGGTGATCGACAAGGCGGCAAGCGATCTCGTCGACCGCCTGCCTTCGGGGCTGCCGGTGCAGCCCGACATGACGGTCCGCCCTTGAGGGAGCAGGGGAAAGCCTGCGGGTCATGGTTCATGGCGGACAAATCGCGCGTGCAGTTCCTCCCGGACCAGGGTTTCGGCGGAGTACGGTGCAGGGTCGGTCTCGAAGCGGCGCTGGTGGTCGTAGGCCATAACCTCGAGGGGACTGCGGGCGTAACCGTATTGCAGCAGCCCCCGGGCATAAGCCAGGAGGAACCGATCAAACCCGAGGCAGTCCCACTGCACCGCGTGGATCAGCTCGTGGAAGTGCAGGGATTCACTCCGGTCGTATCGACGATCGACAAAGTAGGTGTCGCCGTAGGTGATGCCGGCGTAGCGGTTCGACTCGAAACCGGAGACAAGCCTGAGCCCCATGGAGGCCAGCGGCGGCACGGGGACGCGCTCGACGGCCACGCAACGGACGCGCTCGAGAAGCGATGCTTCGAAGTAATCGGGCAGGCGCCGGAAGCCGCAGGCTTCGAGGACCTCGCCGACAGGTTTCGCCTCATCCGCATGGGCGGCCAGCGTCCGTTCGATCCAGGAACGGATCATGAGGATGCGGGGCAGAAGATTCAGCAGCATGGGGAACTCACGACGTTCGTCTATTTCGTTCGTTTCGTCAGGGAAAAAGGTCTGTCCGGTCTATCTGGTCTATCCCGTCTATTCCGTCTGTCCCGTCCTATAAAAACCGTTTTCCCTTAATCTTCCTCTCCCCTCCGAGGGAGAGGATTGAGGTTAGGGGGACTGATCCCCGTACCTTTTTTCACCCTCACCCTCACCCTGACCCTCTCCTCTCAAGGGAGAGGGAAATAAAGGTAGGGATCATTGACAGGTCTGTCCCGTCAAATCCCCCCTTCCCCCCTTTGAGGCTGTGTCATAATCGGCTTTCGTCATTGCGAGCGACCGAAGGGAGCGCGGCAATCTCAGTTTTTTAAGGACATCCGGGATTGCTTCAGTCGCTTTGCTTCCTCGCAATGACATTGCGATACAGTCTCTTTACAAAAGGGGGGTTTACTTTGATTGCCCCTTTACGAAAAGGACGCCGCATGGTCCTCCCCCTTTATAAAAGGGGGATTGAGGGGGATTTTTCCTGGATCTGTCAATCCACCCGCCGGAAGTCGATGAACCCGTGCTCGACGTCGGTGCGAATGAGCTTTGCGCGCAGGCGGTCGCCCACATCCAGGCCGCCGAAGCCCTCGACGAGTCTTCCCTCGACAGGCTGGCCGTTGATGCGCACCCAGGTGCCCTTGGGAGCGGCGCCGGTGACGATCGCGTCGAAGGACTCGCCGACCCGGGACTCGAGCAGGAGCGCAAAGGCCGACTTGCGGACGAGGCGTTCGACCTTGTTGGCGTCATCCTCTTTCAGGGTGCAGTGGCGGGCGAGTTCGGCAAGATCCTCGTCGCTGTAGGGGACTGGCTGTCCCTCGATGGCGGCCTTCACGAGCCGCTGCGTGATGAGATCGGGGTAGCGCCGATTGGGGGCCGTGGA
>Ga0316616_100000387_pt1 | contig 13596 bp, 11 predicted proteins | sample OWC_Aug_M1_C1_D1_FD_207660 | JGI IMG/M metagenome (GOLD analysis project Ga0316616, IMG submission 207660) | Wetland soil microbial communities from Old Woman Creek delta, Ohio, United States - OWC_Aug_M1_C1_D1_B | ecosystem: Environmental > Terrestrial > Soil > Wetlands | place: USA: Ohio... | reverse complement strand
CGTTCAAAGGGCCGGCGCAGATCGAGGCCGAGGCAGCCCGGCTGCTCTACGTGGGCATGACCCGCGCTCGGGATCTGCTGTATGTAACGTACCGGTCGGGTTGACCGGCTGAGGCCGAAACCGCCTTCCCTGTTGACACGCGCAGACCTGTTCGTCAGCATCCGAGCGCTGCATGACCCAAGGGCACGAGAGAGCCGAAACGCCCCGGCCGGCTGTCGCCCCGGCAGGCGGAGCCCCGGGCGGTTTCGGAGCTAGGCCAAACCCGACGATGCCTGACAGCGATCTCGAGCTGGCCGAACAGCTCTTCCAGCAGGCGGGAATCGACCTGCCCCCGATTCCCGCGGCCCTGCGCCCGGGCTTCCGGGAGCGGGGGCCCTGGACGTATAGCAGCCGGCGGGTCAGCACCTCGCCCTTCGCCTTCGGCTACTACGTCGATGAGGCGCGACACGGCCTGGCGCCCGACTACGTGCTGGTGGCGCACGACGGGCGCGGGATCAATCTGTACGCCATGCACTATTTCCTGGTCTCCCGTCCCCTCCAGATCTTCCTCCAGGTGGCCTGGGGCGGGCTCTGCATGAATCCCGACAAGACGACGGCCTCGGTCAGCCGCTGCTTCACCCTGGCGCGCCAGCTCCTGGCCGCGCTTCCCCTGGCCGTCCGGGCCGGCCGCCTCCGCGAGGCCGATCGCCTGACGGTGGTGGCCTCCGACTTCCACGGCGGCTTCTGGGAGGCGGTCAGCGCGGACGAAGACCGGCGGGTGCCTCCCCTCGCCTGGAAGGAGGCCCGGCGAGAGCGGTGCGATCCGCCGGCGGTCCTGGAAGAGGCCCTGGAGTGGTGCCTCGAGGTGGACGGCCTGCTGGGATAGCCGACCCGCGCGGCACCGCACGCGTTCGCTCCGTTGATCCCTGCCCCCCCGACACCCCCCGATCCCAACCACCCACTGCCCAGACACCCTGCATTTCCGGTGCGAACAAGGCCAGGCGCCTCACCTACAGCCCGAGTGTGACACGGGGCTTCCCGGGGTGCGCTCAGCGTGGTATTGTCCCAGTGCGCCCCTGGGGCATCCGGACCGCCCGAGCCCGGAGAATCCACGACAGAGCCCGTGGATTCTCCAGGCTAAATGAACCAAGGTCCAATTCTGAAGATCCCGGAGGAGTAGCAGCGTCTCACGCTCAGTCACCGGCCGTCATGTGGATGCGTCCCCATCTTGGCCATTGGGAATTGAGATTTGGTCATTCCCGCAGTATTCGCGAGCAGGTTCGCGAATAGTGCGGGCGAGAAAAAGGATGACATGCGACTCGGCATCGACTTCGGGACGACCCGGACGCGGGTAGCGGCGGTCGTCGAGGGCAACTACCCCCTGATCACCTTCCAGGCCGAGGACGGCAGCGGCACCGACTGGTATCCGTCGCTGGTGGCGGGAAACATCGATCGGCTGCACTTCGGCCCGCGGGCGCAGGCGGTCCAGTACGATGGGGCGTGGGATCTGCTGCGCTCGATCAAGCGCCTGCTTGCCACCGGCCACCCGCACACGCCGGTGAAGGTCGGCGGGGTGGAGACCAGCCTTCTGGAGGTCCTGACCCGGTTTCTCTCCGCCCTGCGCCAGGACTTGCTGCGGCGTAGCAATCTCGACATCCGGCCCAAGGAATGGCTCGAGGTCATGGTCGGGGTGCCGGCCAACTCCTCCAGCAACCAGCGCTTCCTCACCCTGGAGGCCTTCCGGCAGGCCGGCTTCGAGGTCATCGGGATGCTGAACGAGCCGTCGGCGGCCGGCATCGAGTATGCACACCGCTACCGCGACACCGACATGAGCCGGCGGCGAGAGCACGTCGTGGTCTACGACCTCGGCGGCGGGACCTTCGACGTGGCGGTGATCTGCATGGCCGGCACCCGCCACGACGTCCTGTCGAGCGAGGGGATCGCCCGCCTGGGCGGGGACGACTTCGACGAGATCCTGCTGGAGCTGGCGCTCGCGGAGGAAGCCGTGGCCCCGCAGGTGGCCGGCGTCTCGCGGGCGCGGCTGCTCTCCCTGTGCCGCGAGGCCAAAGAGGCGATCACGGCCAACAGCCGCAAGGTCACCCTGGACTTCGGGCAGATCAGCCCGGATCTCTCCCCCGTCATGGTCCCGGTCCCTCTCTTCTTCGAGCGCTGCCAATCCCTCGTGGAGCGGAGCATCGAGGCGACCGAGTCCGCTATGGCCGCGGTCCTGGGGGCGGAGGAGGGGGATGTTCCGGGGCTGGCGTCGGTGTACCTCGTGGGCGGCGCCTGCGAGCTGCCGCTCCTGGCCCGGGTGCTGCGGGAGCGCTTCGGGCGCCGGGTGCGGCGCTCGCCGTACCCGTCGGCCGCCACCGCCATCGGCTTGGCCATCGCCGCCGACGAGGGCAGCGGCTATGTCCTGCAGGAGCGATTCAGCCGCCACTTCGGCGTATGGCGCGAGGGCGAGGCCGGGGTCATGATCACCTTCGACCCCATCTTTGCCAAGGGCACCCCGCTCCCGAAGCCCGGCGAGCCGCCCCTCACCGCCCAGCGCCAGTACCGGCCCGTCCACAACGTGGGCCGATTCCGGTTCCTGGAGTGCAGCGCCCTAGGGGAGGCGCGCGAGCCGGCCGGGGACGTTCTCTCCTGGGAGGAGGCCGTCTTCCCCTTCGACCCCGCCTTGGTGGGCCGCCCGCGTCTCGATCGGGTCCGGGTGGAGCGGAGTCGCGCCGTCGAGGCCTACATGGCGGAAGAGACCTACCGGTGTGACGCCGCAGGGGTCATCGAGGTGACCATCACGAATCTCACCACGGGGTATTCCAAGAGCTACCGGGTTCGCTGACCGGGCTGCCAAGGGGTCCGGCGGCCGGTCTGGTGCGTGCGGACCAGGAAAGGAGTCCAGTCGATGAAAACCTTGGCGCCGTTTCTGGCGCTCGCGCTGCTTGGTGCCATCGTGGTGTCGCCGGCCGCTCCGGGCACCCGGCTGACGGATGTGACGGTCGAGCAGGCGCATGAGCTGATCCGGCAGCACGCCAAGAAGGCCGATTTCGTGATCCTGGATGTCAGGACCCCCGCCGAGTTCGCGGAAGGCCACATTGCCGGGGCGGTGAACCTGGACATCGCGGACCCCGGTTTCGAGGCCCGACTGGGCGCCCTGGATCGCAGCAAGAGCTATCTCGTCTACTGCCGGACGGGCAACCGGTCGCTCCGGGCGGTCCAGGCCATGCAGCGGCTGGGCTTTCGCTCGGTGTACCACATGCACCAGGGCATCGTGGCCTGGCAGCAGATGAAGCTCCCGCTGTCGCGGGCTTCCTAGCCCGAATCCACAGGAGGAGTGCCATGGGCGTGCTGTCCTGGATCGTGCTGGGGTTGGTGGCCGGATTGGTGGCCAAGCTCGTCCTGCCGGGAAAGGACCCCGGGGGGCTCATCGTCACGACCCTCATCGGGGTCGTCGGGGCTGTGATCGGTGGGTACATGGGCACCCGGATGGGCTGGGGCGAAGTGGCCGGGCTCGATCCGCGCAGCATGCTGCTGTCCATCGGCGGGGCGCTCGTGCTGCTCGTCGGGCTTCGCCTTCTGAACCGGCTGTAGCCGGACGTGAGCAGCCTGACGAGTCGCGACAGAGCGTGAGATGCAGTCCCTTCACTGGGATTTGCAGAATTGGTCATTGATGTATTTAGCCCGGAGGATTCACGGGCACCATCGGGAATCCTCCGGGCTCGTGGCTGCCCGGCAACCTGGGCGGCCGGACGGGGTCCGGGCACTTGTGATGACGGCGGCGCGCCGGTACAGCGCGGTGACCCTTCCCGTCGTGGCCGCGCTGGGGCTCGCCATCGGCATCGCCGCGTGCGCGGGGGTGTCCGCCCCTCCTCCCGGGCCGTCCAGGCCGGGCGAGCTGGTGGTCGGCACGACGCCGAACTACCCGCCCATCATCTTCAAGCAGGGCGACGAGATCCAGGGCGTCGAGGCGGACATCGCCAGGCGACTCGCCCAGGGCCTGCGGCTCAGGCTGGCGTTCGTGGAGCTGCCTTGGGCCGGGCTGATCCCCAGCCTCCGGAATGGCTCGGCGGATGTGCTCATGGCGGGCCTGTCGGTGACGCCCGAGCGAAGCGCCCTGGTGAGCTTCACCCAGCCCTACCTGCAGGTGGGGCAGATGGCGCTGATCCGGCGCCAGGATGCCGGACGGCTGGCCGGACAGAACGCCATGCTGGCGCCCGGGAGGCGCTTTGGGGTTGAGCAGGGGAGCACGGGCGAGCAGTTCGTCGTGACGACGTTCGCCACCGCGCGCGTGGTGCGCTACGGCTCGGCCGACGAGGGCGCCCGCGCGCTCCAGGCCGGGGACATCGACTACCTGATCCACGATGCGCCCACGGTCTGGCGACTGGCCGGCGATCCCCGACATCAGCAGGCCGGTCTGATGGGCCTCTTCACCCCGCTGACCGACGAGCCCCTGGCGTTCGCGGTGCGGAAGGCGGATGAATCGCTCCGGGGGAAGCTGAACGCCGAGCTGGCGCTGCTGCGGGAGCGGGGGGAGCTGTCGGCCATTCTCGCGCGGTGGATTCCCGTGCGGATCGAGGTCACCCCCGCCGTGCGGCCCTAGCCCGCATTGTCCGCGAATACAGCTCGCGAACAATGCGAGCTTGAGAAAGACCCTTGTGGTTGGCGGTCCGGGACGGCTCACTCGTCGCCGGTGCATCGTGACACCGCGCGGTGTCCGGCGGCCAGCGAGTATCCTCCCGCTGCAGGCGGGAACCTCTCCTGGTCAGGTAAGCCCGAATTATTCGCAAGTTCTTCGCGAATAATCCGGGCTGGTGCTTCTCACCTCACGAGAGAGAACTCGAGGATGGTCGAGGGGGTTCCATCGTCGAGGATCAAGCGGGAGCCGCCGGTCCGGGCCCGGATCGTCTTGCTGAGCAGTTGCAGGTAGCGGGTCTCCTGCGCCATCAGCTCGGGGAGGCCCGCCATCCGGGTCGTGCCGAACGGGCCCTTCCACGTGATCTGTCCCCCCGCCCCGAGGTCGAAGCCGCCGACGTAGCGATTGACGGAGGCGGTCCCCCCGACCCGATCCAGTCCCTGAAACACCAGGCTCACCGTCGACTTGGCGACGAGGGGAACCTCGACCCCGTTCTCCACCATCCGGGTGAGCCGCCACTCCTCGCCCTGGAAGACCCGGAGCTGGGTCGAGGAGAGCGGCGTCGGGTCCGCGCTGGACGCCGCCCCGCCCGCCCCCTGCGCCGCACACCCGGCCGCCAGCAGCGCCCAGGCGGCCAGCAGCAAGGCCAGCGTCACACCCCGTGCCTTTACCGCCACCGCCACTCCTCCCCGTTTCCCCTCGAAGGGTTCACCACCAAGCCACCAAGACACCAAGAGGCCCTGAATGGGAACGGATGACCTGGGATTCCCTCTGGCCTTCTCGATGGTGTCTTGGTGGCTTGGTGGTAGTCCTGCAACTCTTGGCTTCATGCGCCGCGCGTGGACCCCGGCGAGCCTGGCCGCCGGGACGTTCGCCCTTCGCCCAGGGCGGCGGCCACGGCGCGCGGCTGGGGGTGGCTCTCGAGCGTCTCGAGCGGCACCGGCAGGGCCAGAGACCAGTTGGGCCGCTCGGTGGTCGTGCCGGGGATGTTGGGCCGCTCGGTGACGCCCAGGGCGTCCTCCAGGGTCGCCGTCACGAGGGCCGCCGGCGCCTCGGCCAGCAGGTGATGGGCGCGCACGACGACTTCCTCCGTATCGCTGCCCTGGGCGAGCCCCGGAATCGCCGCAAGCCGCTGCTGCATGGCCTTGGCGTCCTCGTCCCTGAGCTTCACGCCGGCGGCCCGGGCCTCCGCCAGGTCGGCGCCGGTCCACACGCCGGCGACGGTCGGCAGATCGTGGGTGGTGATGGCCGCCAGGGATTGCCGCGGGTAGCGCGCCGGCTGGCCGGGCTCGAACCAGAACACCCGGTAGGACAGGATCCGGCGGGCTGCCAGCTCCGCCCGCACCCCATCCTCCACCGTTCCCAGGTCCTCGCCGGCAATGATGGCCTGGGCGCGGTGGCTCTCCAGGGCGACGATGGCCAGCAGCTCGTCTGCCGGATAGCGGACGTAGGCGCCGGCCGCCGGCGTGCTCCCCCACGGGATCCAGAAGAGCCGGAAGAGGCCCATGATGTGATCGATGCGCAGCCCCCCTGCGTGGCGCAGGGCCGCGCGAATCGTCTCGATGAAGGGTCCGTACCCGGCGGCCCGGAGCTTGTGCGGGACGAAGGGGGGCAGGCCCCAGTCCTGGCCCAGGACATTGAAGGGGTCGGGCGGGGAGCCGACGCTCACCTGGTGGGCGAGCACGTCCTGCCAGGCCCACGCGTCGGCCCCGTCGGGGTGGAACCCGACCGGGAGGTCCGTCATGAGCCGGATCTCGCGGGCGGCCCGGGCGAGCTGGACGTCCAGCTGCCACTGGAGCCACTGGTGAAAGCGCACCCGGGGGGCGTGCGCCTCGGCAAAGGCCGCCACGGCCGGCCCCGCCGGATGCCGGAGCTCGCCCGGCCACGCCCTCCAGTTGGCCCCGTGGCGCTCCGACAGCGCACAGTAGGTCGCGAACTGGGCGAGGGGCGAGGCCTGGTCGGCACAGAAGCGATCGAACGCCGGATCCCCGGGGGAGCGGGCCCAGAGCCGCTCCAGGGCCTCCATCTTCAGCCGGAAGACGGCATCCCGGTCGAGCTGGCGACGGGCGTTCAGCGCCCGGCCGGCAGCGGCCAGGCCCTCCAGATCGATCCGCGCATCGGCGGCACCCGGGATCGCCTCGATCCGGAGGTAGAGCGGATTGAGGAAGCGACGGCTGCTGGGTGAGTACGGGCTCGACTGCTGGGGGGGAGTCGGCGCCACGGCCACCAGCGGATTGATCAGCAGGAACTCGGCCCCCAGCTCGCAGGCGGACCATCGCCCCAGGCGTTGGAGGTCCCCGAGGTCCCCGATCCCCCAGCTCGCCTGGGAGCGCACGGCGTAGAGCTGCGCCGCCCAGCCCCACGCCCGCAAGTCTTCGGGGAGCACGCAGCGGCCCGGGCTGACGATCAGCCGCGTGGCGTCTCCGCCGCAAAGCGGGCGGAGCTCGTGATAGCCTAGCGGCAGGTCCGGGGGGACGGTCCGGTCAACGCGCAGGCGGGTCCCATCCTCGAGGAGCAGGTCAGCGGGCTCGGGCCAGGGGACGACCTGGCCCGGCCGGGTGATCCGGACGCGTGCAGGCTCCGGCGACGTCCGCCCGGTCGGATCCACGCCCATGGCGGCCAGAAGCGTCTTCCGCGTCTCCGCTGGCGTTTCCCGCCATTGCCCCTGGATGTCGTGATAGCCGCTGGTCAGTCCCCACGCGTCCGTGCTCACGGAATCCCCCTGAGAGAAAAGAACGAGAAACGATCGGGCCCAGATCTTTGCGCCGGCCGGGCCCGTGATAAAGGACCCATAGGGTAGAGCAGCAGGCGGATCCAGGCAACCCCGAAGGCTCTGAAATCGGCCGGCCGCCCCGTGCCCGACATAAACGGCGCGGGCCCGCAGGGGGTCAGCCCCCGGCGGGCCCACCGGAGCGACACTGCGTTCTGGGGCGGATCAGGCGACAGCCGGTGCGGTCGCGGCGACCTTGCTCTTCCGCCACTGGATGATGAGGCCGATGACCAGCATCCCCAGGCCGACGGCATCCGTGAGCAGGCCCGGGTCGATCAGCATCAGGCCGGCCACGAAGAACCACACCCGCTCGAACCAGTTCATGCGGGCCAGGCAGAACCCGATCATCGCCGTCCCGACGCCAAACATCCCCAGGCAGGCGGTGATCAAATTGTGCGCCAGCAGATATGGGGTCGTACCGATCAGCACCATGGCCGGGTTGTAAACGAAGATGTAGGGGACGATGAACGCTCCGACGGCCAGCTTGGAGGCGGTGACACCCGTCCAGAAGGGATTGGCCCTGGCAATCCCCGCCCCCGCGTAGGCGGCCAGGGCTACCGGCGGCGTGATGTCGGCGATGATGCCAAAGTAGAAGACAAAGAGGTGTGCGGCGAGCTTCGGGACCGCAAGCATGACGAGGGCTGGAGCGGCCATGGTCGCGGTGATGACGTAGTTGGCCGTGGTCGGCACCCCCATCCCCAGGATGAGGGACGTGATCATCGTGAAGAAGAGCGTGAGCAGGAGATTGCCGCCGGCCAGATCGATGAGGCCGTTGGCCATCTTCAGCCCGAGTCCGGTCAGCGTCACGACGCCGACGATGATCCCGGCGGTGGCGCAGGCGATGGCCACCCCCAGGGCGCCCCGGGCCCCTGCCTCCAGGGCGTTGACGATCTCCGGGATGCTCATGCGGGTGGCCCTCTTCAGCATGCCGGCCACGACCGATAACGCAAGCCCCACCAGGGCCGCATAGCTCGGCGTGTAGCCCTCGGTCAGCACGTAGATGATGACGATCAGCGGCACGAAGAGGTGCCCCCGCTCCTTGAGCACGGTCCAGATCCTGGGGATCTGATCCCAGGGCATGCCGCGAAGCCCGGTCCGCTTGGCCTCGAAATGCACCTCGATGAAGATGCCGAAAAAGTAGAGGCAGGCGGGGATGGCCGCCGCCTTGGCGATCTCGATGTAGGGCACGCCGATGAACTCAGCCATGAGGAACGCGGCGGCGCCCATGACCGGGGGCATGATCTGCCCGCCCGTGGAGGCCGCTGCCTCCACGGCACCGGCGAACTCGGGCCGGTAGCCGAGCTTCTTCATCATGGGGATGGTGAAGCTGCCGGAGCCCACCGTGTTGGCCACCGAACTGCCCGAGATGGTCCCTTCCAGCGCGCTCGTGATCACCGCCACCTTCGCCGGCCCGCCCGAGGCCCAGCCGGCGATGCCATCGGCGATGTCGATGAACAGCTTCCCGATGCCCGTCTTCTCCAGGAAGGCGCCGAAGAGGATGAAGAGGAAGATGAAGGTCGAGGACACTCCGAGGGGAATCCCCAGGATTCCCTCCGTGGTGAAGTACATGTGCGAGACGATCCGCTCGATCGAATAGCCCCGGTGGGACAGGAATCCGGGGAAGTAAGCACCAAGGTACGCATAGGCGAGGAAACTGCTGGCGATGCAGACGATGGGCAGTCCGACCACCCGGCGCGCCGCCTCGAGGGTGAGCAGCGTCCCACAGACGCCGACCAGCATATCAATCCTGGTGTAGTCGCCCGCCGTCTCCATCAAGCGGGTGTAATTGATCGTCAGGTACATCCCGATGAAGGCGGCGAAAGCGGCGAACAGGAAGTCCTGCCAGCGGAGCTTGTTGACGGTGGCCTTGCTCCGGAACGGGTAGAGCAGGAAGACCAGGGTGAAGGCGAAGGAGAGGTGCACGGATCGCTGGATCTGCGCGGGATAGGCGCCGAACATGGCCGTGTACAGCTGGAAGCCGGAGAAGGCGACGGCGATCCAGTAGACCAGCCGATAGTCGAAGCCGATCAGCTTGCGGAAGGTCGACTCCTTGTCGACCTTGGCCAGCAGTTTCGTCAGCTCTTCTTCGGAGACGTCCGACTTCATGTCGGAGATGCGGAGGATCTCGGGCTGCCCCTTGGACGGCTCCTTGTCGCTCACCGGAGGCACCTGCCTTTCCAATCAGAAGGGATCGTTCGCAGGGACACGCGAAACGCCAGGGGAGTTCCGGGGTCGGCAAGGGTCGCCAGGGGGATGGCTCTCCCCTTGAGGGCCAGGGTGTGATTGGCCACCCGGCCGACCCGGATGACCACCTCGGGGACGGGGCGGTTCACTGTCCACTCCAGCCAGCCGTCATCGGTCCAGCGCAGCGTCCCCTGCTCGGTCGAGGCCTCGGGCATGCCGGCGCCAAGGCTGTCGAAGCGTGCGCCGACGATCACGAGGTGGTCCCCCGCGACTCGGAGCGTCTCATAGACGGGCCGCCGGTTCACCGAATGGAGGAAGGACAGCACGAACTCCTCCCCGGCCGCCATCTCGGCGCACAGCACCAATTGATCGGAGTCCGCGCGCGTCACCTCGAGGATGAGGGGCAGCGACCAGCCCGGGCTGCCGGCCAGCACGAGGCCTGCCGCCGCCACGGCCCCGATCATCTCTCTCCGCATCTCTCATAACAACATAGCCGGGCAGAGATCCTCTGCCCGGCTATGCCATCCAGACGACCCTACTTCATCACGCCCTTTTCCCGGAAGTATCTCGCGGCGCCGGGGTGGAAGGGGATGGAAACGCCCGCGGTCGCGCCCTGGAGGCTCAGCACCTTCCCCTTGGCGTGGGCGGACGCCAGCTCGGCCTGATTCTCGAACAGGGCCTTGGTGAGGCTGTAGACCACAGCCTCGCTCACCTTGGGATGGACGATCAGCACCGCATTGACCGCCACCGTCTTCACATCGGCCGTGACCCCCTTGTACGCGTTGGCCGGGATCACGGCGGCGGCGAGGAACGGGTACTTGTTCGTCAACATGGAGAGCATCGTGTCCTCGATCGGGAGGATCTTGATGCTCCGCTGCGAAGCGACGTCCATGATCGCCGAGGTAGGCACCCCGCCGGTCACCATGAAGGCGTCGATGTTCCTGTCCTTGAACTGGTCCGCGCTCTCGGCGAAGGACAGGTACTGCTCCCGGATATCGCCCTTGGCCATCTTGTGGGCATCCAGGAGCTGGCGGAAGTTGGCCTCGGTTCCGCTGCCCGGGGCGCCGACGCCGATCTTCATCCCTCGGAGGCCGGAGAATGACTTGACGTCCAGCTCCCCGCGGACGACGATGTGGATCAGTTCTGGATACAGGACGGCAATCGCCGCCATCTTCGTCAGCGGCTCCTTGAAGGTCTCCTTGGCATTGAACGCGAAGTCAATGGTGTCGCTCTGGACGAGGGCCAGCTCGACCTCATCCTTGTTCATCAGGCGGACGTTCTCGACCGAGGCCCCGGTCGCTTGGGCGGTCACGTTCATCCCGGGAATCTTCGAGTTCCAGATCTTGGCCATGGCCCCGCCGTAGGGGTAGTAGGTCCCGGCGGTCCCACCCGTCGCCAGGATCAACTTGCTCTCGCCCGCCGAGGCCACGGCAGCGAGGCCGACGACCAGCGCACACGCCACGAGCACCGATACGAGCTTCCGCATACGCCACCTCCTCATGGTTGGGCCGTGAAGTTGAACAGCGGATCGCGTCCCCGTGTGAGTGACTGTCCTCCCTTGAGAATGGCTCGGGAGGCTGCACAGAGGGCAGACCTGTCTCGCAAACGCTGCAGAGGGAAGGTCAATCGTGAGCCCGAGGATCAGACAGCCCCACGGCCCGAGCGGTGCCGTGCGGCGGGATCAGAATCGCTCCCAGATCCAGCGGATGTCAAGGGAAAGATTGGGCAAGGCGAGCAAAGTGGTCAGCATTGGCGGCAGCTCCGGAGTGACACGCCCGGGCCACCGAGCCCGCCTCGGTTCCAGCCGGGTCCGGCCAGGGGCCGGGAGGATCCCTCGGCCCCTGTCCGGTGGGGACTGGTCGGAGTGCAAGCTCTAGCCCGCATTATTCGCGAATACAGCTCGCGAACAATGCGGGCTTAAAGGAACCCCTTGCGGTTGGCGGTCCGGGACGGATCGAGCGTCGCCGGTACACCGTGACACTGCACCCCTCCCACGGGAGGCGGGACGGGTACCCGGTCCGCCTGGCACCAGGTATCCTCCGGCTCCAGGCGGGAATCGCTACTGGCCAGGTAAGCCCGGATTATTCACGCGCCTTTCGTGAATAATCCGGGCTAGGGCGACTCAGGCGTGCCCCGCCAGCAGGCCGTGAATCGCCTGCTGATCTTGGGACGAGAGCGGCAGCGGCACCGGCCGGCCCGTCTTCTCCGAGAGCATCGCCGCGAAGCACAGCTCGTGAGTCAGGACCGCCTGCTCCACGCTCACCTCGGTCTCCGTGCCCGCCTTGATACAGTCCACGAAGTGCCGGATGAGCCCGCTGAAGGGGTGGTGACTGACATCCCCGCTGTCCGGGCCGGGCTCGGACAGCCGCCGGAACCCGTCGGCCTCGCGGTCGGCGGCCAGGAACACGCGGTTGTTGCGGATGGCGCCGCGCTCGCCCAGGATGTCGATGTTGAACTGGTAGGGGAAGTGACCCAAGACCACGGCCGAGATGCGGCCGACCGCCCCGTTCGCGTACCGCACCAAGCAGGCCTCGACGCAGTCGAATTCGCACGCCGCCTCGGGGGGCGCCTGGATCTGGACGGAACGAGCCGTCACCTCCACGGGGTCCAGGCCGGTGAGGAAGCGGGCGGCGTCGATGGCGTGGCAGCCCCCCAGGAGCAGGGCGCTCCCGCCGGTGGCCCGGCGGCGGTACAGCTCCGGCCGGACGCGCGAGTGCCAGTAGTCCACGTCCACCAGGAAGAGGCGGCCAAGGTCCCCCTGCCGGATCATCTCGCGCAGCCGTGCCACCAGCGGCGTCCAGTGCACCACGAATCCCACGGCCGTGCGGACCTCGGCCTGCCGCACCGCGTCGCGCATGGCGTACAGGTCCGCCAGCGTGAGGGCGATCGGCTTCTCCACGAAGATGTGCTTCCCGGCGCGAGCGGCCTGGATCGTGTTCGCCGGGTGGAGGTGGTGCGGCGTGCACACCGAGACGATGTCCAGGCCCGGCTGGGCCAGGAAGGCCGCATAGTCGGTGTGGATCGCACAGGTGAGCCCGAACTTCTTGGCCAGGGCCTCAGCGCTCCCCTGCTTGCGGCTGCCGACGGCCACGACCTCGCAGTCGGGCTGGGCGAGGTAGCCCGTAAGGTGGCCTCCCGCCACCCAGCCTGCCCCCCAGACGCCAACGCCATACTTCGCCATGCGCGCCTCCCTAGCCCGCATTATTCGCGAACACACCTCGCGAACAATGCGGGCTTCACAGAAGCCTTTGGGATTGGTGGCCCGGGACGGATCGAGCTTTCCTACGGATTCTTCGTGAATAATCCGGGCTAGCTGAAGAACACCCGCTCGGCGCTCTTGCGGAGCAGCCACTCGCGGTCGGCGACGGACACCCCGTCCAGCCGGTCCCGGATCAAGGAAATGGACGCCTTGTACGTGTGGATCCCCTGCAGCTGATACGGAGAGTCGCTCCCCCACATGAGCCGCTCGGGTCCGTAGGCCTTGATCAGTTCCTTGATGAAGGGGAGCATGTCGTCGTAGGGTGGGAGCCGGCGGCCCAGCGCGTAGTAGGCCGAGATCTTCACGTGCATCCAGGGGTGCCGCGCCAGCTTGACGAGGTTCGCCACGTCCTCGGGCTTGAGCGTGCCGGGCACCGGCGGGACCTTGCCGAAGCCGTCGACGCCAATCCGCGCGAAGTGGTCGATGACCACCATGGTGGCGGGGAACATCTCGGAGAGCCGGCCGATCTGCGGCAGCCAGTCGGCATTGGTCAGGGGACAGATCGCGAGGCGCTGCATGGCGGCAAACTCGTAGATCTTCATGATGGGGTGGGAGTCGGGGAAGTAGGCCTGCCACGGATCCAGCAGGCGCAGGCGGAAGGCCTTGACCCCCTGGGCCTTGAGTTCGGCCATGCGGGCCGGGGCGTTGGGGTCGTTGTGGTCCAGGTAGGCCTGGACGGCGACCTCGCCGGGGCGCGCCTTCAACAGGTCGGTCATGTAGGTGGCGTCGTAGCCGAAATGCACAGTGTGCCCGATGACCACGACGCGGGTGACG
>Ga0316616_100000386_pt1 | contig 13597 bp, 11 predicted proteins | sample OWC_Aug_M1_C1_D1_FD_207660 | JGI IMG/M metagenome (GOLD analysis project Ga0316616, IMG submission 207660) | Wetland soil microbial communities from Old Woman Creek delta, Ohio, United States - OWC_Aug_M1_C1_D1_B | ecosystem: Environmental > Terrestrial > Soil > Wetlands | place: USA: Ohio... | reverse complement strand
AAGGGCTCTCGCGGCTCGTGGCTACGAGCCGGTGTTTTGGAAGGGCGGGGTTAACGGAGAACACAGCGGGGCATTGACCGCGATTGGGATAAACCAACAGACGGGCATGCTCGAGGGTGCGCAGGGCATTCCTGATTTCCAATGGGCCGGTCCCCGTTACGGCATTGCTTGGTAGTTCCTTCTTCCTTCGGACATTCTCAGGCCGACCTCTCATCATGCGTGAATAGATGGGGGTGCAAAGACAACTTGAGCCGCGGGACGCTGCGAAGACTCTCCTCTTTTGGCGGTCGTTCACACCGGAAGTGAACAGGCCGACCTGCTTGCATCACAGCTTTCACCTCCGCTGCAACACTGTACTTGCAGTCGCCACCAGAGTCGACGCAGGGCCATCTCGTTCGTTTCACGATGCTCCTGCCGTTATCGTTTTGCCTGCTCAATGGCATTGGCGCGATGATACGTCACCCCAATCGCCTCGGGATCCACCCGTGGTGACGATAGTGACGAAGGAATGCCCACATTTCTGATGGTTGGGGAATGGTGCTGAAATGAATGCGACAGGGGAAGTTGTGGGACGGGGAAACGGGGCATCGAAGTGGGCGCCGAGGGGAAATCGCCTCCGCTGCCAATCATCTCCCCGCAGTCTCGCCGGGTATAGGCCCTGACCAAGCGAGCCTTGGCAAGGGTGATATAGTGATCAGCTCCGCGCTGGGGTAACGGTCGCAGTCGAAGGTAGATCCATGTACGAGGCGTCACGCAGGGTGCCGTCGCTCGTCAAGCCCGTCCGCATTCTCTTCTCTTACATCCTCAAGACGGGCCGCAACGCATCGGCCTCTTGCAGGCTCTTCACGAGGATCAGTAGGTAAAGGCCGCGGGGGTCGAGCGAATCCATCAACAGGCGGATCTCGTCCGGCGTGAAGCTACCGCGAATCAGGAGTGACCGGCGGGCCCCCTGCACCATTCGGAAGTAGGGCAGCATCTCGATCAGCGGCGGCCCGATCGCGTCGTTGTTGATCTCAAAGCAGCGCAGCTCGTCAATCTCAAGGAACCCGTCCAGGATGAACATCGAGGTGGAGTGGAGATGCATGAAGGCGCTGGCGAACCGGCCGGCCAGGTAGCGATCTAGCGATTGGAGGAACTTCCGGTACAGGGCGGGAGAGTAGAGGCCCGACGCGTCTTCTTGCATCCGGATGATCGGGCCCGGTGACCAGAGCTGGTACATACCATCGAAGTAGCCACCGGCGAAGCGTGGGAGGTGCTTCCACGCCTCCACCGTGATCTCTTCAAAGATGTAGGTCATTTGCCATAACACTTGGAGAGCCTGCTGCGGCTCCTCCATGATGTCGAGGACGCTCTGGGTGTGCCCGCGCAGTTCGCCCAGCAGATCGCATGGGCCGATCATCGAGCCGTGGCTCACCGGGTAGCGGCCGCGGGCGTGCAGGACCAGCGCCTGTAGGAACTCGACGTACTTCCGGAACCAAGGGTCTGCGCGGTCGAGGTGGAGTTGCGCGATCTCCTCCCAGCTCAACGCGCGATCCTCGCCAAGGACGTTGCCTGGAAGGATACGAAGCTTGCTTCCCAGCATACCGGACAACCACGGAATGGCCGCCGCCGCGGGCATGTCGCCGCGCAGGATGTCGTCCGCCAGTAGCTCGCCCTCAGCAAGAAGGCGCTCCTCGTCTGCCAGGAACGCGTCAGGCATGACCATCTCGGGTTCCAAGTAGGTGTCCGTGGGCCACGCGCGCGTAGCAGCATACTCGTCCATCGGGAAGAAGCCGCGGAGCGTGAACCCGACCAGCGGCCGGCGGGCGTCCGCTAGGGTCCAGAATCGGCGATAACCCTCGACCTTGGCTGCATCGTTACCGAATGGTGCAGAAGCCATCCGCTCCTCCTGTCCCGTCGCCGGTGGGCATTCACGTTTCCCTGGTGCCCAGGTATCTCCCAGGCGACCGGGAATCCATCCTTGCTTCGCGGCCGTATCTTTCCCGGGCAAGTCAAATACCGAGGTAGGCTTTCTCCACCAGCGGGTTCCGCCGGAGCTCGGCGCTCGGGCCCGACAGGGTGATGTGCCCTCGTTCCATCACGTAGGCGCGGTGCGACAGTGTCAGCGAGAGTGCCGCGTTCTGCTCGATCAAGAGAATCGGCAGCCCCCGACCGTGGAGGGTCCCGATGACGGAGAAGATCTGCTCCACAAGCCGCGGAGCCAGCCCGAGGGAGGGCTCGTCCAGCATCAGCATCCGGGGTTGGGACATCAACGCGCGGCCGATGGCCAGCATCTGCTGCTGGCCACCGCTAAGCGTCTGGGCAGGCAAGCGGCGGCGGTCCCTTAGGATGGGGAAGAGTGTGTAGACCTCATCAAGGGAGCGGGCGATCTGCGACGCATCGCGCACCAAGTAAGCACCCATCCGCAGATTCTCCTCGATCGTCAGGGCCGGAAAGAGCTGACGGCCCTCGGGAACCTGGATCAGGCCGCGTCTGGCCACCGCCTCCGCGGGGCGTCCCGCCAGCTCCTCGTCGTCGAACCGGATCTGCCCGCTGGTAGGTGCCACCAAACCCGACACAGTGTTCACGAGCGTTGACTTGCCAGCGCCGTTCCCGCCGAGGAGCGCGACGATCTCACCGGCCTGCACCGACAGTTTGACACCGGCCAGCGCCAAGACCTTGCCGTAGTGGACGGTCAGGTCGCTGATCTCAAGCATGTGTCGCCGCCTGTCGTCCGAGGTAGCTCTCCACGACCGCCGGGTTGCGGCGGACCTCCCCCGGCGCACCTTCTGCGATCTTGCGCCCGCTGTCCAGCACAGTGATCGCGTCGCAAATGTTCATGATTACCTTCATGTTATGCTCGACGAGGAGGACCGTGACCGTCTCCCGGATGCGCTGGATCATCCGCATGAGGTCCGCTGTCTCGGCAGGGTTCAGCCCGGTCGACGGTTCGTCGAGAAGCAGAAGGCTCGGCCGTGCGGCGAGCGCGCGCGCGATCTCGACCAGGTGTCGGAGGCCGACGGGCAGATTCTTGACCTGCTCCGCCTGAAGGCGCGCCAGTCCGACGAAGACCAAAGTTTCGAGTGCCTCGTGCCGGTGCAGCTCCGCGGCTCGCGCCGAGAAGAGGCGCGGCGTCCACAGCCGCAGCGCACAGTGGACGCCCAGCAGAACGTTCTCGAGGACCGTTCGCTCCTCTTGGAGGGCGGCGGTTTGGAATGTGCGGAGGATGCCTCTACGCGCGACTGCGTGCGGCGGGCTGCCCGTGATGTCCTGCCCTGCGAAGTGGATACGCCCGGCTGTCGGAATGTAGAAGCCGGAGATGAGATTGAGGAGCGTCGTCTTGCCCGAGCCGTTGGGACCGATGAGTCCGTGGATACTGTGGGCATCCACCGCCATGTCAACCGCCTCGACGGCCTTCAGACCACCGAAGCTGATCGAGAGCCCGGCGACTGCGAGTATGGCACTCATGCCGTGTCGTCCGCGGGCGCCGGTTGCCGGTTGGCGAAGCCCCACAGGGTAGGCATCAGGCTTCCCAAGCCGCGCGGCAAAAAGTTCATGAACAGGATGATGATCAGCCCCTGGAGGACCAGGTCCCAGGGGTAGAAGGCGAGGAGATAGTTGGAGAGCAACGTAAAGACGACCACGGAGAGGATCGAACCGGCAATGCTCTCCAGGCCGCCGACGACCAGGATGGTCAGGAAGTAGATCGTGTGGTTGATGGTGAAGCTGTCGGGGCTGATGAACGTGGTGTAACCGGCGAACAGGCCACCCGCCAGGCCGGCGAAGACCGAGCCGGCGAAGAAAGCCAGGATGCGCTGGAGGGCGACGTTTGTCCCCATCGCTGCGACGACGTGGGGGACCTCGCCGAGCGCCAGCCAGAGCCGGCCGAGCGGTGATCGCCGGACATAGACGGTAATCCCGAAAACCAGCATGGCGACCACGAGAAAGAGATAGAAGTAGTGGAACTCGGCGGTGAGCTGAAGTCCGGCCAGAGAGGGGCGGGGGATATTGTAGAAACCTTGGGCGCCGCCCGTGACCTCCTTCAAGCGGATCATGAGGATGCGTGCGATCTCCGCGAAGGCGAAGGTGACGAGTGCGAACCAGGGGCCTTCGAAACGCACGCACGGGATCCCGACCACGACGGCCATACTGCCGGCCGCCAGACCCGCGACGGGAAGCGCGAGGAAGAAGTTCCATCCTGCGGACGCGGTGAGCAGAGCCACAGTGTAGGCGCCGATGCCGTAAAAGGCGACCTGTCCGAGCGAGAACTGCTTGGTGAGGCCAAGGATGACGACGAAACCGAGGATGATAACAACGTTCAGGAAGACCTCGTTGGCCAGCCGAAGGAGGTACTCCTGCCCGCGGAACAAGACGGGGACGGCGAAAAGCAAGATGGTCACCGGCCCGAGGATAAAGCGAGGCACCCGCGCCATCTCAGACTTTCCGCACCCGGCTCGGCGCCACGAAGAGGCCGCTGGGCCGCAGGAACAGGATAAGGACGATGAAACCGAAGGCGATCACGTCCTTGTAGTAGAAGGAGATCAACCCGCCGGCGAGGTTTTCGGCGACGCCGAGCACCATTCCACCGTACGTCGAGGCCAGGATGTTTCCGAACCCGCCGGTAATTGCACTAGCAAACCCCTTGATGCCGATCAGCCCGCCCATGTCGATCGAAAGGTTGTAGGCAAAAGCAATCAGGATGCCCCCGATGCCCGCCACCACGGACCCGATGGCCCAGGTCAAGTTCACGCAGCGGGCCGTATTGATCCCCACGAGGCTCGCGCCCTTTACATTCTGGGCCGTGGCGCGCATTGCGGTGCCCAAACGGGTGTAGTTCATGAAGGCGTGGAAGACCACCATCGTGGCCAGCCCGACGGCGAGCAATACGAGGTTCTGAGGCACCAAGATGATCGGACCAAAGGCGATTGGATCGGCGGACACCAGCGGCGGCAAGCTCTTGCTGAAGGGGCCCCAAATGATCAGGACGAGGTTCTTCAGCATCGTCGAGATGCCGATGGTCGCGATCAGAATCAAGATCGGGTCCAATTTGTAGAGCCGGCGGAAGGCGAGACGCTCGACGAGCATGCCGAAGGCAAAGAGACTCAGAAGGGTGATGAGAACTGCGAAGAGCACCTGGCCAGTGAGCTTCGACAACACCGTGTAGCAGAAGTAGGCCCCGACCATGGCGAACTCGCCCGTCGCAAAATTCACCGTCCCTGACGTCGCGAAGATCAGGCTGAAGGCAATGGCCAGGAGTGAGTAGCTGACGCCGACCAGCACGCCCCAGATGAGTTGGTTCGCGATCAAGGCGAGATCAGACATACCGAGAGCCCCCTTCAAGCATCCCGGGCACTAAGCCTCCGGCGGGCCGTTGGCCCGCCGGATGGCCCTACCGTCACTTGACGCCGTGGAAGGCGTAAAGCTCTTTCTCGTATCCCTCCCCGAAGAACCGCTTGTAGTTGACGCGCTGCTTGTAGAGCTCTCGGTCGGTCGTCGCTCGGAAGACCACCTCATCTTTGCTGAGGTCCGCGCCGCCCTTCGCCAACAGCACGACGGCGGACTTCAGACCCTCACCGTCCCGCGGGTCGTAGGTGAAGGGCCCAAGCGGCGTGGGAAAGTTCTTCATGCGGTGCACCTGCTTCATCACCGCGAGCTGCTCGGTCGTGCCGGCCCGCGCGATGGCCTCCTTCATGACCAGCATGCCGACGATGGCCCGGGCGTGGATCTCGTGGATGTAGCCGACGCGCTTCTTCATCTCGGCGAGCCACTTCTGGACTTCCGGGTCCGGGTTCTGCTGGATCATGGGGGAGACGAAGTAGTAGAGGCCGTTGACGAGGTCCCCAGCCTCGCTCCGAATGGCCTGCGAGTACACGTCGTTGCTGTGGAGTAAGGTGACATTGGGAGGCAGGAAGGACTTGACCTGTCGAAGCGCCGGGGTGATCGCGCCGCCCTGGAGGTTCAGGAAGACGCCGTCGATCTTCGCGCGCGCGAGTGTCAAGAGTTGCGAACTCACGTCTCGGCTCCCGTCAGGGTAGGTCGTGACGGCGGGAATCGATCCGCCCAACTTCTTGAACTCATCGGAGAAGATCTCTTTGGCGTTCTCGCCGTAAAAGGTGTCGATGTGGAGGATTCCCACATTCCGGAGCTTCTTGTTCTCATAGGCAAATTTGGCCAGGGCGGGGATTAAGACCTGATCCGGCGGCGCGGAGCGGAAGATGGCCCCCTCGCCCTCGACCAGCCACTTCTCGGCCAGGCCGTACCCCCACATCGCGACCTTGCCTTCTTTTCCGACCGGCATGGCGGTGAAGATCGCACCGCTGGTGCTCCCCGGCTGCAGAGTGTGCACGCGATCGCTCTGCACCAACTTCTTCGCCGCCTGCAGCGCCTGATCAGGAATGCCTCGGTCGTCGTATGCGATTACTTCGATCCGCCGGCCAAGGACGCCCCCCTGCTCATTGAAGAGGTCCGCCATCGCCTTGATGGCATCCAGGAAGGGCTTCCCGTACGCGGCTGCGTCGCCCGAGAGTGCCGTGGAGACACCGAACTTGATGGGGCCACTCTCGCCGGCGCCGGCGAGTCCCACCGGAACGAGTACCGAGGTCAGGAACACTACCAGCCCCAAAAGACGACACAACCTTCCCAGCGAGTCCATGGTGCCCCCTTTCTCTGCAATGGTTCCCATGAGGATTAGAGGCGGGCCAACCGAGCATCAGAATCGCGCACAAGAACTATACGGATAGCGCGACAACGGTAGGGATACGCAGTCGAGAACCACCGAGAGCCGCCTAAGGCTGAGGCGTGTGGAGCAGCCATGAGGCACCCGATGTTACGTGTGGACGAGGTGTGGTGAGCGAAATTCGGCTACATATATTAGGAACCGCTCGGATTGTCAAGGTGCCCGCGCGAGGACCTGTAGTCCGCAAATACTCTGTCCGCACCGCAAGCCGCCCTGGTACACTCCCCGCCCTGGCGGCGCAGCCTGCCGAGCGTTCCCGTCTGAACAGGGGGGTCCATATTCTTGCAACGCGTACAGCCGTGGATTCACTGTGGCCGGGTCCTGGTGGGACTCGCGATCGATCTGGTGTGGTTCGTGGAAGCCAGTCTGCGATCGCGGACCGCCTTGGCGGCCGCGACTCTCTTCCTCCGGAAGCAGTTGGCCCTGTACGGCGAGCGGCAGGTGAAACCGTGGCGAGCGTCGGATCCACTCCGGCTCACCCCGGTCATCCTCGCGCGCTGTTTCGCCTGGCGGGACGCGTTGACCATCGTCCAGCCCGCCACGCTCGTCCGATGGCACCGGAACGCGTTTCGCCTCTTCTGGTGCTGCCGATCACGGCCGGGCCGGCCGCGGCTTCCGGCCGAACTCCAACAGTTGATTGCCGCCATGGCGAGGGACAATGTCACCTGGGGTGAAGAGCGCATTGCTCGCTTGTCGTTGGTCATCAGACGGATGCCACGGCACCCGATGCTCTTTGGCGTGCTCCCAGTCTGCAAAGGCTACGAGTGGGCTCGGACGGCCGGCCCAGCGAGCAGCGATGCTAGGGTGCTGATTGCACCATGTCGTGAGCGTCTCGCTCCCGAGGACGTGGATCTTGTCCGACGGGAGCCCGGCGTCGACTGCGTCCTGTCGGAGCACGCTGAGCCGATCATCCTCGCCCCTCCTTCCACTGACTGAGCCACTTGCGCCAAGGACGAATCGACACCCAGTTCGGAGCGTGTTCCTCGGGATTTGCTTCGTGACTTCTCCGCGAACCCTGGCTGGCTCTCCAGCTGTCCCCGCCTTGAACTGCTAACAAGTCTCAACGTCACCCAACCAGGGATCGGCAGTCGGTGGTCTTGGCGACCACCCGTCGCACCCGGCGTCACTCGCCCGACCTTCAGTTTTGACGCAGACCTGCGCCAGATCTGCGCGACATCTGTAAGCCTGCGCTCTGATTAGCGCGTCCATCAACGTGGTCAGTTCAGCGTCAGTCAGAGTTGCAATTCTCTCCGGACTCACCTGCAGCACAGTCTGATAGAGGGGAGGATTGCTGGAAGGCATGGCCACACCCCATCACCCGAATCGGCAGGTTCAATCCTCACAGGTTCAATCTTCACGGAGATTACGGAGTCTGATGGATCGCAGCAGCGGTGCTGCGTGCCATCGAATGGTAGCGCCCAATTCTCTCTCGCACATCTCGATCCAGGTCGCCCGAGCCCTTACCAGGCGGCGATCCCGTAACTGGTGTTCTTGCTGCCTCCGGGATTCCGGACGAGGATCCCTCGGTCCACCATGTCCTTCAGGTCGCGCTGCGCCGTCGGCAGCGAGCATTTCGCCAGAGCCTTCCACTTGGGTGCCGTGAGCTTGCCCTCGAACTCGCCGAGGAAGCGATTGAGCACCATGCGCTGCCGCTCATTGAAGGGTGTCAGGGCGTGGTGCTGCCAGAACTCCGCCCGGCGGAGGACGCCGGCGGCTGCGTGCTCGGCTGCGTCGATGGCTCTCGAGAAGCAGGCGATGAACCAAAGCAAGTGCTCGGTCACATCGAGGTCGCCCTTTTCCGTGCGCTCGAGTGAAGCGTAGTAGTCCGTCCGCTCGCGGCGGATCTGGCTGGAGAGGCTATAGAAGCGCACCCCGGAGTTCTCCGAGCGCGCCAGCGTCATGTCGACGATCGCGCGCGCGATCCGGCCATTGCCATCTTCGAACGGATGGACGGTGACGAACCAGAGGTGCGCCAGCGCCGCACGCACGATCCCGTCAAGCCTGGGCGGCTCGTTGAACCACCGCAGGAATGCCGCCATCTCCTCTTCGACCCTGGCAGCGGGCGGAGCTTGATAGTGCACTCGCTCGTGCCCGACGGGGCCCGAGCGCACCTGCATTGGACCCTCGGCATCGTCTCGCCACCCACCAACGTCGATTCGGCGCACGCCGGAGTACCCGGTGGGAAAGAGCGCCGCATGCCAGCCGAACAGGCGCTCGCGTGTCAATGGCGCTCCGAAGTTCTTGGCCGCGTCGAGCGTCATCTCCACGAGGCCCTCGATCCGGCGATCCTCCGGACCGACCGCCGCGTCCGGCACGCCCAAATGGCGGGCCACTGATGAGCGTACGCTATCGCGCCGCAGGATTTCGCCCTCAATCTCTGCGTTCTTCAAGGCTTCCTCGGTGACCGAATGCAACTCGGCCTGGCACTGGAACTCCGCCCCCAGCCGTTCCATGCGGCCGAGGAATCGGCCCTGTTTCAGATGTGCCGTCGCCAGGGGCTCCGCCAGCCTGCTCGCATCCCAACGGAATCTCGGCCAATTCGGCTTTTCCCAGATGTACATATTCGCCTCACAGAATGATGTGAATATATGACAATTCGCCTCAAGAGGCAACGCATTTCACATCACAACGTGACGCAAATTGAACATGATTCGGCTCACGGAGACCATGGGGCCAGCCGGTTTCCTCCTTTCCGCCCTGCTGATGCGGAGACATCGCAATCTAGCAGTCGTATTCTGGCCGGTCACTGGGTGTCGCGGCGGCATGAGACAGGGCAGACTCAGTTCGCCGGGCACTGCATGGGCGTCCGGCTGTCGGTGACCACGAGCGGCGCCCTCCCTGCTCCTTTCCCCTTGCGTGGTGTCGCCGTGCGTCGGCACGGCCGCGCTCCGTCGGCTTCGCCTTCTGTGCCGTTGCGATAGGGGCAGCCGGGAATTGCATTGCGGGAGGACGGGGCGGGGACGAGACGGGGGTGCGGGCGGCAACCGGGTCGGAAGGCGCCCGCGGAGGCCGCGGCCGGCCCGGGCGGTCAGCGCGGGGCGGGGCCGCGCCGCGAGTCCGGGCCAGCCCGCCGGTTCACTCGTACACGTCGTGGCCGATTCGCACGAAGATCGCCCGGATCTCGTCGGCGCCATCGGGCGTGTCCATGACCTCGCGCGGGCGCCAGCCGCGGAGCTGGGCCGCGGGACGCTCGAACCAGGCTGCGGTGGCGCGGCGGTCGCCCTGGTGCCGCGCGAGGACCTCGGCCACCACGGGGTGGGCGTCGTACCGCTCGAAACAGGCCTCGACGTAGCCCGCGTCGGCGGCCGCACGGAGGGCGCCAGGGCCTTGAGGCTCAGCGCTCGCAGCGCGGCGAGCAGCCCGGCCACCGGGTCGAGCCCGCCGGGTTCCGCGGGAGGCGCCGGGCCGCGGCACTCCTCCATCCGGCGATCGACGCCGGCCGCCTGGCCCGCCGGGAGCGCCGCGCGGTCGTGGCTCCGGGCCTCGGCCTCCTCCGCGATGGCGGTCTCCGCGGCCTCGCCGAGCTGCTCCGCGGACCGCACCGGTCCCGAGCCGGCGAACGCCCCGGTCGTCCGCTCCACCGCGTCACCCAGGCCCGCCTCTGCCGCCTCGCGCGCCGCGGCGGCTGCCCGCCAGACCGCTAGGTCCCCCATCGCCACGGCCCGGTCCGCCCCAGGTATTCGAGGAGCGCCCCGAGGACCAGGCCGGGCGCGGTGTCCAGCATAATGATCTCGCCGTCGATGGCCTCGACCTTCCGGGGCATCAGGGCTCACCGGCCCTCCCACTCGTCATCGCTCCACTGCCGGCCGGCGCGCTGGATATTCCAGGCGGGCGCGGGCGGCGCCCACTCGTCGTGCGGATCTCGCTGCTCGGCCATGGCCTCTCCTGTGAGCTGGCTGCGTTCCGAAGGACCGCTCGGCCGCCCCGAGCATGCGAGCGCCGGCACCGCCGCGGGCCTCCGAGAGCTTTGTCGACGTTCCGATGCAGGCGGCTCTCCGCTGCGAGAAGGCGCCGACGACGATGTTCTCCGCGACCGCGAGCACACGTTCCATTCGCCCTGGCGCAGCAGTTGCGCCGCCGCGGTTGTTCATGGCCGATTCGCGTTGGGCAGGGGTCGAGGCACGTCTTCGCCGTGGACGCCGAGGGGCGGCAAGTCGTCTATCTGGTTGTCTCGGATGTAGTGGCTGATCACCTCGCACGCCTTGCCCACAGTGATTTCGTTCTGCGAGAGCAGATGCAGTGCATACGCGCAGGGGTGGGCTAGTCGGTGCGGCGCAGATTCGCGCGGTCTCGGATCTCGCTCAGTGCTCTCCGGAGTTCTTCAACCTCGTCCATGTGTTCCCCCACCCACTCGCGCCTAGCCTAGGCGTGCTGTCTGGTGGAGGATCAAGCCGCCACACTCGGCCACGCCTGGATGCCCGAGCCGCGCTCGCGCGCGAACAGTTGCTCAGAACCCAAACGGTCGCTTTGGATCGATCTCCATCAAGTGCCCGTACAGGGCAAAGGGCTCGATCATGCAGGTGAAGCCAGCCGGATGTCGGGCGAGGCGGGCGTTGACCTCGGCGGTCAGAGCCTGCGCGAGTTGAGCGTTGCCCACAGGAAGCCGGCCGGCAGTGCCGACGGGAAATCGCCCGAGGGCGAGCAGGTAGAGATCGTCTTTGGGCCCATTGGTGTTCGTGGACGGAGGGCGGATGCATCGGCTGGGGGTGAAAGGGGTGTGGTAGGGATACCGCAGCGCGCGGAGCGGACTCCAGTAGCTTTCCAGGAGGTGGCAAAAGTTCGGCCGCGGTCCCAGTTCCGCGAGAACGTGGATGGCGGCTGATGGTCCGCACGCGGCCTGGATAAGCTGCTCGAGCTGGTGGTGGGCAGGCACGCCGCGCAGCACCAGATGGCTCGAGCGGTCGGGGCGCGTCGCGATTACGCGAGCCGCGATCGCCTGCACCTGCTGAGACTCGACGAGGAGCCAACGCTTCATCACCTCGCGGACCCCTTCCGCAATCCACAACTGCAGCGTGGGATCCGGGAAGGTGTAGGGGGACACCGACGGGTGGTATTGGCCGGCAGCCCACTGCTCGATCGCTCGGCGAATCGTCAGCGCCCCGAGTCTCAGGAGCAGCGGGGCCCGCTCAGGCACGGGGGTCTGGCGAATCTGCAGGAGCAGATGCCCCATCTGGTCCAGCCCCTGCCGCACTAGCGACTGGTACTCGTGCTCATTTTGGAGCAGCGCCGTGAGCACGTCCTCTGGCGGTGGCACGCGGGCGCCCTTGTTCAGCGGCGCCGAGCGGGTCTCCTGCGCGCGAACCCTTCGCCCGGCCTCGGGATCGCGACCACGCCGCCGCGTGATCGCCTCGGCAACCTGATGCGCGATCCGAACGTGACGGATGTCCTCGAGCCCGGTCTCGTGCAAGGGGAGGCAGACCGCCCCCGGACCACCGACCGCCTCCCCGATCTCCCGGCACGACGCCATGCTCTCGCGGCAGTCTTGGAGGCCGAAGCGCAGATGCTCGAGGAAGGTCCGGATCTTATGGCCGACGGCACCCTGACCGCTCCGAGGAGGAGGGAGGACTCTGATGCCATGGCCCGCCAGCGCCTCGACAACCTCGGAATAGCACGCTCGATGCGTCTGCGCCATGTACACCCGGCTGGGCAGAGTCCCGTTATGGATCAGGAGACGCATCGCGAGGCTGGCGACGTCGCTCTGGTCTGGCCGGCCCGCCGAAAGGTGGAACAGCAGGAGGCCCGTGCGCTCATCCGCGAGCGCCACGTACCAGGCCGGATGTCGGGGGGCGCGGTCCGGGCGAACGAGTTCGCCGGCCCGCTCGGCCCAGTGCCCGGCGGGATTCACGATGAGCCGGACAGGTGCCGATTCCACGACTCGCACGGGACTCTTGCCGGTCAGGATTGCCTGGAGTGCATGGATGCTCTCGTACCCCAGCCCCTGCGCGAGCGCGCACCGTGCGTGCACGTGCCCGAGCTCCACGCTCGTCGGTGCCGCTGCCAGGCACGCGCGGAAGCGTCGCGCGATCTCGGTGAACCGACCATCGTCGACAAAGAGGCTGGGGAGCAGCGGCTCGGCAACCTCGGGCAACGCGCTGACGAGCGCGCGCTCCACGTCCGAGTCCTGCAGCGACGCGATTTCGCGGTCACGAAGATACCGCGCGGCCCGCAGGGCGACTTGGGCGGTATGGGTCGGCGCGGTTGAGATGACGACGGAGGGAGACGCGGGAAAAGCGATCGGATTGCAGAGAGCCATCGCACGCTCCTCGGTGGCGACCGGACGACGTTCAGACCGGGTCCCCTTGGTCCAACCGGCCGCATCGGCTGCAGGAGCGTCGGCGACGTGGCTGGCGAGTCAACAGCGGATTTGCCGTACCTCTCGGAAGAGGCGGGACCGCGCGCGCTCCGCAAGGCGCTGGGGGGGAAGATAGGCGTTCCTCAATCGAATGTCAAGGGCGACAGAAACGCGGACTCCGATGGCATCGGGCAGGCTTGAGTCGGTTCACGCGGTCTGACAGCCGTCGAGCAGTCGACCGACGAAACCGACCACGTCGGCCTGAATGGCGTCGTCGGGAGCGCGAAGGAGAAAGTCAGCGACCCGGCGAGGGCCGACTTCGTCGATTGCCCGAAAATCGCGACGGAGGATAGCAAGCGCGCGGCGGGCGGGCACTGCCGTCAACAGGGGGCGCAGGCGAGCAGCGACGTCTTCGACGCCCTTGCCATAGTTTCGGACAATGTAGAACAGGTCGCCCCGGGGCCGCAGACCCACACGTCCCGCGTCGCGCGCTCTCCGAGGATCGTCTTGCCGTCGAGTCGGACCCGGTCCCGATCCTCGAAGGCGAGCGCCAAGCCCGGCGCGATGATCGCGGCGAAATCGGGCTCGAT
>Ga0316616_100000385_pt1 | contig 13624 bp, 14 predicted proteins | sample OWC_Aug_M1_C1_D1_FD_207660 | JGI IMG/M metagenome (GOLD analysis project Ga0316616, IMG submission 207660) | Wetland soil microbial communities from Old Woman Creek delta, Ohio, United States - OWC_Aug_M1_C1_D1_B | ecosystem: Environmental > Terrestrial > Soil > Wetlands | place: USA: Ohio... | reverse complement strand
TTCATGGTCACCAGGCCTGGAGAAACCTTGAGGATCCTGGGGATGGCGTTCACCACCATGGAGGCCGTGGCGATGTCGCCATGCGTTCCGCCCTTGATCACCACTTCCATGGCGGGCACGCCCTTGATGCAAACCGCATCGTAGGATTCCTCCGCCCCCAAGTAGGCCTGGAATTCCAGGGTGATGACTTCCTTCCCCCGGCTGAAGCCCCGTCCGATCTGTTTGACCCCCGCCGCCTCGCCCGCCTTGACGGCAAGGAAACGGCTGCGAACGGGCTTCGCGGCCACGATCGGGCCGATCGACTCCGTGATTTTGTCCAGCTTCCAGCCCAGGCCGGCGGCGATCATGGCGATGGATTCGGGCAGCCCCACATGCCGGATTTCCCCCGATTTCACCAGCTTCTTGAATTCGGCAAGGCTTCTTCCGGCGCCGATCTTCTTTTGAAAGGGGAGGCGCCGGGGCGAAGCGTCCTGAATCCTCACGCTTCGGATTTTTTTCACGTCCTGGCAGACCGCGGTCATGGCCAGAGGCCAGGTGTCCATCAAAAAGCCCGGGTTGACCCCCGTGCTCATGACAGCCACCCCATGCTTCTTGGCCAGCTCGTCCAGAGCCGCGGCCAGCTTGGCGTTTTTCAGAAACGGGTAAGACAGCTCCTCGCAGGTGGAAACCACGCAGGCCCCTGCCTTGACGATCATTTCCAGCTGCGGGTAAACCGCCGGGAAGGAAGACGCGGTGGCGTGCAGAACCACGTCGGGTTTCGTCCGTTTCAGGACCCCCGCCGCGTCGTCGGAAATTCGAACCCCGGTTCGGCGCCCTATATTGGCGACCTCCCCCAGGTCCTTCCCCACATTTCGAAGATCGACCGCACCCACGATGGCAACATCTTTCTTCCGGGCGGCAAGATTGGCGATGCCGCAGCCCACCGGGCCCAGCCCGAAAGTGACAACTCGAATTTTATTCGCCATTGGTAAACCCCCTGTTTTATTTTAAGGTTTAAATTTTACCCCCTTTTCCTTTCGAAAAAAAGGGGTTTTTGAGATTTGGCTCGTCATTCAAGACACCCCCTACAGGTGCGCCGCAACGATGAAGTTTCCGCGCAATCCCGCTCCGAGCGGGACAGCTGGACTTTTTGCGGAGCCGTCAGAAATCACTTGACGCTTTTTCTCGTTTTAAGCGATAGTAAAATCAAGGATTGCCATTGCTGTGAAAAAAAGAAAAAGCCGGCGGGAGGTTCGCCAAACTCCGACCGGGTCGTTTCTTTCGCGGAGGGAACGGAAAGAAGAAAGGAGAGAAACGGTTTGAAAGAAATTCCGGATAAGAAAAAGAAAAAGTCCGTGATTCGGATCAATCAGAACTGGTGCAAAGGATGCTACATCTGTCTGGAAACCTGTCCGAAGAAGGTTTTCGACAAGGCTTCGGAAGTTTCCGAGAAGGGGTTTTTCCCGGTCGTCGTCGCCCGCCCCGAAGACTGCACCGTTTGCCTTCAGTGCGAAATGCTCTGCCCGGATCTCGCCATCGATGTGAAGAAAGGGGAATGAAGTATGGCCCTGACAATTAAAAAAATCAAGAGTTCGTTGCCGCCGGGGTGGTATTTCCTGCAGGGCGATGAAGCCGCCGCCGAGGGGGCCATCGCGGCCGGCTGCCGGTTCTACGCCGGCTATCCGATCACCCCTTCCAGCGAAGTCATGGTCCACATGGTGAAACGCCTGGCGGAAGTCAACGGCGTTTTTATTCAGATGGAGGACGAGATCGGCTCCATCGGGGCTTTGATCGGCGCTTCCTGGGCCGGGGCGAAAGCGTTGACCGCCACGGCCGGGCCCGGGATCAGCCTGATGACCGAGGGGATCGGGTATGCCGTTCTGACCGAAACGCCTTGCGTCATCATCGATGTCCAGCGCGCCGGCCCCAGCACCGGCCAGGCCACCCGCCCGGGCCAGGGAGACGTCATGCAGGTCAAATGGGGGGCGCACGGGGACAACGAGATCGTGGCCCTCGCCCCCTGGTCGGTGCAGGAGATGTACGAGCTGACTATCAAGGCCTTCAATTTTGCCGAGCGGTTCCGGGTGCCCGCCTTTGTCCTAGCCGACGAGGCCGTTGGGCACCTGCGCGAGACCCTGGTGGTCTCCGAAGAGGTGGAGGTTTTTGACCGTTTCAAGGCCCCCGGACTGCCGCCGTTCGGCACGGACGACCCGCGGGGCGTTCCCCCGATGCCGGCCTTCGGGGAAGGGGAAAACCTGCTGGTCACCGGGTCCACCCATGACGAGAGGGGGTTCCGCAAGACGGCCGAACCCGCCGCCCATGCCAGGCTCACGGAGCGGCTGGTGCGCAAGGTCCGGGACTATAAAAATGAAGTGATCCAGACGGAATCCTACCTCATGGAAGACGCGGAAATCGGCGTGGTCTCGTTCGGGTTCACGGCCCGGGCGGCCATCCAGGCGGTCAAGACCCTGCGCAAGGAAGGCGTTAAAATCGGAATGCTGCGGCTGGTTTCCATCTGGCCGTTCGCCGATGAAGCGGTGGCGGAGATGGGCCGGAAGTGCAAGGCCATTTATGTCCCGGAGATGAACCGCGGCCAGGTTGCCGGGGAAATCCGGAAATATACGACCCAACCGGTCATTCCCATCCCCAAGACCAACGGTGAAGTTTTCGAGCCGGCGGAGATCGTCGAGGCGATTCGGAGGAATATGCCATGAATGAAAAAATTTACCGGATGATCAATCAGCAGGTCTTTCCCACCCCCTTCTGCCCGGGGTGCGGGCACGGCATCCTCATGAACTCGGTGCTCCGGGCCATCGCCGAACTGGAATACGACATGAAGAACATGGTCTTCGTTTCCGGGATCGGGTGCGCGGCCTGGATCCCGAGCCCGCATTTCAAAGCCGATACCCTGCACACCCTTCACGGCCGGGCCATCGCTTATGCGACCGGGGCCAAACTCTTCAACCCGAAATTGAAGATCATGGTCATCAGCGGCGACGGGGATTTGAGCGCCATCGGCGGGAACCACCTCATCCACGCCGCCCGCCGGAACATGGATATGACCGTTGTCTGCGCGAACAACGGGATCTACGGGATGACGGGGGGACAGGTGGCGTCCACCACTCCCGTCGGCTCGCGGACTTCCACCACCCCCAAGGGGAACCAGGAGCCGCCTTTCGATCTGTGTAAGCTCGTTGAGGCCGCCGGAGGCACCTTCGTCGCCCGGCAACCGGTTTCGACCCCGATCCCCCTGACCCGAACCTTGAAAAAGGCGATCGTCCATAAAGGGTTTTCTTTTATCGATGTCCTTTCCCCCTGCCCGACGCAGTTCGGACGGCGGAACGCCTTCCGCTCCCCCCAGGACATGCTGGTTTCCCTGAAGAACACCTGTCTCTCCCTTGAAAAAGCCAAATCCCTCCCGCCGGATGATATCAAGGGAAAAATCCTGATCGGGGAGTTTGTGGGCGGGAAAGGAGGGGAGGCATGATCCAGGTTCGATTTGCCGGTTTGGGGGGACAGGGGATTCTCCTGATGGGAGAGATTTTGGGGGAGGCCGCGGTTTTGGATAAAAAATATGTGGGCCAGACCGCCTCCTACGGGTCCGAGGCCCGCGGTTCGGCCTGCCGGTCCGACGTGGTCATCTCGGACTCCTGGATCGATTTCCCCGAAGTCACCGAGGCGGACATTCTCGCCTGCATGTCCCAGGGGACCTATGACCAGCTCAGCAAAAAGGTCAACCCCAAAGGGGCCCTTGTTTTCTATGACACCCAAATGGTGAGGCCGGATCCCGGTTCTTCCTTAAAGCACGTCGCCATTCCGGCCACGGAAAGGGCTTTCAAGGAATTCAACAACCGGATGGTCGCCAACATCGTTCTCCTCGGGGCGGTGGTCAAATCCGCCGGTTTGGTGCAGGAAGAATCGCTGCTCAAGTCCCTGGCCAACCGGGTGCCCTCGAATTTCCTGGACCTTAACCAAAAGGCCGTGAGGCTGGGGTTCGAGCTGGGGAAAGCCTGAAACAAGCCGACCTGAAACCAAGGGGCGGAGGGGGCCAGGCTCCCTTCCCCCCCTCATGCCCCCGCCGACTCTGAGCGATCTTTCTTCCCCGCGCCATTTCAGGGCATTTTGCCCAAGTTTTGACTTCCCCTCAAAAAAAAGCCGGTTGCCAAAAAAAATTATTGCTTTCGATTTGGAATCAAGTAAAATGAGGCGGGTTAAAAATTAAAAGGAGGTAGCAAAATGAAAAAGCTGCGGTCATCCTGGTTTCCTCTTATTTCTATCCTTCTTCTTCTTTCTTCCCCGGTCCTGGCCGAAGACGTGAAAGTCGGCGTCCTTTATCCCCTGACAGGGCCGGCGGCGCAGGCCGGCATCGACGCCAAAATCGCCTGCGAATTGGCGGCCGATATCGTCAACACAGGGAATTATAAAAACCTCAATGTCCCCCTGTCCAAAACCGGCCTTTCCAACTTTAAAGGCGGGAAACTCGTTTTGAAGGTCGCCGACCATCAGGGCAAGCCGGATTTGGGTTTGAGCGAGGCCGAACGGCTCATCAGCCAGGAAAAGGTGAATGCCGTTCTCGGCTGCTATCACAGCGCCGTGACCGAAACCGCCAGCATGGTCGCCGAACGGATGAAAACCCCCTTTTTCGCCCCTGAGTCCTCTTCGCCGAAACTGAGCCGCCGGGGGTTCAAATGGTTTTTCCGAAGCTCCCCTCACGACGAGACTTTTTCGGAAGGCATGTTTCAGTGCGTGGCGGAACTGTCTAAGAAGCGGAATATCAAGTTCCAGACCATCGCGGTCATTTACGAGGATACCCTGTACGGCAAAGACAGCTCCCGGATTGAAAGCGAGTTGGCGGCCAAAGCCGGTTACAAAGTGGTGGCGGATATCGCCTATCGGCGAGGCGCCACTTCTCTGACTTCGGAGGTCCTCAAGCTGAAAGCGGCGAACCCCGACATCCTCTTTCCGACCTCCTACGCCCCCGACGCGATCCTGTTGACGAAGACCTCCAAGGAGCTGGATTATAACCCGAAGATGGTTATGGCCCAGAACTCGGGTCACACCGACCCGACCTTCACGGAAGCCTTGGGGAAGGACGTGGATGGGATCTCCAGCCGCACCGAGTTCTCGCTGGACCTGGCCAAGGCGAAGCCCCTGGTGAAAGAGGTCAACGACCTTTTCAAGGCCCGCTCCGGGCGCGACTTTTCGGGAACCTCGGCCCGGGCTTTCGTCGGAATGCTCGTTCTCGCCGAAGCCATCAACCGGGCAGGCTCCACCAAACCGGAAGCCATCCAGGATGCCCTCAAGAAGACGAACATTCCCGCGGATCAGCTGATCACCCCCTGGCGCGGGGTCAAGTTTGATGAGACCGGACAGAATATCCTGGTGGACGCAATCGTGATCCAATATTCCGAGGCCAAACAGCACACCGTCTGGCCCTTCAATCTGGCGGCTAAAGATCTCGTATACCCCATCCCCAGGTGGTCCGAGAGGAAATAGGAAATTTTTCCCCAATCGTTTCCCAAAGGGGCGGGAAATCTCCGCCCCTTTTTTCAAAGGATCTCTTATGCTTCCCTCCGAGATTATTTTGCAGACCATATTGAGCGGCATTCTGATGGGGTGCATCTACGCCCTGGTTGCGGTCGGCCTTTGTCTGATTTGGGGATTGATGGAAATCGTCAATTTCGCCCACGGCGAGATGCTCATGCTGGCCATGTTCACCTCTTTTTGGGGGTTCACGCTGTTTCACTTCGATCCTCTGCTCTCGCTGCCGTTTTGCATGATCATCCTCTTTCTGGTGGGCGTGGCGACCTATTTCATTATCATAAAAAAAATCCTCAAAGCCCCTTTCTTGGCCCAGATTCTCGCAACCTTCGGTTTGGGGATCTTCCTCCGGTACCTGGCCCAGTTCATGTGGTCGCCCGATTTTCGAACCATCAAGAATCCGCTTCTCACGGGAAATCTGAATATCGCCGGCCTCTTTATCGGCATCCCTCAGCTCGCCGCCAGTTTGATCTGCGTTGTCACTTTTATCATCCTCTATCTTCTGATCAACAAGACCGAAATCGGCGCAGCCCTCCTGGCCACCAGTGAAGACCGGGAAGCCGCCTCGTTGATGGGCATCAACAGCGACAAGATGTTCGCCTTGGGGTGGGGGATCGGCGCGGCCTGCTTGGGGGTGGCCGGGGCTCTTATGTCGAATTTTTACTATATCTTCCCCGAAGTGGGGTTTTCCTTTTCCCTGATTGCCTATGTGGCCGTCGCCTTGGGAGGGTTTGGATCCATCCCCGGCTCCTTTGTGGCGGGAATCATCATCGGCCTGGTGGAATTTTTGAGCGGCATCTTCTTCACTCCGGCTTTTAAATACGCCTTTGTTTTCCTCATCTATCTTCTCGTGGTTTTCATTCGCCCCCAGGGTCTCTGGGGAAGGTATTAATCCTTTCAACCGACGAGGATGTTCATGGGATCCGAAAAGAAATATGTCTGGTTGGGGTTGGGCGCGGTGATCTTTTTGATCTATCCGTTGATCTTTACGCTTCCTTTTCCCCGCCACGTGATGATCATGATTTTTCTCTATGCCACTCTTGGACTGGCCTGGAATCTGATCGGCGGTTATGCCGGACAGATCTCTTTGGGTCACGTGATTTTCTTCGGAACCGGGGCCTATACCTCCACCCTCCTGCTCATGAAGCTGGGAGTCAGCCCCTGGGCAGGCATGCTGGCCGGCGGAGGGTTGTCCGTGTTGATATCATTTATCATCGGCTGGCCCTGTTTTAAGCTGGCCGGTCATTATTTCGCGATTGCTACCATCGCCATTGCCGAAATCGCCCAGGTGGTCATGCTCAACTGGGACTGGGCCGGAGCGGCCGTGGGCCTGACGCTCCCCATCCTCCCGGAAGCATTCATCAATTTTGAATTTCACAGCAGCAAACTCCCTTACTACTATATTGCCTTTGGGATCTTTCTTGCGGTTTTGGGCGTAACCTTTCTGGTGGACCGATCCAAGCTCGGGTATTACTTCAAAGCCATCAAGGGAGACCTCGAGGCGGCTAAGAGCGTCGGGGTGAATGTAATCAAATACAAATTCATCGCCTTGGCCATCAGCGCCTTTTTCACCTCGATCTGCGGCTCGTTCTACGCCCAGTACGTTCTCTTTATCGATCCGGACAGCGTCTTTGTCATGAGCATTTCGATCATCGCCTGCCTGATCGCCACCCTGGGTGGGGTCGGCACGGTTTGGGGACCCGTGATCGGCGCCTTTATCCTGATTCCCATCTCGGAGATGACCCGCATCTACCTCGGCGGCGGGGGCAAAGGAACCGACTTGATCATCTACGGGCTTTTGATCATGATCATTTCCATTTATCAGCCGTTCGGCGTAATCGGGATCGCCAGACGTTTCCAAAAGAAGGGGTCGAGGTAATGGCTCTGCTGGAAGTGAAGCAGCTCGTAAAGGATTTCGGGGGCCTGCGGGCCAACGACCATGTGGATCTCCACCTGCAGGAAGGGGAGATCGTGGGGTTGATCGGTCCGAACGGCGCCGGGAAAACCACTCTTTTCAATTGTATCGCCGGCTTTTATCCTCCCACCTCCGGGGAGGTCGTTTTCCGGGGGGAGGATATCACCGGGATGCCCGCCAACGAAATCTGCCGCCGGGGAATCGCCCGCACCTTTCAGATCGTGCGGGTTTTCAAGGAACTCCCGGTTTTGGATAATGTCCTGGTGGGGGCTTTCAACCGGACCAACTCGACGGCCAAAGCCCGCGCCAAAGCCATGGAAGTCCTGGAGTTCTGCGGTTTGGCCTCCAGAAGGACGGCCCTGGCCGGGGGCCTGACGGTCGCGGACAAAAAGCGGCTCGAGGTGGCCAAAGCCTTGGCCACCGGGCCGAGCCTCCTCATGCTGGACGAAGCCATGGCCGGGCTGAACCAAACCGAAACGGCCGAAGCGGTGGCGTTGATCAAAAAAATCCAGAAGGCCGGCCTGACCATTATCCTCGTGGAACACGTGATGGAGGTGGTCATGCCGATCTCCAAACGGGTGGTGGTTCTGGAATACGGCAAGAAAATCGCCGAGGACACCCCGGAGAAGGTCATCAACAACGAAGAAGTGATCAAGGCGTATCTGGGAGATAAATATCATGCTACGCGTCGAGGGCATTAAGGCGTCTTATGACGAGGTCCCGGCTCTTCATGACGTTTCTTTCAAAGTGGAGTCGGGTCAGATCGTCTCCATTGTCGGAGCGAACGGGGCGGGGAAATCCACCATCATGAAGTCCGTCTCGGGGATTCTCAAACTGGATGCGGGGGTCATCCTCTTTGACGACCACCGCCTTGATCAGATGCGCGCGCACCACGTCGTGGAGCTCGGAATCGCTCTGGTGCCCGAAGGAAGACGCCTTTTCGCCCGCCTCTCCGTGAAGCAGAATCTGACCCTGGGGGCTTACACCCGCAGGTCCCCCGAGCACCGGGAAGCGACCTTGAAAAAGATCTTTGAGATTTTCCCCGTTCTGGCCTCCCGCCAGAACCAGTACGCAGGTACCTTGAGCGGCGGCGAGCAGCAGATGCTGGCCATCGCCCGGGGGCTCATGTCGAAACCCAAGCTCCTCATGCTCGACGAGCCCTCCATGGGGATCATGCCCAAGCTCATCACCGAGATCTTCGAGATGATCCAGCGGGTCAACCGGGAAGAGGGGCTCACGATCCTGCTTGTGGAGCAGAACGTCCAGGAGGCTTTGGAGGTCGCCCACTACGCCTACATTCTGCAGACGGGGCGGATCGTGATGGAAGGAAAGCCCGCCGATCTCCTCGAGACCGACATGATCAAGAAAGCTTACCTGGGGCTTTAAGGCGCAGGGAGCAGGGGGCGCAGGGCAGGGAAAAAAGCGGAAAGAAAAAGTTTCCCTTTTCTTGCTATTTTTTTTTCTTCGGAGGGACGGGTTTGGCTTTGGCCAGCGAAAAACAAAGACGCGTCAGTTGGGATACAAACCTGAGTCGCGCCGCAATCGCCTTGGAAGACATATCAATTTTCACCTTGGCCTTCTTTCAGCCGGGCAATATCTTCAAGATCCTGCCCGCTCTTCCGCAAGGACTTCAGACGGATTAAACCCTCCCGAGACACCACTTGGAGCTTCCCCTCCTCCCATTCCAAGGTTTGACGTTCGTTCCAGACATCTTCAAGGCTCGGGGTCACCAGAAGAAAGTCGAGAGAAACCCTAAAACCCGTCTCTTCGTCTTTCTTGGAAAATCGATGGATCAAGATTTCGCCGGAGGATAGGACCATGGGTCGGGCGGCAAAGACATATCCCCTTTCCTTCGCCATCCGGGAAACTTTTCCCAACGCTTCCGAAGGGATGAGAAGATCCAGGTCTACGGTTGCCCGGGGAACCCCATAAATGGCCAGGGCCATTCCCCCGCACAGCGCATAATCGATCCGGGATTCATCCAGCTTCCTGACCAGGGCTTTCAATTCCTCATAAAGATCGATCATGCCGGCAAAAGTCTCCTGTTTCGGCGTCCATATCTCTAACGATCCATCAATTTGTCTCTTTTTTGGCCAGGGCAATGACCTTTTGGGCGGCTTCGCGCATATGGACGGCGTAAGAGATGTTCAGGCCCGAATCGGCGAGGATCTTCCGGCCCAATTCGACGTTCGTCCCTTCCATCCGGATGACCAAGGGCACCCGCAGGGGCTTTTCCCGCAGGGCGTCCACGATCCCCTGGGCGTAGCTGTCGCAGCGCGTGATCCCGCCGAACATGTTGATCAGGATCCCCTTCACCTTGGGGTTCGAGTTGAGGAGCGAGAAGGCGTTTTGGATGACCTCCTTGGAGGCGCCGGCGCCCGCATCCAGAAAGTTGGCCGCTTCCCCGCCGTAGCAGCGCAGGAGATCCAGGGTCGCCATCCCGAGGCCGGCCCCGTTGACGATGCAGCCGATGTCTCCCCCCAGGTTCACGTAGGTGTGCAGACCCAAGCGCGCCGCTTCGACGTCCCGGGGGTCCTCCTGCTCCGGGTCCCGCATGGCCAGGATCTCCGGGTGGCGGTACAGGGCGTTGTCATCGAAATTCATTTTCCCATCCAGGGCCGCCAGTTCGCCGTGCGCCGTCAGCACGAGGGGATTGATCTCCGCCAAGGTGCAGTCGTTTTCCCAGAAAGCCCGGTAGAGGCCGGCGGCCACGGCCGCTCCTTCACCGATCAGGGGGCCTTCCAACCCCATTCCCAGGGCGATCTTCCGCCCCTGGAAAAAAGTGAAACCGCACCCCGGCTCCATCAGAATCGAGTGGATCTTTTCCGGCGTCCGGGCGGCGACCTCCTCAATATCCACCCCCCCCGCGGAAGAACCCATGATCGCCACCCGGCCGGCCCGGCGGTCGATGGCAATGCCCAGATAGAGCTCCCGGATGACCGGCAGCGCTTCCTCCACCAGAATCCGGTTGACCGGCTTGCCCCGGGGGCCCGTCTGCGGGGTCACCAAGTTCATGCCGAACATTTCCCGCCCGACTTTGCGGATCTCGGCTAAGTCCTTGGCCTTGCGGATCCCGCCCCCTTTTCCCCTTCCGCCGGCGTGAACCTGCGCCTTGACGACGAAGGGCCCGGGCCCGATCGAGCTTGCTGCCGCTTCGGCTTCGGGAAGAGAAAAGGCAACCCGGCCCCGGGGAATCCGCACCCCGTGGCGGGCAAGGATCTCCTTGGCCTGATGTTCATGGATGTTCATGGGTCCGCTCCTGCGCGGGGACGGCTGAGATGGGCCGGGAATTTGCGAACTCCCTCTCACCCCCACCCTCGCCCTCCCCCGTCAAGGGGGAGGGAATTTTTTCCTTTTTTGCCATGGGTACCCTCTCCCCTCGCGGGAGAGGGCAGGGTGCGGGGGAATAGGTTTTTTCCGATCGCTTTATATTTCTCTGCGCTCTCGGCGCTCTCCGCGGTAAAAACCTAATACTTGGCGGTGACGACCTTTTTCTTCAGCTCTCCGATCGCCCAAGTCGGGTTCAGGGATTTCGGGCAGATCGTGCAGTTGAAAATCGTGTGGCAGCGCCAAAGGCCGTAGCGGCTGTTGAGGACGGGAAGGCGTTCACCGAAGCCTTCTTCCCGGCTGTCGAAGACAAACCGGTAGGCCTTGAGGAGGGCGGCCGGACCCAGGAAGTTCGGGTTGGCCCAGTACGAGGGGCAGGAGGAGGTGCAGGCCCCGCAGAGGATGCATTCGTACGAGCCGTCGACTTTTTTCCGGTCTCCGATGCTCTGGTACCGCTCCTTGTCCGTCGGGGGGGTGCCGGCGATGAAGTACGGTTTGATGGCCTCGTATTTCCGGTAGAAATCCTCCATGTCCACGGCCAGGTCCTTTATGACCGGGAAGTGCCTCAGCGGCTCGATCTCGATCGTTCCCGAGCCCAGCGATTTGACCTGGGTTTCGCAGGCCAGCCGGTTCAGGCCGTTGATGGTCATGCCGCAGGACCCGCAGATCCCGTGGCGGCAGGAGCGGCGGAAGGTGAGGGATCCGTCCTGCTTCCATTTGATTTCGTTGAGTACGTCCAGGACGGTCATGCCTTCCTGAATTTCCACGTCATAGCTCTTGTAGTAGGGCTGTTTGTCTTCGTCGGGGTTGAACCGGAAAATTTTAAAGGTCTGGGTCATGGTTTTATCTCCTTAAAATTTTCGTTCTTCGGGCTGAAATCGGGTGATGACCACCGGCTTGTAATCCAGGCGGATCCCCTGTTCGGTTTTCCAGGCCAGGGTGTGCTTCATCCAGTTTTTGTCATCCCGCTTCGGGAAATCTCTGCGGGAGTGCGCCCCCCGGCTCTCGGTGCGGGCGAGGCCCCCCGCGACGATGGTTTCCACAAAGTCCAGCATGTTTCCCAGTTCGATGACGTCTAAAAGCTCGGTGTTGAACCGGTTGCCCTTGTACCCGATTTCCACCTGCCGGTATCTCTGCTGGAGGCTCTTGATGATTTCAAGCTGTTTCCGGAGAAGCGTCTCTTCCCGGAAAACCCCGCAGTTCACCATCATGGTCTGCTGCAGCTCATCCCGGATGGCGGCTCCGTTTTCTTTCCCCTTGGCTTCCAGGAGCTTGCTCAACTTCCCCTTCGCCCGGTCCAGGGCGTCTTTGGGCAGAGGCGGTTTGTCGGCCCCTTCATTGACGAACTTGGCGATGGCCCGGCCGGTCCGCCTCCCGAAGACGGCGCAGTCCATGGTGGAATTGCACCCCAGGCGGTTGGCGCCGTGAACCGACACGCAGGCGCACTCCCCGGCGGCGTAGAACCCGAGGACCGGGGTGTTCTTGGCGTCCATCACCACCCGCCCGTTTACGTCCGCGGGGATCCCGCCCATGGCGTAATGCGCCGTCGGCAGGATGGGCACAAAATCCGTCACCGCGTCGATTCCGGCGAACTTCAAAATCAGCTCGTGGATCTGGGGAAGTTTCTCCATGATGGCTTCCCGGCCCAGGTGGCGCATATCCAGGTGGACGTATCCTTTGCCGTTGATCCCCCGCCCTTCGTTGATCTCCGTCTGGATCGAACGGGAAACCACGTCCCGCGGGGACAGCTCCATCTTCGCCGGCGCGTATTTTTCCATGAAGCGTTTGCCTTCATGGTTGATCAGATATCCGCCCTCTCCGCGGGCCCCCTCGGTTACCAGCACGCCCGAGGGGTATAATCCCGTGGGGTGATACTGCACGAACTCCATGTCCTCCAGGGGCAGGCCGGCCTGCAGGACCACGGACATGCCGTCGCCCGTGTTCGACAGGGCGTTGGTGTTGACTTTCCAGGCGCGGGCGTATCCCCCCGTGGCAAACATGACCGCTTTGGCGTGAAAAACATGGAGCCCGCCGTTTTTCATATCCCAGGCCACCACGCCGGAACAGGCCCCGTTTTCCACCAGCAGGTTGAGGACGAAGAACTCCGAGTAGAAGCGGACGTCGTTTTTCACGCATTGCTCGTAAAGCGTGTGCAGCATCGCGTGGCCCGTCCGGTCCGCGGCGTAGCAGGCCCTCCGGATCGGCCCTTTCCCCAGGTTGCTGTAATGGCCGCCGAACTCCCGCTGGGCGATCTTCCCCTCCTCCGTGCGGCTGAACGGGCAGCCCATGTGCTCGAGGGCGTAGGCGACTTCCACCGCGTCCCGGACCAGGACCTCCTGGGCGTCCTGGTCGCCCAAATAATCCCCTCCCCGGACCGTGTCGTACAGATGCCACTCCCAGCTGTCCGCCTCCATGTTCCCCAAGGGGGCGGCCGTCCCGCCCTGGGCGGAGATGGAATGAGACCGCGTCGGGAAGACTTTGGAGAGAACGGCCGTGTCCACCGCCCGGCTGGATTCCAGGGCCGCGTAAAGGCCGGCAATTCCCCCCCCAACGATTACCACTTCGTGTTCATGAACCATTTGATCCTCCGGGAGATTTTTCACCGCGGAGACCGCAGAGCCCGCAGAGAAGAAATAAATCAACCGACTCGTCATTCCTGACGAACCCCGGATCCTGTCCGGGGCAGGCGCCGGAATCCGGGAGCCTCAAAAATTCTCGTTGCCGAAAATTCTAAATTCTTCTCTGCGCTCTCTGCGTTCTCTGCGGTGAAAAAGGTTTGGTCAGGAGCCGAACGGCACGAAGGTCACAAATCCCATGATCAGGAAAACGATGCCCACCAGCCAGCTCAGGCCGAACAGCGAG
>Ga0316616_100000383_pt1 | contig 13651 bp, 14 predicted proteins | sample OWC_Aug_M1_C1_D1_FD_207660 | JGI IMG/M metagenome (GOLD analysis project Ga0316616, IMG submission 207660) | Wetland soil microbial communities from Old Woman Creek delta, Ohio, United States - OWC_Aug_M1_C1_D1_B | ecosystem: Environmental > Terrestrial > Soil > Wetlands | place: USA: Ohio... | reverse complement strand
CTGCCCAGTGGCATTCACTGCTATCACCCGCCAGGAATACGTCACCCCTCCTGCCAGCATCCCGGGTGTAAGGGTGTAGCTGACCGTATTGGCGGGAATTGACGTGTCCACATAGGAATACCCCGTGGTCGCGAAATTATCCGAGCTTATTTGAAGTGTATAGCTTGTCTCTCCCGATGAATCCTGCCAGCTCAGAGCAGTACCTATTACTAGTGAGGGAGTAGTGTTCGCAGGGGAAGCCAGACTGAAGGCCGATGGTGGCGATGGTGGCAGCGGGCTGCTGCCGCCGCCGCCGCAGGCTACAAGCGAACCGAGGCTCGCTATCAGGAACGCCCCTATGAAAATGCGCACGAACAACTCACGATAGTTCCGGTCCATTGGTCTCCTCCATGCATCGGTCAGTACAAAGTTATTGTTCTATCAATGCTTCAGGGACAGCCCGCCGGGGATCACGAATCGTTCGGCGATGATCCTCCTGAAGCGGGGGGTGTAGATGAGATCGTAGACGCTCTCCTTGTCCGGGAACAGGGCGAGGGCCGCCTTCTTGGTGTTCTCCATGATCTCGAAGGCCTCGCGGAGCGTCAGGTCCGCCTGCATCAGCACGCCCTGGGCAAGGTTCACGAGGAACCGGAGCCGCCGCATCCGTTTTTCCTCGTCCGCCAGAAGTTCCCGCATCATGGTGGAATATGATACAACTTCGCGCCGTCCTTTGCAACCGCCGCGAGCGGGATCACCGCATCGGCAAAACATAGAAAAAAATAGCGAAATAGTGGAAAATGCTGCCTGCCAGGACGAAGAAATGCCAGATGGTGTGGGAGAACGGGAGCCGATGCCACAGGAAGAACACTACACCCAGGGTATAGGACAGCCCCCCGGCAACGAGCCAGAGGAGGCCCCGAACGCTCACGGCGTCCATGACCGGCTTGACGGCAATCACGACAAGCCAGCCCATGAGCAGGTAGAGCACGAGCGAAACGAATCCCAGCCGTCCGAAGAAGAACACGTTCAGGATGATGCCCGAGATGGCGAGCCCCCAGACAAGGCCGAAGATGGTCCAGCCCCAGGAGCCCCGCAGGCTGACCAGGGTGAAGGGCGTGTAGGTCCCGGCGATGAGCAGGTAGATGGCCGCGTGGTCGAACAGACGGAGGATGTGCTTGACGCGGGGGGAGCGCGCCCCGTGATAGAAGACCGACGCCAGGTAGAGCAGGACGAGGGTCGCTCCGTAGATGCTGAAGCTCACGATCCGCCACGCGTCTCCGTGGCGCCAGGCGCCCACCATGAGGGCGCTGAGCCCGGCAACGCCCAGGGCCGCGCCGATCATGTGGGTGATGACGTTTGCGAGCTCTTCGTTCCTGGTCTGTGAGGAAATGGGGTCTTTTGTCATGGGATGGCGACGGGAGGGCGATCGCTGGTAATCGGCCGGGTTATTCGCTGCGTTCGAAGGTCCCGCTCTTGCCGCCGGACTTCCGGAGGAGCCGGATGTCGGTGACGGTCATGGCGCGGTCCGCTGACTTGCACATATCGTAGATGGTGAGACCCGCCGCCGCCGCCGCGGTGAGCGCTTCCATTTCCACGCCCGTCCTGCCGGTCATCCTGACCGTGGCGGTGATGTGCACGCAGGACGCTCTCTCGTCGGGCCCGAAGGCGACCTCCACGGACGAGAGGTTCAGGGGATGGCACATCGGGATGAGCTCGGCCGTCCTCTTCGCGGCCATGATGCCCGCGACCCGGGCCACGCCGAACACGTCCCCCTTGGCGATCTTCCGGTCCACGATGAGCCGGAGGGTGGCGGGCTCCATGGTCACCCGGGCGCCGGCGACCGCCTCGCGGGCGGTCTCTTTCTTCCCGGATACGTCGACCATGCGGGCCGCGCCGGCCTCGTCAAAGTGGGTGAGCTTCGCCAAGGGCCTGCCTGATCGGATAGCGGTCCGTTTCTTCGCGGCGCCCTTCACGCATCCCTCCTTTCATTCCGCATTCCGCGCTCCGCACTCCGCATCGCATTCATCCTCCGATGCGCGACATCGTCCGCTCGAAGCGCCCGTCCGGGGACTCGGAGATGTAGTGCCGTTCGGGCTTGATCTCGAGGGCGAGCCGGAGCAGGCGCTCCAGCTCGGCGTCGCCGCACCCGCCGCGCATGGGCGACTTGACATCGATCTCGGTGTCCGAGAGCAGGCACGGACGGATCTTTCCGTCGGCGGTCAGCCGCAGCCGCCGGCACGATGCGCAGAAATGCTTGGAGATGGGCGTGATGAAGCCGATGATCCCGCGGCCGCCGGGGATCCGGTAGTTCTGTGACGGGCCGGCGCCCGCGCCGGTGCCGCCGGCCGGCTCGAGGGGGCCGAAAACGCTCTCGATGGCCTTCTGTATCTCGCCGGCAGGGACGCAGGCGGCAGCGCGGCAGCTTTCCTGGCCGCCGATGGGCATGAGCTCGATGAACCGGACATGGATCTGCCGCTTCGCGGTCAGACGGGCGAAATCCGCGACCTCGTCATCGTTCACGCCCCTGACGGGCACCATGTTGATCTTGATGGGGTGAAACCCCTGCTCCTCGGCGCGTTCGATCCCCCGCCAGACCCGTTCCCAGACGTCGCTGCCGGTGATCGCGGCAAACCGCCTCGGATCGAGCGAGTCGAGGCTGATGTTCAGCCGGGAGATCCCCGCGGCACGGAGCCCCTCCGCCATCTCCTCGAGCAGAACGCCGTTGGTGGTCACGCTGATGTCCGTGATGCCGGCAATGTCCCTGAGCGAGGCGATGAACGGGACGATCCCCCGCCGGACAAGGGGCTCGCCGCCCGTGATGCGGACGTGGGAGATGCCGAGCGGCGCCGCCACGGCCACGAGGCGGCGGATCTCCTCATAGCGCAGGATGTCGTGGTGGGCGAGGAGCTTGAGACGCGACTGCGGCTTGCAGTAGAGGCAGGAGAGGTTGCAGCGGTCGGTGACGGAGACGCGGAGGTAGTCGATGAGCCGGTTGCAATGATCGATCAGCGGCATGAAAAACTCTACCACAGGCCCCCGGTAACTGCAAGGCGAAATTATCGCCTTGACCTGCCTGCTGTTTGTCAGTATAATTTTTCCACGCTGGTCGCCCGTTCATCGCCGGCGCGTTCAGGGCGCTCGCCCCCCGCGGGGGGAAGACGGTATGACAAAATCCGCCAAGAGAGACTACTTAGCACGGGGAAAGGGAGTCCTGAGCGCGACCGGGCCGCAATCGCGGTTCATCCTCTTCCTCATCTTCCTCCTGGTGGCGTACACGCTCCTGCTCAGGGTCTTCCAGAAGCTCGCCGCCATCGTTGAGCTCCCCGTTTTTCTTCCGATCGCGCTCATCACGCTCCTGGCCTTCATCGGCATTGCCGGAACGCTCTACTCACACCGGTTCGTGGGCCCCATGGTCCGCATCCGGAAGACCCTCGAGCACGTGGCGAAGGGGGACTGTGCGGTGACGCTGCGGCTGCGCGACTCCGACGATCCCATGCTCAAGGACCTGGTCAAGACCATCGGCCACCTCTGCGAGCAGAGCAGGCACACCAACCAGGCGGTCCTGAATGCGGCCCGCGACCTGCGCAGCGAGCTGGCAGCGCTCCGGGAAAGCCTCCAGCAGGGCAAGAGCGCCGGCGCCCTGCAGGACCAGCTGGAGTCCATCCGACGGAAGGAAGCGGCGCTCGAAGACGCCGTGAAATCACTGGGAACGTAGCACAGCGAGGGGACCATGGCGTCAGGAGGAGGAGGGGGGGTCGGCGGCAAGAGCATGAAGCAGGTGGCCACGGACGTGGTCGAAGGCTACCAGGTCATCAACCCGCTGATCCTGAAGAAGTTCGACAAGCAGCTGATCAAGGACCTCTACGAGCATCTCAACAAGGCAATGACGGGCGTGCGGAACCTTCCGGTCCACTTCCACGACCAGGTAGCCATGCGCCAGAAGAACATGAAGCTCCAGCGCCTGCACAACGCCATCATCATCATCCGGAACCACGCCCGCGAGAAACGCTTCCCGCTCTAAAAAAAGAAGAGGGGCAACTTTGCAGCCGCCCCTCCAGTATCTCGTTGCTTTCTTGCACGGTTCTTACGCGTCCCCGTGTCTGCTTCTTTTACTCCACCGCGATCGCGAAGCGCTTCTTGAACTCATCGGGCTTCAACTTCACCGCTTCCGCCAGTTTCTTGAGCATCTCGCCCTCGAAGTCTTCCTTCTCCAGCCGGATCATATACCGCCGCGCCATATGGTAGTCGTCCGATCCGATCTCGACCGTGCGGATCCGCGTCTTCTTCGTTGCCGGGTCGATGAGATCGGCGAATTTGATGGGGGTGCTCTTGCCGTCCTTCAGCATGATCATGGCGCCTGATCCGCCGCCCACGAGGAACTTCACCGCGCTGAAGCCCAGGTAGCGCGTGTACTCGCGGTCATAGGAGATGGGCGGATGGCAGCGGAGCTCGTAGCCGATGTCCTTGCCGATAATGGTCATTTTGAGGCCCAGGGAGGCGAGTTCCTTCAGCACGTGCTGCTTCAGCATGTCGGCCAGCGGGATCTCGGCAAGCCGGATGTTCCCGTGCTCGTCCCGCGGCACGTCCTTCAGGATCGTCATCTCCTCGGGATCGAAGCGGATCGCGATGCCCTCGGCGATCACGGCCACGCCGTGGTTCCTGCCGAGCACCAGCCGCTTGATCATGGCCCCGGTCAGGATGGCCACGACCTTCTTCCATGAGATCTTGTCGCCCAGCTCCTCGGGGATGAGCGTCAGCGTCGCGCCGGCGCCCATGCCCATCCCGAGCGCGAGGTGTCCGGCCGACCGCCCCATGGCCACGACGATGTACCACCGGAAGGCGGTCTGGGCGTCCTCCATCAGGTTCTCCACGAGCTGCGCACCGAGCTGGACGGCGGTCTCGAACCCGAAGGTCGGAACGCCGTGCGGCAGCGGAAGGTCATTGTCGATGGTCTTGGGAACGTGGCAGACGGCGATCTTCCCGCCAGCTGCCTTCTCGACCTGTGTCGCCGTGAAGGCCGTGTCGTCGCCGCCGATGGTCACGAGGTACTTGACATTCAGCTCGGTCAGGGCCTTGATGACGTTCGCCATCTTGGCGGGATCCTTCGTGGGGTTCTCGCGCGACGTGCGGATGAGGGAACCGCCGCGCATGTGGATGCGCGAGATATCCTCGGGCTCCAGGTTCCTGATCTGGGACGCGTCTCCCCTGGACAGCCACTTGAAGCCGTCGTAGATGCCGATCACCTCAAGCCCCTGCTTCGACGCCTCGAAAGTGACCGCGCTGATGACGCCATTGATGCCCGGCGCCGGACCGCCGCCGACCACGACCGCAAGCCTGCCTGCCATGCCTGCCTCCTGGGAAAGGGAACGTATGGGGGATCGAAAACGATTTGGAGCGCCTCTCCCGATCACGGTGCGCAGTGCGGGAGCGCGCTGACGAACAACGCGGGAACTTTAGCAAAACAGCGTGGAGTTGTCAATGGGAAAGGGGAGCTGCCCCCGTTCCGATCATGATGTTTTCTTGTCCGCGAAGAGCTCCTTCACCTTGTCGAAGAACCCCTTCGTGATCGGCGTGCACTCCTCTTTGGAAAGGCAGTCGAACTCCTTCAGCAGGTCTTTCTGCTTGGCGGAGAGCTTCGTCGGCACCTCCACGGTGACCCTGCAGAGCTGGTCGCCGGAGCCGGCCCCCCGGAGATGAGGGAAGCCCTTGCCGCGGAGCCGGAAAACGTGGCCCGGCTGGGTGCCGGACGGCACTTTGAGCTTCTCGCTCCCGTTCAGGGTGGGGACCTCGAGCTCGGTCCCCAGGGCAGCCTGGGCGAAGCTCAACGGAACATCAAGGATGATGTCCTGGCCGGCTCGCTTGAAGAGGGGATGGTCCTCCACGGTGAGGTAGATGTAGAGGTCGCCGGGAGGGCCGCCGTATTCGCCCAGTTCGCCCTCGCCCGAAAGCCTGATGGTGTTGCCCGTCTCGACGCCGGCGGGGATCTTCACGGACAGGGTTCGCTCCCGCTCGACGCGCTTCCGGCCCTTGCAGGCGTTGCACGGGTCGGTGATCACCCTCCCCTCGCCGCCGCAGCGCGAGCAGGTGCGGGTGAGGCTGAAGAAGCCCTGCTGCACGCGGATCTGGCCGGCCCCCCGGCAGTTTGTGCAGGTCGTGACGCCGTCCCGGGATTTGGCTCCGCTGCCGTCGCAGTCCGGGCACCGCTCCCAGCGGGGAACGCGGATCTTGGTCGACGTGCCGAAGGCCGCGTCCGAGAAGCTGATGGTGAGGTTATACCGGAGGTCGTCGCCGCCCACGGCGCGCGTTCGACCCCGGCCCCCGCCGAAGAACTCCCCGAAGATGTCGCCGAAGATGTCCCCCATGCCCATGCCGGCACCGAACCCGCCCGGTCCTGCCCCCTGAGCGCCCGGTGCCACGCCGTACTGGTCGTAGTACGCGCGCTTTTCGGGGTCCGACAGGACCTCATAGGCATGGCTGATCTCCTTGAACCTCTCCTCCGAAGCCTTGTCGCCGGGGTTCTTGTCGGGGTGGTATTGCACGGCGAGCCTGCGGAACGCCCTCTTGATATCGGCTTCCGAGGCGTTCCGGTGCACTCCCAGCTGTTCGTAGAAGTCCTTGGCCATGGTCCCTTTCATCAGCGCCGGATCGGCTGGACGCGAGACGTGGTCGCGTCCGGAGGCGCACAAAAAAAGGATAGCAGTCCGTCTTCCCTGCTATCCCTTGTTCAGCATGAGTTACTTCTTGTTCTTGTCCACTTCCTCGAACTCGGCGTCGACCACCTTCTCCTCAGGCTTGGACCCGCCGCCCGTTGAGCCGGCCCCGGCTCCGCCGCCGGCCTGCTGATCCCGGTTCATCTTGGCGTAGACCTCTTCAGCGATCTTGTGCGACGCCTTGGACAGATCGGCCACGGCCTTCTTGATGGCCTCAACGTCGCCCTTGTCCTTCGCTTCCTTGGTGCTCTCGATGGCCCTCTGGATGTCGGCCTTCTCGGCGTCGCTCAGTTTTGCGCCGAAATCGACCAGGGATTTCTCGACGGAATAGATGAGGGTGTCGGCCTCGTTCCGGGCCTCTGCCACTTCCTTCTTCTTCTTGTCCTCGGCTGAGTGCGCCTCAGCCTCCTTGATCGCCTTATCGATCTCGTCCTTGCTCATGCCGCTGGATGCCGTGATCTTGATGGACTGTTCGCGGCCCGTGCCAAGGTCCTTTGCCATCACGTGGACGATGCCGTTCGCGTCGATGTCGAAGGTCACCTCGATCTGGGGAAGGCCGCGGGGCGCCGGCGGGATGCCGACCAGTTCAAAGCGGCCGAGGGTCTTGTTGTCCCCCGCCATCTCGCGCTCGCCCTGGAGCACATGGATCGAGACGGCGGTCTGGTTGTCCGACGCCGTGGAGAAGACCTGGCTCTTCTTGGTCGGGATCGTGGTGTTGCGCTCGATCAGTCTCGTGGTGACGTTGCCCAGGGTCTCGATGCCGAGGGAGAGCGGGGTCACGTCGAGGAGCAGCACGTCCTTGACCTGTCCCGTGAGCACGGCGCCCTGAATCGCCGCGCCGATGGCGACCACCTCATCGGGGTTCACGCCCCGGTGCGGCTCTTTCTTGAAGAAGTCCTTCACCGTGCTGATCACCTTGGGCATGCGCGTCATGCCGCCGACGAGCACGGCCTCGTTGATCTGCTCAACGGACTTGCCGGAATCGGAGAGCGCCTTTTTCACGGGGTCGATGCTTTTTGTGACCAGATCGCCCACGATCTGCTCGAACTTCGAGCGGGAAAGTTTATACAGCAGGTGCTTCGGGCCCGTTGCGTCGGCCGTGATGAAGGGCAGATTGATCTCCGTCTCTGCGACCGTCGAAAGCTCGATCTTGGCCTTCTCCGCGGCCTCCTTGAGCCTCTGGAGGGCCATCTTGTCCTTCTTCAGGTCGATGCCCGAGTCCTTCAGGAACGACTCGGCCAGCCACTTGATGACGCGGTCGTCGAAATCATCGCCGCCGAGGAAGGTGTCGCCGTTCGTGGACTTCACCTCGAAGACGCCCTCGCCCAGTTCCAGGATGGAGATGTCGAACGTACCGCCGCCCAGGTCGTAGACCGCGATGGTCTCGTCCTTCTTCTTGTCCAGACCGTAGGCCAGGGACGCCGCCGTGGGCTCATTAATGATGCGCAGCACGTTCAGCCCCGCGATCCTGCCGGCGTCCTTCGTCGCCTGGCGCTGGCTGTCGTTGAAGTAGGCCGGGACCGTGATGACGGCATCGGAGACCTTCTCGCCGAGGTAGTCCTCGGCGGTCTGCTTCATTTTCTGCAGGATCATGGCCGAGATCTCGGCCGGGCTGTAGACCTTGCCGCGGACCTCCACATGAGCATCGCCATTGGCCGCCTTCACGATCTTGTACGGCAGGTGCTTCAGGGCCTCCTGCACTTCCGTGGTATCGTACTTGCGCCCGATGAGCCGCTTGATCGAAAAGATCGTGTTGTCCGGATTCGTGATGGACTGACGCTTGGCGATCTGTCCGACAAGCCGCTCCCCGCTATCCGTGATCGCCACCACCGACGGCGTTGTTCTGCTCCCTTCGGAGTTCGCGATCACCACGGGTTCGCCACCCTCCATCACGGCCACACAGGAGTTGGTCGTTCCCAGATCGATCCCTATCACTTTTGCCATGGTATCCTCCTTGCTTTCTCTTGTATGTTCAGTTGTGTCCGATATCAGCGGAGCCGCTTTCTCAAAGGCAGCGACCTGCACCCGCCGTTCCGTTCACCCTATGCCTCGTCCGAACCTTCTCCGCGGCCGGCGCCCGCTGCCTCTTCGGTGCAGGGCAGCTTCGACACGCCCACCTTTGCGTGCCGCAGCACTTTGTCGTGGTAGAGGTAACCCTCCTGGAACACCTGCACCACCGTGTTGGCGGGCACGTCGGCCGACTCCACCTGCATCATTGCATCATGCTTCGCCGGATCGAAGGGTTCCCCTGCTGCCTTGAACGGCTGAATGCCATGCTTCTCAAGAACGTCCCTCAGCTGCTTGTACACCAGCTGCACCCCTGTCAGGAGTCCCTGGTTTGCCTCTCCTGATTCAGCGGCGTGCTGGATCGCCAGGCCCAAGTGGTCCGCCACGGTCAGGAGGTCCGTTGCGATCTGTTCGTTCGCGTACCTGCGGAAGTCAGCAAGGTCGCGCTGCATCCGTTTCCGATAATTCTCAAAATCTGCGTACGTCCTGAGGTATTTTTCGTTGGCCTCTGCGGCCTCCCTCGTTTTCTGCTCCAGGGCGCGCACGAGCGTTTCGTCTTCCCGGGCCCGCCCGCCGTCCGCGGCTTCTTCCTCTGCGGCCTCCGCCAGGGCCTGGAGCTCTTCCTCGGAAATCCCCTGCTCCTGCTCCGGCTGCCGCTCCGGGTCCAGCGCGCTGCTCTCGTCCCTCGTGGTCATCGTTCGATTCCTCTCTGCAGACGCTCGTCAAGGATGCGGGAGAGCAGCTTGGACGTGTAGTCAACGACCTGGATCACCTGCCGGTACTGCATGCGCACCGGCCCGATGACGCCGAGCGTCCCGACGATATTGCCGGCCTTGTAGTTGCCCACGACCAGGCTGCATCCCTGCATTTCGAAGAAGGGATTCTCCGACCCGATGAAGACCTTGATCCCCTGTGCTGACGACGATTTATCGAGGAGCTTGAGGAACTTGTATTTGTCCTCGAAAGTGCGGAACAGGCTCCGCAGCTTTTCAATATCGGCAAACTCCGGGCTGTCAAAGAGCTGCGATGTCCCGCCGATGAACACCTTGTCGGTATCGCGCTCCCGGACCTCCTGGCTTGCCCGGAAGGTCTGTTCCAGCAGCCGAAGGAAGCCCGCCTTATCTTCCCGGAGCCGCTCGAGCAACCGCTGCCGGACCTCCGGCAGGGTGAGATGCTCAAGCTCGTCATCGAGGAACGTGCTGAACGAGTTCAGGTCCTGCTGGGAGAGCGGCTCGTCGATCTCCACGAGCTTGTTCAGCACAGCGCCGGTGTTCGTTACAAAGATGATCAGCACCTGGTTCCCGCGGAGCCGGACGAACTCGATGTGCTTGTACCTGCCCTCGGGCTCCTCGGGCGCAACGACGACGCTTGTATGGTGCGACAGCTTCGCCAGGAACTGGCTCGCTTCTGCCATGAGCAGGTGGAGGTCGCCGCTCTGAGGTACGGATGCCTGCTCCAGGTGGTCCTTGATCTCCGGTGCATCCCGGTCAAAACTGATGAGCGAATCGATGTAGTACCGATACCCCTGCACCGTGGGCACCCTTCCGGCCGACGTATGCGGGTGCGTCAGAAATCCCAGCTCCTCCAGCTCGGCCATGATATTGCGAAGGGTGGCCGAACTGACGCTGAAATCATAGGTCTTCGCCAGGACCGTGGACCCAATTGGGGAGCCGGTCTGGATATAACTGTCGATGACCGCCTGCAGCACCTTTCTTGTTCTTTCATTCAGATCCATGACACACCTGAAAATAGGCCCCTTTTCCGCATACGCCCTTAGCACTCACGCTAAAAGAGTGCTAACAATCTAACATATCGATTTTTTTATGTCAAGAACTTACAGAACGGCAATTATTAATTTATCAGACCTTAAGCTTGCCCATCCTCTCTGCGCTTGAGCGAACCTTTATCAAGTGCTCAGAAAAAAGGCCATACCCATCCTCTTGAGGAAATGGTGGGTACGGCCTTCACCCTTGATGCCGGAGCAGGCTCCGCAGCATCATTACGCAGCCTTTTTGACCTCCGCTTCGATCTGCTTCGTCGCCTTGGTCTCGACCTCGATCTTCTTGGCCTTTGGCACCCCGGGCACCGGCACGGAGATCTCCAGGATGCCATCGGCGAACTTTGCCTTCAGGTCATCGGTCTTTGCACCCTCCGGGATCAGGAAGCGGCGTTCAAAGGACCCATAAGAGATCTCCCGATAGGAATATTCCTTCCCCTTCTCGTCCTTCTCGGCGTTTCGCTCACCTCTGATCACGAGCTCCCGGTCGGTAATACTGACATCGAGGTCCTTGGGGTCAACTCCCGGAAGCTCAGCCTTAATGAAAAGCTTCCCCTCCTTCGTGAAGCTCTCAATTGATGGCATCCAAAGACCGACGTGCTCGGTCTCACTCCCTCTCTCTGTCCCCATGAAACGATCGAACACCCTGTCCATCTCTCTCTGCATGGTCCTCAATTCCTCAAAAGGATCCCATGCCCTCATAGCCCGTAGCGGATCCCAGCGAATCAAGCTTTTCATGGAAATCGCCTCCTTTTCTGAGAACGGCCTTTCACTACCGTGAAAAGTGAGTTCTGCGACCTTCCGCTCGGATCTTCCCACAATGGTCGTGATCATCACTTTTCTTCGGGCCGCTGAAGCCTCAATTCCAAGCAGAAGGACGAATCTTCTTCCGATGTACGTAAGCGCCATCACCTCCCAACTTGTTGCTTTCATGAGACAATTTATATATACCACATGATTAGCACTCTGTCAATATGAGTGCCAATAATATCGTAACGCTTTGATTAGTATATATTTTTACCGTGTCGCGAAAGGGGAAAGAACGGGAGTAAATCCATGGAGGGAAGAGTATCCGAATGCCTGTGGTCCGCAACGCATCCATGATCATCCGCGAAGGGATTTTGGCACGTAATATAATGTCCCCTGCCGCATGCTCAGGATCTGGCGGATAAGGTCGTCGAGGTCCTCGGGATTGTGGACGAAGTCAATATCGGACGTGTTGATGACCAGGAGAGGCGTATCGTTGTACCGGAAAAAGTAGTGGCTGTACGCCTCATTCACCGCCTCGATGTAATCACGGCTCACGTCCTTCTCGAAAGGCCTGCCGCGCTGCTTGATGCGGCGAAGGATGGTCTCAGTATCGGCCTGGAGGAAGATGACGAGGTCGGGCTTGACGATCTTGGGCTCGAGCATCTTGAAGATCTGGTCGTACAGGGCGAGCTCGTTATCGTTCAGGTTCAGATACGCGAAGATGCGGTCCTTGGCGAAGAGATAGTCGCTGATGGTGACCTGATTGAACAGGTCGTGCTGGGAAAATTCCTCTTGCTGCGCGTACCGGCTCATCAGAAAGAAGATCTGGGTCTGGAAGCGGAAGCGCACGGGGTCCTTATAGAAGTCCGTAAGGAAGGGGTTCTCCTCGGCGCGCTCGAAGATGATGCGGGCGTTCAGCTCCGGCGCAAGCAGCGTTGCGAGGCTGGTCTTGCCCACGCCGATGGGGCCGTCGATCACGATATACCGGGCATAGTGCGGAGCGTGGTTCTCGCTCATGGCGTTTTCCGTTCCGGTTTGAGCTTCAAGACCGTATGCGGGTCCTTGAGCTCCTCGAGCAGTTGCGCCGCGGTCCTGCGCCGGACCGGATGTACCGCATCGGGAGCGATCTCGACAAGAGGTGCAAGAACGAATTTCCGAACGCTCATCAGCGCATGAGGGATCGTGAGGCCGGGCAGGCTCAGAACGCTGTCCCCGAACAGCAGGATGTCAAGGTCCGCGGAGCGCGGCCCCCATCGAACGGTACGCTTCCGGCCAAGCCGGTCCTCAATGGAGCGGCAGATGTCCAGCAGCTCCGCCGCCGTGCGGTCGGTCTCCACGGCGGCGACGGAATTGATGAAATCGTCCTGCTCATTGTACCCCACAGGCTCGGTGTAGTACAGGGAGGAGACGGCAACGACCCTGCCGGCTTCCTGGAGGAGCTCAGCGGCCTTTCGGCAGTTGGACTCCCGGTCGCCCACGTTCGACCCTATCCCGATATATGCGATGGTCGGCATTGTGATTCCGGTGATGCGGGAACGGCGATCAATCTATGGACCAGCTGGCCTATGCGGCGGATGGTTCTTTGAAAGGCAGGTCACCCGACCGCTTCGCTTTGAGCGTTATTCTGAAGCTGCTCCGCTTCTGACCTGGCTGCATGCGTGGTCCAGGGTGAAGCGCGCGCCGTCATCAGCCGACGGGCCGTATACGCTTCCGTCCTTGCACGTTCAAAACTCGAATCGCAGATCCGCCATCCGTTTGTTGAACTCGGCAAGCACGCGCTTTTCATCGGCCGTGCCCTTGGCCTCAAAGGTGGCGGAGAACCGGATGTAGGAGCCCGCGTCGTCCCAGGGTACCGTACTGATGAGCTTCTCGGTAATGAGATATTCGGAGAACTCCTCGGCGTTCGCGAATCGCCTGCCGCCCGCGACACCCTTCGGCATCTTCACATAGAGGTAGAAGGTGCCGGCCGGCATCCTGGCAGAAAAACCCATTTTGTTCAGCGTGGCTACCATCGAGCGGAGGCGGCGCCCGTACTTGGCGGTGATCTTTGCGGTGATCCCGGGATGGTCCAGCGCATAGATCCCCGCCTTCTGAATGGCCTTAAACTGCCCCGAGTCGTAGTTGTCCTTCACGGTCCCGTAGCCGGCGATCACCCGTTCGTTCCCGGCCATGAAGGCGAGCCGCCAGCCCGTCATGTTATAGGCCTTGGACAGGGAATGGATCTCCACCCCCACATCCTTCGCGCCCGGTACCGCAAGGAACGAGAGCGGCTTCGCTCCGTACATCAGCGCGGAGTATGCCGCATCATGAACAACGATGATGCTGTTCTTCTTCGCAAATGCCACGACCCGTTCGAAGAATGCCTTCGTGGCACCGGCACCGGTCGGATTGTTCGGATAGTTGAGGTAGAGCAGCTTCGCCCGCGTTC
>Ga0316616_100000382_pt1 | contig 13657 bp, 9 predicted proteins | sample OWC_Aug_M1_C1_D1_FD_207660 | JGI IMG/M metagenome (GOLD analysis project Ga0316616, IMG submission 207660) | Wetland soil microbial communities from Old Woman Creek delta, Ohio, United States - OWC_Aug_M1_C1_D1_B | ecosystem: Environmental > Terrestrial > Soil > Wetlands | place: USA: Ohio... | reverse complement strand
GCTGGGATGATCTCTTCCTGGGAAGATCGGAAGATCACCCCGGGGCAGGACTGGTCCGAGGCTATTAATGAGAATCTAGCTCAGGCGGATATCATCGTAGTGCTCGCGAGCGCAGACTTTCTGGCTTCGGACTATTGCTCCGGAGTCGAGCTACAGCAAGCACTTGCACGCCATTCCTCTGGACGCAGCGTGCTGGTTCCAATACTCGTCAGACCCTGCGCCCTATCAGCGAGCCCTTTGGCCAAACTCGAAGCTCTGCCGGAGAAAGCGCAGCCTGTCTCCGAATGGGAGAATCGTGACAGGGCATGGACGAACGTCGTCGAAGGCCTCCTCAGGGTCGTGCCTCTCATCGAAGCCCGAAAGAAAGTCTTCTTGGAAAAGTTCGTTCCACCCATCCTCATCAAGGCCTACGCGCGGCGCGCGCACCTTATCGACCTTGAACTAGATGTTGAGTTCCGGCCTGACGGAATGTACGTTCATCCTAGGGCTGAGTCTGTAAAGTGCGAAACGATCGTTCGAAACATCCAGCGACTGAGTTCGAGGCAGCCCGAGATTCGCCAGAGGCTGGAGGCGTTCTACAACAGACTGGGAGAATCTCTCGCCCGGGCACAGAAGGAGGTCTGGCAGCTGTACGGCACACTATTCGTCTGGCGGGGACCTCTAGAGTTGGCGCTGAACGCGATGCTTCAGAATCCACTGGAAACACTCTCAGGTCTGCTCAACGAAGAGTTGGAGATCAATGATCGACTATCCAAGGCCGAACTCAGTGGGTCGCTGTTTGGATTGCCACCAGTTGGTGATGCGGTGATGGACTCTATGGCAGCACTAAAGGCCATGACGGAAAACATGAGCGAACTGACTAAGGGGATGAAGCAGTTCTCGCACCTCGTCAAGGAAGTTGAAGAGATCGGCAAACGTGGCGCGTCTGGGGAGTTTGAAGAGCCAGAAAAGGGCTCTCCACAAGCGGAGCAGAAGCGCCCACCAGAAGACCGAACTAGAAGACAGAGGGTTCAAGAACCTCCCCCCGGGGAGAAGGAGGATCGTCAGGGAACGGGCAGCGCGCAAAAACCCGTTACGACCGAGCAAGTCAAACCATCTCCTGACTTCTTCCCGCGCTATGAGCCTGGAAAAGACGCCTATGATCGCGCGTGCGACTTTGCTTTAAAAGCTGACTGGACGCGTGCCTTCGAGGAACTCAAGGCGGCCGCGAAGGAGCGCCATCCCGAGGCGCTGAGGATGCTATCTACCGCATGGTGTCCACGCTGTAGCAAACGTGTTCCGGAGCCCTCGCCCGACTCTATCGCGGACTTTGCGCAATTCTGGCGGGGAAGATGCCCACGCTGTCAGGGCCACCTTCAGTTTCGAAAGCAATGATCGGGCGTCTACATTCTTTCCGTCCAGAGCCGTGTAGTGACGCGTCGTCGCCTCTCTCAAGCGAAATGAACTGTTCCCCGTGGTTGGCGAGAATCCAGTCGCCTAACCTGCGGTTCGAGCGGAGCGCCGAACAGCGTTGCTGCTGTTCGGTTCCCGTCGCGCTGCGCGCCGGCGCCCCCTCAACCGCGGCGTTGGGCCGGCAGGAGGTAGAAGGACGATGGAAACATTGGTTGGGCTTGCTGGGCGCTTTGATAGGTGCGTACTTGACGGCCAAGTACGCCGAAAAGAACGAACGTAGATCGCAACTCCGGGCGTTGGCTGACTTTCTTGAGGGAATCGCAGGCTGTCTTGATCGTATGGAGAAGTCGCTTAGCAACGATGTGGTACCCACTGCTGATGGCCACAGATTGGAGGAGATCGTCGGTGAGTTCGCTAAGGTGGTGCAGACGCGCCACTCGGCAGTACATGGAAGAAGGAAGCTGAACTGCTGAGAAGCCAGCTCCAGCTTCATCTGAGGAGCGACGAGATCATCGACGACATCATTCGCGGCTACGTGCTGCAGGCTTCTCCCGACACCAAGGCAAATGTGCTCCATAGCATGGTAGAGACCTCCGGTCGCCTTCGCGGTCAGGCGGACATCCTGCGAGCACAGGCACGGTAGTCCGAGGTGCGACTCCGTGTGTGGGTGCGGCCCAACAGGTGCTGTACCCGACGCCGGGCGCCGCTTGCGCGTCGCCCGGTCCCTCACTCGCTTTGCTCGCTCGGCGCCGGTGAGCACCAGTCCGTTAGCCTGGGTCGGATCGCGGCCGCGCGAGGGCGCACACGGCCCTGAGCAACACGGTCTCGCTGCAGACGTGGAAGCCTTGGACGTCCGGACTCCGGAAGAGTCGTGGCTGGTTTTAGCGCGCTACTGTCGGATCGGAATCGTCCACGAGGAGGGGACGTACGCTAACGGCAACGCGAGCTCCGTCCCGCATCGGGGGCCTGCTCTCGACCGCGAGACTCTCTCAACGGTCCTCCTGGCGCTGCGCATTCGGCTATAAGCGCCAGTGGTGTAACTTGCCTTGATGTGCCCCAGGCCATTCCGAAGGTGGTCCTTCAGCTGGTGGACGCCACACTGGAGTTGATTGCGGATTCCCAAAGAAACCCAATCGCGTTTTCTTGGCATGATGCCTGGCGTATTCGATCGGGAACGTGCGCCCATCTCTGGCGAGATTTCTGGCAAACACCTGGCAAACATGAGCCCCCAGAACAGGCCAGAATGGGCTTGGGCAGGCTGAAAGACGAAATGTATAACTCCTTGACGATATAGACTATTCTGGAGTTTCGAGTAAAAGGCTGAAAGCGCTGGCCTTACCTTACAAACAGGGGCTCGGTAATGGATCAAAGGGGGCAACTCAGATTGGCCCGCGCTTAACCTAAGGGAACGCGAGACTCGTGGAATAGTCCGTATCTTAGGGGTGGCTGCCACGCAGCGCGCCTGAGCGTGCGGTTGAGGCGAGAAAACACGACGAGCCCTGGTTTTCCGACCAGGGCTCGTCGTGTGTCGGGATGCGCTGTGCGGTCTACCGCGCCAGCAAGGCCAGGATCGCTCCCCCGGCCATGACGGAGCCGATCTGCCCCGCCGTGTTCGATCCCATGGCGTGCATCAGGAGGAAGTTGTTCGGGTTGGCCTCCAGCCCGACCCGGTTCACGACGCGGGCAGACATGGGGAACGCAGAGATGCCGGAGGCGCCGATGAGCGGGTTTACCTTGCCGCGAGACACGATGCACATCAGCTTGCCGAATCCGATGCCGGCAACGGTGTCCAGCGCGAAGGCGACCAGGCCCATGGCAAGGATGAACAGCGTACTGGCCGTCAGAAACTTGTCGGCCGACATGGTGGACCCGATGGTGATCCCCAGGAAGATGGTGACGATGTTGATCAGCTCGTTCTGGGCGGCACTGGAGAGCCGCTCCACGACGCCGGCTTCCCGAAGGAGGTTCCCGAACATCAGCATGCCGATCAGGGGGGTCGACATCGGAGCGATCAATCCGCAGACCAGCGTCGTCACGATCGGGAAGACCACCCGCGCGGTCTTGGGGACCGGCCGTTCGGTGTAGGGCATGACGATGGCGCGCTCGGCCGGCGTGGTGAGCGCCCGCATGATGGGTGGCTGGATGATGGGCACCAGCGACATGTACGAATATGCAGCGACGGCGATGGGGGCCAACAGATCGGGGGCGAGAATGGCGGCCACGTAGATCGACGTCGGCCCGTCGGCGGAGCCGATGATGCCGATAGAGGCGGCCTGGTTGATGTTGAAGCCGAGGAGGGTAGCCATGAGCAGGGTGCCGAAGATTCCGAATTGGGCCGCAGCGCCGAGAATGACGGTGTAGGGCCGCTCCAGCAGCGGACCGAAGTCGGTCATGGCGCCGACCCCGATGAAGATCAGCAGGGGGAAAAGCTCGTTACGAATCCCCATCGCGTAGAGGATGCCGAAGAGGCCCTCGGCCTCGCTCATCCCGGTGACGGGAATGTTGGCCATGATGCAGCCGATGCCGATCGGGAGGAGCAGGACCGGCTCGTATTGCTTGGCGATGGCCAGGTAGATCAAGATTCCGCCCACCGCGATCATGACCAGGTGGCCCCACCCAAAGTTCGCGAACCCCTCGACCAGCTTGGCGGTGACCTTCGGATCCATCATCCCCGTTCACCTATCAGCCATCGTGGTTGGCAGCACATCCGGCCGGAGCGCGCCGCGCCCAGGCGCATGGCGGGATCAATCCAGGACGAGCAGCGGCGTCCCGAAGGCGACGGTCTGGCCCGGCGCGACCAGGACCTGACGCACCGTGCCGTCGCGCTGCGCCCGGATGCTGTTCCCCATCTTCATCGCTTCGATCACGCACATCTCGTCGCCTTTGCGCACGCCGTCGCCGGGTTTGACCGCCACCGAGAGGACCTTGCCGGGCAGAGGGGCGGTGACCCGCTCGCCCGCTGCCGATTGGCCGGGCTGTGGCGGAGCCGCCGCCGCGGGCGCTGCCGGCGTGGCGGTGGGGGGGGCGCCTGTGGCCGCGCCGCGGGCGATCTCCAGCCGCTCCGTGCGACCATCGATCAGCACCGTGGCCGTGGTCCCGGCCATCTCTTTGACGACCACCGTGTGAGCCTGGCCGTTAACGAGAATCCGTGTGGGTTCCGTCCGATCCTGTTCCACCTGGTAGGCGGAACCGTCCACGAGAACGGTGGATGCCCCTCCGTCGCCGCTCCGCACCTCGATCGTGTGCGGCTTCCCCGCATGGGCCAGCGAGAGCGGCAGGGGCGCCGCCGGGGCCCGGCGGGCGACGTCGATCTTCTGCGGCACCCCGTCAACGAGCACCGTGGCCGAGGTCCCGACCATGTCTTTCACCTCGACCAGGTGCGGCTTGCCGTTCACGAGGACCTTCTTGCCGTCGCTGGGGTCGCGCTGCACCTGGTAGCTGGACCCGTCCAGACGGACCGTCGCCGCTCCCGTGGCGCCCACTGTGACCTCCACCGCGTGGGAGGCTCCGGCCGCCGTCAGCACGAGATTGGAGGTGCCCACCTGCGCCGGGGTTGGCGCCGCAGGCGTGGCGGCCGACGGCGCGGTCCGCGGTGCGGCCGCGGCCGCCGCGGTCGAGACGAGAAGGACCAGCGGGGCGCCGAAGCTCACCGTGTCGCCGGCGGCGACGCACACGTCGGCGACGACGCCGTCGCGCGGCGCCTTCACGCTGTTCCCCATCTTCATAGCCTCGATGACGCAAAGCTCGTCCCCGCTCCGCACCCGGTTGCCCGCCTTCACCGCCACCGAGAGGACCTTCCCCGGCAGCGGGGCGATGACGGGCTCTACGGCCTCGCGTGTCGCCGGGGGCACCACGGCGGGAGCCGCGGCGACGGCGGCCGGCGGCGGAGCCGCTGCAGGCGCGGATGGAGCCGGCACCGCGAGGAGGTCTTTCCCGGTCGCCATCGAGAAGACCTTGTTGAGGAGCATGATGGCGACCATGAGGACGAGGAGGGCCAGGAACACGATGCCCAACCCGTAGATCGTCACATTCAGCGCCAGCATGAAGTTCACGCTCGTATCCCTCCACGACGAGTGACACGATTCCGGCCGGTCAACGTGCGGGCTCGAGGCCGCAGTCGCGCCGTCCCGGTCCAGCTATCTCGCCGCGACTGCGGCCGCAATGGCGGCCAACTGATCGCCGGTGAGCTCGGCTGCTTTCTTGCCGCGATTCGCGAGGAACTCCTTGGCAACTTGCGGGAAGAGGACGTAGGACAGCACATCCTCTTCGCTCTTTGCGAGCGCTCCGATCTCGGCCTTGGCCTTGTCCATTTCCGGCTCCAGCAGGTCGGCCGGCCGGCCGGTGATGGGCGCCTCGTCGCCGAGGATCTGCTTCTGGAAGGCCGGGTCGATGGGCGCCGGCGTCCGACCGTACATCCCCTTGACGATGTTCTTGACCTCTTTCGGCACCATCTTGTACCGCTCGCCCATCAGGACGTTGAGCACCGCCTGCGTGCCGCAGATCTGGCTGGAGGGGGTGACCAGGGGCGGGTAGCCGAGGTCCGCGCGCACGCGGGGAATCTCCTTCAGGACGTCTGGAAGCTTCCCCTCCTGTCCCTGCTCGCGGAGCTGGTTGACCAGGTTCGAGATCATCCCGCCCGGCACCTGGAACTGCAGGACGTTGGTGTCCACGCCGTAGGTCCTCATCTCCAGATGGCCGTAGTTCTTCCGGACGGAGGCGAAGTGCTTCCCGATGGCGGACAGCTTGGCCAGGTCCAGCCCGGTGTCGCGCGGGGTGCCCGCCATGGACGCGACGAGGGTCTCCGTCGGCGGCTGCGAGGTGCCCAGGGACATGCTGGAGATGGCGCAATCCACCAGGTCCACGCCGGCCTCGGCCGCCTTGAAGTACGCCATGGACGCCATGCCGCTGGTGTAGTGCGAATGCAGAGAGATGGGCACATCGGTTACCGCCTTCAGGCGCACGACCAGATCGTACGCGTCCGTCGGCGAGATGAGCCCGCCCATGTCCTTTATGCAGAGGGAGTCGGCCCCGACCTGCAGCAGCTCCTTGAAGGTCTTGACGAAGCCCTCGTTGTTGTGGACCGGGCTCAGCGTGTAACAGACGGAGGCCTGCACGTGTCCGCCGTACTTCCGCACGGCGCGCATGGCGGGCTCCATGTTGCGGATGTCGTTGAGGGCGTCGAAGATCCGGAACACCTGCATGCCGTTCTCGACGGCCTTGGCGACAAACCGATCCACGACATCGTCGGCGTAATGCCGGTATCCCACCACGACCTGTCCCCGCAGCAGCATCTGCAGGCGGGTCTTGGGCATGCGCATTCGCATGGTCCGCAGCCGCTCCCACGGGTCCTCGTTCAGGAAGCGCATGCAGGAATCGAAGGTGGCCCCGCCCCAGACCTCCAGGGACCAGTAGCCGACGTCGTCCAGCATCTCCATGGCCGGAATCATGTCGTCCGTCCGCATGCGCGTGGCCAGGAGCGATTGGTGACTGTCTCGCAGGACGGTGTCGCAGATGCCCAGCGGTTTCTTCGTCTGAACTGCAGCCACGGCTCTCCCTCCTTCCCGGTGATATCCCGGGTCGCCGATCTCGACGGTGTGAGGCATGCTCGGTCGGCCGGTATGCGGCCACCTGGGTATGAGACGGCTCGGCTCGGGGAATGGCGGGAGGCCGCCAGCGGGCTGGTGGTGATGCGGGAGCTGTTTCGCCCGAGGCCTCCGGCCCTCCACTGAGCAGTGCCGGCTCTCCGGTCTTCGCCCAGAGAGCCGAAAAGCGATCGTCAGCTCGTCGAATGCGCGTCCCGTTCCGGCACCGGATCGCGGTTGGTCGGCTGCGGCCGCGGGCGCGCCCGGATCGCGCTTCCAAAAGCATCGCCGCACCCTGCCCACCATGTCAAGGGGAAATCGCTCAATGTGTACCCAATGTGGGAATGGCGAACGTAAGGTGTCTCGAAGGGTGTCAGGGGAACAGCGGCGCGGCACGGTCGGTTGGAAGGAGCGAGAAACTCACGTCCCGGGAAAGGCGAGCAGAAATTTCGTCGCACAGCATGTACCCTTTGGAGGTCAACCGGAGAACCTGGCCATCCATCGCCGCCAGCCCCTCTTCGATCATCCAGCGCATCATACTGTCCTGGCGCTGCGCGAGGTCATACCCAAGTTCCACGGCCAGACGCGCCAGGTCCAGTCCGTCGCTTCGCAGGCCCAGGAGGATCCTCTCCTGCACCAGTTCGCGAGGGCCGACGTGCTCTTCGGATGCGATGGGCAGGAGACCGCGCGCGAGACGGTCCCCGTACGCGGAGAGGTCCGCGACGTTCCACCAGCGTCGCCCGCGCCGGGGCTCGCTGGGCTTCCAGAACGAATGCGCCGAGGGGCCGAAACCCAGATAATCCTCGTGGGACCAGTACGCGCAGTTGTGTCGGCAGCGGAATTCCGGCAGGGCGTAGTTCGACACCTCGTAATGCTCGTAGCCGTGAGCGGCGAGCAGTTCCATGGTCCGCTCGTACATCGCCGCCTCGCGGTCGGCGAGGTTCCGATGGACACTCCCTGCTTCGACCATCCACGCCAGCGGCGTGCGTTCCTCCACGATCAGACTGTACGCGGCGATGTGCTGCGGCGCGAAGTCCACTGCGGCGCGGAGGTTCTCGTCCCACTCTTCGAGGGTTTGATCCGGAATGGAATAGATCAGATCCAGGCCAATGTTCTCGAATCCCGCGGCCCGGCCCCAATCCAGGCACCGGAGCGCCTCGGCCCTGTCGTGGACGCGGCCCAGAAAGGCCAGTTCGTGATCGTGGAACGACTGGACGCCGACGCTCAACCTGTTGACGCCCATGGAGCGAAACGCGATGAGCGATTCCCTGGTGACCGTACCGGGATTGGCCTCGATCGTGATCTCGGCGCCGGACGCGATGCGGAAACGTGCGTGCAGGCAGACGAGGATGGCCTCGATCTGGCGCGGCGTAAGGAGTGACGGCGTGCCCCCGCCGAGGAAGATCGTCTCATAGGACGCCGAGCCGAACGGATCTCTCCGCAGAAGTATCTCGCTTTTGAGTGCGGCCAGAAAGTCTTCGACGCCATCGATGCCCGCCACCGAATAGAAGTCGCAGTACAGACACTTGCGCTCACAGAAGGGGATGTGAATGTACAGCGAGGCCAGCGTCGTACCCTCTCACGTGTGTCGTGCCACCCTTGATGCGTCGAGAATGCGCGGCCAATATGCTCTGAGATTTCTGTTAGTTCCGACGCTGCTCAAAAGGGTCCAGCTGCAAGGCGGCGCGCGAGGCGAGGCGCGAGGCGTACCTGCTCCCTACGTCGCAGCGCCGCACCCATCTTCGATGGGTACCCGGCGTGCCAACGCGGCAGACGGGCCCTTTTCAGCAGCCGACTCACGCCCACGGGCGCTCCAGCATGTCTCTCGTTTCCTCGACCGCCACCTTCCAGATGGCTTCCATGTCGGCGTCCGGGCGTTGGTGATAGCCGCCGTAGTTGCCGTCTCCGAGCAGGTCCCGCAAGGATGGGGGATCGCACAGGCGCACACGGTCCAGGTCCACCATGGGCTTTCGCTCTGATGGCAGGCTGACCCCGGCGACACGGGTCCAGGGGAAATTCTCCATCCACGAACCGTGTGACGCGACGGGGTCGATCTCCATGACCTTTGCCCACGTGCGGGGGGCGTTCCACCAGTTGTGGAAGCGCACGCGGACCCCTGGGTGGTCGGCCATCCACTCGCCGGCCAGCGCCTGTGCCGGCGCATTGCCGCCGTGCCCATTCACGATCAGGATGTGGCGAAAGCCGCTGCCGGCCAGGCTATCCAGCACGTCACGCACGACCGCGAGGTACGTGTCGATGCGGAGCGAGACGGAGCCAGGGTAGGCGCGAAAGTACGGGCTGATGCCGTACGCGAGAGCTGGAAAGACGGGCACGCCGACGGGTTCGGCCGCCTCGACCGCCACCCGCTCGGCCAGTATGGCATCGGTCCCCAGGCTGAGATACGCATGTTGCTCGGTGCTCCCGAGGGGAAGCACCGCGCGCTCCTCGCGCTTGAGGTTAGCCTCCGCCTGCATCCAGTTCTGCTCGAAGATCCTCATCCGACCCTCCGTCGGCTTGGTGCGTCGGTATCCGGAACGCGCGACCGTTGCGGAGAGGGCACCGTCCATGACCCACTCTGACGCGAGAAGGTGAAGAGAGCATGGCCTGGAGAGGCTGCATTGTCAAGACCGAGGAGGAAGCTCGCGCTGTTCCGCGTTGCCGTACTCGGGCGGTGTCGCGCGGCAACTCTATAGGCTTCCGCGATCAGCAAGGGGGGTATTTTTTGGCAGGAACGAGGGAGAGTTTTACAGGGAGGCATTGTGGCCGTTGGCGCATCCGGTGTGTCATTCGGGACCGACTCAGGATAGAAAGATGTATCCGACTGGAACAAAAAAACGTCGAACCGCTGATTTTTCTTGCAAAGACTCCTTAACTTCGCGAGCATTACCTCGGGTTGAAATGGCCGTGGTCTCCCGACGCTTGGCGCCAGAGTTCCTGGCATGTATATTGCCGTCGATTCACGATTGTGGCGTGCCGTGGGCGCACGAGGGAACCAACCCGAAGGAGGGTGCCGAGGTGCGGCGATGAATCTCACTTGGCTCGATGCCAGCCTCCTCAGCGTGCTCTTTGGCTTGGGCTCCGTGCTCGTTCAGAGTCTCAGCCGGCGCGGGGCGCTGGAGGGCAAAGAGAAACAGCAGGCCGCCTGCAGAAGGCACGACTGGGTCCGGCTGGAGTCCCGTGGTCTGGTCTGCCAGCGGTGCGGCAAGATTCCGGGCTAGCGCCTTTTCGAGTGTAAGCCTCCAGAAACGCGGATACCGTCAAGGTACCGCTGGCCTTCCTTTTTCTTTCTCGCACTTGTTCCCATTCTTCCCGCGGCTCGACATAGCCGGCCATTTGCCTTGACTTTGCCCCACCCGAATTGTACCCTCACCCCTGCCAAAAAAACCGGTCGGATGCGAGGAGTTGCGGGAATGTTTGGTATTGGCATGCCGGAGCTGATCATCATTTTCGTGATCGCGCTCCTGGTTTTCGGTCCCAAGGAACTGCCCAAGATCGGCAAGACGATCGGGAAGGCCATGGGAGAATTCCGTCGCGCGTCCGACGAACTGAAGGAAGGCATCCAGCGCGAGATCGATCTGGCGGAGCGGGAAACGACAGAAGAAACGCCGACGCCGGAGCCGGCTTCGGCAACCGTGTCGGCGGAGCCGCCCGTGGCCGAACCCGAATCCGTGCCGGAGCCGCAGCTCGAGCTGCCGATGGCTCAAGCTCCTGCCGGATCGGTACCGGCGACGGACGTTCCCGAAATTCAGCCCGCTCCCGCGACGGTCACCCCGCCGAGCCAGTCTCAAACGACGACCGCGACTGCTGCCCCCGGCAGCCCCGCGACTCCCGCGCCCGCACCCGCCGAGCCCAAGCATGTCTGATGAAGGCCGGATGCCCTTCCTGGCCCACCTCGAAGAACTCAGAAAGCGGCTCATCGTCAGTTTCTCGGTGATCGGTGTGGCCTTCATTCTGGCCTTCAACGTCCGGGAGTACTGCATCCGCCTCCTGCAATGGCCCCTCACGACCGACATCGTCATGGGTCGGAAGTTTCCCTTCATCGCTTTCCACGACAAGCCCGCCATCGCCAAGCTCACGGCGCTCGGTCCCGCCGAGACCTTGTGGACACATTTCAAAGTGGCGTTCATCGTGGGCGCCATGCTTGCGTTACCGGTGATTCTTTACGAGATCTGGAAATTCATCGAGCCCGGTCTCTTGCCAAAGGAAAAGCGATTCGCGCTCCCGTTTGTGATTCTCTCGACGATCTCCTTCTTCATCGGCGTCGCGTTCTGCTTCCTCATTGTCCTGCCCATGGCGATGCAGTTTCTGCTGACCTTCGACCCAAGCATCCAGCAGATGCCGCGGTTCGGGGAGTACGTGGATTTCACCCTCAAGTTCCTTCTCGCCTTCGGCGTGATCTTCGAGCTGCCGGTGGGCATCACCATCGCGGCCCGTCTGGGGATGGTCACCCCGCAGTTCCTCTCGCGGAACCGGAAGTATGCGATCCTGATTAACTTCCTCGTGGCCGCCGTTCTTACGCCGACGCCGGACGTCTTCAACCAGGCGCTGATGGCCCTGCCGATGTGCGTGCTGTACGAAGTCGGCATCCTGGCAGCCCGACTCGTCACCCGCCGTCCCAAGCCCGCAGAGGCGGTCTAGCCGGCTGCTGAAAAAGGCCCATCTACGGCGTTGGTCCGCTCGCGCGACGCTGCGGCGTACGGATCCAGTACGCCTCGCGCCTCGCGTCGCGCTCCGCCTTGCAGCTGGACCTTTTTGAGCAGCCTCGGTGAAACAAGTCTTTCAACGATTGACCCATTTCTTTTGCCTGCGATCGAAATTGTCTGTGGTGCCAGGTCTTAGGCGGGTGTCACACCTCGGGAGTTGCGCCGCGCCGCGATCTGGCGGAGAATGGCACCGCCTTTGGCGCGCCGTCCCTCGCTGAAAGGAGGCTTCCTGTGCTCACCGCGGTCCAAGTCGCCCAGATGATCGATCACTCCATCCTGCTGCCGACGCAAACCGAAAAGGATCTGGAGGAGGGAGTTGCCTACTGCCGGGAGGTCCGGGTCAAGTGCCTGGTGCCCAAGGCCTTCCAGGCTCCTCAGGCCAAGCGGTTGCTGGAAGGGTCCGACGTTCGCCTCTGCATCGCCGTGGCCTTTCCCCAGGGGCTCAACGCGCCCGAGGTGAAGCGCTACGAGGCGGAGTGGGCCATCGGCCACGGGGCCCAGGAACTGGACATGGTAATGAATATCAGCGCCCTCAAGTCCCGCATGTACGACTACGTGGAGCGGGACATTGCCGGCGTCGTTGAGGTTGCGGGTCGCCACGACGTTCCCGTGAAGGTCATCCTGGAGACCTGCTTGCTCACCGACGATGAGAAGGTGACGGCCTGCCAGATCGCCGAACGCGCAGGCGCCCGTTTCGTTAAGACCTCAACGGCCACGCAGCCCGGCGGCGCGACAATCGAAGACATTCGCCTGATGCGCAAGAGCGTGAGCGAGAAGGTCGTGGTCAAGGCGTCCGCGTACGTGACGACCATCGAGAAGGTCTTGGCGCTCTACGAGGCAGGCGCCCGCAGGTTCGGCACCGGCTACACACGGCAGATCCTCGAGGGTTTGCAGGTCCTTTCCAGGAAGGGTTGAGTCGACGGGGCGCGGTGCCTGAGCCCGGTCTCCCCTTGGGTGTTCTTTTCTCAGCAGGTATGACTCGACCGCACCATCATGCGGGGAGGTATTCACGGCATGGCCAAATTCGTCGGTATCCTCACATCGGGGGGCGATTGCCCCGGCTTGAACGCGGCGATCCGCGGCGTGGGGAAGGCGGCACTCGGCTTCTACGGCATGCAGGTGATCGGGTTCCGTGACGGCTTCCGGGGATTCATGGAGAACCGCACGATGGAGTTCGACAGCGAAATGCTGTCGGGGATTCTCACCCAGGGCGGCACCATCCTCGGCACCAGCCGAGACAAGCCCCATCGCATGCCCGTCGGCGGGAAGATCGTCGACGTGACGGACGTCATCGTGGACAATTACCACAAACACCACCTGGATGTGCTGGTGTGCCTGGGCGGCGGCGGAACTCAGAAGAATGCCTTCCGCCTGGCCGAGAAGGGGCTCAACATCATCACGCTGCCGAAGACCATAGATAACGACGTCCTCTTGACCGACGTCACCTTCGGCTTCGACACGGCGCTCAGCGTGGCGACCGAAGCCATCGACCGGTTGCACAGCACGGCGCACAGCCACCATCGGATCATCGTGGTGGAGATCATGGGGAACAAGGTCGGATGGCTGGCGCTGGGGGCCGGCGTCGCGGGCGGCGCCGACGCGATCCTCATCCCGGAGATTCCGTACGACGTGGAGCGCGTTGCCGACGCCATTCGGGCGCGCAGCCACAGGGGCAAACGGTTCAGTCTCGTTGCCGTGGCCGAGGGCGCGATCTCGAAGCAGAACGTTCATGCCATGCGGTCGGCGGAGGAGAAGGTCGCCAAAGCCAAATCGCGGGCCGCCCAGGCGAGCGCCGAGGCCGAACTGAAGCAACTGGAGGCCCAGCACGCCGGCAACACGATGCGGTTGGCGAAGGAGCTGGAAACCCTCACCGGCCTGGAGTCGCGCGTCACGATCCTGGGCTATCTCCAGCGCGGGGGGACTCCCTCTGCGGCGGATCGGCTGCTGGCCACCCGGCTGGGTACGGCCTGTGCCGACCTC
>Ga0316616_100000380_pt1 | contig 13661 bp, 12 predicted proteins | sample OWC_Aug_M1_C1_D1_FD_207660 | JGI IMG/M metagenome (GOLD analysis project Ga0316616, IMG submission 207660) | Wetland soil microbial communities from Old Woman Creek delta, Ohio, United States - OWC_Aug_M1_C1_D1_B | ecosystem: Environmental > Terrestrial > Soil > Wetlands | place: USA: Ohio... | reverse complement strand
CAGCCATACCGCTCAGTTAAGCCCGGACAGCCCCAAACGGATAGCGGCCACGACCGAGCCTGCCGTCGCTGCCTGTCACGATCTTTGAAGAAGGCCTGGGGGCGTTGACGAAGACTGGGTGTCTTTTGCGGCGGCCCCTGCGGGGCGCATACCCCTCCCGGCCTCCCCGCAAAAATCCAAATGAGAATCGCTCAACTTGAGTAAAGCACAAGAGGATAGAAGCCCGCGCGGGCCATTGGCCTCTTGTGATTTTTATTGAACATATAGATTGCATGCCGGCCAAAGCCGGCATGCAATCTATTCGCTGAAAAACCCCCACCACACGAAAATGATAAACGCCAGAATGGCAATCGCCGCCAGTGCATACCCTTTCACGTTCGGCGGTTTTGCGGCCAGGCCCAACTTGGTGACGGGGCCGACCGCCTTGCCACAGGAATGGCACACGTTGCTGTCCAGCGACAGGTAGGTGAAGCACTCCGGGCATTTTTTGGTCGTGTGGACGGTTGGAGACGGCTCTTTGTCGGTCTTGCGTGAAGCGGCCATCAAGCCTCCTGAAACCGGTCATCCGGCACCCTAGCGGCCGGCATGCGGTCTGAATCTTCGCGGAAGCAGCGCTTTAGATCTGGGTGAAGTCCCGCTTCTTGTCAATCTGGCTGCGGTTGCGCAGCTGGTTCATCCAGGCTTCCCAGGACTTGAATTTCTTCTGCTGCAACAAGCGCTCCCGGATCTGGGGGCGCTCTTTCTCGAAGCCCGCCATGTCCGGCGCCTGGCGCTCGCCGAAGCGAATCACGGAATAGCCCTTGGAGGTCTGAATCGGTTCATGCGGCAGCGGGTTGCTGGCCGACAGGTCAAAGGCACTCTGAAGCATTTCGGGCTCCTGACCGAGGCCGGTGATGGAATCGTTGCGTTTCAAAAAGTCCGATGTCCGGCGGGCCAATCCAATCTTTTTGGCGGCCTGCTCCAAAGGAACGCCGTTCTTCAGATCTGCCAGCAGCGACTGGGCGTCCTTTCGGGCCAGATCCCGCTGCTTTTCTTTGATCAGGTCCTGTTTGACCTGGCCCTCCACCACTGCAAGCTCGGGCACACGGGCGGGCCGGGTCTCGGCGACCTGCAGCAGATAGTACCCATCCGCCAAATCCAAAATCTCGCTGATTTCGCCGGGATTCAGCTGAAAGGCCGCCTGAGCAAACGCCGAGCCCGCGGCGATCCCCTTCACCGGTCCGGTGCGATTGAAGAATTCCGTGGTGCGCACCTCTAAATTGCGGGCGGCGGCCGTACCGGCCAAATCGTTGGCGACCGCAGCCGCATCATAGGCCGCTTCGGCTGCGTCGTAGGCCAGGCTGCGGGCGCGCTCGCGCTTGAGCTGATTCTGGATTTCGTCTTGCGCTTCCTCCAGGCTGCGCGTGCGCCCCTCGTTGACCTTCGCCACCCGGATCAGGTGCCAGCCGAAGCGCGTCCTGACCGGATCGCTAATCTGACCGGCCGGCGTGGCGAAAGCGACATCGCTAAAAGGCTGGACCATGGCCTCCTTGGGGAAGGCCCCAAGGGCGCCCCCGCGATCCTTAGTGCCCTCATCTTCGGAATTCTCTTTGGCGAGCTGCGCGAAATCCTTGCCTGCGCGGGCCTGTTTCAAAATATCCTCGATGCGCTGCCGGGCATTGGCGACCGCCTCCGCCGGGGCGTCGCTCGGCACGCGGATCAAAATGTGGCTCGCCTCCACTGTTTTAGGGATGACAAAGCGCTCGGAGTTGGCCTCGTAGTATTCGCGGATCTCCTCGGCTTTGACCTGGATCTTGCTGCTGTGCGCCTCCGGGTCGAAGCGCACATAACGAACCTGAATCTCGGGCTGGGTCCGGTAGGCTTCCTTCATGCGCTCAAAGTACTGCATGATCTCATCGCCAGACACGGAAATGTTCTTGTAGCGGTCGGCGTCGACCGTCACGAAGTCGAACTTGACCGCGGCCTGGTTCCATTGGTACCAGCCCTCCGCCTCGGTTTCGGAAACCTTGACGCTGTCGGTGACCAGGCGCACCAACTTTTCGATCAGGAGGCTGTCGCGCTGGCTCACCTCGAAGATCTCAGGCGTCATCCGGTTGAGGGAGAGCACCTGCTGATAACGCCGTCGATCAAAAACCCCGCCGCTTTGGAAGGCCGGCGTGTTGCGGATCGACTGCGCCAACTCCTCGTCGCTCACCTTCAGCTTCAGGCGATCGGCAGCCTGTTTCAGGAGCGTGCGGTCGATCAGCTGGTCCAGGGCTTGTTTTGGAATTTGCAGGGTTTTGAGCATTTCATCGCTGAGATTGGCCCCCAAGCTTTGTCGCGCCTGATCCAGGAGGCGGTTGTAAGAATTGCGGTAATCCTCCAGGGAAATGGATTCCCCGTTCACCGTGGCCACAATGCCCTCCCGCTGGGTCGTCCAGCTGCCGACCCCCCAGAAGATGAATACCACCACGATAGCCCCGAGCAGGGCTTTGATCATCCAAGTTCCCGCGTGTTTGCGCATGAAATCGAGCATGTGTCGTTTCTCCAGTACGAGTCAGCTCCCGCCGCTGACATCCTTATGGCTGACCGGACGTCGCCGGCATGGCTTCTCAGACGATCAGCCTCACAGGAGGCTGGCCACGAGTGATTTTGGTTCCCACGGTGCTGGAGCAAAAGGCACAAAGGTATTCGTATTTATCGCCCTCCGGCAGCACCAGCAGCAACCGCTTGCGCACCGGAACCGCCCGTCGACAGCGCGGACAAAAAAGTTCCGTGGCATCGAATTCCTTGTAGGTGCTCGCATCGCGCGTGGGGCGCAACGAGGTGCGCGGTAGCTTGACGTAAGGATTCACGGTGGCCTTTGCCCGCCACGCCTGGGTCCACGGCATTTCCGTAAATGCAGGCGAAGCGCTTCTTTTAATCGATGAATTGACTTAAGCTCTAATGATAGATTTCAAAGTCTTGTTTTGTCAACAGCTGCGGCGCTGAAGTGATGAAATAACTGTTGACAAATATAGCAGCCCTTCAATATATTATTCAAATTATTTATGGGGCTGTAGCTCAGTTGGGAGAGCGCATGAATGGCATTCATGAGGCCAGGGGTTCGACCCCCCTCAGCTCCACCATCCAGATCTTCTATAAAAAGCCGTGCGGTAACGCGTGGCTTTTTTTTTTGGGTTGACAGCTGAACGATCTTTACGCTAATCGAATTCGCTTTAGAAGTCCCCCCCTGATCAAGGCTCAACTTGTGTGGATTCAAAACGGACACGTCGATTTGTGAATGAACCCCATCCATCATTATCGCAACATGGAGGCATCCCAATGAAAAAAACTCTTCTTTTCCTTTTCGTGACGCTTCTGGTTATCGCAGTGGCCGGCCCGGTCTCGGCGCAGTACAAGGCCACGATGAAGCTGGCGTCCACTCAGAGCATGGACCACCCTTACATGATCGGCGCGCAGAAGTTCGCCGACCTGATCAAGGAGCGCACCAACGGCCGCATTGAAATCAAACTCTATCCCAGCAACCAGCTTGGGAAAGGCGAACGTGAAATGACTGAGGGCATTCAGCAGGGCGCTATTGACCTGCTGGTCACCTCCACCGGCCCCCTGGGCGGCTTCAGCCCCTCCATCAACATTCTGGACTTTCCCTTCCTGTTCCGAGACAATGCCCACGTGGACTTGGTGATGGACGGCCCCATCGGCCGAAAGCTGCTCGACGATTTTGAAAAGGCCAGCATCAAGGCCCTGTCGTTTTGGGAAAACGGCTTCCGCCACCTGACCAACGCCAAGGTGTCCGTGAAAAAGGTCGAGGACGCCAAGGGGCTTAAAATCCGCACCATGGAAAACAAGGTGCATCTGGCGGCCTGGAAGGAAGCCGGTTTGAACCCCACCCCGATGGCCTGGGGCGAAGTCTACACCGCCTTGCAGCAGAAAGTCATCGACGGCCAGGAAAACCCGATCGCCGTCTACTATGCTTCCAAGTTCTGGGACGTTCAGAAGAATTTCTCGCTCACCGCCCACGTGTACTCGCCATCCCCCTTCCTGATGAGCAAGAAGACCTTCGACGCCATGCCCAAGGAGGACCAGGAGCTGTTCGTGAAGACCTCTTACGAGGCGGGCAAGTTCCAGCGCAAGACCAACCGCGACGCCGAGGAGGCCAAAATTCAGGAGATCGCCAGCAAAGGCGTCACCGTGGTGCGCGACGTGGACCGCGAGAGCTTCAAGAAAGCCATGGCTCCGATCTACGATCAGTTCAGCAGCCAGTTCAGCAAGGCCGACATCGAAGCCATCATAAACGCGAAGTAACCAACATCTAACTCACGGGCGCCCTCTCACATCGGGACAGGGGCGCCCGTGGTTTATCCTGACATCGCAGAGGGCCTGGCCATGCGCGCACTGCTGGCGTTCAATGAATTCTTGGTGAAAATCGGGAGCTGGGGGACGATTCTCTTCATGGCCGTCATCGCCATCGTGATTCCCTACGAGGTCATCGGACGTTATGTCTTCCAGAAGATGACCATCTGGTCCGGCGAAGTCTCCACCTATTCCCTGGCGTGGGCCTCCATGCTCGGAGGAGCCGTAGGCCTGAAGAAAGGCTACCAGGTCAAGATGGACTCAGTGGTGGAATCCGTGCCGCCGGTCGTCACCAAGGTATTGAGGCTGGTGGCCTACCTGTCGGCGCTGTTTTTCTTCGGCATGATGTTCGGTTACGGCCTGTTCCAAACCATCTACAACTGGAAGCAGACATCGCCGGCCATCGGCCTCGTCATGACCATCCCCTATGCCGCGCTGCCGACGGGTTTCTTCATCATGTTCTTCCTCACGCTCGAGGAATTCCTGGTGTTTCTTGGCCTGGGCCCGAAAGGAGACGCCAGATGATCGCGCTTTTCGTTTTCTCCTTCATCGGTCTTTTGTGCATCTCTGCGCCCATCACGGTGGCGTTGGGAGGATCCTCGCTAGCCTACGCCCTGATCAGCGGCAACATGCCCATCACCACGTTGATCCAGACCACCTTCGGCGGCCTGGCCACCTTCCCGCTGCTGGCGATCCCGCTCTTCATGCTGGCCGGCAACCTCATGAACGAGGGCGGCATCACGCCGGACCTGGTGCGCTTCGCGCGCCTCATGCTGGGTCACATCAAAGGCGGCATCGGACACGCCACGATCCTGGCCTGCGCCATCTTCGCCGCCATCTCCGGTGCCGCCGTAGCCACGGCGGTGGCTATCGGGGTCGTGATGATCCCGGCCATGAAGGAAGCCGGCTACGACGAGGACATCGGCGCCGCCGTCACCTGCGTCGCCGCCTGCATGGGCCCCATCATCCCGCCCAGCATTCCGTTCGTGATCTACGGGGTCACGGCCAATGTATCGGTGGGCGCGCTCTTTCTGGGGGGCGTGTTCCCCGGAATTCTTCTGGGCATGTTCTTGATGATTTATATGTATTATGTGGCGCGAAAGCGCAACTATCCGACGGACCCGAGGGTCCCCGGCAAGCAGATCCTGATAGCCGCCTGGAAGGCGCTGCCCGCCCTCTTCATGCCGATTCTCATCATGGGCGGGATCCTGAGCGGCGTCTTCACGCCCACCGAGGCCGCCGGCGTCACCGTGGTGTATGCCGTCCTGGTGGGGACCTTCGTCTACCGCAAGCTCACGTGGCGCAGCTACCCCAAGGTCCTGCTCCAAGCCGGGCTGGAATCCGGCATGGTGATGCTGCTGATCGCCATATCCGAGCCCTTCTCCTGGATCGTGGCGGCCGATCAGATTCCGCAGATCTTGATCGAGGGGATCTCCAAGCTGACCACCTCGCCGTACATGATCCTTTTTCTCATCAACATTTTTCTGCTGCTGCTGGGCATTCCGATCGAGACGGCGCCGGGCCTGGTCATCGTGACCCCGGTGCTTGCCCCCATCGCGGCCACCATGGGGATCGACCCGGTGCACATCGGGATCGTCATCTGCCTGAACCTCGTTCTAGGCCTGGTCACGCCGCCGGTGGGCGCCGTGTTGTTCGCGGTCTGCGGGGTCGGCAACATCTCCATCGACAAGCTGGGCAGGGCCGTCTGGAAACCTTTCTTCGTGTCGCTGATCGTGCTGGTCATCGTGACCTATGTGCCTTGGCTGAGCACTTGGCTGCCGAAGACCTTCATGGGGTACTAAGACAATGGGCGGCGTCGCCCTTCGGGCAACGCCACCCGTTGATAACACTTTAACGGCCCCGGGCATCTGGGTTCCAAAAAGCCCGGGGCTGACGTGTTTCGAAAGGATCGTGCTATGGCAACCCAACAGAAAGCCCGCGGCCCGTTGCGCTCCTCTGAAATGACCCAGGGTGTGGACCGCGCCACACACCGCTCCCTGCTCTATTCCATGGGCTGGCGCTCCGAGCACTTGGACAAGCCCTTGGTGGCGGTGGTTAACTCCTTTAACGAGCTGATGCCCGGCCACGTGCACCTCAACGCCCTGTGCCAGGCCATAAAGCTCGGCATCGCCGAGGCCGGCGGGACCCCGCTTGAATTTCCGACCATCGCCGTCTGCGACGGCCTGGCCACCGGCCACAAGGGCATGAAGATGCCCATGCCCAGCCGGGAGCTCATCGCCGACTCCATCGAGATCATGATCACGGCCCATGCCTTCGACGCCATGGTGCTGCTGACCAACTGCGACAAGGTCACCCCGGGCATGCTCATGGCTGCGGCGCGGCTGAACATCCCGGCCCTGCTGATCTCTGGCGGGCCTATGGACACAGGCTGCTTTCGCGGCAAACGCGTCTGCTACAACGACCTCATGGAAGCGGAGGGGTTGGTCGAACGCGGAAAGATGGATGCCAAGGAGCTTTCGGCCTTCGAGGAAGTGGCGGTCTGGGGGCCCGGCGCCTGCGCCATGATGGGCACGGCAAACACCATGAACATCCTGACCGAGGCCCTGGGCATGACGGTGCCCGACGGCGCCCTGACCCCGGCCACCTCCGGCGCTCGCATGGCTCTCGCCCGCCGGGCCGGGCGACTGATCATGGACCTGCATGCCCGCGACATCCTGCCGCGCGACATCCTGACCCCGGCCGCCTTTCAGAATGCGCTGGCGGTCGACATGGCTGTCGGCGGATCCACCAACACCTGCCTGCACCTGCCGGCCATCGCCGCCGAAGCCGGACTGACGCTCGACTTGGCGCACTTTTCCGAGGCTGCCGCTAGGACCCCGCATCTGGTCCTGCTCAAGCCTGCTGGGAGGCATTTCCCGCTGGATTTCTTCAATGCCGGCGGAGTGCCCGCTCTGATGAAAGAACTGCTGGACGCTGGACTCTTCCATGGCGATTGCATGACAATCACCGGCCGGCCCATGGCCGAGAACCTTTCAGAACGCCGCATCCTCGATACGGAGGTGATCCGGCCGGTGAATCAGCCGCTCAGCCCGACCGGAGGGCTGGCGATATTGTCCGGAAGTCTCGCGCCGGAGGGGGCGGTGGTCAAGAAGGCCGCCGTGGCGCCCGAGATGCTCCGGCACAGCGGACCGGCGCGGGTTTTCGATCAGGAGGAGCCGGCCCTGGCAGCCATCTTCGGCGGCAACATCCATCCGGGCGACGTGGTGGTCATCCGCTACGAAGGCCCCAAGGGCGGGCCCGGCATGCGCGAGCAGCTGTTGCCCACCTCGGCCATCATCGGCATGGGGCTCGGAAAATCCGTGGCCCTGGTGACCGACGGCCGTTTCTCCGGCGCCACCCAGGGCGCCTGCGTCGGCCACGTCACGCCCGAAGCCTTTCTGGGCGGGCCCATCGCGCTGGTCCAGGAGGGCGACCGCATCACCATCGACATCCCCGCCGGTCGTCTGGAGCTCGAGGTCCCTGCCGATGTGCTGGCCAAGCGCCGCCAGAGCTGGCAGCCGCCGGAGCATGTCGATCTGCCGAAAGGCACGCTGCTGGACCGCTACCGCCGGCTGGTGGGGCCAGCCAGCCGGGGCTGCACATTGGAATAAGCAGGGTTCCAGGATACAAGGGGCCGAGGGACCAGTTGAAAAACCCAGGCCATTTTCCCTTGACCCCTGGAATCCTCGACCCCTTGTACCCTGCTTACATGGCCCCGCCTTTCCTTGACATCCCTCGCCCTTTGGCTTAGATAGTCGAGTCTCTTTGGATCCGATTCAGCACCTCCCGGGGCCGGCGGGCCGCATCCACCGGCTGAACCGCTTTATGAAAAAAACCAAAATCACCGCCATCCGCAACATCGGCATCATCGCTCACATCGACGCCGGAAAAACCACGGTGACCGAGCGCATCCTGTTTTACACCGGCCGCTCCCACAAGCTCGGCGAGGTCCACGACGGTGAAGCCGTCATGGACTGGATGCCGGACGAGCAGGAGCGCGGCATCACCATCACCTCGGCAGTGACCACCTGCCCGTGGAAGGACATCGAGATCCACCTCATCGACACTCCCGGCCACGTCGACTTCACCATCGAGGTTGAACGCTCCCTGCGGGTGCTGGATGGGGCCGTCGGCGTCTTCAGCGCGGTCGAGGGCGTCGAGCCCCAGTCCGAAACGGTCTGGCGCCAGGCCGACAAATACCGCGTCCCCAAGATCGCCTTCCTGAACAAGATGGACCGCATCGGAGCCGATTTTTTCGCCACCGTGGAGATGATGAAAACCAAACTGAGCGCCAACCCCCTCGTGCTGCAGCTGCCGGTCGGGATGGGCGAGGACTTCCGCGGAGTGATCGACCTCATCCGCATGCAGCAGATCAGCTGGGACGAATCCTCCCTGGGGATCCTTTTCACGAGCGGACCGATTCCAGCGGAGCTGGCCGGCCAGGCGGCCGACTACCGCGATCGGCTGCTCGAGACGGCCGCCGAACAGGACGATGCCTTGATGGAAGCCTATGTGGCCGAAGCGCCCATCGACGAGCATCAGCTCCTCGCCGCTATCCGCCGCGCCACCATCCAGCTCAAGCTGGTGCCGGTGCTGTGCGGCGCGGCGCTCAAAAATAAAGGCATCCAGCCGCTGCTGGACGCCGTGGCTCAGTTCCTCCCCAGCCCCGCCGACATCCCGCCCGCGCGAGGCCTGCATCCCGACACCCGGGAGGAGATCGCGTGCCATCCCAAGGATTCCGATCCGCTGGCTGCATTGATCTTCAAGGTTTCCATGATGGAGGGACGCAAGCTGTGCTTTGTGCGGGTCTACAGCGGGCGGCTGAAAGCCGGCAGCGACCTTTACAACCCCACGCTGAAGCGCAAGGAGAAGGTGGCGCGCATCCTGCTCATGCACGCCAATAAACGCGAGCGGATCGAGGAGTGTGGGGCGGGCTCCATCGTCGGCGTGGTCGGGCTCAAGGATGCATCTACCGGCGACACCCTGTGCACCGCGGAGCACCCGGTGCTGCTTGAGAAAATCCAATCCTACGAGCCGGTCATCTCCATCGCCGTTGAGCCCAAGACCCACAGCGATCAGGAAAAAATGGACGAGGTCCTCGAGAAATTCACGGCCGAGGACCCGACGCTGCGGGTCCGCAAGGACGAGGACACCGGCCAGACGATCCTATCGGGAATGGGGGAGCTGCACCTGGAAATCATCACCAGCCGCATGCAGCGTGAGTTCAACACCAATGTCAACGTCGGCAAGCCTCAGGTCGTCTACCGTGAGGCCGTCGCGGGTCCGGCACAGGCGAGCGCCGTCTTCGACCGAGAGATCGCCGGCCAGCGGCACTTCGCCGAGGTCAGCCTCGAGGTCACCCCTTTGGCGCGCGGCACAGGATCCAGGTTCATCTCCAAAGTCTCAGCCGAGACGCTGCCGGCACCCTTTGTCGAGGCAGTCCGCAAAGGCGCCTTGGACTCCCTGGAAAGCGGCCCGCTGTCCGGCTACCCGGCCGTGGATGTGGAGATACGCCTGATCGGTGCCGCTCCGAAAGACACCAGCACGGAGCTCGCCTTCACCGTAGCCGCCTCCATGGCCTGCAAGGAGGCGCTGACCCGGGGCAATCCTTTCCTGCTCGAGCCAATCATGACGGCGGAGGTGCTGGTGCCAGAGGCGTTTCTGGGGGATGTGATCGGGGATCTCAACGCCCGCGGCGGCAAAATCGGGTCCATCGAGCACAAGCCGGGTATCCAGGTCATCACCGTGACCGTGCCGCTCTCGCGCATGTTCGGCTACTCCACCGCCTTGCGCTCCGCCAGCCAGGGGCGCGGAACCTTCTCGATGCACTTTGCGCGTTTCGACCATCCATAAAAAAACGGCTTCACCCGAAGCCGTTTTTTTATTTTAGCCTCTGGCTTCCAACCGGAGACTATCCTTCCAAGGCTTTTTTCTCGGCCTTGATCTCTTCCTCGACTTGCTTCAGCAGCCGTTCAGCGCGTTCGCGCTTTTCGGGGTCGTCGCTATTGCGCAAAGACTGCTTGAACTGGGCGGCCGCCGTTTTGAGGTCGCGGCCTCTCAGGTGGTAGATCCCCAGGTAATAATGGGCATCCGCGAGAGATCCCTGCTGGCCGAGGTTCTGGCCCAGGAAATAGTAGGCCTCGCGGTAGTCCGGCGTTTTCTGGATCACGGCGGTGTAGAGCGCGATCGCTTCGGCGCGATGGCCCAGTTCCTGCTGGGTGCGGCCCAAGTAAAACAGGGTATCGGGGTCCTCCGGAATCATCCCGCGGGCGCTCTCCAGCGTGCTCAAGGCCGGCTCAAGCTGGCTGCCGAGAAAATACACCTTGCCGAGATCCCGCAGCATATAGGGGTTGAAGGCGTTGCGGGCCAGCACTTCCTTGAGCTGGATGACGGCCTCCGGGATCCGGTTGGCCCGCGCCAGAACCAAGCCGTATCGGTATCGCGCCAGAGTGTTCCCCGGCTCGCGTTGCAGGATCTGCTCCAGCCGTGCCAGCTCGGCGGTCGTGTCGTTGTATTCCACGATCAAGCGGGTCAGAATCCGCTCGAAATCCACCGGGTTGAGTTTCAGCGTCGGCGGGGTTTTATCTTTATGATCCTCGATCCAGGAGGTCACGTACGCCATGCGGTCTTCGATCGCCGGGTGGGTCATCATGTAAGTGGGGACCTGCTCCTTGCTGAACCATTGCTTGCTGCGGATTTTTTTCAGCACCCTCAGCAGGCCTTCGGTGCCGTAGCCGGCATCGTTGAGAAATTTGAGTCCGAGCTGATCAGCCTGCATTTCATTTTCGCGGCTGAAGGAGAGTTGCGCCGTGGCTCCTCCGGCGGCCGATCCCATCACCATGGCGTTTGCCGCCGCTCCCGAGCCCCCGGCCGCGCCCAACAGCACCCCGGCCGCCATCCCGGCGAGCTGGGCCCAGCTCACCTTCTTGGCCAGCTCGATCTTCTGGGAGATGTGCCGGCAGTAGACGTGGGCGATTTCATGGCCGAGAATTCCGGCCAGCTCGTCCTCGCCGTCCATGGCCTCTATCAGTCCGCTGTAAATGAAGATGTGGCCGGCCGGGGTGGCGAAGGCGTTGTACATGTCCTGGTTGATGACGTAGAACCGGTAGCGAAAGGGCTGCTCCGGCATCACCGCCAGGATCCGTTTCCCCACCCGGTTGACGTAGGCGGTGACGTAGGGGTCGTCCACCACCGGAAGCTTCTTGAAGATGATCCGCAGCATCTCGGCGGAGAGCTCTTCCTCTTCGCCGATGGTGATCGCCCGACCCGGAAGCGGCAGCATCAGCGCAGCGGCGATCAACAGCGCAAGCCCCCACCTCGTCAGGCGGTGTTTCTGGATGATCGTCATCATTTGGAAGATACTATCTCATATTTTGGGGTTCTTTTCAAAGAAACAATTTTGTGTTACACACGACTCCATGGCGAAGGTCATCTGCATAGCCAACCAGAAGGGGGGCGTCGGAAAAACCACCACGGCCATCAACCTTTCGGCCTCCCTGGGGATCTTTGAGAAAAATACCCTTCTGGTGGATTGCGATCCCCAGGCCAACGCCACCTCCGGCATGGGGATTGACAAAAATGCTCTGACGGGCACCCTTTACGACGGGCTCCTCGGCCGGGCGGATGCCGGATCGCTCCTGCGCGACAGCGACATTGACTCACTGAAAGTCATCCCGTCCAACGTGCAGCTGATCGGCTTCGAGGTTGAGATGATGCCCGAACCGGGCCGCGAAATGGCATTGAAAACCCTCATCGCCCCTTTGCTCGGCCGGTTTGAATATATCATCCTCGACTGCCCGCCATCGCTCAGCCTGCTCACCGTCAACGCCCTCACGGCCGCGGATTCGCTGCTCATCCCCCTGCAATGCGAGTTTTACGCCCTGGAGGGCCTCGGACAGCTGCTGCAAACCGTCAAGCGCATCAAGCGCGCTCTCAACCCCGGTCTGAGAATCGCCGGGATTCTGCTCACCATGTTCGACCGCCGGACCAACCTCTCCCACCAAGTAGCGGAGGAGGCCGGCAAGTTCTTCAAGGGTCTCGTGTTCCAGACCACCGTACCCCGCAATATCCGTTTGGCGGAGGCCCCCAGCTTCGGCAAGCCGATCATCCTTTACGATGCGGCCTCGCCCGGCGCTCAGAGCTATGTCGAGCTTGCCAAGGAGCTCATGAACCACTCCCGGGAAAGCTCCGAGTTGATAAGGTAAGTCATGGACAAAACCACGCAAGCCGCGGATTCAGCTCCCAAACGCAAAAAACTCGCACTCGGCAAGGGCCTGGGGGCGCTGATCCCCGATACCGACCTCGGCGCAGCCGACGCCCAGGGGGATTATTTCCTCTGCGACATCCACCTCATCCGACCCAACCGCTTTCAACCCCGCCGCCAGTTCCCAGAAACGGAGCTGGAGGAGCTGGCGGGGTCGATCCGCGAACAGGGTGTCCTCCAGCCGCTGATGGTGCGCAAAAGCGACTCCGGCTTCGAGCTGATCGCCGGCGAACGCCGCCTGCGGGCCGCACGCCGCGCCGGGCTGACCCAGGTCCCGGTAGTGGTCAAGACCGTGAGCGACGACCAGCTGCTGGAAATGTCCCTCGTGGAAAACATCCAGCGCGCGGACCTGAACCCCATCGAGGAGGCCGAAGCCTATCACCGCCTGATCCACCAGTTCAACCTCACCCAGGAACAGGCGGCGGCGCGGGTGGGCAAAAGCCGTTCGGCCGTGGCCAACTTCCTGCGGCTGCGGCAGCTTCCAGAGCCGATCCAGGCAAGCATCGTCGAGGGCGCCCTCAGCATGGGGCACGCCCGGGCCCTGCTCGGCACCGAGAATTCCGGCCAGCAGCTGACGGCCTGGCGCGCCGTCATCGCCAAGGGGATGTCCGTACGCGAAACCGAGGATTTGGTCCGGCGCCTCAAGTCCGAAAAGAAGGCGCCGCGGGTCGTCTCGAAAAGCTCGGAAACGCTCTATTTGGACGGCCTCTCCGAGGAGCTCTCCCGCCATTTGGGCACCAAGGTCACCATCCGCAAGTCCGGCCGGCAGGGCCGCCTGGAGATCGAGTTCTACAGCAACGACGACCTCGATCTGCTGATCACGCGCCTGCGACAGATCAAGCACTGATCCGGACCTCCGACGCCATGGCCATGCATATCATCATCGACGGCTACAACCTGGTGCGCCAGTCGCAGGAGTTGAGCCGGCTCGACCGAGTGGATATGGCTCGGGGCCGGGAGGCGCTGATCGAGAAGCTCGCCGCTTACCGCCGGCTGAAGCCGCACCGCATCACCCTGGTATTCGACGGTGCGGGGGCTCCCGCCTTGTCTCCGGCGCGGGATT
>Ga0316616_100000379_pt1 | contig 13663 bp, 10 predicted proteins | sample OWC_Aug_M1_C1_D1_FD_207660 | JGI IMG/M metagenome (GOLD analysis project Ga0316616, IMG submission 207660) | Wetland soil microbial communities from Old Woman Creek delta, Ohio, United States - OWC_Aug_M1_C1_D1_B | ecosystem: Environmental > Terrestrial > Soil > Wetlands | place: USA: Ohio... | reverse complement strand
TTTCTCGCCGACTCGGCCTTCATGATCCTCGACGGCCTGGCGAGCTGAGCTGCGGGTGGCGGCAAAGCTCTTTCCGCAATAACAGGAACATTATCATCCGGAGGCACACGATACATGAAATCCCACGGCGCCTTGGCAGCTCTCCTAACCCACGTGTTCCTCTTGTTTGGATTTACGCAGGCCGCTGCTCAACCGGTCGCCGCTTCACCAACTCCCTACGGTGACAACAAAGATGCCGGTAGGTTCGTAGTTCTCAACAGGGCACGGCTCTATTATGAGATCTACGGGAAGGGGGAGCCGCTTGTCCTTCTCCATGGCAACGGTGGCAATATTGCAGGGATGAAGCACCAGATTGAATACTTCTCCCGGCAATATGAAGTAATCGTCATGGACTGCAGAGGCAGAGGGAAGTCTGAATTAGGCAGAGATTCCCTCACGTACATCCAAATGACAAGAGATGTAGCTTCTCTTCTAGACTACCTCCATGCGGATTCGGCGTACATCGTCGGAAGGAGTGACGGGGGTATTATAGGATTGCTCATGGGGATCTACTTCCCGGAGAAAGTCAAGAAGATTGCCGCGTTTGGCGCAAATCTCTGGCCTGACACAACCGCCCTGTATCCTCATGAAGTCGAATCCAATAAGCGAGAGCGGAGGCACGCGGAAGAGATGATCGCACGAAAAGACACCACTCAAAATTGGTATCTCATTCAGCAGAGATACAGGTTGATGGAGTTTCAGCCGCAGATTTCTGGAGACGATCTACGGAAGATAGAGTCTCCCGTTATAGTGATGTCCTGCGACAGGGACCTTATTCAAGAAGAACATACGCTGTTCATCTATCGGCATATCCGGAAGTCCAATCTGTGCATTTTTCCCGGCGAAACCCATTGGATCACCGGCACCAACCCAGAATTGTTCAACTCGACTGTCGCGAAGTTCTTCTCCGAACCATTCAAAGGGGAAGAGATCAGAAAATGAAGATCGCGGATGAAACACGGTCTGCCGGCCTTCGCGAGAAAACTTTTTCTGGCGACCGGATTGCGTTTACGATCCATCTGGAGAAAGCAGGAGCAGATCATCACAACTGACGTTTCAACCCGAAACCCTCACAAACGCTTCAGAAAGCTCATGCTCGCCAGATGCCCGGAGATGCTACCATGACCACTGAGTTTCTGATCGCAGCAGCACTGTTCGTCTTATGTATCGCGCTTCGTTCCGGGTACGAGTTGCTGAAAGAGGCGCACAAGATAGACCCGGAAAGCAAACCCGTCTTTGCTCTCATTCTCACGGTCATGTGTGTGCTATGGGCGTCCTGGTTCAGTCTGCCCCCCCAGGATTCTTATCGGGCCGACTTTCCAGATTCTGTTCGCTGGATTGGCCTGGCGATTTTTATCTTTGGGATGATTGTCGCTGTCGGGGCGCTCATTCAGCTCAGGGGTGTCGAGAACATTGATCACCTCGTCACCACCGGGCTATTCAGGAAATTCAGGCACCCGATGTACATGGGCTTCATCGCCTGGATTGTGGGCTGGTCGGTGTATCACAGCGCCCCTTTGAGCCTGGCGATTGGCACAATAGGAATAGCAAATATCCTTTGGTGGAGACATCTTGAGGAGGTCAGGCTTGAGGTGCAACACGGCACTGCCTATCACCAATATCGTGCTTCAACCTGGTGTTGACAAGCGCTGTGCCTCAGGCCGCATCTCATGGCCTGACCCCTCGAGTGAGGTTGGAATCTACGCCTTCAACAGCTTGAACGCGTGCATCCAGTGATTGTGGAGGATGCCAGGAATGCACCAGAGGATGCAGAGCGGCTCGATAGCTCGTGCCGCTTCAACCTTGCCCATATCCTCTGTTTCCCAGCCGAACTTCTCGAGAATACCCTTCACCTCTGCCTTTGCAGCATCGTTGTTTCCTGCAATAAACATCGTTGGTCGCGTACCTTTGAAAGCGGGATTGACCATCAAGGAATTGCCGGCACAGCTGAACGCCTTCACGAAATGGGCATCCGGGGCAAGGCGTTGAAGCCGTTCCATAAGGGATTCATCCAGCGTCGTGAAGAATTTGAGGACTCCATTCACTGGCGGCGCATCAGCGAGCGGATTTGTCGCGTCGATGACCGTCTTGTCTATCAGATTGCTTATCCCCGCCAACTTGATCGCTGCCTCCGCGCCGGTGCCTTTCGTAGCAAGTACCACAGTCTGACCGAAATTCGCCGCTTCTTCAAATGACCCGACCTTCGCTTTCCCGCTGGTTTTCTGCTTCAGCTCCGCGTGTTTGCTCGGGTTGTTCGTTCCGATCATCACTTCATAGCCATGCTTGATGAAGCCGTTGGCCAAAACTTGTCCGACGATTCCGGATCCGATGACGCCTACTTTCCGACTCATATCGGGGATTCCTTCTCCTGATGAGGGACGGATCTTGGGAACTGCACATCTACTGTAGCAACAGAATCCCCGTCTACCAGGTTCCCGCCACTTCTCCTGGAGCTATCGCAAAACCAGCATCCGTTTCGTACAGACGAAATCCCCGGCCTGTAGCCGATACAGGTATACCCCGCTGGACATGTGTGATGCATCAAACCTGGCTTCATGGATGCCTGCACTCATCCCCTCGTTCACCAGGACCATCACCTTTCGTCCAAGCATATCGAAGACGGTCAACATGACTTCCGTTGATTTCGACAGCTCGTATTTGATGGTCGTGCTCGGGTTGAAGGGGTTGGGGTAGTTCTGGAAGAGCGTTGTCTTCTCAGGAATAGCAGGAGTGCCATTCAGGGCTACTCCTGTGGCATACTGATTGTTGAACTGTAATCCCCAAACGTAGAGGCGGCCCACATCTCCACCTGAGACGTCATTCACGCGCAGTCTCCAGATGCCTTTTGCGCTCCTCCCCCCAAATGCCCCGCTGAGCGAGGCCCAGGGCTTCACACTAGGGAGCCAGCTGACCGATTTGTCATAGACGGTCGCGCTATCGGCCAAGTCATCGTAGATAACATTGATGTTCCCCATAAGATGGTGGAGCTGTCCCCTGTTGAACACGATGACGGAATCCCCAGCTGGATGGACAAGGGAAACGATGAGATCCGACGTCATCGTGTGATTGATGGTGAGTGCGAGACGCATGCTCGAAATCGTCAGTTCGTCGACCACCCACAGCGAATCTTCGATCATGTCACCGCGCGTCTCTGTCGCCGGGATGCGCCGGTTTGATGCTTTCAACTTGAAGCCATAGGGATAGCTGAGATCGTCCGCACGCAACATGGGGGAAGTCGGGACGCTGCCATAATATGCCGGGTGACTGAACCGGGCTGTGCCATTAAATCGCATGCGCAAGTCCGAAGAGACTCCCGATGTCAGGGAGCCGTCAAAATTGTAGATGCTCAAGGGCGGCAAGTCCGATCCCCTGTGCCAAACATCCAGTCCGGCCGCCATCCATGTCGTGATCTGTTTCCCTGTCCATATCCCAGGTGACAACACGACGTTATCGAGATAGCCACGGAATGGTCCGTTGTACCCTGTTCCGATGTAGAGAGAATCACTGCTTGCGATGGGGGAAAATGCTACCGCAGGGGCCGCGCTGGTATCAAGCGATCCGTTGAGATACAGCGTTGCAGTCCTGGTTGTGTCATTGTATATCGCGGCTATGTGAGTCCATTCGCGACTGGGAATCGGCCGCCGGGACTCCAACACGGTTGGATTGTTGATTCTGAAGGCCACTCTGTTTCCATCGAGATAGAGTGTGTACCCGACAATGTGGCTTCCTTCACGCTTCTGGAGGATGACCCCCGTCTGAATCGTGTCAGGCCATACCCAGCACTGCAGCGTGTGGGATGAGCTGAAGTTGTTGATGGTCGAGCTCGGAGTCGAGAGATACCCGATCCCATCAAAACGAACAGCTTCGTTGGGGATGAGTTTTCTGGATGGTCCGGTTCCCACACTCATGCCAGACACATTCCCCCGGATTCTTACGGTCAGATCATTCCCGGAGAAGTCCTGGGGAGCATACGGTATCGGTGCTTGCGCCAGGAACTGGAACGTGATGGAAAGCACTACCCCCGAGTATGGGCCGGATACGTAGGCGAGGGTCATAAACCTGTTGCGTTGGATCTCCATCAAACTCAATGGCCTGTTCCATATCCGGATTTCGTCGAGGAGACCGGTGAACTGGGTCATGGGAGGATTGTTCGTGTGAAACCCGACGAAGAGAGAGTCCTGGTTCCAGCGTATCGCGGAACTCACATTTGTACGCACTGTGTCAAGATTGCCGTTGATGTAGCTTGTGACCGTCTTCGCCGATGAATCGTACACCACCGCAACGTGGGCCCACTGACCATCGGGGAGCACCGCTTTTCCAAGGAACACTGGAGATCCGCCGATTTCAAACAAGATACGTCCGCTGCGGAGGGCCAGCGCAAAGCCTGTCCCTGGTGTGCTGTATTTGCACAGAAGGCCCTGATCCCCCGACGTGGACACGTTAGGGGCATTGACCCAACATTCGACAGAGATACTCCCGCTGAATTGGAGAGCCGGGCTTGATGGGATTGCGAGATATCCGGGATACGCGAAAGAGGCCGCCCAGTCCCACACCATCTGTGCAGATGCTGTGACGACAAATACAAGAAGGAGGGCAACAACTGCGAGAGTCCGCCTCATAAGACCTCCAGTGATTGAGCAAGTTCGCAAACATCGTCGAACTGTTGCACTGCTGTTGCACAGGACTCCTCATAAACGGAACGCCGCAACACTAACCGGAGACCCTTCCGAAGCATTTGCAGAGTGTCGGTGGCGTGCACAAAATCTTGCTAAGAAGGTTTCGGTTTCACGCCGCATTTCAAACATAGTATCTCACAACCTCCCTTGTCAATGTACAATAATCAATACGCTCACCTCACAACAAGCATCCTCTTCGTCGACACAAAGCCTCCAGCATGCAGTCGATAGAAGTACACAGCACTCGACAATCCCGATGCATCAAACCGGACCTCGTGGACCCCCGCATCCTTCCTCTCATTCACCAGTACGGATATCTCTTGGCCAAGCAGATCGTGCACACTCAACCTCACCCCCGAAGACTTCGGTAACTCGTACGTGATGGTTGTGCTCGGGTTGAAAGGGTTGGGGTAGTTTTGCTCGAGAGTGTATCTGTCGGGCAGGTTCTCGTACTGTGCAACATCGGACGTCGAGATGATAAACCATCGCACATCGCTGTACTGTCCCCACCCGGCAGTGTTCTTGCCTGCTACTCTCCACCAGTATCTCTGCGTGTTAGGAGGGAAAGCGTTAGTGGTGTTCGACGTTCCGACAACCAGAGAGTCAAGCACACGCGTGGCGAAGATTGAATCGACAGCGACCTGCAGTCGGTACGCGGTCGCTCCTGCCGCGCCGTCCCAGGCAAATACCACAGGCCGGGGCACCGCGTTCGCTCCACTAGCAGGCGTTATGAGAAACGTCTTTGCGGGCAATGCCGCCTGAAAATAGTCCACAAGACATGTGAACGGTTCGGGTGACGTGCCTGAATTCCCGGCAAAGACGCCTACCCTGTTGAGCGTAATCGAATGGCTGAAACTCCCAATCGAGGACGATGTCAATCCATCAAGAGAACAGTACACCCTCCAGATCGCAGCTGACCTTATGACATGCAACCAGATGGGAGCACCTGTGGCAGGGACCTGGACGTTGAAGTAGACCGTTGGATTGGCGGATCCGCCAATGAATCCTGCTGCAAAGACATAGACACTCGTGCCGTCGCTGAAAATGTCGGTACGGATATAGTTGGCCGCGTCCTGTTCGAACAACAGTCCCTGCATGGGATACGTTGAGCTGGAGCCGGCCGGAAGAGAGTTGAACTTGACTATCCATGCACTGGAATTCATCGAGGGGATGACTGTTTGCAGTATTCGAGGTGCACTGTTGCCCGAAGTCCAGGGTTCGTGTTTGATTCCGCCCGGGACTGCAATTGAGAGCTGTTTGTTGGCGACCGAGACAGCCGTACCACCCAGTGGATCGACGATTGTCCAGAGAGTGGCGTCAAGCGCAGCCGCGCTGAAATCATCTGAAACGGAGGTCGTATCCAGAATCAGCACGGGCGGCGAGGTCGGAGCCTGAGTTATCGTGACTGCTCCCGGGCTTCCCGTTGCCCCCGGTGCCGTTACGGTAATCGTGGCAATCCGGGAGTCGGTCACTGATGGATTCTCGGCATAACTTACGGAAACCGTCCCGGTGTTGGTGCCGGAAGCGCCCCCGGTGATCGTGGCCCAGCTCTGATTCGAACTGGCCGTCCAATTCATGGTGCCTGACCCGGTATTGTTCACCCCAAACGTGGTGCTGCCGGCGCTGCTCGAAACCTGGCGATCATCTGGACTGACCGAGAGGATCGGTTGCACCACCACCGAGAAGTTACCAACCTCGCTGATCGGCCCGTTCATGGTGATCGTGGTAGACTTTGTCGTCCCGGTGTACGAACCTGATCCGGTGCCTGACCAGCTGGCAAAGCCGAACCCACTGTTCGCCGTAGCATTGATCGCCACATTTTGCCCCTTATTCCGCCATCCGCTAGAAGGAGTTACGGTCCCTCCCGTGGAAGGTGAGGCAGACATCGTCAGATAGTACTGGGTTGTGAAGCTTGCCGTGTAGGTCCTGTCGTTGTTGGATGCAGTCACCGAGTGCGACTGCGCTCCACCATCGCTCCAACTGCTGAAGACATACTGGGTGCCGGCTCCACCTGATTGCGGACTCGTTGTATTGATCGTGTGTACGGTCCCCCTGGTCCAGCTCGTCTGGTATGGTGTGGTGTGGCTCGTTCCGTCGACTATTACTGTGAGGCCTGAAGGATTGGTCTGAAAAGTAGCCGTCGCCAGAACGGCCGAGGTCCGATCCGTTGGCTGGCCTGGCTCTGTACTTTGGGCTGCCGCCAGCATGAATGTGAAGAAAGCAAGGATGGCGAGATACCGTACCCGTGTCATAGCTCGATCCCCTGGATCTATGCGCCCAAAAGAGAGTGACCGTGTAAATGGCTCTCGAAGTGTTCCGAGCAGCCTGCCCCGATTTGCGGCAGGAAAGCGGCTGAACAATACCTCAATGAACAGTACAGCATATCTCGGAACAATACAATGCTTCCCGTCACATGAATTACCTATCACGCGAATTGCCCGTGAATTTGACAATTTGTCGCAAACAAGCGGCGCCGCAAACAAGAGGCCCCGACGTAATGCGCCCTTTCTTGGTGATGTGAGAACCAGGCGAGGCGGGAATGGATGGGTCTCTCCCTACGAACCAGGAGTTGCTCGAGCAGAAAAGTCAGACTGCGGGGTCGTCGGGTATAACAGGGAACGGATCACTCGGCGGCTCGCTGAAACCTGCAACGAGCCACAACTGTCGTGCATCCGATTCGGGTGTACATCCTGCGGAGGGGTTGTCGCCCGTGAGAGAGAAGGGAGTGCAGATGAAATCAAAAAGCGGGTGCGCTTCCAGGTCTGACGCGGGGAACATGTCCACCGCATATGACCTCTGTACGCTTCGCGCAAACATACGGTTCAGAAGTGAAAAAGTCTGTAGGAAGAATGCTGAAAAATCGTGTAGGAATGCTCCTACAAAACGTGTAAGAGTATTCCTACACGGCCCATACGAATATCGATGCCCAGGGAGAGAGGAACACTCAGGCGGACTCTTAGCGGAAGAGCCGTAAGGAGACGATTTCGCTACATCAGGGGAAGGGATTTGTCGGGGTCAGGTTATGGCGATCCTGTAACATTTCGCATACCAGGACGGCGACACTTTGGATCTTCCGTTGCCCCGGGCCGGAACCAGTTTGCGGTCGGTGGCGTGCTCGCGTAGTGTTATGCTCTGCCGGTTCAGGGACAACGTTCGAACGATGCGCCTCTTCTTGTAAGCAGAGGCTGGTACTGTGTCGGGGCGACTGGATTCGAACCAGCGACTTCTTGCTCCCAAAGCAAGCGCTCTAGCCGGGCTGAGCTACGCCCCGAAAAAAAAACGGGTCTGTCAGGGTGAGGGAATTGCTCTCTTTGTTCAATATACGTATCTTTTGCGCATCGTTCAACCTGTTCTGTGCGCGCCGTCACATTTGACCGAGGATGCGCGGCATATATTAAACTCGTATGATTGGCCCTCTTATCCATGCGTATGCTGAAGCTTAGCGCGACTCACGCAGACAATCAGACTCCCACGCCACAATGGAAGTATGCGTCAAGCATCTACCTGCCGCGGCATCATTGCGTGATCTTTCGGGATGAGGTAATGGGTGTGCAAAAGCAGGTGATGACTCGAAGAAATACGTTCCTCTTTCCCCCGCGCGAACGGAATTTCTATTTCATCGACGGCGACCGCCGCACATTCCGATCAGAAGACCACCTCCTCAAAGCCCTGCTTCGCCTGCGTCATCGCCGGAACGGTCACCGGAGAAGGTAACAAGAGCTGCTACCCAGTGCGTCCGCCATCAGAGGGACCAATGCCCCACCTGCTCCGGAGTTCACCCGCCACCCAAGCTGCCAATTGTCCTTATCGCACAAGAACCATCCGCTTCGTCTCCACAAACTCCCCAGCTCTGAGCCGGTACAAGTACATGCCGCTCGAAAGCCGCGAGGCATCAAACACAACCTCGTGCTTGCCCGGACCTAACGGACTGTCAATGAGACTCGCTACTTCCCTGCCTGTGACGTCATACACCGTCAGTGTCACTCTCGATCCATCCTGAGCGGCTCCTCGCCCCACCCCTGCAGGCAGGGCAAAACCGATACGTGTCTCGCCGTTGAAGGGATTCGGATAGTTCTGGTTCAGAACGTAGGTCGACGGAAGGTTCTCTTCTTCAACGCCGAGCGCAACATCCGGCCTGATGATCGGCAATGGTTCGTGACCCGGCAGGATCGCTGTCAGTTGCGTCGACGACGCACCAAACCAGTCCTTGAGCACAGAAGCGTATACCCTTCGATAATCATACTGCATGGCGATGTTGTCACTCGTCGTGGGAGCGGCCGGCAGGACCGGATTGCTGCCCAGGACGCCACCCTGCACACCTCCGCCAAACACGAACAGCGGTGCGGCTGCCCCGTGATCGGTACCATTGCTGGCGTTAGATTTTATCCTCCGCCCGAACTCGGAAAACGTCATTCCCAACACTCTCGATTCAAATGACTGAAGCTTCGCATCATCCATGAACGCCGTGATGGCCCCGGAAATGCGCCCGATCAACGTGGCGTGCGTCCCGGTTTCGGTGGCTCCCACAACAACCTGAGCTGAATGCGTATCAAAGCCGCCGAGACTGACAACGTAGATGCGTGTCTTGAGCCCGCCCGAGATCAACTGCGCAACGATCTTCATCTGATCGGCGAGCGTATTGCTGCCTGCTGTCGGATACAACGTCGACAGATTCTTCCCTTTCGTCGCAGCACTCTTGACCACCGTCGCGTACAGCGAAGTCTGCTGTGCGACTTCACGCAGAAATGTCAGTTCGTGCCCTGCAGGAGTGTCGGGTGGTGTGTCCGCTCCGCCGGGAAGGATATACGACGTGTTGGGATTGGTGATGGCCAGCCCCATCGATCCCGCCGGACCGTGCAGAACAGGCAACACGACTGATCCGATCTGAATTGCCAGCGGATCCGGCATTGAGGTGCTTGGATATCCTGTCGGGTATCCCGGGTATTCAAGATCCAGATAGCGGCCGAGCCAGCCGGTCGTCAGAATCTGATTCGAGTCCGAGCCGGTAAGCCAGATGTCCGTTGCTCGGAAATGGGAGAAGTTCGGGCTGGGATATCCGATACTCTGGCACACCACAAGCTTCCCTTCCTGATACAATGCCTGCAATCCCGTCAATGAGGGATGCAAACCGGTGGCATCCGTCAGGGGAAGGACTTTCGCTTCCGGGATCATGATGTTCGAACGGGCAGCTGCGAGTGCGGCATACTGGTCCCGCGGGATCACCATATTCAATCCATCATTCCCACCGTTCAACTGAATCAACACGAACACGCGATCTGTGTCTGCGGCAATTGAGGCGAGCGTTTCAAGGAAGGACGTACGCCCGAACGCATGGACGGAGAACCCTCCGAGAAGAAACGGAATGGTCGTGACGGGAACGGTGCGCTTGAGAAAATATCTGCGATTCATGGTCGTCCCCCTCACTGTAATTGGTACTCTGGCATGGACAGCATGAACGCGTACAGATTCTGCAGCTTCGTTTTTACCACGTTCAGCTTTGTCGTATTGCCCGGATCGGCAAGGTAGTCATCCCAGTTCCTGGTCCATTCACTGTCTGGTAACCCGCTGTTCAGGAACTGTTTGAGGAACGTCTTCTGTCCTTCCGTAATCGGGATGGCAAACAACAGCCGCGCGGCTCCCTCGGTCAGTGCATTCGGATCGCGCGGATTCGAGAGATTCAGCGTGAAGGCAACCGAATCGATGATGTAGGTGAATCCGGTGGGTTTGTAGCCCGTGCGGACAAGCGTGTTGCTGAGCGTCGTCCTCCGCGGGAGCGTATCCGAGTTGATCCAGACCTGATAGAACTGTGGACTCTGATAGTATGCAGACCATCCGGCAACAGAAGGGGGATCGCCCAGGTCCTGTTGCATGGCAGCAGCCTGCGTCACCACATAGTTGTACACTTTGTACGCGGTCACGATGTCCGCCGGGTATCCCATCCCAAATACACGGGCCATACCGGTGGTAAAATCGACCGGACTCTTGATCATGCATCCCATGCTGAGGGGATCATAGAAGTGGGCGCTCTTCAGCAGGGTCTGCACGACGGGCAAGACGTCGTAGTTGTTTGACCGGAGAATATTCGCAAGCGGCACAATGATGTTCGTTTCCGTCCATTCGTCGATGACGTAGTAGACAAACCACCGGTAGAGTCTTCGGCACAGGTACTTGGCCGTTTCCTCCTGCGCAAAGATCATATCCAGAAGGTCGTTGAGCTCACGCAGACCGTCCGTGCCGCCGGCGATCACCCGGTTGGCGTACCGGTTCGAAAACTGCTTGTCCGTTGTATCGTGACGGCTTGCCGTGAACTTCCAGGGCTGCGAACCGGGCGTGGTCAGCACGGTGGCATCATCCTGCCAGCCGGTCAGAACGCGCGCGGCAGCCTTGACATCCGTTTCGGTATAGAATGTATAGTCGCCCGGGGCAACTTCAGGTCCCTTGCCGATGGTGAACAACTCCTGCAGTTCGCGTCCGTAGTTCTCATTGGGACTGGTTCGAGTATTGGTGTTGCCATTCAGGTATCGCAGCATCGCACCGTCCATCGTCACCTGGCGCGTAAGATCTTTCCAGTTGCCAAGCGCATTCGTGCGCAGCAATGCAAGGTACCTCCAGGTGAACCGGGGATCATTCACCGTATCGCGTTCGGTGACAAAATGATTGTGCCAGAACAACACCATCTTCTCACGAATGGAGAGCGGTTGGGTGAGCTGGAGATTCATCCACCAGGATTTCAATGACGTTGTCCGGATGCTCGTCGGCGTGAATGTGGAATCCGCTTTCTTGTAGAGAGCGTACACCCAGGTCTCCCCGACTGGAGCAAGCTCTTCACGGGAGTCCGTCGTCAACGGCATGGAGTTCTCGGCCTGAATGGTCAGGATCGTGTTGATCCCCTGCTCCATGCTCATCGTCTCGAGTGTCTGCACATCCGCAGGGACAACACCGAATGTGGTCCTCCGCAGGAGATGCAGAATCTGGTCTGTGCCCCAAATCCCGCTGTACGGTTCCAGTCCGCCTCCCGTGTGGTGAACGGTCGGAAGGACCTTGTTCGCAAACAATTGCTCGGAGGAATCCATCGAAGGAAGATCTTCAGTGTGAAGAGCACCTTCAAGGATTCCGTTCATTGCATCGCGTCGGTTCATATTCACCGTTGCCAACCATGATTGTGGACAATGGCAGCATCTCTATAGGATGGTGTCAAGATTCCGATCGAGTTGCAAGCACAAGTATGCATCCGGTACATATGCGTGTCACCCAAGCGTGTGTGCGACGTCGTATGAGACGGGCACATGACAACGATGATCACACAGAGTACTCAAGTACCGTCCGCACCGCGAGGCTTGACAAACCATCAAATTCTCCTATATTACGGTGCACCGCGTTGTACCAACCCTTGAAATTCTCACCTTTTTGGAGGTCCGTATGAAAAATGCCTTGATTGCATTGACGCTGGTTGTTGCCGTGGCTGTCCTCCTGGCGGGCTGCGGAAAGTCAGAAGAAATGAAGAAAATCGAAACAGCCCTGAACACGGAGGTAATGGCGAAACATGATGAACTGATGAAGTCCATGGCCGGCCTCGAGGATCTCACTGCCCAGATCACCACAGCAGTTGCCAAACATGATGAACTGGTCGCGAAGTATCCCAAGGAGACCACAGGTCACACAACAGCCGATCTGGTTGCGGCGCAGGAGAAGATCACTGCGGCAAAGACGGCAATGGAAGAATGGATGAAGGGCTTCAAGCCGTATGATCCGGAAGGAAAGCATGAAGCGGTCGTTGCCGGACTAACGGCAACTAAGGATGCCCTCGCTGGCCTGGAGAAGCAGTTTGCCGAGGCAACGACTGCGGCAAAAGATGCTCTGGCAAGCCACACCAAAACCGCCGATGACCTGATGGCAAAAGTCGCAAAGAAGAAACGCTGATTGTTCTCATTCACGAATCGTCGAGGGGATCATGCATGCCATGATCCCCTTTCGTTTTCATGTCCCGTTATAAATTCCTGATTGAATACGAGGGAACCCGCTATCGCGGGTGGCAGCCCCAGAAAAACGTCCGCACCGTCGCGGGCGAACTGCAACGCTGCATACATGAAGTCTGCGGTGCCGCACCCTTTGAGTTTCAGGGCTCCGGCCGGACCGATGCGGGTGTTCATGCGCTCGGGCAGACTGCACACCTGGAGATCTCTACCATGCTTGCACCCGAGATCCTCCGGATGAAACTCAACGATCTTCTCCCGGCGGATATCGTCATTCTCGACATCGCAAAAGCTGATCCCCGTTTCCATGCACGCCACCATGCCGTCTCAAGAAGTTATCTGTATCAGATCTCGCGCAGACGGACAGCACTCGGAAAGCGCTTTGTCTGGTGGGTGAAAGACCCGCTCAACGTGCGGCGGATGGACGAAGCGGCGGCACTCTTCACGGGAATGCACGACTTCCGGTCATTCACTGAAGACGACCCTGAAGACAAATCGACAAAAGTCCAGGTGGAGGAACTCCGGCTTGCAGAAGCCGGCGACCTTATCCTCGTGCGCATGCGCGGCTCACATTTTGTCTGGAAGATGGTCCGCAGAGTCGTCGGGATACTTGCAGAAGTCGGCCGCGGAACAATGACCGTAGAAACCGTCGGGGAACTCCTGCGCCACCAGTCAGCCGAGCCGGCACGGTTCACTGCGCCCCCTTCAGGACTCTTCCTGGAGCGGGTCTACTACCCGGGCGATTCGATCCTCACACATCTCCAACCAGTACTCCACATCACGCACGGCTGACAACAATCACGCATGGCTGATAACAAGATCATCTTCTCGATGGCGGGCGTTGGCAAAGTCTACCCTCCCAACCGTCAGGTCCTGAAGGACATCTACCTCTCATTCTTCTATGGCGCAAAGATCGGCGTGCTCGGTCTCAACGGCGCTGGCAAAAGCAGTCTGCTCCGGATCATCGCCGGAATC